>Ga0007810_1000021_pt1 | contig 46868 bp, 41 predicted proteins | sample CryBogCBE15Jun09_FD_71193 | JGI IMG/M metagenome (GOLD analysis project Ga0007810, IMG submission 71193) | Freshwater microbial communities from Crystal Bog, Wisconsin, USA - CBE15Jun09 | ecosystem: Environmental > Aquatic > Freshwater > Lake | place: Crystal Bog, Wisconsin, USA | collected...
CCTGGATTCCATCCAAGTAAGCATAAGAAATTAACAATAGCCTCAGGCAAATAGCCGCGTTTACGGTAATCTTCGATTAAAGCACCTTGATCTCGTTTAGACATCTTACCAGTACCCACCTGCTTTAAGATAAGGGGTATATGTGCGTACGTAGGAACGGGAGCTTTAAAAGCCTTAAACAATTCTACGTGCTTACTCGTATTTGATAAATGATCCTCACCACGAATCACGTGCGTGATTTTCATCGTGATATCGTCCACCACATTCACAAAGTGAAAAACTGGATTTCCATCGGAGCGAACAATCACAAAGTCCTCATCTTCGACACGCTCTACTCTACCACGAATTTTATCATCAATAACAGCAGGTGTATTCTTAACTTTAGTTACTGTTTTTTTGCGGTGCTCATCATACACCTCATAACGCTCACCAAGGAGTTTAAAATAAATAGCCCCATCTTTTTCATAGGTTCTACCCGTATCTTTTAGTTTCTGAAGATACTCTTTATAAATAGGCGCACGTTGGCTTTGTAGATAAGGACCATAGTCACCGCCAACCTTAGGTCCTTCATTCCAATTAAGCCCAAGCCAGCTTAAACTTTCATAGATTAACTCTAAATATTCATCTGTGTTACGTGCTTGGTCCGTGTCCTCGATGCGCAGAACAAACACACCGCCCGTGTGCTTAGCATAAAGCCAGTTAAATAACGCAGTTCGGGCACTTCCAATATGGAAGAATCCGGTTGGACTTGGAGCAAAGCGTACGCGAACCTGGGACATAGTAAAAATATCTTAACTACTGAATTGAGATTTTCCTAAGGATGGTGACCTTATAGAAGCTAAGATTTCAGTGAAAACCACTCCGCTTGTCAAAGATTCACTCTACCAGCTACCTCTGAATATGGAGGGGCTTATTGAGCGTTATAAGACTGCAGCTAAAAACCATGGCTTCAGGTGGGATACCTTTGGTGAACAAGGCCCTTATCCACTCTTTAGTCTTACAAAACGAAGTGCCGGTATCAAACCCCGCATCTATCTCTCGAGCGGTATCCATGGAGATGAACCAGCTCCTCCCTTAACCCTACTTCATTTGTTAGAGTCTGGATTTTTTCGTGATCAAGCCACGTGGTTTATTTGCCCACTCTTAAACCCGCAAGGACTGATCTTAGGAACACGGGAAAGCCCTGCGAAAGCCGATTTAAATCGCGCCTTTAAGGAGGTTATAGAACCTGAAACGAGAGCCCACGTTGCATGGCTTTCTAGACAACCTAATTTTCACTTAACTTTCTGCGTTCATGAAGACTGGGAGGCTAAAGGTTTTTATTTATACGAATTAAATCCGCATAATAAACCAAGCTTAGCAGAGACAATGCTTCAGGCTGCTAGAAACCATGGCCCAATCGATCACAGTCCTGTCATAGATGGCCGTGAAGCACACTTAGGCATTATTCGTCCCGACACTAATCCTGAAAATCGAGAACTCTGGCCTGAGTCCATTTATCTTTTAGCACGGCATCATTCCGGAATTCATTACACCTTAGAAACTGCTTCAGCATTTGAACTCACTCAGCGTGTTGAAACAATGGCTGATGTTATCTCTGCAGCTACGCATGCTTTTAAACGAGTGCGTGCTTAGTACAAAATGCAGTTAAATCACTAGGGAGTGGAGCTGTGAATGTTTGGTTCCACCCAGAGGGCGAAAGATCAATATGGGAGCAGTGAAGAGCTTGCCTCTTTAAAAGTAATTTTTCCTCTAAAACGTCCGACCACCCGTGATGAACAAAGTCGATAAAGTACTGGGCATCTGGTCCGTACATTTTATCTCCCACTAAGGAATGTCCGATATGCTGTGCATGCGCTCGTATTTGATGCTTACGACCCGTCTCAGTAACTACTTTTGCTAACGTAAAACCACGAGAAACCTTAAGTGGCGTAAAATGCGTAATCGAGGGTTGTCCATCTGGCACTACAGCAAATTTCATATGCACCACACTTTTTAGATCGTCACCCAGGGGTTCGTTGACGGTCGTTGGCTCATGCATCTCTCCTGTTAATATAGCGATATACTGCTTAGCCACTTCCCTTTTTTGCATCGCTTTTTGAAGGCGTGACGCAGTGGGTGGATTTTTAGCAAGAACAACCACTCCACTTGTTTCACGGTCTAAACGAAAAATCAAATGCACTACGTCTTGTTTTAGATATTCACGTACGGCACCTACGAGACTAGACCAAGGACCTTGCTTCGAAGGATGACACACAATGTCACCTGGTTTATTGATAACAAATAAGTTTTCGTCTTCGAAAATAATCCACGATTTGAGTTCTTCCTCAGTCATCATGGTTACAGGACCCTGCTTCAAACGCCTTGGCCAAGGACAAGACGTATGAATGAGTTGAAGTGGATCGACCGATTCCATTAGCGCTTTACGGTATTGGTTCTGTAACGCGCAATAACGTACGCAGAAATTTTAGTAACGATAACCCGTGGAAATAAAGAACTCATATTTTTAAGTAGGCGATTCTTCCATCCGGTAACAATAAACGCTTTTTTCTTTTTTAATGCCTGTATCGATTCTTCAACAACCTCATCCGAGGTCATACTCATACCAGGAGAAACACTGCCTTGCGTGAGTCCTGCTCGTTTAAAAAATTGGGTTGAGGTAGGCCCAGGACAAACCGCCATCACATGAATTCCATGCGATTTTAATTCTGAATTCAGTGCTAGACTCCAATTAAGAACAAACGCCTTCGTTGCTCCATAGGTAGCAAGCCAAGGCGTTGGCTGAAAGGAAGCAGTCGATGCGACATTAAGTACTGCCCCACCTGATTTTTTTAAATAAGGTAAGAGTAAACTCGTTAGGTGAATCATTCCCTTAACGTTCACGTCAACCATACCTAAATTTTCCTCAAGTGAGATATCTGCGTACTGACCATAAGCACCGAAGCCGCTATTATTAATGAGAAGTATTGGGCCTACCTTAGGCTGAGAGTCTAATTCAAGACGAAGCACCTTAAATGCTTCCTCAATCGCAGAACCTACTGATAGATCGCAGGTAATATGCTTAACAACATTAGCCCTATTTTGGCCAAAATATGGCGTACGAGATAGGTTGCAAATGAGCGCATCTGGATTAGATTGTATTGCGTGTTCAAGATAGGATTTACCAATCCCAGAAGAACCTCCGGTTATAATGATCGCGGAGAAAGTTTTGAACATATCGTGCGTAGAGGACATCTAACTAATCACGTTAATGATCTTTTTGAGCGGGTCGAGAATTCGCTCATATTAAACAAAACAAACGGTAGCACCATGAATAGACACAATAATCAAGAACTGATCGTCTCTGGTATACATCTCGAATTAACCCCTTCTTTGAAGGAGTTCGTACGTGAGAAAACCGAACGATTATTCCGTCACGAGGAGAAGATAGTTCGCCTCAGAGTAGAGTTAGAGTGCGATTCAAAGCAAAGCGTAGCCACTCGCTTCAAAGCAAAAGCTCACCTCGTTATCCACGGTCCAGATATGAATGCTGAGATCGAATCTGACGAACTCCACAAAGCGATCGCTTTAGTGGTAGATAAGCTAGACCGCATGCTGCGTAGACGTTCACGTTACTTTAAAGTTAGACGCAAGGATACCCACGATATCGAATTTGAGTCTGGGATACCTAAAACGGGATAATAAACGACCAAAACTCTAATCTTAGCCACTACCTTTATCGGGTAGTGGCTTTTTTACGCCTAGGCAACTACACCTCTATCAGTAAGTTATGAAATTAAGGAGAATCTAGATCCTTGCATTTCGCGCTTGCAGTTCAAGGGATTTATCTGTGTTTTCAAACCTTCTGGAATGCACCCGTAGCTCAATTGGATAGAGCGTCTGACTACGAATCAGAAGGTTGGGAGTTCGATTCTCTCCGGGTGCACCAGCTAAGTGGATCCTAGAAATTAGGGGTCTACACCAAAATTTGGGGAGGGGTTGTGTTCAAGCGTTACCAGTTGAAGTTAATAAGTTAATGTTAGTTTTAGTTTAACCGCATTGAGCGATAACTCTTAAGCGGTAATTGTTAAACGATCTAAAGCCATACGCTCTTCGTTGGATTAGTTTCATTTTGCGGTGGAAGCCTTCCGTGATGCCATTGTTTCTTGTAAAGCGCCACATGCGCCCTATCTCTTCACTCCACTCGGTTAATGTTTTTGCTAAGGTCATCGCTGGGGCTAGTCCACTATCTTTGAGTTGTTTTATATATTTAAAGAGTTCACGAACGTGATGTCTGCAAGACTCCTTACTCTGATGTTTATAACGTAATAAGTTACAGAGCTTTTCCTTAAGCTCATAAATGGGCTCTAACACAGGATGTGCTTTAAGTAATTTTTGTAGTTCTAGTTTTTTCTGAGAACTTAAGTTTTCATATTTGGCTCTCAGTAACCCTAACCAAGATCTATTCCAACCTAGCTCTGTACAAAGATCTCGGGCTAAACGCATCAGATGTATCCCTACGATGCGGATCGCATGGAAGCGGTCTGCTACTACCACTGCATTAGGGAACCACTTTCTTACTAAACTGCGATACGCACTGGATAAGTCTATGCAGACCACTTTAACACGCTCTCTGCCTTGGAGTCTTTCCAAATAAGGTTTTAGTTCATAGTCACTTTTACCCTGACTTACATCAAAGACCTTGTGGTTCTTTAGATCACAGAAGGTAGTAGCAAAGCGCTGCCCCTTATGCAGCGTGTGCTCATCTATGCCTAAGACCTGAGGGCATAGGGTGCTGAGTCTTTCCCGAGCTTTTCGTTCGGTAAATTGACTATAGATCCTACCCACGGTTGCTTGTCCAAATCCTTCCCTTCTAGCCAAGCTGGAAGCACAGACCCCATCATGGTGTCTAAGATACATCTGCTCTCTCCACTTTTCTGTGCTCCTTCGCCAAGGCATTATCCCATTTAAAGGCTGCACAAAGCTAGCATTACACCGCTTACACCAATACCTTCTACACTTTATGATAAGTTCACTGTGCTTATCAAAATAGTCCAAGTGCCTTACCTTACGTTGATATAGTCCTTTGCTTAAGAGGCTTTCGCCTCCGCAGTATATGCACGTACGCGGCCTATCCTCCGCTACGACATGTAGTTGTACCTTTTTATTGCGCTCTACGTGGTAGATACTGTATCCAGGTAGAGTCAGTTTATCTGACATCATCATCAAGGAGAGGGTGGCTTAAAAACCCCCTCTCCCCAAGTTTTGATTAAGAGCCGAAATTAGTACAGCTATAGATAAGTCTTAGACTTATTCAGTGATATTGACTGACGATTAAACGATACGATTTTCGCGTATAATTTGCTGATACAATTTAAAACTTTGTTTTGGAGTACGCTTCTGAGTCGAATAGTCGACACGAGTCATACCAAATCGGCGAGTGTATCCCCACGACCATTCATAGTTATCCATAAGACTCCAGTGCCAGTAGCCCTTTAATGGATAACCTTCTGATACTGCACGGTGCGCCTGCCTCAAATAGGAGCGCATATACATGACACGTGATAAATCTAAAATTTCACCTTCTTTGGTTACTTCGTCATCTGTTGCGCATCCATTTTCAGAAATAACAATCGGGATATCTGTTTTACCTAGCGCTTCACTTACTTGACGCACTCCCCAATAGAGCGCTTCAGGCAAGAAGTTTAACCATGGCATAACCATTTGAGGATATTGTTTTGGAAGTGGTAACACTTCATAGCCTTTCTCCGTATCAGCTGCTCTCACATAATTACCCGTGTAAATATTATAACCTAAAAAATCAAGTGGCTGACCAATGATATTCATGTCTCCCGATTGAATCTTTGGAGCATTATCCCCCAGTCTATCGAGTGTTGCCTGAGTATATTTACCTGTGAGTGCAGGAACCAAGACTGTACCATTATGCTCTTCTTCACGAAACGCTTTATTAGCAGCTGCAATATTTTCTTTCGTTTCAATGACAGGAACAAATGCATCATAATTTACAACGAGTCCCACCTTACATGGTTTTGGACTTGCTGCACGTATAGCTTGTGCACCCATGCCGTGGGCAAGAAGCGCGTGATGAACTGTCTGTAATACTTCTTGGCGTGATTTTACAATCGTACCCGGAGCATGAGGGGGCTGTGTTACATCATAGCCTAAATAGGTGAAGCAGTAGATTTCATTAATTGTCATCCACGATGTGATACGATCTCCAAGACGTTTAACCGTAGCAGAACAGTAATCAGCGAAATCATGAGCAATTTCACGACTACGCCACGATCCATACTTATCTTCTAGCGCTTGAGGACTATCCCAGTGAAAGAGTGTCGCATGTGGGGTGATGCCATGTTCTCCCAAGCAGTCAGCTAGATTCTTATAAAAATCATAAGCCTTCTCATTTACGGCTCCTCTTCCGTCAGGAACGATACGAGGCCATGCAATACTAAAGCGGTAATGCTTAATTCCTAACTCTGCCATGAGTTTTACATCGTCTCTAAAGCGGTGATAATGATCGCATGCTACATCGCCCGTATCGCCATTTTTAACTCGTCCTGGAATACGACTAAACACATCCCATACACTTGGCTTACGACCATCTTCGTTAGCAGCGCCTTCTACTTGATAGGAAGCCGTTGCAGCTCCCCACATAAAATCTTTTGGAAACTGCGATCCTACTAAAGCGAGGTTCGCAGGTTGTACTGCTGTAGTAGGCTGAGCTGCTAATCTAGAACCAGCTACAGAAGCAGCCACAGCACTAAGTGTACCTGTTAAAAAAGATCTACGATCAATCATGGGGTTAATGAGGTTATCTAACTGACACTGATCTAAGCCTATTCTTCAAGCAAATTACCACTAAGCTTAGCTAAGCTATGTAGTAGCTTTTTATTTAATCTTTTAAAAAGAAAAAGATCGAAACTAGAATTCAAAATCATAGTTTAAGTATTACCCCTATCCCCTTACTCAGTATGCCTATTGTAGCAGCTAACAAGACTCAGCCATCGTATGATGTTATCGTTGTAGGTTCAGGAGCTGCAGGCGGCCAAACCGCCTACACGCTTACCATGGAGGGGGCTAAAGTGCTCATGCTTGAAGCAGGACGTAGTTACGATCCAATCAGTGAAACGCCCATGTTTAATACGCCTAGTCAGGCGCCACTTCGCGGATCAAACACACCTGACAAATACTTCGGATATTATGATGCGACAGTCACTGGAGGATGGGATATTCCTGATGAGCCCTACACCAGTGCTTCAACCGAAATTGAGGAACAATTCTGGTGGTGGAGAGCGAGAATGTTAGGAGGTAGATCAAACCACTGGGGAAGAATTTCACTACGTAATGGGCCTTATGATTTCAAACCCTACTCGCGTGATGGACTTGGATTTGATTGGCCTCTAAGTTACGAAGACGTAGCTCCTTATTACGATAAAGTAGAGATGCTTATCGGCGTATATGGTACAAACGAAGGTTTAGAAAATACACCAAATTCACCTGAAGGCGTTCTTCTACCCGCTCCGAAAATGCGTGCGAATGAAGCCCTCGCACAAAAGAAGGCAAAAAAACTTGGCGTACCTGTCATTCCTATTCACCGCGCGGTACTAACAACCAGACAAGACTCGGCTAATCTTCCACAAAAGTTACATCCAACAAACCCTAAAGCTCAGCGAATTTTAGCTAAAGCAATGCAAGAAAGGGCTGCATGTTTTTGGGCTACAGATTGTGGAAGAGGATGCTCCATTAAAGCGAATTATCAATCTACAACAGTTCACTTACCTCCCGCACTCGCTACAGGTAACCTTGATATTGTTACAAACGCGATGGTGCGTGAAATTACTCTAGATGATACAGGAAAAGCAACCGGTGTTGTATGTGTAGATAAAACAACGGGTGAAGCATATCACTATAAAGCAAAAGTGGTTACTCTAGCAGCTAGTTCTGCTGAATCAGTACGCATTTTACTCAACTCAAAATCAAAATTATTTCCTAACGGATTAGCTAACTCGAGCGGTCTTGTTGGTAAATACATTATGGATACAGTAGGTGGAGGACTTGGTGGACAAATACCACTACTCGAAAGTTTACCTCTCCATAACGAAGACGGTGCAGGCGGTAGCCACGCCTATGTTCCCTGGTGGCTTTATAAAGAACAAAAAGCAGGTAAGCTCGACTTTCCTCGTGGTTATCACATCGAATTTGGTGGAGGACGCAGCATGCCTAACGCAAGAACAGCTAATAATCTAGAGCGCTTCACAGGTGGAAGCTACGGCAAAGCCTTTAAAGAAGACGCAAGACGTTACTACGGTTCGATGATTGGCTTTAGTGGACGTGGTGAAATGATTCCCAATAACAATTCCTTCTGCGAATTAGACCCTAGTGTTAAAGACAAATGGGGAATTCCCGTTCTAAAGTTTCACTGGAAGTGGTCCGAATATGAGTTAAAACAAGTTGAGCATATGCAGCGCTCATTCAAAGAAATCATAGAAGCGATGGGCGGCACTACCTCACAAAAGGTTCAACCCGGTATTAAAAATATAGAACCGGGTGGTAAAATTATTCACGAAGTGGGTGGAACGATTATGGGCAATAATGCCCGCAAATCCGTTACAAACCAATGGGGGCAAACGTGGGACGTTAAAAATCTATTTATCACCGACGGTGGACCTTTTGTAAGCAATGCAGATAAAAACCCTACTCTAACGATCATGGCCTTAGCTTGGAGAGCCAGTGATTACATTTTGAGTGAATTAAAACAAAACAATCTTTAAGTTTAATACTATGAGCACAAATGAACCTACAGCGATTGATCGCCGCATGGCGATTAAATGGCTACTTGCAGCAGCTGCTTCACTGAGCGTTATGGATAGACTCCATGCGGGAGACGAAGCCCCTGTACCTCGATTTGAGGCTGGTGGATACGGACTCGATTCAAATCTACTTAAAACATATACGCCTGGAGAAGTTTGGCCGCTCATCTTAACCCCTGCACAGCGTAAAGCTGCGATTGCTCTTTGTGATGTCATTATCCCAGCTGACAATGTTTCACCCTCTGCTTCTAGCGTTGGCGTACATGACTTTATCAACGAATGGGTAAGTGCTCCTTATTCTTGGGTTGGCAGTCCAGAAGCAAGTCATGCTGAGGCTAAAAAGCTAATAATAGACGGACTTAATTGGATCGATGAAGAATCCAACAAACGTTTCGGCACAGCCTTCTGTAATTTAATTAGCAGCCAACAACATGCCATCTGTGATGATATTTGTTACACAGCAACCGCTAAGAAAGAATTTAAGAAAGCAGCTACTTTTTTTGCTAAATTTAGAAATCTTACTGCAGGTGGTTTCTATACAACACCTATAGGAATGAAAGATATTGGCTACATAGGAAACGTGCCTATGGCATCTTTTGATGGTCCACCACCAGAAGTATTAAAGCGCTTAGGGTTAGACCAAAGTGCTTAATACTAGGCATAAAAAAACCGGAGCCACACACGACTCCGGTTTTTTATTAGATTAAATCTAGATTAGAATTTAATGTTAACACGGCCATAGTAGTAGCCGCCATCAAATCCGAATGGAGAGAAGCTGCTATACTGAGATTGACCGCTTGTGTTATTATAAGAATCTAACTTAGTTGGGAATGTATTGAGGAAGTTATTAGCACCTACAGCGATTGTAATACTCTTGTTATAGTGCCAAGATACTTCTGCATCAAACAGCCACTTTGCATTCAACCATTGATCCGTTGATTGGAAGCCAATGATAGCAGGTGCTGTTACAGGTGAAGCTGAACCAGGTTGTAAGACCTTGCCATACCAGTCTTCACGTAACAAGAAGCTAAATTTCTTACCCCAATCATAGGTTTGGCTTAATACAGCCTTATTCATAGGAGTGCTGCGTTCCCAGCGTAGAATATTTTGGCGGTCAAAGATTGGTTGATTACTTGTTAAAGCAAGCACGTTAGCTGGTGTTGATTTAGCATAGGTAACAACGGTGTCATTATAGTTATAGGATCCGTAGAAGGTAATCTTATCACCAGTCTTTAATTTCAAGCCGTAGCTAGTAGTGAAATCCACACCTTGTGTACGGGTATCTAAGCCATTAGTGAAATAACGACCACCTTCGATACCTGAATAACCTTGAGTCGTTAAGAAGTTAGCAACCGATGTCGTAGCAAAGTTTGCTGATAAAACAATACGGTTAGTAACAAGAATATTATAAGCATCAACACTAGCGGTGAAGTTATCGATTGGATTAGCAGTAAAACCAGCACTTACGTTGGTTGATCTTTCAGGTGTTAATGGTGTAGCACCTAGTGCAACTGCAGCTGGATCATTAACACGGAATGTTTTAACCATATAAGGACCACTAACACCGTTAACTGTTAAAATAACAGAGGAAGTCGTGGTAAAGTACTCTTGTTGCAATTCTGGAGCACGGAATCCGTTGCTGAATGAAGAACGGAAATTCAACCAATTATTAAGTTTATAAATGGCACCAATTTTACCTGTTCCAGTAGAACCTGCATCAGAATAGTGCTCAGCACGTGCTGCTAAATCTATATCAAGTTTTGATGTTACTTGATTTTCAACATCAGCATAACCTGCCATATTATTACGTGAAGCATTTGTTACGTCTGTTGGTTGAAATCCTGGGAAACCTTGAGCACCGAAAGCTGGGGTACCACCCGTTGATGGTCCATAAAGAATAGTTGCACCACCGTTTGCATAGGAAGCAGGATCACCTTGTTGAATTGTATATGTTTCAGCACGGAATTCGGCACCAAAAGCTGTTTTTAAAGGAGATGATAAAAATGCAACATTCCACTGCTTAGTTACATCAAAATTAGATGTATATTGATCGAACTCCATAGAACCGTCGTAAAAACGAGTTGGTGTATTTAAACCATAAGATACGTTAAGAGAATTGATCGTATAGTAACGAACTAAGCTCATACCATAAACTTGGCTTAAATCGAAATTCCATCCGTCACCTAAACTGCCCTTAAAACCAGCAGTTAAATCATAATCAGTTACATGAGGGTTAATCTGAGGCTGAAAACCATTAGGATAGATTGCTACAATATCTGTAGTATCATCCGCACGGCGCCAGGATGCAAATGAGTAGCTTAAGCGGTGATTAGCACCACCTGTTACATAGAAAGTAACATTATCAGAAATTTTCTTTTCAAAATCTCCGAAGAAACCACGCGAGTAACTTGTTGGATCACCAAAAATAATCTGGCCACGATTGAATGAAGCTTCACGAGAATCAGGATTTCCGTTGATAACATTTGCTGTTGTACCACCTGCAACTAACGCACCTGTTGTCGCATTTGTTCCGTAGTATTGCTGTCTTAAATCAGGACCTGCACGATTAGTATAGCCAGAGTCCTTAAAATATAAGGTAGCACCAAAGTAGCTGCTAGCGTCTGGTTTTACACCATAGTGAGCTGCACCGTAAACCGTTGCACCATCACCCATGTACATCTTTCCAACTTCCGTCGTAGTACTAAAGCCAACATCACGGCGTAAGTTTAAATTAATTACACCTGCGATAGCATCTGAACCGTATTGAGCAGCCGCACCATCACGTAATACTTCAGCACCAGCTAAAGCAAAAGTCGGTATCGTATTTAGATCTACTGCAGCATCACCACGTCCGATACTACCATTAAGGTTTACAAGCGCACTGGTATGATAACGTTTGCCATCTAAAAGAACTAGAGTTTCACCAGGTCCGAGCGCACGAAGCGTTGCTGGACGAATAGAATCTGTACCGTCTGTATTAGCAGAACGTGGAAAATTAATTGAAGGCACTAACACGGACAGTAACTGGCCTAATTCAGTGTAACCATTATTTTGAATATCATCCGTTGTGAAGATATCAATAGGAGCTACTGAATCAGTGGCTGTACGGTCATTGAAACGTGACCCAATTGTAACCATCGAATCCATCTTTACCGTTTGATCGGAAGAGGCTGGCGCTGGGGTCTGCGCGTTTACATTGCTAACAAGTAGCGCTGCAAAAGCAGCTGCTAGTAGATGAGAAGCATAGGACTTCCCGGTGTGTGTAGTTTCGTTCATACGATACATAAGATATGTGAATCAACCCGAAAAAACAAGTAATCAATACTTAGGTAAATACATCATATTTAACATGATTTATTATACGTTACGCGCCAATTAGTTATATAATTATTACAGACTATATACTAATTTTTATAGCCGTATTTTGCTAAAATTGTCTGCGCCAGATCCGCTTTTAAGAATAAAACGTACTTTTCTGCGTCTTTAGGAAAAACAGTTTTATTTAAGACAACAGCTGTTTGTTCAAGCGGCTCATATAGTTCATCCGATACAACTAACCATCTACCCTGCTCTTTAAGTGTAAGCGCACGAATGCTTGATAGCGCAATAAATCCAAGCTGAGCATTACCCGATTGAACAAATTGAGCTGCTTGAGCAATTGACTCAGCCGTTACAATTTTTGGATTTAATACATCAGTTAACTTTAAATTCTTAATCACTTGATGAGCCGCTTTGCCGAAAGGAGCGTTTTTGGGATTAGCTATAGCTATACGCAGCACTTTAGTTTCCAAAAGTGAGGATTTTAAATCCTTGAGCGCTAAATCTGAATCCATACTCCACAAGACAAGTACACCATGAGTAAATGGACATACCTTATTTGAATCAGCTCGTTTACTTTGAATTAATTGATCTACAAAGGAGTAATCGGCAGAAAGCAGCACATCAACTGGCGCTTCATGTTCGATTTGCGCTACGAGTTGTCCCGTAGAGCCAACTATTTTTTTAATTTTAACATCAGGATTTAGTGACTCAAAGACGTTGTCTATTTCGTCTACGGCCTTAGATAAATTAGATGCTACTGCAACACTCAGAGTATGAGGTGAAGCATAGGTAGAAACGCAGAGATTAATCAGGATTAAGATATAGCCTAAAAATAATCTCACAAAATTATAATTTGATTAAGGTTGTGGAAACTTTACCCACTTGGCTCCCAAGGCAGAACTCTTTACTGCAGTTTCAATAAAGACCATACCTTCTACCCCATCCTCAATCGTTGGATAATCCACATCGCTTGGAATTTTTTTGCCCGAAACCTGAGCTTCAATTGCCCTAAAGGCCTCACGATAAATATTACCAAACGCTTCAAGGTAACCTTCAGGATGTCCTGTCGGTATACGCGTCACATGCTTAGCAGCATCACTAAGATATCCATTACCACGCAAAAACACCTCACGTGGTTTATCAAGGTGCTTTACGATAAGAGCATTAGGATTTTCTTGATGCCATTCTAATCCACCTTTTTCGCCATAGACACGTATGGCTAAAGCATTCTCTTCACCAACACAAATCTGTGAAGCATGTAGTACCCCTTTAGCGCCACCATGATATCTGAGTAAAATACTGCCATCATCGTCTAATTTACGTCCTGGAACAAAAGTAGTTAGATCTGCACATATTTCTTTTAAGCGTAGCCCTGTTACATAACGGGCAAGATTTTCTGCATGGGTTCCTATGTCACCCATTGCTCCTGCTGCACCACTTTTTTTCGGATCAACCCTCCAGGATGCTTGTTTTTGTTTTGTTTTCTCAAGCGCTGTAGCAAGCCATCCCTGTGGATATTCAACGATGATTTTACGAATCTTACCAAGGGATCCAGATTTCACTAACTGACGTGCTTCACGCACCATTGGATTACCTGTATAGTTATGGGTAAGAACAAATACCTGCTTTGTTTTACTTACAATAGAACGTAATTTTAGAGCTTCTTTTAAATTAAAAGTAACAGGCTTATCGCAGATTACATTGAAACCTTTTTCTAAAAATAACTTTGCAGGCGGAAAATGTTGAAAGTTTGGCGTAACAATAACGACAAAATCTAACCGTTTAGAAGCAGGCATTTTCGCCTCTTCACGCGCCATTTCAACATAGCTACCATAAACACGAGTAGGATCTAAAAACAAATCTTCACCCGAAAGTTTAGAGCGTTCAGCATCGCTAGAAAATGCTCCAGCAACGAGCTCAGCTTGACCATCCATGGCAGCAGCGATGCGATGCACGCCACCAATAAAAGCACCACGTCCCCCACCAATCATTCCATAGCGTAGTTTACGTTTCATTATTTTTCCGTGTTAAAAGCTGCATCAAATGCAATCGCACTACGTGCAAAATCTAATTTGCGTAAGAATTGTAACGACTCAGCTGCACCGTGTTCTCTATCCATGCGAATATCTTCCCATTCTACAGATAGCGGACCAGCGTAGCCTATATCATTAAGAGCAACGATAATGTCCTCGAAGCGAATGTCACCACGCCCTACTGATCTAAAATCCCACGCCCTACGAGCATCACCGAAACTTGTATGGCCACCAAAGATGCCAACCGTACCATCACCATGTCCCCACCACACATCTTTCATGTGTGCATGAAAAATGCGCTTACTAAAGGTACGAATAAATTTTACATAATCTACACCTTGATAACCCAAATGTGAAGGATCGTAGTTAAACCCAAATCGCGGATGATTGTTAACAGCAGCTAATGCACGCTGAGCACTAACAATATCAAATGCAATTTCTGTTGGATGTACCTCAAGAGCAAATTGAGCATTCTGCTTATCAAAAGCTTCGAGGATTGGTCCAAAACGTTTTGCGAAATCTACATAACCTTTATCCCAATCAGCTTGGGATGTAGGAGGGAAAGCATAGATTGAATGCCAAATTGAAGATCCAGTAAATCCATTCACGGTCACAGGAGCTTTAGAATCTTTTGCACCAGGTTTAGCGTCAAAGAAACGGCGCGCTGCTTTAGCTGTAAGACTTAGCTTTGCAGCAGCTCTCTGCCTCACCCCTTCTGCTTCTCCATTACCCCATACATCAGGAGGTAAAATTAATTTGTGACGTTCATCAATTAAATCGCAGACTGCTTGTCCAACCAAGTGACTTGATACTGCAAAACAAGTAAGCCCGTTGTCTTTAAGAAGCTGCCATTTATCTGTGATATATTTATCTGATGAAGCTGCTTGATCGACATCGAAATGATCACCCCAACACGCTAACTCTAATCCATCATAGCCCATCTTTTTCGCAAGAGGTGCTAATTTCTCTAGGGGCAAATCAGCCCATTGACCAGTGAAGAGTGTAATAGGACGTGGCATAAGAATAAAAAATATTTATTATAATTTTAGTGCTTTTAGGTAAGCTAAACTGACTGGAATATTTGCAAGCGGATCAGTTGTTTCGTCTTCGATAAAATAATACTTAACTCCGTCCGCTTGTGCCGCAGAGAGTACTGCCTTCCAGTCAATAACACCTGTACCAACAGCAACATCATCACCTAACTTTGTATGTGATGGTACCCCATCAGCTCGGTCAGCTCCTTTACGTAGATCTTTTATATGCAGCATAAGCCAGCGGTCTGGATATTTTTTAAGAAGTGCGACAGGATCACCGCCACCAGCATAAACCCAGAAGACATCCATCTCAAAACATACGAGGTTACGCATCGTCTCACGCATAACGATATCCAATCCAGTTTCATTATTAGAATCAGCAAGTGGAGTGAATTCAAAGCCATGCGTATGAACACCCAATTGAATTCCTTCTGCTTTAAGAGTAGCACCCCATTTATTCAAATTAGCGGCGTCTTCGTGTGCTTGAGCTGCAGTTAAGTACTTTGAATGAGCATGCCCTAAAACAGGGATAACAACATAAGTTATACCCATTGCTTTAAGATCACTCACAATACTTGGAAAATTTTTAACAAACTGATCATAGCCATAATGGGATGATACAGGATTCAAACCATGCGACCTAAGATCAGCACCAAACAGTGCAGGCTTAACACCATATGTACCTGCAGTCTCTACTTCTTTTATTCCATAGGTTTTACTGATTAAATCCATTGTGCCAGTGACATCCTTTGGAAACTGAGCTCTAAGACTCCATAATTGGATTCCGATATGATCATGAAAGTCTACAGTCTGGGCCTGTAAGCTAGCTGTTAGGCAGACAAGAGAAGCAATTAGGAATGATTTCATAAAGTGGGTTAAGTTAATGACGCTTACGACCAGGGGTAGTTTCATTCTGCAGAGCTTAAGCTATCTGTAAAATAAAAACGGGCTATCCCAATCGAGAGGATAGCCCGTTTACGTAAAACTATAGATGAATTACTCTCCAACAACCAATACCTCGAATGAGTTTGGTATCATTTTTCTACGTCCTGGTTTTTGACCGTCAGCAGCCTTTTGAGGATCTGCGAACTTCCCCGTGACGAGATAAACATGACCTGTTTTTGAATCAACAGCAGTAATTGTACGTGCACCGTATGCGGTAGGAAGCGTCTGCACTAAGGTATACTTATCCGCAGAATCTTCGTGAAGAATACTAATGGTACCTTCTACATTAGAAGTGAAAATAAGTTTTTTCGCGCTATCAAAACAATCGCCATCTGGATCCTCTCCGATTGCAGGTGTTGCAACTAAACGACCTGAATCACTATCAACTACTGCGAGTAAATTATTACCGCCTGACGCAAAGAGACGATGCGTAACTGGGTCGATTGCTAGACCTGTACCACCCTCGACTGGATCAATAGACCAGCTAGCAAGAGGTTTTAATGTCTTTAAATCTACAACTTGGATAGCACTTTTGTCTTCTGTGTTAACAAAAAGATGCCCACGTCCATCAAAAGCCATTCCTTCTAATTTACCAACAAGCGGGACAACTGCTGCGATCGTTAAGGTAGATGGATCAATGACAGTAATTCCACCTGAGGTACCATTAGCAACATAAACACGGTTTGTAGCTTCATCGTATTCAATTGCATCTGGCTTAACACCAAGACCTGTAATCACTTTTTCAATTTTAAGCGTTACTAAATCAAATACCGCAACGGAACGATCCCCGCCACAAGTTATAAAACCACGATTAAGTTTATTTACGATAGCTACGCCATGTACCCCTTTCGTTGGAGCAATAACACCTAGCTTATCACCTGTATCGGCATTAAGCACATCAACTTGAACACCATGCGCGATATAGAGACGACGCATCGATGAATCAATACGGACATAATCAAAGGCTGTACCACCACCTACTGGATAGTGTGCAAGCACTTTGTATTCAGCGCGAAGACTCATCGCTGCGAAAACAAACAGACCTAAATAACCAATTATTTTATTTTTCATATGTATAGTTTTATTAAGACGTGAATAAGATCTAAAAGTTATAAATTATTATCATATTGGATCGAGTCGTTCTTGCCCTTCTTTTTCGGGCCACCGAACGTATAAATGACACTTGCATATACGATACGTGAACTACGTCTACGCATAGAGTCATCACGTAACAGTGGTGTATTAAGCACGGTCTCCTCCTTAAGTGTATTAAATAAATCAGATACCGTAAACACGACACTCATATTCTTACTTTTGATATCGTACTTATAACCTAAATTTGAAACGAATGTCGGCATTCTATAACCCTGAGGAGTTAAACGCTTTGCCGTATAAACGGCATTAAATTGCATCATCGATACCTTTGAAAATTCATATTCGGCATTTAATTTTCCTGAATAAGCCATACTCGATTGATGAGTTGAAAATCCTAAATTACTTGCATCAATCTGACTTCTAAACACATCCGCTGTAGCATTAACGGTCATATTCTTAAAAGGTGAAGTACTGGATATTAATTCCAGACCACCCGCAGTACTCGAAGCTAAATTTTCTTCTGTTGTTAGCAAGGTTGTAGGATTTATAAACTGACTCACCGTAGTAAATCCATGATAGTTACTCCGGTAATAAAGAGTCACTAGATACGTCGTATCCTCTTTTTTATATTGATATCCTGCTTCTAAAGAATGCGTTTCCATAGGCTTTAGAAGTGGATTACCTGCCCTTAGATTAAACGGATCTTGATATCTAGGAAATGGATTTAGGTCATCACTTTCAGGTCTACGAACACGGTGACTGTAGTTTAACTGTAATTCTTGTAAGTCCGATAATTCGTACGACAAGTGCAGTGATGGATACAAACGATATAAGACGGTATCGTTGATAACATGCGTTGTAATCTGATTAGTATTTACGTCAGACTTTTCAAAACGTAAGCCTCCTAAGATACCCAATTGCCCTACTTTTGTGCGATACGTTCCGTAGAGCGATTGGATAAATTGATCGAGAATAAAACGATTCGTAACAAGAGGATCTGTGGTCCATACTGATGAGGAAGTTGCTGCCAATTCTCTATAGTGATCTTGGTTACTTTTATCATCTGACTGATTATAACCTAGTTCGATCTTTGCATTTTTAGAAATTGGATTAGAATACTCTACCGTAAATTCAGTGATCGGTTCTCCATTAAAATCACGAATCGTATCATAATTTGTTGGAGCTGTAGGCACGTTATAAACATTAGCATAAAAATTATTTTCTAATTCTGTATGATGTTGTGTCTGCAAATCGGCAGTTAATACATGATCCTCTGAACCAAAGGTATGCTCCCAGGAAGTCTTTGACTGAACTTCTTCCTCATGTTCAGGATCAAAACGCAATCTATCGTAGTAGAGTGTTTGCGTAGCACCCGTTAATGAGGTCTCTAATTCTGCTGATCTACGAAAAAAAGTACGATTATTATAATCAACCGATTCTGAAAGTTTGTCTGTTTTACTCGTATTGGTTGAAATATTAATCTGACCTAAACGGGAAAGTGGACGACTATGCTCTGTCGTGTTAGTTTGAGTTACTGTAGCAATTCCTGTTTTTGAATCAATTGATGTACGTGTATCCGATGCAATACGTAAACGATCATCCTGCCTTAAACCTAAATCCCATGATAGATTATAAGGTCCTGGATTATAGCTACCCCTGAGTGATGAACTCCATCTTCTTTTATTACCAACTGTAGCTTTCACTGAACCAGAAAACCCAGGAGTTTTCTTTTTCTTTGTAACGATATTTATAATTCCACCTGCTCCATCTGGCTTATACATTGCAGACGGATTTGTAATAACTTCAATGCGTTCTATCGAATCAGCAGGGAGTTGAGCAAGTACGTCAGCTCTACTTGCAGTTCCCATTAAAGCTGATGACTTGCCATCTATGAGCACTTGCACACTCGATTCACCCCTAAGTGATAAATTACCATCAATATCAACCTGTACAGAAGGAATATTCTGGAGCAAATCACTCGCACTACCTGTTGTAGCCTGGATATCTTTTCCTACGTTGTAAATTTTACGATCAATCGAATTTAAGAACGTTTGATTCTTAGCTTCAACACTTACTGCCTCCATTTTTACAACAGGCGATCCAGAAGCTTCAGTAGTAGTTGTTGGATTTAATCCTTGCTGAGCTTCAGCAAATGTTGAGACGAGTAGTAAGCTGATAAACAATCTTAAACACATAGTATATAACCTATAAATAAAAAAAGCTGCAGCCTAGTTTAGCAAGCAGCGCTTCTTGTAACCTTCAGCAATTATTTACTTTTTTTCGTCTTTTTCATCATCCTCATCTTTTTCTTTAGATGCTTTCATCTTCTTAGCCTCTTTCTTATCAGCAGCTACCTCCTTAGCTTGATCCTTAGGAGTCTCGACAGAAACATCGACTATCGCGCTAGTAATAGCATCAACTGCCACTTCGGTAATATTCGTTGTACCTGGAGTAGTAATATCAAACGAATATATAAGCTTACCGTTTTCTTCCTCTAACTCCGAGGATTTAATTGTGCCCTTAGCAACTTTGCTTAAGGCAAGAGTTTTGGCCTGCGCTTCAGATATCTTTGCACGAGCTTTCAAGTCAGCTTGACTTGCTGAATCCTCTGCACGCACGAGATGCGATGTAGTACTTAATAAGCCAACAACGATTAATCCGAAGATAATTTTTTTCATAATTTTAATTTTAACAAAATACTTATTCTAATTACTAAGTCATAATAACACATAATTATTAAACCAGATACTACTCAAACATTACAATTTTGTTAGAATTGAAGTCTTACAGCTAAGCCTGCAGCGGAATCTCAAAGCAGAACTCAGTCATAGAATCATCACTTCTCACGAGTCTTATTGATCCCTTATGTTTAATGACGATCTCTTGGCAAATACTCAAACCAAGTCCGCTACCGCCATTTTCACGCTCACGAGATTCATCTACTTTGAAGAAACGGTCAAATAACTGAGCCCAATGTTTATATGGTATTGGATTAGCAGTATTTGAAATACTAAATTTTGCCATAGACATATTTCGAGAAAGACTAAGTTTTATTTCACCTTTCTCACGGTTATGCCTAACAGCATTATCTATTAAATTTAATATTACTCGTCTTAGAAGTATACTATCACCACTAATACTGATATCAGGCTCTATAGCGACACTTACATGAATACTTCGTGCACTAGAGAGAAGCTCTAGGTCCTCTGTAAGTTCACTCACTAAATTGCTTAAATCGATTTTAGAAAAAGACATTTTAGTCTTTTCTGAAGCATCTAAATTCGCCAACAAAAGCAAATCATCTGAGATCTTCTGTAGACGCACCGTTTCTTCGAGTAAATCATGTAAAATATGTTTCTGAGAATCTGAAAACTCAGTCGACCTAACTGCCATTTCTAAATTACCACGCATAATAGTAAGTGGTGTCCTCAACTCATGAGAGGCATCAGCAGAAAAGCGAAGCGCCATATCAAAACTCTTACTCAATCTATCAAACATGTTATTAAGCACTTCAATATGGTGCCCAATTTCATCGTTTGCTAACGCAGGAACTAACCTGTCATTTAATCTATTTACGGTAATTTTTTCAGCTACCTGTGTAATGTCTACTATCGGCTTTAAGGCTTGGGAAGCTATCCATCTACTACCGAGAGCAACTCCTATTAAAATTACCGGCATAGCCCAAAGATAAGCCGTCTGCAAATCTTCAACTAATTCTCTAATAGTTCTTAGATTAGATGCTAAATAAAGATGCTCTCGCCCTAGAGTAAACTCCCCTATCCGTAAGTGTACACGTGGTAAATCTAAAGTAAAAAACCCCGACTTAGTTTTTACTTTCAAAGCCTGATCCATGAGTGACTGAGGAAATGAATACACCTCGTTTGAACTATCCACACTATAGATATAACCATAAACAAGGGGTGCTCCTTCAGTAATGGCCTGTTGTACTTGCTTAGCATCATCCACTTTTATTTCATGCAATTCATCGAATACACGTTTGGACTCTGCTTTCAAACGAACATCAACAGCATTAACCTCAACAAAGTATAAACTTAAAAGAGCTACAGAGGCGAAAAGTAGTACTGCTATACCGCTTAGAGTACAGGACCAGAGGGTAATCTTCCACTTAAGGGACCAGTTTTTCATGATTTCAATTTAAAACAATAACCAGAGCCTCTCACAGTGTGTATGTACTTCATTTCATATTCATCATCAATTTTTTTACGTAATCTTTGAATCGCCACATCAACTACGTTAGTTGAGGTATCAAAATGATAACCCCATACTTGTTCACACAATTGCGTGCGCGTGCACACGCGTCCTGGTATCCGCATTAAATACTCTAAAAGAATAAACTCACGCGTTGTTAATTCTATTTTAGTTTTAGCTCTTGTAACTTCTCGCGTAGTTAAATTTAGCGTTAAATCACCCACAGATAATAGTGTTAATCCCTCACCTGAGTGCCTACGCCAAACAGCCCGCAAACGAGCAATCAATTCTTCAATTAAAAATGGTTTTGGCAGATAGTCATCTGCTCCTAAATTAAGCCCCTCGATTCGATCCTGCGCACCTCCTCTAGCCGTTAGAAGTATTACTGGAACACTATTGCGTTTAGATCTTAATTCTTTAAGGACGCTTAATCCATCCTTGCCTGGCACCATAATATCTAAAATAAGAGCATCGAATCGTTCATGAGTTGCTAAGTTCAATCCCTCAAGACCATCATGTATAACGATTGGATTAAAACCTACTTCGAGTAGTCCTTTTCTTATAAAACTGGCGATTTTTTTCTCATCTTCTATAATTAAGATACGCATACGAGATAGGTTTTTGATGAAGTAACGCCATTAAACAAGAGAATCTGTTTTAGGCTCTCGGATGAGCTTTTTGATAAATATCCTTTAAGCGCGCAACACTTACATGCGTATAAACTTGCGTTGTAGCAAGCCGAGCATGCCCTAATAGTTCTTGGACAAGTCGTAAATCTGCTCCCGCATTAAGTAAATGAGTCGCGTAAGCATGCCTTAACTTATGGGGAGACATATCAAGAGGCAGACCCGCTAATTGTAAATACCGTTTCATCATCAATTGAACATACCGAGGACCAATTGGCTTACCTTTTTGCGTCACTAAAACAAAATCAGTTTCTGCATGCGGAACACTAAACTGTGACACAAAGTGATCCAAGACAGCGAGCGCAACACTCCCTAGGGGACATAGGCGCTCCTTCTTTCCCTTACCTAATATACGCGCCACACCTGCACTACGATCAATTGAGCCATGCTTAAGTCCAGTGAGTTCACTGATACGAAGGCCAGCTCCGTAGAGTAGCTCTAGAATCAAACGATCTAACCAAGCTACGTAGGGGTCTATGGTTTGATTTTCAAGGAGTAACTGAGGACCTTTTAAAAGTAATGTAATCTGTTCTTCCGTTAAAAATTTTGGAAGGCGCTTTTCCAACTTAGGTAGCGGTACACCAATAAATGGATTACGTGTAAGCGTTTTATTTTTTATCCAAAATCTAAAGAAAGTTCTAAGTCCAGAAACGTGGTTATGAAGCGTTCTACGATCAAATCTGCGCTGCGCTTCAATTACAAAATCACGCATCACACGACTAGTCAGATTATCCAACCCACCACTCCACATACCAGAATCGCTAAGCCAAAAATAAAAATCATCAAATGCCTGGCGATAATTTCTGAGTGTATAAGTAGAACAGCGCCTCTCTAAACTTAAGTGATTTCCAAAAGGAAGCCACCATGTCTCAATGATTTCTTTCGGTACTGTTCTTAATTCAGGCACAATCGTTAGTTAGCTTTTGTACTACTCTTAGCCTCTATACTCATTGCAATCTTATCAGCATACCTACGAAGAGCACCTTCAGGATCTAGTCCTTTTTCCTGAGCAGCACTGGTTAATTCAAATAAGTGCTTACCTAGTGACTCATCTGTAAGCTCACGACTTAAACTATCAATTACAGATTTATCTACAATTCCTTCGTAAGGTAATTGCTTCTTTTTGATCTGCTTCCATATAGCCTCTGAAAACATGAGTGCAGGTAAACGAGGAGGGAGTGGTTTAAAAACTGAAGCTTGTGGAGCAATTCCCTTACTTTTCTTTTCTTCTAACTTAATCAGCTCCCACTGCGTCAAAACTTGATCCGAAGTCGCTATTTTCTTCTCACCGAAAACATGTGGATGGCGTCTGATTAATTTTTCATTAATATCACGTGCAACATCATCAAAATTAAACAAACCAGCTTCTTCTGCTATCCGCGCGTGAAAGACAATTTGAATAAGCACATCACCCAGTTCTTCACGCATGTGCGGCATATCAAGTCGATCTATCGTTTCAAGTAGCTCGCTACACTCATCAATTAAACAGCGCGTTAAACTCTGATGTGTCTGCTCTTGGTCCCAAGGACATCCACCCTCTTTAGCCCTGAGCCTTGCCATCGTTTGTTTCAAATCATCAATTGCGCTCATAATTATAGGTTTAGTACGCTCAAAACTTGAGCTTTCGGCAAGTGTCTTAGTTGATTAAAATGGCTAAGCCCATAAAAGTCAGCTTGTCTTAAACCCGTAACTTTGCGCCCATTAAGTAAACCATGGCACAGCCAAACGACAGCTCTCCTCTTTCCCCGTCCGAAACAGTAAAACTTTTGGAACAGCTGGGCCATAGACCAAAACATTCCTTAGGACAAAATTTTCTCATAGATGGAAATATCGTACGTAAATCACTTGAATTAGCTCAGATAACTTCAGGAGATACCGTGATTGAAGTTGGACCCGGTCTTGGAACTTTAACCAGAGCACTCTTAAACCAAGGTGCACACGTATGGGCTGTAGAAAAAGATCCCGTTTTATATACGCATTTATCAACTACCCTAGCTAAGCAATTCAGTAACACCTTTCATCTGTTAAACGCAGACGCCATTGACCATCCTCTCGCCGATTTTAAATCAAGCCCATACAAAATAGTAGCAAATCTACCCTATGCAATTTCAACACCTTGGCTTGATGCTGTGTTAGAAGAAATATTACCTGAAAGAATGGTTCTCATGCTTCAACATGAAGCTGCTCAGCGTTACTGTGCAAAACCTGGCACGAAGACATTTGGAGCGATTTCTATTTTTGTCCAATCTGCCTATACGATAGCACCGGGTCATAAGGTGGCAGCTGCCTGTTTTTACCCTAAGCCAGATATTGAGTCTTACCTGTTACATCTCGTTAAAAAAGACAGTCCCTACCTTTTCAAACCTGAGACAAAAGCGCTCATACGTGGCATTTTTCAGCAGCGTAGAAAGCAAATAGGATCATTATTAAAAGATCGCTTACCCGACCAAGGCAAAGCATGGATTCAGTGCCTCAGTGAAGCGGGTCTAAGTGCTCAAAGTAGGCCTGAAGATATTCCTGTAAATCTTTGGTGTAAGCTGGCTTGAAAGCTGACAAAGAGTTGTTTATCACTAAACCTCTGTAACATGAAATATCTCGCTTTTGCTTTGCTTATTTTAACACCAGCCGTTTGCAGCTTTGCACAGAGCCAGCCAGCCGCTAGCGCAGCATTACCAGATATCCATTTTAATGCTCCTAGCAGTTCTTCTACAGCAACAAGTAGCTCAACAGATGCTATTGCTCTGCCACCTGTTCAAACACAAGCCCAACAACCTACTAATCTACAAGGTAAGATTTCAGACGGTGTTTATTTTTCACCAACCGGTGCTTACTACCTTAAAGTACCCGTACTCACAGAGCTAGGTGGACGACTCACCGATACCGCACGAGTTGTTACCTTTAGAGATGATTATACAACTCATATCAGTATCGCAACGTTCAAACTTGATGCGACACAGTCATGGCAACTTTCAGTGAAAGGTACGAAAGACTACCTACAGTATTTCTTCCACGATTTCGTATTACCAGATTTTGCATCAATCTATAGAGGACTAAAAATTGAACCTAACGGTCGCTACCTTCCTACACTCAATGATGGATCGCTCGTTACTTTCATCACTATTCCTGGTGGTTCAATGTTTGCCTCAACTACACCCCGTTTAGCAGAACCAACTCAGCCTCCAGTCGCAAAACGCGGAAACATGCTCTTTCTTAAAAATGGCTACATTTATGTAGTAAGTATGGAATTAGCAGAACGTATCACAGAAGGTTCCGCTTACAAAAAGACTTCTGAAGAAGAAGATGTTTTACTACGCGACCGCTTAGTAAATCTCGTAAAGACTTTCCACTTCATAAAGCAGCAAACAAACAACTAAGCTCTCAGAGCTTTGTGCGCCTTAAATAAAGGACGCAAAGTCAGGCTTAGTTGCTCGTGTAAAACTTGCAGCTTTAAATACTGTGCGTGTTTACGCTTGTTTGGCTTGCAGCGTGTTTTCTCATTTACTGCTACAACACCCCGTGTGAAGTGAATGAGTGGAATATGTTTTATACTGTCCTTATTTGCATGACACCATGCTGCTTGAATTGCGGCACCTAACGCAGCTCCTTCGTCTTCAACCATAGCAACTACGGGTAGTCCAAAAATATCAGCCATCATTTGTCTCCACGCTTTTGATTTAGCACCGCCACCAGTAACACGAATTTCAGTCGCTTTAACACCTAGTTTTGCCAAACGCTGAAGCCCATAATTCATTCCCAGGGTAACTCCCTCCATAGCACTACGAGCTATTAATGCAGGATCAAACGTCTGTGCGTTAAGACCAAAAATAACTCCTGATCCATCAGGTACATTAGGTGTTCTTTCACCAGCGATATAAGGCAATATGACGAGTGGATTATCGACGGAATAGACAGAGCTTACAGCCTTATCTAATTCATCTAAATCCATCTTAAATAACGCTCTCACTTTTTCTGTCACCGTAGTGACATTCATTGTGCATAGGAGCGGCAACCACTCACCGGTTGACGAACAAAAGGCAGCTATTTCACCAGACTGATCAATAATAGGTTTTTTAGCTGTCGCGTAAATCGTACCACTTGTTCCGAAACTGGCCGTTACAACCCCTTCGGTTACATTACCCGTTCCAATTGCTCCCATCATATTATCTCCACCACCCGAGCCAACAAGAACGGTTTCAGATAAGCCATACTGCTTTGCTCTTTGTGTAGACAAATATCCTACGGCATCACGTGAATCCTGTAGCGCTGGAAGATAAGATTCTAACTTTGCATCTATCGCACGAAGTACTTGTTTTGACCATACCCGTTTACGAACATCCAAAAGACCAGTTCCGGATGCGTCGCCATGCTCCATCGTGTACTTACCTGTGAGATAAAAATTCAAGTAGTCATGCGGCAACAAGACATGCCTTAAGCGAGCAAAATGCTTTGGCTCATGTCTTTTAAGCCATAAAATTTTAGGCGCTGTATAACCTGGTCTAAATGGAAGCCCTGCAAGTTTAATGACACGTGCTTCACCACCTAATTTACGCGTTAAAATCTCACACTCTTCTTCAGTACTCGTATCACACCATAGTTTTGCTGGTCGAATAACTGCGCCATCTTTATCTAAAGGAACAAAACCATGTTGCTGGCCCGACACACCAATACTTATTACTTGCTTTGGATTTACTTTTTTAAGCACGGCCTTGATAACCTGATCCAGTGCCTCAATCCAATCCTTGGGATGCTGCTCTGCATGCCCTGCAGGTAAATTTTCAATCAGTGTGAGTGCTGCACGTGCTTCGGCAACGACACGCTTAGATTTTAAATCTAAGACAACTGCTTTTATACTTTGGGTTCCAGCATCTATTCCAATTGAAAGACTCATGGGGTAAAATTATTCGAGTAAGAGATTAGTACAGGTAACAAGAGAGGTGTCACAATTTTTTATCCAATCATGGATTTTTTGTCCCTCAACCACTAAATCAGATGCAATATCGTTAAGCGGCATAAGAACAAAAGCGCGTTGCGTCATGCGCGGATGCGGGATCACTAACTCCAAAGTATCACTACGCCTATTACCATACAAAAGTATATCGATATCAAGGGTGCGTGAACTCACCTCCTCTGAACGAATGCGTCCCAACGCTTTTTCACACGTGTGAACCACACTTAGTAGCTCCACAGGAGAATAATCTGTTTTGATAGCAATCACGGCGTTTAAAAAATCAGGCGCAAGGCCTATTCCGATGGCTTTCGTTTCATAGACTCGCGATAACCCGATAACATCGATACGCGCATCCGACTTAAAGCATGCAATTGCTTTACGTAAATACTCTAACCTATCACCTAAGTTACTACCGAGAGCTAGGTATACTGTCTCTACTTGCTTCAACAGCGGCATAGTCCAGGACTCCTTGAATTGGAACCGAAGGTTTTTTGATCATAACCTTAACGCTTAAAACTTTGGGGCACTCCCTTAGTACTTCGTCAAGTAGTCGATCACAGAGTGTTTCAAGTAACTTAACACGTCCCTGCTCAAGGTTTCGCTTACAGATCTCAAATATTTTTGAGTAATCTACCGCATCCTCCACATTATCCGATTTAGCGGCATCCAACATATCATAGGTCAAAGATACATCCACCAAGAAGCGCTGGCCTAATTTTCCCTCTTCAGGAAATACGCCGTGGTAGCCATAAAAGGCCATATTTTTTAGATGTATTTGTCCTTTCATTGGTGCACCTATAACGAAAACCATGTGTCAGGTGCATGTAAAGCACCGTAGCATTTAATTTAAGCCTTTGAGGCCTTAAGCACAGCTTCAGCCATACGAACTGCTCGTAAGTTAGCTTTTACATCATGAACACGTATCAAATCTATTTTCTCATAAGCCGCCAAAGCTGAAGTAACTAACGTTCCTTCTGCTCGGTCATTAGGCTCTCCTCCAAGGACATGACCTATAACCGATTTTCTAGAAGCACCTAGAAGCAGTGGAAATCCCAGTGATTTTAATTCTGAGATTTTAGCAATAATTGATAAATTCTGAGGCTGCGTTTTATAAAAACCAATCCCTGGATCTAAAATTATGTTACTGCGCAAAATGCCGTGCTGATCAGCAATCGCGAGTGATTTCTCAAAGAAACGTTTCATTGCATCCATGACCGATGCTTCATGTGGACTTAATGTCTTATCACAGTGCATGAGAATAACAGGACATTTCCATTCTGCCACCACCTTTGGCATTGCTGGATCTCCTTGAAAACCGTGCTGATCATTAACAAGACCTGCTCCCGCCTTAAGCGCCTGAGACGCAACGTTTGAGCGGTAAGAATCAATCGATATAGGTATCTGCAAGTTACGTGAGCAGACCTCGATTACAGGAATAACACGCGATAATTCTTCATCCTCAGAAACTTCAACATGTCCTGGACGAGTTGACTGACCACCAATATCAACAATGGCCGCCCCTTCTGCTTCAATGAGCCGTGCTTGATTCAGTGCAGCATCAACCGCGTTAAACTTTCCCCCATCAGAAAACGAATCTGGGGTAACATTCAAAATCGCCATCACCTGGGTTTTATTACCTAAAAGTAACGATTTACCACGGCAATCCATTGGAGGCGCCGTTCTTAAGTTAACTCCTTAGGGAGCACTGCGTAGATCTTTTTAATATCCTGCACTTTATCTTTGTGGCACACAAGAATTGCATCTGCTGTTTCAACCACAACTAAGTCTTGTACCCCACATAAAGAAATCATGCGTCCATTGCTTACGGCAATGTTGTTAAGTGCATCGCTAACAACAACAGGTCCTTTGGTTGCATTATTAGCTGCATCATGCGGCAAATGTTTTTCTAAGGCAGTCCACGTTCCAACATCATCCCAGTCATACTGAGCAAGCAAGGTAACAACAGACTGAGCTTTTTCTAAAATCGCATAATCAACTGAGATCCTTGGCAGTTGAGGAAATTCCTTAGCGATATATTCGGCCTGATTTTCTTTTGGGAAATGACTAATGAAAGAACCTAAAGCAATCGCTGAACGTTCTGCTTCAAATTTAAATGCGGATGCTTTCCAAATAAAAATGCCGGCATTCCACACATGATTACCACCACTTAAATATTTTTCTGCAGTCGCTAAATCTGGTTTTTCTACAAAGCGTTTTACTTGGCGGAAGGGAGCACTTATCCCGTCACATGCAATGGCAGAACCCATCTCCATATAGCCAAAGCCTGTCGAAGGAAATGATGGCTTAATGCCAAAGGTAAGAAGCGTAGGAGCTGGCAATTTCCATCCTTCACCATCAGCAAGTTTAAAGCCTTCGATTAACTGTTTAGAAAATGTGGCCGCATCCTTTATGAAGGCATCTGCAGGAAGTAGCGCCAGTACGGCGTCAGGATTCTTAGCATACACCAGTGCAGTCGCGAGTGCTGCAGCTGGAGCTGTATCACGGCGTGCAGGCTCTGCAATAATTTGTTCTTTAGGAATAAAAGGCAGTGCTGCACGAATACCTTCTAATTGAACTTCGTTTGTTAAAACAAATATATTCTCTTTAGCTACAACGCCCTCTAAGCGCTTAACCGTTTCTTCAATAAGCGTCTTGTCCGTCAAAAGCTTGAGCAAATGCTTGGGTTTGCGACTACGGCTCATTGGCCAGAATCGTTCACCACTACCACCTGCTAGGATACATGCATAATAAGGGTTTGCCATGTTTGACTCTTATAAAGGCACCAGAACTACGAATAACGACAAGAGTTTAATTATCGGAAATCTTATCAATCGAAGTATCCCCTTTGATCTTATTTTCTAGCTTTTGCATAGCCACATCCATACGTAGACGCTCACTGTATAATTCAAAACGTTCTGCAATATCTAAGGTTTCGAGGAGTTTTTGCTTTAATTCCGAACTATCACAGAGCGTATGTGCCGCAATATCTAGGAAAGTTTCAGGATCCTCGATCGACTTTAAATATTTAACAATAGCCTTATCGCTTTGGAAAAGTTCCTTATATTTCAGTGCGAGAAGTTTGTTTAACTGCACGCGTTTGAAATTCAAATCTGTCCCTGCTGCAGGAGGATTACTTAACAGAGGCTTAATACTCACCACACGGTAAGGCTTCTCACGGACTATCGATCTGATTTCTACACGGCACAAACCTTGGAGCATTAAATCAGAAGTCCCATTTTGGTTTTCTTTCGATGTTCTCACGAGTCCGACACACCCAACGCTGTAAGGGGGATCAACGCGTGCTTCATCGGTAATCAACTTTGTATTTAATCCAACTAATGCAAAGAGACGGTTTGTCTTTAAAACATCCGCCAGCATCTCACGATATCTCGGCTCATAAATATGCAGTGGCACAAGCGCCTGCGGAAAAAAAGTCATGTGCGGTAACGTCATGACTGGCACTTCCTTTGGCAGATTAATTTCGATTTCGTGAAGCATAGGTGGGCACAAAGTGTGACATCCTCAATCTCTAGTGTGTCTCACTTGTGCCATGATGACCTAAATATTCCTTATTTCATGATAATTACAATATTTTGAAAATTTATAAATACTTGATTTATAATAACTTAAAATAGACACAGTAACTAGGCATGCCGGTTGCTTATGTTTTGGCATGAGCAGAATACTCGGAATCGATTTAGGAACAACAAATTCATGTATGGCAGTCATGGAAGGTGGAGAGCCTGTCGTGATTCCTAACGCTGAAGGTGGTCGCACGACCCCATCGGTTGTCGCTTTTAGTAAATCAGGCGAACGCTTGGTTGGAACTGCAGCAAAACGCCAAGCAGTAACAAATCCACGTAACACCGTATTTTCCGCAAAACGTTTTATTGGACGCAAGTACACGGAAGTTAAAGAAGAGGCTAAGAACATGCCTTTTAAAGTCGTAGAAGGCAAAAACGGTGATGCCTATATCGAAGTACAAGTCGGAGACAAAACAGAGCAGTACGCTCCACAGCAAATTGCTGCCTTTGTACTTGGTAAATTAAAAGCTGACGCTGAAGCTTACCTAGGTGATAAAATCACTCAGGCCGTTATCACTGTTCCTGCTTACTTTAATGACTCACAACGCCAAGCAACAAAAGACGCAGGTAAAATTGCTGGCTTAGAAGTACTTCGTATTATCAATGAACCTACAGCTGCATCCCTTGCATATGGTCTAGATAAGAAAAAGGACGAAAAAATTTCCGTATTCGATTTAGGTGGTGGTACCTTTGACGTATCCGTACTTGAAATCGGTGACGGTGTATTTGAAGTTAAAGCAACCAACGGTGACACACACTTAGGTGGTGATAACTGGGATGAATTAATCATCAGCTGGTTAGTGGAAACCTTCAAAAAAGAAAACGGTATTGATCTACGTAAAGATCCTATGGCGCTACAGCGCTTAAAGGAAGAAGCTGAGAAGGCTAAGATCGCTCTTTCTTCAACTCAGTCCGTAGACATCAACCTACCCTTTATTACTGCAGATGCTTCAGGTCCAAAGCACTTAAATGTGCAGCTCTCACGTGCTAAGATGGAGCAAATCTGCGATTCTCTGTTTGAACGCTGCATACAGCCATTTAAGAACTGCTTAAAGGATGCTGAACTCACCGCTTCTCAAATCGATGAGCTCGTTCTTGTCGGTGGTATGACACGTATGCCTAAGGTCGTTGAAATCGCTAAGAATCTTGGCGGTAAAGCTCCTCACCAAGGCGTAAACCCTGATGAAGTCGTTGCAATCGGTGCAGCTGTTCAAGGTGGCGTTCTTAAAGGTGATGTACGCGATGTCTTACTCTTAGACGTTTCACCACTCACACTTGGTATCATGACAGCAGGAGATGTATCAACTCCTATGATTCCTCGTAACACCACGATCCCAACCAAGAAGACGCAAGTTTTCTCAACCTATAGCGACAATCAGCCATCCGTTGAAATTGTTGTCTTACAAGGTGAAAGATCCATGGCACGCGATAACAAGACGCTAGGAACATTCCGCTTAGACGGTATTGCTCCAGCACCTCGTGGCGTACCTCAAATTGAAGTTACTTTTGATATTGATGCTAACGGTATCTTACACGTTTCCGCAAAAGATCTAGGCACTGGAAAAGATCAAAAGATCACGATCCAAGGCTCCTCCGGTCTTTCCAAGGAAGAAGTCGACAAGATGACACGTGATGCAGAACTACACGCTGAAGAAGACAAGAAGCGTCGTGAAGCTGTTGAAACACGCAATCAACTTGATAGCACGATCTACCAACTTGAAAAAACAATGAAGGATGCGGGCGATAAATTACCTGCAGACATCAAGACCAAGATGGAAGACGGCCTCAAATCTGCGAAAGCTGATCTTGAAAGTAACGACGGAGATAAGATGAAAGCAGCTATGGAAAAACTCACCGCTTTAGGCTCTGAGCTCTATGCTGCCGCTGAAAAAGCTGCACCTACTCCTGAGGCAACTCAACCAACTGGTGAAGCTGCACAAAAACCAAAAGAAAAGAAAGCAGACGTTGTTGAAGGCGACTTCGAAGTCGTAGACGACGATAAATCCAAAAAGTAATTTTTAGTTAACCAACTATTAATCCCATAACTCAGAACATATGGCTAAAGTAAAAATCAAACCAATCGGTGACCGCGTTCTCGTGCGTCATCTCGAAGAAAAAGAACAAATTCGCGGTGGAATCTATATTCCAGATAGCGCGAAAGAAAAGCCCCAAGAGGCTGAAGTCATTGCACTAGGCACGGGCAGAAAAGATGAGAGCGGTAAAGTTCACGGCTTTGAAGTCAAAGTAGGTGATCTTGTTCTCATCAGCAAGTACGGTGGCACAGAAGTTAAACTAGATAACGAAAAGTATACGCTCGTTCGCGAAGACGATATCCTTGGCGTTATTGGCTAATAACTAAAAACGTAACATTTAAACAAACTTATATACTATGCCCGCTAAACAATTATTATTTGATGAAGCAGCACGCCAGAAGATCCTTCGTGGTGTAGAGGTTCTCTCTCGCGCTGTAAAAGTAACCCTCGGACCAAAAGGTCGTAATGTCGTTATCGACAAGAAATTCGGTTCACCAACCGTAACAAAAGACGGTGTGAGCGTTGCTAAAGAAGTAGAACTACCAGATCCATATGAAAATATGGGTGCACAGATGGTTAAGGAAGTTGCTTCCAAGACATCTGACACAGCTGGTGACGGTACAACTACTGCTACCGTTCTTGCTGAAGGTATCTACCGTGAAGGCTTAAAGAATGTAACCGCTGGATCAAATCCAGTATACCTCAAGCGTGGTATCGACAAAGCAGTCACTGCTGCTGTTGACGAACTCCACCGCGTATCCAAGAAGGTTAATGACCGCGAAGAAATTCGTCAGGTTGCTACCGTATCTGCAAACTGGGATGATACCATTGGTAACATCATTGCAGACGCAATGGATAAAGTAGGTAAAGACGGTACTATCACCGTTGAAGAAGCTAAGTCCATCGAAACAACCCTCGACGTAGTTGAAGGTATGCAATTCGATAAGGGATACCTCTCCCCTTACTTCACAACGAATGCTGAAACACAAAAAGCAATCTTAGAAGATGCTTATGTGTTAATTCACGAAAAGAAGATCTCCAGCCTACAAGAATTATTGCCACTACTTCAGACAATAGCAAAGAGCGGTAAGCCTCTCTTAGTTATCGCTGAAGAAGTTGAAGGCGAAGCTCTCGCAGCTCTCGTTGTTAACAAGATTCGTGGTACATTAAATGTATGTGCTGTAAAAGCTCCTGGCTTCGGCGATCGCCGCAAAGCGATGTTAGAAGACATTGCTATCTTAACCGGTGCCAAATGCTTAACAGAAGATCTTGGTATCAAACTTGAGAACGTTGCTATTTCTGACTTAGGTCGTGCAAAGCACATCGTAGTCGACAAAGAAAACACAACGATCGTTGATGGCGGTGGTAAATCCTCCGATATCCAAGGCCGTGTAAAACAAATCCGTCGTCAAATCGAAGAAACAACTTCTGATTATGACCGCGAAAAACTACAAGAGCGCTTAGCTAAACTCGCTGGTGGTGTTGCAGTCATCAATGTTGGTGCAGCAACAGAAACCGAGATGAAGGAAAAGAAAGCTCGCGTAGAAGACGCTCTACACGCAACACGTGCTGCTGTTGAAGAAGGTATCGTCGCTGGTGGTGGCGTTGCTCTCTTACGTACAGCTAAAGCTATCGAGAACTTAAAGCTCGAAGGCGATGAAGCAATTGGTGCTCAGATCGTACGCCGTGCTATCGAACATCCTCTCAAGCAACTCTGCTTTAACGCAGGTGTTGATGGTGGCGTAGTCGTCAAAGAAGTCTTAGGTGGCAAAGGTAACTTCGGTTACAACGTAGCTACTGACAAATTTGAAGACATGATCAAGGCGGGTGTTGTAGATCCAACTAAGGTAACTCGTACTGCACTTCAAAATGCAGCATCTGTTGCTGGTCTACTCCTCACAACAGAATGTATGATCACAGAAATTCCTGAAAAGAAGGAAGCTGCTGGCGGTCATGCACATCCTCCTGGTGGCATGGACTACTAAGATAAAAGAGAGATCTTTTAATCTTACATTTAAAAAGGCGTCTGGCGTTTGCCAGGCGCCTTTTTTATTACTTCGAAAAGCTTGCTCGTTACGGGCGTCATTTGTTTATTTTTTACATGCAGATTATTTTTCTAGGCACAGGTACGTCGCAAGGGGTGCCTATGATTGGATGTTCGTGTGAGATATGTAAATCAAGCGATCCACGTAATAAGCGTACGCGAACATCGATCCATGTGGTTATGGATGGCTTGCATATCCAAGTTGATGCATCCCCTGAAATCAGACTTCAGTGCTTACGAGAAAATATCACACACACGGATTTATTTATTCTGACGCATGGCCATACCGATCACGTAACAGGTATGGATGACTTGAGACGCTTTTGTGAAATGAACGGAGGTACTGCACTTCCGGTTTATTCAACCAAGGAAGGTTTAGATCGTGTTAAAGCCATATTTCCTTACGCTATTTTAGATAAACCCTTGGTTAAAGGATACCCAGCTTTTTCGCTGCGTGAAATGCCTCAAGTATTAACACTACCTCAAGGCACCATTGAAACAACACGCTTACCTCATAATGGTATTGATACGCTAGGACTTATTTTCACAGAAAAGAGTTCAAACAAAAAATTTGCGTACTACACCGATTGTAAAATGGTTCCTAGTGAGGCTATAGCGTTAGCGTATGGTGCAGATTGTCTTGTCGTGGATGGGCTAAGACCACTACCACACCCTGGTCACTTAACTATTGATGAAGCAGCTGCTGTAGCGCTTAAAATTAAAGCATCACAAAGCTATCTCATACACCTCACACATCTTTCAGATCATAATGCTACGGAGGCAATGTTACCCGCTAATATTAAAATTTCCTACGATGGATTAAGGGTGAACCTATAAGGCAGAGGATATTTACTTACATAAGTAGCATTCCTTTATAGAGATATAAATTATAACAGTCACTTTATGGATTACCAATTTAGTATTGGCATACATGACTAAAACCATCATCTTAGTTTTAATTAAACCTTTTAACTAACCTTTTCCATCATGCCTAAAATCTATAACGACATCACAGAAACAATCGGTAACACACCCCTTGTAAGACTAAATAGAACTGCCAAAGCGCATGGCGCAGTAGCTGATGTACTTTTAAAACTCGAATTCTTTAACCCACTCTCAAGCGTTAAGGATCGTATTGGTAACGCCATGATTGAAGACGCATTAAAAAGCGGCGTCATTAATCAGAATACTGTTCTGATTGAACCAACCAGTGGCAACACAGGTATTGCACTTGCTTTCGTCGCAGCCGCAAAAGGAATCAAATTGATTCTCACGATGCCAGAGACGATGACCGTTGAACGTAGAAAAATTCTAAAAGTTCTCGGAGCAAGAGTTATCCTCACAGAGGGCGCGAAAGGCATGAAGGGCGCGATTGCAAAAGCAGAGGAACTACAAAAAACAATTCCTAATAGCATCATTCTTCAGCAATTCGCTAACCCTTCTAATCCTGCCGTGCACCGCCGTACGACTGCAGAAGAAATTATTCGCGATACAGACGGGAAAGTAGATTTTTTAGTCGCTGGTATCGGAACCGGTGGAACCATCACAGGTGTTGGTGAAGTACTAAAAGCGAAAAATCCAAATGTTAAAGTTGTTGCTGTAGAACCAGCAGGCTCCCCAGTTTTAAGTGGCGGTAACCCTGGCCCACATAAACTTCAAGGTATTGGCGCAGGCTTCGTTCCTGACGTATTAAATACCAAAGTCTATGACGAAATCATCGGAGTAAAAGAAGATGATTCAGGTCCTATCAGTAAACAAGTAAGTAAACTCGACGGAATTCCAGTAGGCATATCCTCAGGTGCTTCGATCTGGGCTGCGCTTCAACTTGCAAAGCGCCCTGAAAATAAGGGTAAACAAATCGTTGTTATTGTAGCATCCTGTGCTGAACGCTACCTGTCGTCTTGGCTCTTTGCAGACATCAATGTTGAGAGTGATTCGATCGACGATTTACTCGCCAAGTAAGATACGTATGGCATGGTTTTAATTTATAGCCATGCCACAAACCTCCCAACGCACTTCTTTATTTACGGAATCTCTCATTCGAGAGATGTCACGTGTTGCGCAAGCTCATGGAGCAATCAATTTAGCGCAAGGGTTTCCAGATTGGGATCCTTGCAAAGAATTAATTGATGCTGGAAAAAACGCGATGGATGAAAGCCGCCATCAATACGCAGTTACTTGGGGTTCAAACGAAATTCGTGAAGCACTGGCTAAAAAAATCACTCACTTCACCGGACTTAGTGTCGATGAAAAAACTGACTTGGTTGTAACGTGTGGAGCTACCGAAGCGATGATGGTAGCCATGATGACAGTCATTAACCCAGGAGATAAAGTAGGCTTATTTTCTCCGTTTTATGAAAACTACTCTGCTGATGCTATCCTTTGCGGAGCAGTTCCAGTTCATATCCCGCTTAATCCGCCTGATTACACGTTTGACCCAGCTGAATTACGCAAAGTATTTCGCAGTGGATTAAAGGCATTTGTTTTGTGTAACCCTTCCAACCCCTGTGGAAGAGTTTTTACTCGAGAAGAACTCCTGGTTATTGCTGAGGCTGCTGAAGAAAACGATGTGTGGATATTAACCGACGAAGTTTATGAGCACATTGTCTATAAGCCTCATAAGCATATTTATTTTAATACACTGCCTGGTATGGCGAAACGCACCTTGATGTGTTCATCGCTTTCTAAAACATTTTCTATCACAGGTTGGCGCTTAGGATATGTACACGCACCTGCTTCTGTTATTTCCCAAGCACGCAAAGTACATGACTTTCTCACAGTTGGAGCTGCAGCACCCCTGCAACATGCCGTCGTAACAGCTCTTAAATTCCCTCAGAGTTATTATGACCACCTGACTGAAACATATACGCAGTCTAAAGACATTTTGTTAGGATATCTAAATAAAGTAGGTCTACCCTACACTAACCCACAGGGAGCTTACTTTGTCATGGTAGATATTTCAAAATTCGGCTGGAAAAGTGATGTCGAATTTTCCCACTGGATGACTAAAGAAATCAAAGTAGCTCCTGTACCTGGTTCTAGCTTTTTTAGTAACGGAGAAAACAGATACATACGCCTTAATTTCGCTAAAAAGCCAGCGACCTTACATGAGGCAGGAGAAAGACTCCTCCGCTTACCTCAGTTTTTAAAATCGTAACTTTCTAAATACTTTAAACCTGATCCTGTATTAAAGAGAACAACCTCTTCCGTACGACTTACTTGGTTTGTATTAAGTAATACTTCTAGTGCCGCCAAACAGGCAGCACCTTCAGGAGCAGCGAAAATGCCTTCTTTTGATCCCATGAGTTTTGTGGCTTTAAGCATGGCCTCATCCGGTACACTAATGGCACCACCACTTGACTTACGAAGCGCATCCAAAATTAAAAAATCGCCAATAGCCTTAGGTACTCTAAGTCCCGAGGCCAACGTGTGAGCGTTTAAAAATTCTGTCGCATGTTTTTGATTCGCTTTAAAAGCCGTTACAATTGGAGCACACCCTTCTGCTTGTACAGTAAACATACGTGGCCTCTTGGAATCTATCCATCCCATCGATTCCATTTCATCAAACGCTTTCCACATACCAATGAGTCCCGTACCTCCACCAGTTGGATATAAAATTACATCCGGAAGTTTCCAATTGAGTTGCTCTGCAAGTTCGTAACCTAGCGTTTTCTTACCCTCAATACGGTAAGGTTCTTTTAATGTAGAAACATCAAACCACCCTTCTGCTTGTTTACGCTTAGCTACCTCAGCTCCACAGTCCGTAATAAGCCCATCGATCAGGGTTACATGAGCACCCATTTGCTGACACTCAATAATATTAGCCTTAGGGGTGTCACGAGGCATAAAAATAAACGCCTCGAGCTGAGCGCGTGCAGCATACGCTGCTAATGCACCCGCTGCATTTCCAGCCGAAGGAACCGCTAGTTTCTTTGCACCAAGTTCTAAGGCACGCGACACAGCTAGCGCCATGCCTCTTGCTTTAAAACTAGCCGTAGGATTAACCGCTTCATCTTTAATATAGAAACTTGCTAAACCTAAATGCTCGGCTAGCTGCTTAGCTTTAAGTAACGGTGTACCCCCTTCGCCAAGCGAAACGATATTGGTTTCACGTTGTACAGGTAATACCTCTCTAAATTTCCACAGTGATTTTTCACGAGAACGAATATCACTTTTCGTCATCGTCTTCGATGCATGCTTTAAGTCATAGCACGCTAAAAGCGGCTTACCGCACTCGCATAAATTAATTAACTGCGAATGCGGATACTCTCTTTTACAGGCTGAACAAACTAAGTGCGTTAAGGTCGAGCCTGTCTGCATAGATGATTAAAATCCAACTGCCTTTGAGTCGTCTTTACGTGGATCAGCTGCACCAAGAATTAAATGTGTCTTAGGATCCATCATGATACTTTCTCCATCACCTTGATAGAAGCCTTCAAAGTTTGAATGGGGAGTAATTTTGTGTCCCATACCAAGTAGGATTTTCTCTGTATCAGGACTGAGTCCATAACGCTCGAACGTAACTATGTCAGGCATCCACTGGTGATGGAAACGGGGTGCTTCAACCGCTTGTTGCATAGGCATACCGTGATCGATCACGTTGGTTATGATTTCTAAAACGGTATTGATAATGGTTGGACCACCTGGGCTACCTGTCGCAATAAAGAGTTTACCATCCTTAAACACAAAGGTTGGAGTCATAGACGAAAGAGGTCTTTTACCGGGAGCAATAGCATTCGCTTCACCCTGTACTAAACCGAACATATTAGGAGTACCAGGCTGAGCAGCAAAGTCGTCCATCTCATTATTCATGAGTAAACCAGTGCCAGGAATTGTTACACCAGAGCCGAAACCGCCGTTGAGTGTATAGGTATTACTTACTGCAGCACCTGCTGCATCTACGACAGTGAACTGAGTAGTTTCGGTTGATTCATGACCTGCAGGGATCGTTGGTACAGCTTCCCACCCTTTGGGTTTACCTGGTTTAAATCCAGCACTTACAGAAGCGTTGGCTGGATCATAATTAGCCATGAGACTTTGCACATAATTGGCGTCTAATAAACCATCGACTGGTACTTTAACAAAATCAGGATCACCTAAATATTCTGCACGGTCACGGAAAGCACGGCGCATAACTTCGATAAATAAATGATCTTTTGCAGCCGAGTTAGGACCCATGTCTCTTACATTATATTTCTCCAACATGTTAAGCATTTGAAGAATCGCAATACCACCTGAACTTGGAGGAGGCATCGTTACAACATCATAGCCTCTATATTTTCCACGGAGCGGTACACGTTCAACGGCTTGATATGCTTTTAAGTCTTCTAAGGTAATGGTACCGCCATTCTTTGCCATCGCATCAGCAATTAAGTGAGCTGTCTTACCTTCATAAAATTCACGAGGTCCTTCTTTTTGAATACGAGCGAGTGTCTCCGCTAAATCGAGTTGCTTCCAATTTTCACCCGCTTTTAAGAATTGTCCGTCTTTTAAATAAATATGTTTTGATTCAGCAAATTGACCAAGGAGTTGGTCATGATGCATACGGTGAAATAAATTAGCTGTTGCTTGGGATACTTTATGACCATTCGCAGCTAAGCGGCGTGAGGGTTCAATAATTTCAGCCCACGTAACTTTACCAGAACCATATTTTTCAAAGGCGTACGCAAAACCAGCAACCGATCCAGGAACTCCGCTCGCTCTCCAACCAACGGTTGAGGAACCAGGGCCCTTTTGTAATTTTCCATTTTTAAGATACATATCTCGTGAGGCAGCCGAAGGTGCCTTTTCACGGTAATCAATCGCAGTATCCTTACCGTCCGCGGTGTGAATCATCATAAATCCACCACCACCTAAATTACCGGCGAAAGGATAAACAACTTCGAGAGCAAATCCGGTAGCAATCGCAGCATCTACCGCATTACCACCCTTCTTTAAAATCTCTAAGCCTGCCTCAGACGCTAACACATGCGCTGAAGTCACAACACCATGCTGCGCCTCAACAGCGGCACGCTGAGCCCTAACAGGAAGCACAACGAGTAGACTACAAACGCAAAATTTTATAACGGTTTGGGAAAACGTTAGGGTACTTTTTTTCATAAAGAGTTTAATCTGAAGAGTTATACTTAACAAAAAGCTTAGGAACGCGTCAACTTACGATACTTGATACGGTGCGGTCGTTCTGCAGTAGCACCCTTACGGCGTTTATAGTCTTCAAGGTACGAAGTATAATTACCGCTATAGGAATGAACATAGCTATCACCTTCAAAAGCGATGATATGGGTTGCTACACGATCTAAAAACCAACGATCGTGTGAAACAACAACGGCACAGCCTGCAAAATGCTCAAGTGCTTCTTCAAGGGCTCGAATAGAATTAACATCTAAGTCATTTGTTGGTTCATCGAGTAAGATCAAATTAGCACCACTCTTAAGGAGCCTTGCAAGGTGCACTCGGTTACGTTCACCACCTGATAGTATACCTACTTTCTTTTGCTGATCTGCACCCGTGAAACCAAACTGCGCGCAATAGCCACGCGCATTTACTTCACGGTTACCTAGGCGTAAAATTTCTTCGCCACCGCTAATCGCTTGAAAAATGGTCTGCTGGTCAGGAAGTGAATCTCGAGACTGATCTACGTGAGCAATCTTCACAGATTCACCAACACGGAGCGTACCTGTATCAGGTGTTTCAACCTGCGTGATCATACGAATTAATGTCGTTTTACCAGCACCGTTAGGTCCAACAATACCAACAATACCACCGGGTGGTAAATTAAACGTAAAATTTTCAAACAGGAGATTATCTCCGTAGGATTTTGAAATACCAGTCGCTTCAACAACTAAGTTACCAAGCTTTGGTCCTGCTGGTATAACAATTTCGTAGCGCTTTTCTTCTTCAGCGACATCCGCTTTCAACATATTTTCATAAGCAGAAATACGTGCCTGTGACTTAGCTTGGCGTGCTCGTGCGGATTGTCTAATCCACTCAAGTTCACGTGCCATCGCTTTTTGTCTACGGTCTTCAGTGCGCTGTTCAACGGCTTGGCGCGCTGCTTTTTGTTCAAGCCATGATGAATAATTTCCCTTCCATGGAATACCATGTCCACGGTCGAGTTCTAAAATCCACTGCGCAACATTATCTAAAAAGTAACGGTCATGGGTGACGGCTATCACGGTACCCTCGTATCTCGACAAATGCTGTTCTAACCACTCCACACTTTCTGCGTCTAAGTGATTCGTAGGTTCATCTAAAAGTAGAATGTCTGGTTTTTTTAGTAGGAGTCTAGCAAGTGCAACACGGCGTCTTTCACCACCGGATAGTTTATCCACAACCACATCACCCGGAGGACACCGTAGCGCATCCATCGCCATTTCAACTTGGGGTGCTAAATCCCAAGCCCCAGCTCTATCAATTTGCTCCTGCAAGTCTCCCTGCTTTTGCATAATCTTATCTTTAGCAGTATCGTCTGCTGCCTCATTAAGCTCATCCCATGTTGCATCGTAAGCAGCCACTAAATCCGTTAAGTGCTTAATGCCTTCCTCAACACAGGCACGTACCGTTTTACCCGCTTCCAAGTGAGGCTCCTGCTCAAGTAATCCCACCGAGACGCCTGGTTCAAAATGAATACGGCCATCAATTTCTTTATCCCGTCCTGCCAAAATGCGCATGAGCGACGACTTACCTGATCCGTTAAATCCTAAGACACCAATTTTGGCTCCATAGTAAAAGGATAAGGAGATATCTCTTAAAATTTCTTTACGCTCAATTTTCTTCGATACACTGAGCATCGAGAAAATAATTTTAGGTTCTTCAGACTTAGCCATTGAGCTAAAAAACATAGTACTCTTACTGAAAACCGCAATCTCTTAGGACTGAATAAATTGTTTCGCAAAACAGGGTTTAATGCCTACGTTATTTGTAGATGAAAAGACCCCTTTCTTGGCTTAGCTTAAGCCTGTGTTTAATCCTCAAACTGACCGCCTCTCCTATGCTCATTTATGTTGGCACTTACACCCTTACGACCAGCAAGGGAATTTACGCACTGAAATTCGATCCAAGTAATGGAAGTTTTTCCGAACCATGGCTTGCTGCTGAAGCTCAAAACCCAACGTTTCTTGCGTTTGATCCTACCAAAACCCACCTCTACTCTTCCGGTGAAATTCGCTTACCAGGTGTAACTCCCGCACAAGGGGGTATCACAGCCTACCGTGTTGAACCTGAAGCAGGAAAACTTGCCTTCCTAAATCAGGAGCCAACGGGAGCAGGTGCAACTACGCACTTAGTCGTAGATGCAACAGACAGCATGGTTATTTCCTGTAATTACAATGCAGGCTATGAGTGTTCTCTTCCCATTCTTAAAGATGGATTAATCGGTAAACAAAATTCATTTATTCAACATACAGGACCGCTTGGACCGAATAAGGATCGCCAAAATCAAGTACACGCGCATTCCGTAACTCTCTCACCTGACAATCGATTTGTGATGTGCTGCGACTTAGGGACAGATCAAGTTGTCGTCTGTAAAGTAGATCCAGCAACTGCTTCTATCACGCCTCACACTCCTGCGTTTGCTTCCGCTCCGAGTGGCGTTGGCCCTCGTCATAGCAAATTCTCCGATGATTCAAAATTCTTCTATGTCGCCAATGAAATGGGAGGATCGGTCAGCACCTACGCATATGATAAAGAAAAAGGAGTTTTAAAACTACTCACCACTGACTCTACACTTCCTGAAAATTTTAAAGAGTTAAATACAGTTGCAGAAATCCGCATCCATCCAAATCAAAAATTTGTATACGTAACAAACCGTGGACATGACAGTATTGCCGTATTCGCACGCGACGAAAAAACCGGTTTACTTAAACGCATCCAAATCATCGGCTGTGAAGGTAAACACCCACGTAATTTTAATATTAGTTTAGACGGAAACTGGCTTCTCGTCGCAAATAGAGACACAAATAACATCGCTTCTTTCTCAATCGACAAGACTACTGGACTACTCAAAGCAACAGGTCATAGCGTATCTATATCACAACCTGTTTGTATTGTGTTCTACAATTAAGCGTTACTAAAAGTTAGCCTCTAGCGTCATTCACTTTACCCCATGAATAACGAATCCCATTACACACGTCGCAATTTTCTGAAACTTGCGTCGTTATCTGCAGCTGGTTTAGCAGCTGCGCGTCCGCTTAAAACATTTGCTCAAACAAATAATCCAAAGACTGACCGCGTTTTGGGTGTCGCCCTTCTTGGTCTCGGTGGATACAGTAAAAACTTATTAGCACCGTCTCTGTTTGAAACGAAAAACTGTAAACTCACCGCAGTCATAACGGGTCATCCTGAAAAAGGCGTTGCTTGGGCTAAAGAATATAAACTCAAAGAGAAGAATTTATACACGTACGATACGATGGATTCGATCGCGAATAATCCTGATATCGATATTGTATATGTTGTTACTCCTCCCGGTAATCACCGCGACTTTGTCATTCGTGCAGCGAAAGCTGGTAAGCACATCATTTCTGAAAAGCCGCTCGCAACCAGTGTCCCTGATTGCCAAGCAATGATTGACGCCTGCAAGGCAAACTCAGTCGCCTTTTCTGTTGGTTACCGTCTTTTCTTTGATCCTTATCACACAGAAATGCGACGCATTGCACGCGACGGTGATTTTGGAATTTTAAAGAAAATGAAAGGTCAGCGTGGTTTTAAAATGACCCAACACCAGTGGAGAATTGAAAAGGCACTCGCTGGCGGCGGACCTATGTACGATATCGGTATTTACTTAATTCAAGCTGCTTGCATGGCACAAAATGGAGAAACGCCAACCTATGTAGCAGCAAAAGAACTGCCAAAACTTCGTCCTGACTTTTTCAAGGAAGTTGAAGAGACTATGCAATTCTCACTTAAATTCGCTAATGGTTCTCAGTTTGATGGAATCGCAAGCTACAACGGCAGTGGCGATTATTTCCGTGCTGAAGGCGAGAAAGGTTGGATCGAATTTCGCCAACACGCTTTCACGTACCGAGGCGTAGATGCTTTCACAAGCCGTGGCCAATTAAACTACCCTATGGCAGTTCATCAACAGGCACTTCAAATGGATGATTTCGCTGACTGTGTTCGAACAGGAAGAAAAACGATCGTTCCAGGAGAAATGGGTTTACGAGATATTAAAATTCTAGACGCGATTTATGCTGCTGCAAAAAGCGGCAAATGGACTGCTGTTTAAAACAAAAAAGCCCACATTTTTATGTGGGCTTTTTTGTTAAAGGTTAAACGTGTTTTGAGTCAGACTCATCTTTTACTTTGTAACCTGAGTCCTGCCTTTGATGGTTTACCTGATTTTTCTTTAGGTAAGCTTGATACACATCATCAGCACTCATACCTAGGGTTTGAGCTAAAGACACGAGGAAGTGAAATAGATCGACCACTTCTACACGTGCATTTTGTTCATCAAACTTCTGGTACTTAGCCCACCATTTCCAAGGAACACTATCAATGAGTTCTGCAGTTTCTTGCTGCATGGCCCTAGTATAGTTAAGAATCCATTTTGCCTTTTCCTCGTCGGTTGGGGGCGGAAGGTTAACACCAATCCGGGCATTCAAAGCGCTCTGCATGCGGAAAATTTCTTCCAATTTGTCCATAGCGCTAAAACTGAGCTTTCTTTCCTAAGGAGGCAAGTCACAAGGTGTTGGAATATGATACTTTAGGCGATTTTTGGACCCTGCCCTTTGCAGTTGCGCTTAACCCCTGCTTGGTCTAGGGTTTTACCTTCATGCCTCGTTGAGCGCAACTTATTGTACTCCGCAGGCTTAACATAACATCGGCTGCTCCCTTTTAAGGTGAGCGCCTTTTAACATAAAATAACTAGTAAAATGACAGATCCAGTTACATCAGGTGACACAGCCGCTCAATCGGCCTCCCCTGACAGTGCCGCTGCTACAACTGCAGCCAGCACCCCTACGCCAGCATTTGGCGTATTTACAGAAACACGCGGTTCCGGTCTCGCACGTGGAAAACGCCCAAGTCAAAGCGCGGCTCCTGCCGCTGTAGCCAATACTGGCGAATACAAACCAACTGCTCTGGAAGTAATCACTCCTGAGCGCGAATACAAAAACCCATTCAGTGGTGAGACTTCAACACCTCGCGCTGAAGAAACTCCTGCACCTGCAGTAGCTCCTGTTACTGAAACACCTGCTGTTTCAGACGTAACGAGTGCTCCTACCCCTGTTGCAGAGCGTCCAACCTGGAAACCTCAGCCACGCGAAAGTTCAGCACCAAAGTCAGAATTAAATATCCTGCCTCCCGCTGAACAAAAACGTACGTCTGTTTCCTGGGAAAAGTCCCAAAACGAAAACCGCTATAACAAACGCGATGATCGTCAAGAAGGCTTTAAACCACGTCAAAATCAAGACCGCCCTGCATACACACCACGCGGTGATCGCCCTGAAGCAGCAAAACCTGCAGTTAAGAAATCAGGTGGCTTCTTTGCATGGTTAAAGGGTCTCTTTACAGGCAAAAAGAAATCGGAAGAAACCAAGCATGAACGCGGTGGCAACTTTGATCGCGATGGCGGTCATGGAAGACGCCGTAGACACCGTGGAAACCGTGGTCGTTCGTTTAATTCCGAACGTCCAGGTGGCTTCCAAGGTGGCAAACCTCAAGGCGGTGAACGCCGTGAAGGTCAACACCGTGGCAACTTCCAAAAACGTCATCATGGCGGTCCAAAAAGACAGGACAACGGTCCTCGTCCTGAAGGCCAACAAGGTGGTGGCTATATTTAAGCCTTGCCAAAGCGCATAAGAATGCGCGCATTTTTAAGGCGTCTACACGACCGTGTGTAGGCGCCTTTTTTTAAGTCCAAAACATGGCAGATCTAATCGTACACGGTGGTAAACCGCTTTGCGGCACCATCACTCCTTCAGGTAACAAGAATTCGGTTCTCCCTATTCTGTGTTCAACGCTGCTTACTGATGAGCTCGTTACCCTAACCAATGTACCTGACATTACCGACTTAAATAAACTCGTTAATTTCATGCAGTCCCAAGGTTCCGTTATCACCTGGGATAAAGCCAAAGCAGAGATGAAGATTGATCACTCTGGCTTCAAGAAAAGTCTAGCGAGCGATGAACT
>Ga0007810_1000049_pt1 | contig 34025 bp, 47 predicted proteins | sample CryBogCBE15Jun09_FD_71193 | JGI IMG/M metagenome (GOLD analysis project Ga0007810, IMG submission 71193) | Freshwater microbial communities from Crystal Bog, Wisconsin, USA - CBE15Jun09 | ecosystem: Environmental > Aquatic > Freshwater > Lake | place: Crystal Bog, Wisconsin, USA | collected...
TTCTTCTTATAATCTTCAATTCTTTCCATCATCATATCATAGTATTCTTTCATCTCGCCATCAAATGCAGTTGAAAGAACTTTATAATATTCAGCACACTTAGACCATTGTTTGTTTCTATAGTATTGAAGAAAATCTTTATGTGAACGAGAATATGCAATATTAACGCCATTTTTTGGAACAATAGTGTATATGTTTACACCTTCACTTTTACCTTTAACTGCAAGACAATCAAGTTCAAGACAAAGATATTTTTCTTTAACATACTGATATGTTAGAGGTCCAATAACCATTTTTACGTGGTATGGTTTTGATTGCCCTTCCAAACGACTTGCCAAGTTAACAGGATCGCCAAGACAGGTGTAATCAAAACGTTGAGAAGATCCCATGTTCCCCACAACGACACTACCTGTATTAATGCCAAGACCCATACCAAAGGCAGGGACACCTTCAGCCAAAATCTCGGTGTTAAATCTTTTGAGGTCATCTAACATCTCCAATGCTGTCTTCACTGCACGTAACGCATGATCTTTATCATCTAACGGCGCATTCCAGAATGCCATCTGAGCATCACCGATATACTTGTCTAGTGTACCGTTATTATCTATAATCTTTGCAGTCATCGCCGTCATGTAGCGATTCATTATTTTTGTTAGTCCTTGAACATCGTTTCCATAATGCTCAGAAATACTAGTAAACCCACGCACATCAGTAAACATGATTGACAATTCACGAGTTTCTCCTCCAAGTTTTAATAGCTCCGGATTCTTTTGCAACTTCTCAACCATCGCTGGAGATAGATAAGTTCCAAACTGTTTCTTGATCTGCTGCTTTAGTCTATTCTCACGAGCAAAGTTATTGAATACAAGATGACCAAATATTGCAACGCAACTAAGTACAAGGTAGCTTGGATCCCATAGCTGCATATAGTGCGTAAACATATAATAGCTACCAAAAGCAATGGAGGCAATAAATGATACGAACAATGGCGCTGTCAGCATTACCGAAGTACGAGGTACGAGATACAACAATAATACTGCTAGTAGTAATAGTATTAGGATCTCTAGCGGTTTTGCAGATGATGGACGTGTTATCGAAGTTCCATCAATAAGTGTTTGCAGAGTAGAAGCTTGTATCTGATGTGACCATTGTTCACCCGATGCAGTACTGATTATACTGCCAACGCCTTCAATAGTCAAGCCCAAAACAACAATTTTACCTTTTACTCTATCGTCAATTTCAGTAGCTTCTACCTGATCAAAATGAGTGTTCCAAGTAGTCCAAATTCTACCATGTTCATCAGTAGCAATGGCTGGATATGCAGGGATACGAACAAACTGAATTCCATCGTCACTTGTTTTAATTTGATAAGATGGATCTCCAGCGGCGACTCTAAGCGTTTCCAGAGGAATAGATGGATAGAGACTACCTGCAATATTGACCAGTAGAGGAACACGGCGGACAACACCATCGAGTTCAGGGACAGTAGCGATGACACCGACGCCGGATGCAGATTCTGCAAGGTTATCCAGAGGGCGTAATCCACCAGACCAATGATAGACATAGAGGCTAGGATCAACAGGACCAATAGCAGCGAATCCACGACGAACAGCATCTGGCGGTACATTCTGTGTAGTTGGGGTTTGTGCAATAATAACACATTCAAGAGTCTTTGCCAAAACATCATCACCACCCAATCTATCCTTTTCTGAAAATAATATAGGAGCAACGATTACAGCTGCTTCGTGTTCTTTTAGTTTATCAATTGTCTTTGCGATATCTCTACGATCAAATGGCCATTGACCAAATTGTTTTACTGACTGTTCGCCAAAGTTAACAATAACAATTTCATCAGAATTCTTCTTTGGTAGAGAATTGATGAAGTAGTCAAATGTTTTTAGCTGTAGCGTTTGAATGGGGCTAGGATTAATGACGAACAAAGCTAATAGAAGACAAGCAACGATAGCTGCTGTCCAATTACTTGTTAGATATTTGCCTAGCTTTTCTATCATTTGGTCTGCCTTATTGTTATTCTAGTTGATCCACCATCCCCAATTTTAGCATTGTTAATATCACTGTTTCTTTGCAACTCGATAGAAGCGTTGCCTACATTACCAAAGTCAATAAACATACTATTGTTTTTATCGTTGTTAGTTCTTGCTGTAGTGCTGCCGTTTTTATTTTCTACAATGATAACAGGTGAGGCAGCACTTTTATTATTGTTAGTTTTATTTGTAATTGATATCTGGTGTTTCTCCATCTGATCAATTTCATTTTGTTTCTGTGCTTCTTCAGCCTCATGAAGCTCAGCCAAAACCTCTTTTGGAACAGCAACAATCAACATGTTATTTATTTGTTTGTCAGTTATGTTAGCAACTTTTACTGGCTGAATTGGCGATTGTGATGCTTGTGAAACGTATGTCGCTGTATATGGTTGATCAAGAACAACTGTGCCAGATAATGATGATACTTCTATCTTTCCAGTAACACATCCAGTATGATCACAACTGGGAACAAGAACAACTAAACTACGTCCAATCTCATCAACAACCATATTGAAGTCGGTTCCACGAACACCAATAGTTGCGGTTGGTGTTTGAATATCAACTGATTGTGGATTGGCGTGTGCTATCTGTCCTGATGCATATCTAACAGTACCAAATCCTATTTTCAATCCAAGCTTACCGCCTGATTGATTAGGATTAAATACGAAGTCGTCGATCAATAGTCTTGAGTTTTCTTTGATGACAACCTTTGTATCATCTTTAAACGAAATATCCACCGTAGAGTTCTTAGTCTCTACAGTGTCCATAGATTCAATATCAGAGTCTTTACTACCTTCTAATAAGTTTTTGTCTCGTTTGATTGAGACAACTGGTCCATCAATTGTTTTAATCTTGCCAATTTCAGCAAGACTAATTTGTGGTATGAACAGTAACGTTATTAGAAGTACCAGTAACCTGAAGCTTGACGGTACTATCAATAGTGCCACCTTGGGTTGTTAATACGGTATTTGAGCTACCAAGAATATTAATACCCAAAGTGCTACCAGTTCCCCCAGTAGCATTAATAGTCGAATTCACATTATTCACATCACCAGTAATGGCGATATTGCTCGTCGAGTTAGATTGTATAATGTTTGTTGTTACTGCATTCGATGATCCAGTAATAGCAACCGTTGAACTTATGTTCTGACCCTTGATAGTCTGTGTAACATTATTCAAGTTACCAGTTGCCGTTTCTGTTATCGTTGCAGAAGAACAAGATACAGCTGAGTCACCACAGGTCAAAGTAAACTGATTAGAGTCACCGTTGATTATTGAACTGTAGGTATTTTGTGATCCAATAATGTTAAAATTATGGATGTTGTTACTACCTGTCTGTTGAACAGTTATACTATTAGTATCACCAGTGCTTGCAGAGTATGCAATTGATGTACCAATAGAGTTGTTTGAACCAACTTGTTCCAGATCAATCGTTGATGAAGAACCTAACTGTCTCATATAGATAGTATTTTGAGCGTGACTTACACTCATAGTTGCTAGCATTACAAAGAACGCTAGTATAATTTTCTTCATTGTTTACTCCGTTCGTTACTTGAACTTCCAGTATTTCTTTCTTTCACCTTCCCGAACCATTTCAACAACAGCAGCCTCAATAGCTCTCTGTGTAGCTAGGTTAACACTTTCATTAATTGTATGACCAACTTCACCTTCTATACTTAGGGTTCCAGCATCAGCAAACACCAGAGCACTAACATCATCACCATAACTCATAATGGTTTTTGTTGTTGTAACGCTCAACAAAACTTCACCAGAGTTAACCGATACTACTCTTAGGTTAACTGTAACAATATCAGTTCTATATTGAACATTAGGTCCAATACCAAATACCCTTACGCCAATACCACCACTTTGTACACTAGAATCATAACCAACAACGCCACCATCAATGATCAAACCAGAGAACAATAGCGGATCAAGAGGCTTTGCCTTATCACCATCATACAAGTCTCTCATTGACTTAATTAACTGACGTTCCTTGATCAGGTTATCAATATCAACACGCTCGATAACCCGAAACCATTTCCCATCACCAACATCCTGAAGTGCCTTAACAAGATAAGCATCAGGAGCCTGTGTTACTGCTGATGAGAACACAGCAAGCTTATCATTAGGCTTTCTCTGACCTGTTTGGTCTTTGAAGTTGTAGACGCTAACAATTACTTTACCGCCCTTTGGTGGCTTCACTTGATTCTCTTCACGCTTGAAGAAATCCTGACTAACAACCTTTGGTGGTTCAACCTTATAATCTACATCAGCATACTTTGTTGCACAACCAGCAAGCATAAGACAACCAAGAGCAGCAATCACAATTTTCATAATATCACCTATTGAGCAAATGTAGTGCTAGGAACAATCAACTGAGTAGTACCATTTGGCGTTACTGTATTAACTGTGACTGTTCCATCTGTATTTTTCTGCCACGATATAGTAGTTGTTCCAAAAGCAATTACCCCGTGATCAATTCCATTACCAAAGATAGAGTTAGTGACCTGCTGGGATAACTGCTGATAGACCATAGAGTTTAGTGTCATAACAAATTGATTTACTGGATCAGAAGCTGCCTTTGCTGCTGCTTGTGCTGATGCCAAAGATTTATTATCAACGATCTTTTGCTTGTTGGCTTCTTCTAGTTGATAGATTTCAGTTATGTGTGCTGAGTAACCATTGCCATTGAATGATGGAGAGTTGAACTGAAACCCAAGATCATTAGCAAGTGCAGTGGTAGCAAATAGAATAGTCAAGCAAGCAAAAAATAATCTCATAATAGTTATCCTTCAAGAGCATCCTTGAGCGACGGAAATGCAGCAGTAATCTCATTCCATGCTTCGCGAGCAATTTCACGATGTTCCTTCTGTGTACCTTCAGTCATCCGTAGTTGGCAGTAATGTATCCAAGAACGGAGAGAACCAGACATGTACATACGAGACATAATGAGTCCTTCGGGGAGAACTGCTCGTGCCTGTTCTTTGGCAATTCCGTTTTCGATAGCCCATTGATAATCAAGTTTAGCACGCCTAATATTCTCATCTTGAATAATTTTCCAAGAACTCTGAATATCTCCATCATCAGTTTCAATACTGTTCTGACGATTCTTCAAGTCCTGCAAACGGGCATCACGAGTAACGAACCCCATATCTTTGGTTGGATCAGCATAGCGTTGACTAAACTCCTGAAAGGCGAAGGAACGATGACGAAGGATTTGGCGTCCAATGTCACGAGTCGTATTGATCTCCATAACCACATTGACCATCTCGAAAGGTGACCAGTGCTTATGTTTTACAAGATACTTCAAAAGCTTGGATGCTGTCAAGCTGTTATTTTGATTTGATGGATTTGATACACGAGCAACGTATGCAATGAACTCATCAATAGGAATCCGAAAAGCATCACCATTAGTGATAAGAGCTTCTGTCATAGCAATAATTTTAGCATTATTCATATTTTGATTCCACTTCTTCAATCAATCGTTGAGACATATTATGTAGTGAGCAAATATACTCTGCCATAAGAATGTTATCCATACGACAAACTAGCTCATTATTCTTAGTATAGATTTGAATATCATCTTTATCCCAGCTACAAAACCACTTTGTGTTGCTAGAATTTGTACGATCCTGAAATACCTTCAGGTGACGAAGATTATAGAACAAATCAGGGTTTGCTTTTTCCATTTTAATATCACTCATCTCGCTGCCTCATAATCTGCAATAGCTTGTTTCACTATACGGATGTAATCATCAATTTTTTCATATTTGAAAGAAGACATATTGTATGCCATATCTCGGAAAACATGAAGCTGTTCATTTTCTTTCTCTAACCACTTGACATAATCAGCATCATTATAACCAAACTGGTTAGGCTTCTTTGGTTCTTTTGACATCACACTTTGCTCCATTTTGTAAGCGCCAGCTTCGCAGCCAGATCACGATACGTATTGGTCTTAATGATGTGCTCAATAAAAACAGGACTCATACCAGCCTTCACCATGTCATTGATATCCTTGTGTTCAAGGTTCTCAGGGAATATGCATACATTATACCCTTGCATGATCGCTTTGTCAAGCTTTTTAATTGTGTCTCGGCTTCTTGGCTCGTTGTCGTATACAATAACCATGGAAGATTTAGAGGCATTGAGAGGAGCCAGAGCAGAAACCAGATCACCACCAGCAGTAGCAATACTGTTAGGGATAAACATAGAATCAATTGGACCTTCCATCACGTAAACTGTTTTTTCGAAATTAACTGTGTCGAGACCATAAACCTTCGGAACACTCTCGTCAAGAACAATTGTGATATACTTGACCTTTGATTCTCCCAGAGCACGACCCTGAAAGGCATGCACATTCTTATTCTTATCAAAGAATGGGATAAGCAGTCTTGTCTCGTCTTTCTCGAGAGTTTCGTCACTGAATTTGCCAGGAATCAAACTGTTCACAAAGCTAAAAAAGTTCGGACAGGAGAAAAGACGAAAGTGCACTGTCGGAGGAATGCATCTCGAGTCGACAAGCTTCTTCACTCTGTGATCCGGAGAAAGCTGTGATACCTTCTTGAGACCTTTCAGCACACCTTCTTTCATAAAGACAGGCTTCTTCATCTTGTCGACAAAACTCTCGAATTCAGTCTGCTCTGGTGTCTTGCTGTTTTTAAGCTTCTCCATAACATATTCGTTATAAAGACTCTGGTCTACCATCTTGATAAAATTAGGAACTGCCATCGATGCATTACAGTTATGACAGTGAAACAGAGACTTTCCCTGCTTGTCATAGATGTATGCTCTGGCTTTGGATTTAACTGATGTGGAATCACCACAGAGCGGACAGGAGAAGTTAACCAATCCGCTAGACTTATGTCGGTAATTCCGTAGACGCCCAGAGAGCATTCCTACGTATTTCTGTTCTAGCCACTGCATTCATAATCTCCTTATATCATCATCACATTAATGATTATACCATCAACGTTGTGAAAAGACAAGAAGTATTTTATCAGTGCGCCATTTTAATGAAGTAGTTGCCGATATAAAAGAATGCCCATGTGAACATTGTTCCACCGCCAATAGCGACCCAGATATATTTTTCGAGCTGATTAATTTTATTGGAAAGAATATTGTGCTGGTCTGAAGATTCTTTGCGAAGTTTTGCGATCTCTTCAAGTACATTGTTGTCTTGTGATCTCATCGTATCATACACATCTTTCAATTTTGTATCCATTTCTTCACGACGTTTTTCAAGATAAATGTTAATTGTTTCTGTATTTTTTTCTTGCTGACCAATACGTTGATCATGAACAGCAATCATTGATTTCAAATCACTTGATATAGAAGTAAGTTTTTCTATGGCTGCTTCGATGCGATCTGACGCCGAAGCCATTATATTACTCTGCGCTTAAGTGGAGAAGCCATAACAATACTTCTTAATTTCTTTTTCTTATTAACACCTGGCTCGCGTTGATCAGTAGGTAAACGAGAATCGCCTGAACCAGCAATTCCACCAACTGTGTTAGTTGCAACTGGTCCTAAACCACCGCCATCGTCTTCTTCTATTTTAGCCATTGTTAACTTTCCTTAACGCTTTAATTATAGTTTCATCCAAATCAATCAGATTTGTGTCTATGATTTTTTCTTCCTTGATATTATATAACTTTTCAGGTAGTATATTTAACAATATTAAAAAAGGCTTTAGATATTTAAATTGTGGTTTCATTTTCAAATAAAGTATTCTTGACAAATTATCAGGACCAAAAACATTACAGAGAATCGTCAAATGATTGAGGATTAAACGCTCTTTCAAATCATCACTCTCTAAATATCTAGTAATCAATTTTTTTATGTATTTAATGTGCTTTAGGTCTTCGAAAAATTCCTCTGTGCTGTGACACTGAGGGTTGTCATAACACTTTGCAGCATAAATTAAAAAGTTTTCATCAGTTAATTTGTCCATCATTTATTTATTCGTTGTCAATTATGACCATGTTCCAATTACTGCATTAGCTGTTGCAACTCCAATTGGCCAAAGTTCCATTGTAGTGCCAGCAAGTACAGCACTAGTAGCACCAAGACCTGTACCGCACGTAAATGCAATTTGTGGATTGATTGTACCAGCGCCAGAAATATCAAGAGTACCATCAATTACCACAGTATACCAAGTAGCGCCCGTATTTGATCCAGAAATTGTAGTTAACGTATTGAAAGCAGTAGTTTGTGACTGACTAACTTGATAAGCTAAAACTGCCGTGGCTTGAGCATTGTTAGCGGCGCAGGGACTGGCAACAAAGAAATTATGATCAATAGATGCAGTTGAACTTGAATTAGTAATAGCGAATTGAAGAGCACCAGTACTACTGAATGAAGTGTTTGATTTATATACTGTACCAAAAATTCTATAACGGTATTTTGTATTTGCGGCTAATGTTGGTCCAACTCCAAACAAGCTTTGAGTAGTATTCGCAGTTGAAGTAAGTGTTCTATCAACATCAATACTATAAATAATATCTTCTGGAATTTGAGTTGACCAAAATGCAGAAGAACCATTTGATGTTAGATACTGGTTTGGTAATCCAACAGAACCGTTAGCAATAATACCTGCAGTTGAACCGATAACAATATTAGCATTATGAGTTCGAACGCCAGTTATTGTGAAAGCACCAGCTGTATTAACATAAGAAGCTGCAGCAACACCACCAAGATAAGAAGCATTATTAGCAGCTAGTGTTGCAACGTTGGCAGATAAACCAGCAGTTGTTTGATAAGCAGATAATCCAGCAGTATTAGTGTAGTTTGCTAGGTTAGCTTGTAATTGTGCGTTTGATACAACATTGGCTGCAGATATTGAACCAACAAATGAAGTATTATTAGCGGTCAATAGAGCTACGTTAGCAGCAAGACCAGCAGTTGTTTGGTAGTTGGCAATATTACTTGTGAACTGTGTATTAGTTACGTAGTTAGCAAGATTACTTGCAAGCTGAGTATTTGATACAATATTAGCCGCTGCTACAGTTCCAACAAAAGTTGTATTATTAGAAGTAAGAGCTGCAACGTTAGATGATAATCCAGCAGTTGTTTGATAGTTTGAAAGATTACTTACAAGTTGCGCATTAGATACAACGTTAGCTGCTGCAATAGTTCCAACAAATGTAACGTTGTTAGATGTTAAAGCTGCTACATTAGCGGCAAGACCAGCAGATGTTTGATAACCAGCAAGCTGGCTTGATAATGCTGATGACAACACATAAGCAGAAAGATTAGCTGAAAGCTGTGCATTTGATACAACGTTAGCTGCTGTAACAGAACCAACGAATGAAGTATTATTCGAAGTTAATGTCGCAACATTTGCAGATAAACCAGCAGTTGTTTGATAGTTTGAAAGATTAGAACTTAATTGACTGTTAGATACAACATTAGCGGCAGATACTGATCCAACGAATGATGTATTGTTGGCAGTGAGAGTTGATACATTAGCAGCAAGACCAGCGGTTGTTTGATAAGCACTATCATTATCAGCACCAGAAGCAACTGATACGATATATGCGCTATTAACGAAAACACCAGAAGAGTTTGAAATAAGACCAGTGTTAGCAACAATATAGTTTGCAAGGTTAGATGTTAATGTAACTACATTAGCAGCAAGACCAGCGGTTGTCTGGTAATTAGAAAGATTAGCTGAAAGCTGAGCATTAGATACAACGTTAGCTGCTGTAACAGAACCAACGAATAAAGTGTTGTTGGCAGTACCAAGTAATGTACCAGTGTAGTAAGTGGCAGAAACATTACCAACAACCGAAAGACCGGTAGCATTAACAGTTGCTCTTAATGTATCGGAAGTTGTATTCCCAGTAAAGAACTGAATAACCTTGCCAGACGTTTGTGTAGCAATCTGTAAATTACCGCCATTTACATATACGTAACCATCAGATGGTCCACCCATATTATACTGGTTATTAGCATAAGTGCTTGAGTTGATACCTAGATCGATATAGTTATTACTATCAGTGCCGATATCGTTAACAGCAACAAAATCAGTTGATGCTTGTGTACCGCCATTATGATTCTGTTGAATTACTTGATTGTAGCTATTGATATTACAATCAACTTGAATATCGGCGTTAGGATAATCGTAACCAATGAAAGCAGCACCAGCGTGAAGCTGACCAGTAAACCAACCAACGTTTGCAGTAACATTTGCAGATGCTGATAGGTTAGTTGTAATTAAATTTGTATTACCAGTGTTCCAGCTATTATTAGCAAGGTTGTAAAGAATACTTACTGTATAAGCCGCAGCAGTGTTACCAAGAGTAAATCCACCTAGATCAATTTGTGAAGATGAAGTAGAATTAGCAGCAAGATGAATTACAGCGTTAGCAATAGAAAGATTATTAGCAGTTGTTGTTGCACCAGTAACATTGAAGTTGTTTACTGTAAGTGTACCAAACTGAACTACTGCATTTGTATTTAAATTCTGTGGTAGTGAAAGTGTATAGTTACCGCCAACGTTAGCTACAATAATTTGATTGGCTGTTCCAGTAACTGAAAGCACAGCATTAGAATCAATACCAACAATACCAACGTTACCTGATTGATGAAGACCAGTACCAACATTAATTCTTGTTACAGCATTAGTTGCATTGAACGCTGTGTTCTGAACTGAATTGTCGGGGAATATTACACCATTAGAACTGATCGTTGCTGAAAGAGTTCTAACTCTAGAACCAATTGGTGAAGTGTAGAATTGAATCTGGCTACCAGCATTAGTATCTGTATAGTTTTCTGCTGCAACGAAATCAATACTGTTGATTGGTGGTCCGCTACCAATATTAGTTGCAAGGAATCCAGTATTACCCCAACCAAGTGCAGCAACGCGAGAGATAACATCGCCAGCCTGAGATGCTGAAGGAGTGTTAGCAGTGCCACGACCGCTTCTGCCGATATATGCAGGGAATACATTAGTACCAAATGCATCGTTTTCAATTCTACTTGATAAACCATCGTTACCAGTAATATGAATCATACGACCAGCTAAACCAACTGATTGTGTAGAACCATCAGAACTACCAACGATAGAAAATGCTTGATCGTTATTTGCAATAATAGGCGTTACGATTTGAACATGACCATCACGGGTAATTGTTAACGTATTAGCGTTAGTATTACCAGAAACAATAGTAATAGGGCGATTGAAAATAACAGGAGCAGTTGCACTATTTGAACCAATAACGATTGGAATAGCTGGGTCTGCTAGCAAAATATTATTATTCTGGAATGTAAAACTACCAACTTTCAAACCAGCATTTGATTGGAACGAACCGTTAGCAGTAAGAATATTAAAAATACCATTGGAAACAGTAAGAATCTGATCTGGATATGATGCGTTAGAATCGGCAAAAATAACCGAATTAGAACTAACCCAAAGTTTTTCCCAACGTTGGCTTGAATTGCCAAGCATATATGTATTATTAGCGGCTGGAACAAAATCACCTTGAATGGTCACATTATTCGAAGCGCCATTGAAATACATAGCAGTAAGTAAATTGCCGCTTGGATCATATACTTCCGTTCCAGCAGTTTCTTGACCAACATATATCCAAGATGTGCTGTTTGTAAATTGATCATTAGCTAAATTATTTGCATTATATTGAATTTGTACAAAGCTATTTGAAATAGCAAGAACTGCAAAATTAGGCTCGCCTCTTAGAACAAGCTCACTACTGTTTGACGAAATAGCGTTATTAACAAAATAAACATTACCAGTATTAGTGCTATTGACAGCACTGATAGTGCCAGTGCCATCAATAACAATAGTAGTATTATCTGGCTTAACAACACCTGGATAAGATGAATTTGCTAATTGAACTGGTGCTGAAAGAACGCCATTGCTAGCCATCGCTAATCCTGGACCAACCTTAAACACACCAAGGTTCGTAGCATTAGCAATAGGTATAGAATTAGCTACACTATTGGCGAAATTATATACGGAAATTGTCTGTGTTTGCGCCGATGTCGCTGGGTTAGTGAGGACCACTACTCTGTCATTTGCAGACAGAGTAGTAGCGATTCCTAGTTGGGACGTTCTTTTAGCGTCGTTTGTCATTTTATCAGACGTACTTATCTACAGCAGAGTTAGATGTAACAGTATCAATGTTACCAACAACACTAGTAGCAGTTGCTGTATTGACACCAAGAGAACCCATGGCTACAAGTGTTTCGTACTGAACACGACCAGCACGTCCACCAGTACCTTCTGTACGAAGAACCCAACCAGCATGTGTTACCTGTGGAACAACAGAGGAAGTATCTACGTAACCAGTAGCAGTGTCACCCTGGAAAGTATGACCAGTTTCAGCTGGGGTAGTTGTTCTTACGTCGGTAATGTCGATATTAGCGCCACCCTTAGTTGCAGAAAGAACAACACCAGTGGTATTTGCAAATGCTACCCAATAATTTGTATTGCCAGTAAGACCAGCAATTGCAGTGTTACCAGCAGCAACAGCGTAGAACAAGTGATCATTTGCTTGCCAGAAAGAATTGGCAGTTGTAATTTTAATAAAGTCAGTTGCAGCAACTACACCAGTAGTGTTAGCAACAATAGTAATTGCAGCAGGAGCAGCAATTGCAACTGTTGGTGGAGTAATATAACCAGAACCAGCAGTCGAAATTAGAAGTGAATCAATCTTACCAGCAGAACCAGTTGTATTAGCATGAGCATTAACAACGCCAGATGTACCACCGTTAGTTACAGTAAGAGTAACAGCAGCATTTGCCTGATAACCAGAACCACCAGATGAAACAATACCAATAACTAAGTTACCACCAACGATTGAAGGTGACATCATCGCTGCATTGACACCGAATACACCAACTGCTTTGTTAGGTATGAAAGCGCCAATTGTTGTGTTACCAAACATGTTAACGTCTGTGTAAGCACGTGATCCAGGTGAAGTGTTGCCGAAGTGAGCATTTGCACCATCGACGCGATTTACCTGATCACCCTTTACAAGAGCGTAAGTACCAATTGGTGCGCCGTTTGATGTTTCTTTTGTTGTAGTGCTGTTAGCTGTAACAGACTGATCGTTTCTACCCCATTGTGCCATTAGTGTTCTCCTTAAGAAGCTTTTTATTATTTATAGTTATTTCGAAGTGAGCATATCATTCATATAACTAGATCTTGTTTTAAGATGATTCAAATCAATAGCATGCTCAGGTTTATCATGAATAATTTCAACAGGAGCAGATACAACTTCAGGTTCAGCTGCTCCTAAAATAGGTCTTGGTGTAGCCTGTGTTATAATATGTTCAGATTTATATACCTGTCCATTGACTACAATAGGCATTATTTTTGTGTCCCAGTAATTTTACCAGCCAAACTAATCTTAGCTTTTTCTGGTTCTTTTTTACCAGCAACAACATCTCTTAGACTTTCTGGACTTTTATGAATACGAATCGAGAACGCATGCTTTTCTGCAGTTGTTCTTAGATTATCATAAGTTGTCAGTAATCTATGAGCAGTTCCTGGATTCAAATTAACTTTTTGACCATTAACAAATGACACTGGCTTCTGACCACGAAGAGTAATAACCTGACGAAGCTGGTTGATGATGTTATCAGAACCTGGATCTTCGGAAGATGCATTCTTTGGTGGACGACCGCGAGCTTCATCAATAGCTTCTTCTTTAACAGGAGTAGGTGGCTTTGCAGCTTGTTTCTGTCTCTGTTCAGCTTCTTTTTGGCGCTTTGCAGTTTCCTGTTCACGTGTTTTTTCAGCAGTATCTTTTTCTTTTTGAGCTGCCTTATCAAGCTGTGTTACACGCTGATTAGCAGCATTCTGTAAAGAAGAATCAACTTTCTTTGGTGCATTCTTAGAACCAACACGTGGAGTGTTATCACCCATGTTTACAGGAGTGATACGAGTAGCGCCAACACCAGCAATTACTTCATCAATTTCTTCTTCTTTAACAACACCAACTTTAGATTTAACCCAAGCTTTTTTAACTGCAGTAGCGAGCGTCTTAGCCCCAACTTCAGTTTTACTTGGTTTACCACCAACAGTGCGTGCCTTATTAACTTTACCTACTAATTCAGAAGAAACTTCAGTAACTGTTTCTTCTTTTATCTTAGAGTGTGGCATTTGAACAGCGCCGTGAACTTGTCCAAGTTTCATAAGATCTTTAACAGTTTTCATACGTTGTCCAGGAGTATTTTCTTCCCAGTTGTCTGGAACTTTAGAATCACTGATTGTATAAGAAGCAGTGTTGTTCTTATCGTTCTCGCCAGACTGATCTTGATTTTGACCACGAATAGGAGCTGACACAATGGTGGCAGGGGAAGGAACTTTCTTCCCCTGCTTTGCTTCGAATACCCAATCAGAAAAACTTTTCATCATAGATCCTTAAGAATTGACTCAATGCGAGCAATTTCTGCTTCTGAAAATTCAACTTCTTCTTTGTTAAGTTTCTTAACAGCAAGATCAATACCAGCTTTTCTAGCTTTCATTTTATCGACAGGATCTTTACCAAGTTCCTTGTTCTTGCCTTTATAATGTCCTGGAATTCCAGCCTTATGGCTAGGACCAACAGCGTTAACTGTTGTAAGCTGCTTGTCAGCTTTTTGGGCATATGTATTAAGTGTTTTTCTTGAAAGCTCGTCGATTGATTCGACTTCTTCGCCCATGTGCTTAGCACGGATCTTAGCAAGAATTGCACCAGCAACCTTCTTACCAGACTCAGCTGAACCATATTCCTTACCAGCCTTCTTAGCAATCTTTTCGAAGTTTTTACCAGGTTTGCCGATATCCTTACCAGCACGTGCTGCCTTGGCAGAGTAAGCAGCTTCTTCAACTGATTCAACTTCTTCCTTGCGAAGCTTCTTGAAGTCATCAGCATCCAGCTTACCGTTATGGTTCTTGTCAAGCTTCTTCTGACCACCGATGAGTTCTTCTTTCATCTTCTTTGGATCACCATCACATTGACAAGGCTTCTTACCACATGTTGCGCAGCCTCTCATCATTTTCATTGCTTCTGTGACTGCTTTGATCTGGCTCTCAGAAGAACCAAAAGTTAATTTACCTGACATTGTTTCTTCCTTTACTGGTCCTGCACCTTTTGCGCCAATTTCTTTGTTAGCTTTACTTGTGGCTTTCTTGCCTTTTTGTGTTTCATCAGATTCATCACCAATCTTATCATCGGTCTTTGGATCTAATTCAACTTCGGTCTTACCACCACCCTTAATTTCTTTTGCGTCTTTTTTGTCTGTTTCATTCGGCTTATTCTTACTAGCCTGTGATTCATAGCCAAGATTTTCATCAATAATCTTAGTTTTAATTTCTGCTTGTTTTGCAAGCTTAGAAGCAGCATCGTCTGGCTTTGCATCTGTTGGACGAGCAACATTAGTTACCTTACGACGTAGCGCAGTATTGTGCGCGTCTTCCATTACTTTTCTGATCTTACTTTCTAAACTTGTGTAGTCCATTTAATTAATCCTATTTGATTGTGGCTTTGAGCATCCAATTAGTCTTATTGTGTTTATCAATTCTGTCCTGTAAAATATTTGATAAGCCACACTTCTTATTCTTTTCAGCTAGCTCATAAGCAGTAGTCAAAATACCGATTAGCTTCTGATTGTCTTCTTGTAATTTAGCTACCATTGATAAAGCAGGTGGAATATTTACTTCATCTTTAACAACGGACAACTCAGTGAATCTCATAAAAGAGCCTGGAGCATATGCATCGAGCGCACGAATTTCTTCAGCAAGTGTATCAACGGCATCAAATGCATCTTCATAAATGCTTTTAAAGAACTTATGATATGCTGGAAAATTTGGACCCTCTACATTCCAATGGAAAGCATGTGCCTTAAGATAGAAAGCAAAAGTGCTTGCTTGACATACTTTCATCTGTTCAATGAGTTGTTCCATCTTACTTTACTCTTTTCTTTGTCTTTTTCTTAACTGCAGCTGCTAACTTAACTGCCTTTGCTTCAACCACAGCTTCAACAGCCTTGGCTTTTGCTTCAACAACTGGTAGCTCTTTTTCAACTACTGCCTGAACAATAGGTGCTTCTTTTTTTACTTCAGCAACGACAGCAGCAACTACCACTGGTGCTTCTTTCTTAACTTCAGCAACAACTTCCACAGCAGCTTCTTCAGCTGCTTGTACGACTGTTTCTTTCTTTACGAGCATCTTGTAGAGAACGTATCCACCAAATGCAATTAAAATAATTCCAATAATTGTGTTCATGTTTTTCTCCTTCAGTTAATAATGATATTTATCAATATCAACAATGCCATTTTCTAAGTGATTTATTGATACGTGAATCTGGATCATTAGCTGTTTTAGCTGATGTCAAACGTTTCTTCATTCCACTCATACGAGCGCAGAATGACTTGCGACGATTAGCTGCCTTTGAACCTTTTTTAAGCTTAGATGGTTCAGTAGTAACAGCTGTCTTCAACTTGCTACCTGGATGTTCGCGACGATATGCATTAACACCAGCCTGTGTCAAACCACCTTCTGGATTCTTGTATTTGCTCTTCTGCCAATCTTCGGCAATAAAATCTTTAAAACGAATCATTTTCCACCTCCGCCTGAACTACCGCTTTTACCTGGATCTTTCATTTGAATAGAACCATCAGCCATGCGAATAGCAACTTTGTTTAAATGATGCATTTTACCAGCAGCATCACGAACATTTAATTCTTTTACAACACGCTTGATAGTTTGTGCTTTACCTTGACCTGGAGTCATATTCTTATAAATGTCAGTCAATGTTGTAGTGCCAGTAAATCGACTAGCTGGATCAACAAAATTAGTAGTTGTCTTCTCAGCGCCAGTATATTCTTCTGACTGTGATGCTTTTAATGCTGCAGTAGTAGGTGCACCTTTGGCTCCAGGCTTGCGCATATGTTCGCCCGAACCATGTTTGATGCGTTCTCTTTTTGCATGGATATTATCCCAAAGTCCACGCTTTTCAACTATATCTTTGTCCATATCCCAAGCGGCTCCTTTGGCGATAAAAGAATTAACACGGTCAAATGCAACCTGCTCCGACAAACTTTCATTATACCCTCTGCTGTATACTTCTTTCAAAGCATCAAAAGGTATATTGGAGTTTTCAGACTTCTTGTAAAGTGAAATGATTTGTTTAGATGACAGGGCTACGGCAACCCCTTGTTGCTCTACAAAAACTAGCTGAGGACTAGAGCGGAGACATGTATCTTTTTTTAACATTGGTGTTTCCCATAGGCTTAACCAAGAACAATTGCAGGATTGCCATAGCTTTCTGCACTAACTTTCTATTTATTACTTCTTACCTTTTACTGCAGCTGTTTTTGGTGTTGCAGGAGCATTGGCATGTAATGAATCATGAAAATCTTTTTTCAGCTGGTTTAACAAATCATTTTTTGTATCAGCATCTGATGCATTAAGAGCAGTCCAAGTATTTAATGAACCACCTGGATCACCAGTAACATAACCAAGACCACGCACATCTCCACCACCAGAAGTCATTTGTTCTTCTTTGATTGGTTTCTTAGCAACAAGTTTGGTAAGTGATTTAGTTCTTTTTGATGCTACCTTTTCCATTTCTTTAATTTTTAAACGACGCTCTTGTTCCTTACGAGCACGTTCACCAACTTTATCATTTCTTTTAGCATAACGAGCTAATGAGATACCAGGAGTATGCTGGTCGATTTTAATATCCATAGCCTGTCTGACAGCATGGAATAATTCTTTCTGATGCTCTGGATGAAGTGTTGTTGGTAGTCCTTTCTTGAACTCACCAAACTTATTACCCATGGCATGTGCACGCATCTTCGAAGCTGACATACCAACATCACCTTCAGCATCTGGATCACGTTGACCAGCAGATACAACTTGGATCTTTTTAAACTTGAAGTCTTTGCCATTTTGAGCAGTAAGAAGCTTCTGGAACTCTTCGACACGATCAGAACCAACAACCACAGTAACCTGATCATGACCTTCTTTTTCGAGCTTCTTCAACTGATGAATGATAGTTGGTTCGCTCTGATCAGCAACTTCAATATTTGCGCCTTGGAACATACGCTTGGCATGCTTTAACTTTTCTTCTGGTGCAAGTGGATTCTTCTCTGGATCCTGCGAGCGCGAGAGAACAATACGGTGCTTTGCCTTTTGTTCCTTGGCAATTTCCTGCACCTTACCAACTAGTACGCCATGACCAGAGGTAGGTGGATTCATGCGTCCGAATGACAATACAGCTGGGTTCAATGGAGTATCTTCTGGTGGCTCACCAGCAATTTCTTCTGCTGCAGCTGCCTTCTGGAATGCACCCTGAGCAAAATTCAATCGGCTAAACTCAGCACGATCAACTAGTTTTGTTGGGCGACCATTCTTAATAGCAACGAAACCTTCAGGCTTTGTTGGCTTACCACCAATTGTTGTTTCAAATTCACCTGGAGTATTAGCCAAACCACTAACAAGAGCATCTTTTGCTCTCTGAACAGCAGCATGCATCTTGAATACTTTTTCGAACTCGTCTTTATCTTTGTTGACAGCATCGATACGCTCTTGATAGTATTCCTGCTTTTTCTGTTTAGCAGCTTCCGTCTTAACAGAGGCTACATCCTTATCCATTTTCTCTTGGAGAAACTTAAGGTAGCTCTTAACAGTAATTGCTGTTCCTGCACGCACGTGCTGATTGATATGAGTCTTAATAAGAACATCTTGTTGCTTAACTTTATCGAGCGTATCATGATGAATATCTTCCATCATCTTGGTAGCATCTTCGATATTCTTTTCGTATTCTTTTTTATTGATAGAAGGAAACTTGCCAGGATCAGTTAGCTCTGGGCTGATCATATTGACAGCTGGATCTTTCTGAAATTTACTCTGATCAACATCAAAGCCAGCCTTCATGTCAGCTAATGTTTTGCCAGTATATTTTGTATGAACAACAATACCGAAATTGGAAGCAGCAACACGACGACCAGCAGCTGAATCTTCTTTAGAGCCATAAGTGATCGTATTAGGTGTAAAATTGACTTTACCATCTTTAACAGAAACATCATCTTTTCCATACATTACGTCGCCCTGATATACACCACCTTCTTTCGGCATAACCTTTGGTAGTTCTTTAAGAGCAAGCTTAAGTTTCGCAACTAATCCAGGAGCATGTCCATGATTACGTTCAATATCATCGGCTGTGTAATTGATCTTTGGTGTCTTATTGAAAGCAGACTTCGAAGCAACAAAGAATTTACCATTCTCTGGATTAACACCGAACACAAGTGAGGGAGCACCATCGAACTTGGTAGTAATACGAGTCTTTGTTTTCTTACCGTTTAGGAAATCATATACGTCTGACAATGTTGAGGCAACATGACCAACACCTTCGTGACCACCATGAATGAGATGATCCTCTGCATGCTCAAGATGCTGGAGCTTTTCTACGTCAAGTGATTCTGTTATGAAAGATTTAAAGTTAATCATGTAATGCCTTTTTTGATTATTTATATTTACCAAGGGTCGCCAGAAAGTTTAACAGAACTAGCTAATTTTTCAGATTCATATTTTACTCGCATCTTCAGAATCTGTTTATCTCCTGCTTTAACACCAATAGATTCATTACCTACTTTAGACAATGTTATTTTCTTTGTTGTCAAATAAGTTAATTTATCATTCTTAAGAGGATCATCAACTTTCGAAGTGAATGGTGGTTTCGAACCCATGCCTGTTGCTTTGATATAAGGAGGATACAATTCAGATGATGAATCTACCCAATATGTTAGAATATAATCCATCAATTCTTTTGGTTTTAATGAAAGCAACTTAGTAAGAAATTTATCTCTAATATCGCTCAGAACTTTCTTACCCATTTCTTCTGTTTTAGCTTGAATGTGAGGATTTTTTCGAATCATCTGTTTTCTTGCATCAGCTGATGCTGGTAAATCAAATTTCTTAATCACGGCTGCGATTGCTTTATCATCAATTATTTTCAATTGAATTTGTAATGCTTTTTCAACTGTACCAAGACCAGGATTCTTGAAACCAATGTCAGTTTTGCCTTTCGTTGATTTTGCAGATATACCAAGAAACCCATTTGCTGGTCCACTAGAATATTTAATTAAAATATCTGTTGGATTTTTTCTTTGATCAACAGTTCTTTCAACAGCTTCAGATAAACTACCAGGACGTGCAGTCCACCAAACTTTGGTTATACTGCCTTTATAACCATTTGCCTTAGCCCAAACAATAACATCTTTCGCCATAACTTCAGCTCTGCCAGATTGTTGTTTATATTCATCATCAGTTAACAATTTAGCTTTTGTATCATGTTGTTTTTTCGCATCATTACCCAAGCTTGTCCATTTACTTCCAGCAAGAAAATATCCTAATAAAATTTCATTAATGTCAGCTTGGTCTGTATTGGAAGCCACTAAAAAACTCTCCTAATTTTATTAGATATTTAGGCAAAGAAAAAGGGATGAGCCTTTCGACTCATCCCTCCAATGCAGAATGATATGGTTGAGCGGAACCCCACCGTTTTCTCTCAACTATTCCTAGACCATAAAAGTCGCATGCCTCATACGTTTGAGCGTAAAACATATCATTTCTTGTAATTATTTATACATGCGCACAGCTTATTTTGATAGGTTCAGCAACTTTTTTTAAAATAAATGTTGGTGTGAACCCATCAAAACCACCACCAAGGTTCAAATGACGCATGAATGCTCGCGCTTCTTTAAACTTATCACCTGGGAATGAGTCGATTACTTGATTAGTAGCCTCCTCAAGCACATCGTAATTCAACTTATCTTTACCTTCAACAAGATTATAGTTCATCTTACACTTGCTCATTAGTTGCTCTCCCATGCCCAGTTAACAATAATCCAATCTTCAAGACAATCTTGAAAATTATAGTTATTATCTACGTGTTCTTTACCGAATTTCTTACACATCAGAAAATACCAGTGATCCCAATAATCTTCACGAATCTCATCTTCGGAAATGGTGACAACAATATGCGTTTCACCACGTTCGCCGCCTGTTTCATTGTAACAAAAGTATCTCACTTTTTATACTCCGTATAATGCTTGCTACAAGTACGGCGGTATCCATTGTCAGTAGGAAATCCAGATGAAATATAGTCGCTACAACCCTCAACATCACAAAGACCAATAATATCTTTGATCTTGCTCATATCGTTTTCAACAACAGCTTCACGAATATTTTCCCTCAAGTTTAAATCAAACTCATTGGAAATAGTAAGACCATCTGCACACAGAGGAACATATGCATCAGCACTAAACCGAAGACGATTATAGATCAGGTATCTGTACGAACCGCCTTCCTGAGCGTGTTCGACAATATGCTTCATCACCCATTCAGTAACGAGTAGCTTGGTATCGTAGTCAACGTCTTCAATATTCATTTGAATCCTTGAAATTTACTTCTATCAAATTTAGATTTTGGTTTAGATCTTTCGTTATCTTTGTCACCAAAATCGCTATTATCAAATACAGATTTATTAGATTTTGGACCTCCTAAAAGATCAGACTGAGCGGATTGCTCACAATCGTAAAGCCGCATCTTGCTGCGATCCACACCAAGCATAAACTTAGTATTGCTCCCTGGATCATTATAGCGATTCTTGAGCTGTTTAACCATGATTTGACCGAGTTCATTACACTCTTCGGTCGCGATGAGTGCAAACATAAAATCAGCTGTGGCTGGGAGTCCAAAGGATTCTGATGTATCTTCCAGTCCCACGTCGCTGTTCGAATACCCGCTTCGAGTTGTTTGAGTCGCAGAGACGACAGGAACATTGAACTCCACTGCAAGCCCTCGTAGTTCTTCTGCGATTGCTTTGACAAGGGTATAAGAATTGACGTTGGCTCCATGCTTAATCCTCGATGACATACAAATGTTAAGATAGTCGATGTAAATAATATCTGGTACGAATTTCTTTTTCAGTTGAAGTTCGTTGAGAAGATGACGGAAGTTAGCAGATCCTGCACATGCTGTAGGATACTCCTTAACAATTAGCTTACCTTGAGTTTTATTACGAATACGCGCGACTTTTTTATCGTAAATATCTTTTGGCAATAATGCTAGCTGATCAATAGGAGTGTCAAGCAGGTTTGCGTCAATACGCTCTGCAATCTTTTCTTCCGCCATCTCCAACGTAATGTACAACACATTCTTGCCACCGACAAGATTAGCTGCTGCACAATGACACATGAATAGTGATTTACCAACGCCAGTACCTGCCAGAGCAATGTTTAGCGTTTTCCGAGGCAACCCACCTTGCGTGGCTTTGTTGAAATATTCAAGGTCGAATGGGAGCCTAACTTCCTTGGTGTGGTAGAAGTCATAGCGTGAATCCGCATCTTCAAGGAAGTCATGACCAATGTGCGTGTCAAACGATACAGCAAGTGCGTCCGAAAGGATTTGAGGTATACTGCCCTTTGAGGTTTTCCCAGTGCTGTCATCAAGAATCCCGATTGACGCCATGATCGCATTATAGACTGCTTTGTCTTGACAGAATTTCTCTGTCTGGTCCAAGAGCCAATCAATTTTGGTTTCGGTGTCTTGCTTGAAATCATTAATGAGCGAACACGCTTGCTTGAATATTTCATCGCCCATACCATCCCGTTGTGTAAGATCAATACCCAATGCTTCCTTGGAAGGAAATGCATTGTACTTATCTACGTATTCTTTGATGAGTCGGAATACAACTTTTTCACTCTGCGGTGCGAAATATTCTTCTTTGAGAAAGGGTATGCATTTACGAGCGTATTCTTCATTGTATACCAGATTCGCAAGAATCGCATTTTCAATCGCCATTTCCAATCATCCATCTCTACGTTACGTGCATAAATTTCTGGTGACTCGACCATTGGTACTTTCAATGGTCGAGTGCTATAATCATATTTGATAGAACTAGGCTGTTTTTGATACATTTAACAAACCATTACAGTAGTTTTCTGCTGCTTCCTGAGCAAAGCTGATACTTTTTTCAGGATAGGATATAGAATTAGTATATATCTCATTGAGGTAAAAATCAATAAAATAATAACATGCTTTCAAATCAACGTTCAGTACAGCCTTTTTACTCTTATCATTGCTATGATATTCAGAGATCGTTTTCCAATTCATCATCACTCTCCATAATAGCGCCCATTGCCATCTTGTACTTGTTTTCAATATATTTGGCAAAGTCAGTTTCACTGAACATCTTGATCCAAAATTCCTTATTGTCTACAATATCACCAGCACGCATAGAAGGCTGACGAACTTCACCAGTTTCTTTGTCTACTGTAGCATACCAGCCATTTTTAGGCTTAACAATAAAACCACCATCAAGGGCAACATCAAGCAAACCAGACCACCGATTAATTCCACCTTCGAAAGAAACCGTAATTGGAATCTTGGACTTTTCTCTGACATAGCGCGACTTCTCAATGTTGATTACGAAATGATAACCGGAGATACCATCAGCATCTTTTTCTTGTTGACGACCAAGGATCCAGATGTTGTCTGAGCCATAGTACGAACCAGTACCACCACCAACAATGTCCTTGGGATAGAGACCAATTTCCTTATAGGTATGATTGATCACAGCCATTGGAATATCTTTCAGAGAAAGATGTGGCGTGATCATACGGAACAAAGACTTAAGCTGCTTCGCACGAGACATATCAGCAACTGACTTACCGTCGAGCGCATCATCAACTTCCTTCTTAGAAGCAAGATTGCCAATCGAGTCAATAACAATCATCACATGATCATCGCGGCTGATTTCCTTCATCTGCTTCATGATGTCGAACTTCAGTTCCTCGACATCAGTGATGGGAGTATGAACCACAGAATCAAAAGGAATATTAAACGTTTGAAAGTAAGACTGAGGAGTACCAAACTCAGAATCATAAAACAAGATAATACCATCTTTGTACTTCTTCAAATAAGCAGAGGCAAGGAGAAGAGCGAAGCCAGTCTTGAAGTGCTTCGAAGGACCAGCAAGCATTGTGAGTCCAGGAGTGATACCACCATCAACTGAACCAGATAATGCTACGTTGATCATTGGAACAGAGGTAGGAATCATATCCTTCTTGGTGAAGATTTTGCTATCAGTGAGAGTTGAGGTCAACTCGATGGTACTATTCTTAATAAGGCGATCTTTAAGCGACATAATTTCTCCTCAAATTATCAATATTCTTAGTATAGTTCATAGCTTTATAAAAGTCAACTGTTGATATAGTCATCCATCTTCTTGATAAACGCATCAATCTTTTCAGTACGATTTGGCCAATTAATCATATCCTTTTCAGGATTCTTCTTTAGATTATTCAATAGTGGCATAATCATATCACGCAGTCCATTCAACTTTGTGATTGGAGACACTTCATCAACATCTTGCATTGTAAACCCAAAATCGTTTTCTTCGATTTTCTTCATTAGAAAAAGTCCTCCAGTGTTGCCTTATTCTCGACATTCCAGTCGATAACTTCTGTGATAGAACGGATTGGTTCCATGAAGCTTTTCTCGAACTGCATATCACGGTCAATGTACTTATTGAGTCCAAATTCAGTTGGAAGATAATCAGGTGCAGCGATCACTGTATCACCAATTGGATTAGGAACCTTCAAATATACGAACTTGATCTTATCACCATCCGACAATGGTACAATTGATTTTACATTGTGCTTGTTTAACAGATGATTGAACAGCAGAGCACCTTTCACTTGGATAGGTGTTCCCTTGATATAATGATTGGAAGCATCACGATACTTTGTCATGCCTTTCAATCCACGAGGAAACGCAACATCTTCGAACGGCAATCCAGCAAACTCAACACGAAACTTCTCAATGAACTTTTTCAAGTCATCTTGCGTTTCGTTCATGATGATGGACAGACCTTCTTTGATCTTCTGACGACAAGCGTATGGAGTTGATGAACGAACAGCTTCAATGCCCGACATCTTTAGCTTCGGTTTATCATACTGCACACCTTCAACATTCCAAGCATTGAGGATGTACATCTTCTTACCACGCCAGATACCCTTGTTAGCGATAGTCTCGCGCTTCATCTGCATTTTCTGCTGATAAGCATTCATCATACCTGCCAATTCTTGATAACACGAATCAATATATGGCTGGATCTTTGACTCACAGAACTTGTTAATCAAATCAACTGCCTTGAGTTCGTCAGCAGTTTCTGGAATCAGTTTCTCGAATGTGACATAGATAGAATCAGTATCAGAAGCAATTACGTAATCAACATCAGTTGTCTTACATATCTTGTTCATGTATTGATTCATTTTCTTCTCGATCCACCTAATAGAGAGTTGACCCGAAGTGGTAATGGCTTCAGCATGATTGAAGTTAAACCAACGGAAGTATTGGTTCCCGAGCTAAAGAGCACCATAAGCAGAGTTCAATTGAATTTTCTTGGCCATTTGAAAATTATGGTAGCGAGAAATGTTCTTGATCAGCTGCTCACGGTGCGCTATTAGCTCCTCCTTTCTCAATGCGCTCAAATCTTTTTGCATATCCATCCTTTTGATCTTCCTTTTTTTGGAGTTCTATTAGTTTTAGATGTTGTCCATAAAGTAGTATATGAAAGATTATGTTCTTTACAAAAATCTTGTAGTCTGTTTGTTGTGTACTTGATATTATCGGGTGATAATACTTCAAAATATGAAGATAATATATCCCTCATATTTTCTTTATCAGTAGCCCATTTTTCTTTTAATTGACCTTTTTGTTTCATCAATGATGAATGCTCTGGTCTCTTTTTTCCTGTATTTTTCAATACAGCTTTTTCTAAATTCTTTTTGCTAATCAAATCGAATTGTTCTTTTTTAAAAGGATCGTTTCTGATTCGTTTCATTGCAATAGAAACTTTTTCTCTAGCTTTCTGACTTTTTCTCATTACATTATTGTCGCCAGAACCATCTATATGAGAAAAACCTCCTTTTCCTCCCTTTGTCATATTATAACTGTTTTCGTTTAATATGACAAGCTCTTTTTCTCGAAAATACATATCGTTTTCATCTTCACAAAAGCATATAATTTCTTTCGTAAAATTTTCTTTACCATATTTTTCAATAGCTCGTTTTAACCCAACACCAGAACCGAAGTAATTATCTTCCATATTTGATGTTTTATGAGCTCCAATATAGTATTTTTGATTTATAATATTTGTAATTCTATAAATGCAGTAAAACATAGAATTTCTCCTTTCTATGTTTATTTATAAAATAAAGGTTTCCTAAGTAAGAAAAATACCACGTTTTTTCATCTCAGCTTCAACTAATTCTAATTCTTGCTTAGCCTCAATCATTTTCTTCTTATATACAACACGATCGTTATACATCTTCTCCATCAGGGCAGGAAGAAAGCCCTGCTTATCCTTACGATAGTAGCAACCATTGGCAGCAATTGCGCAGGTCGATTTACCATCAGGCGCAGCCTTACTATATTTCATTTCAGGATGTTTAATAATATCATCAATTGATGGGAAACTATCTGACCTACCAACAAATGTTTCTGGGCTGATATTATATTGCATGATCAAATGTGGATACAGTGAGTTCAAATCGAATGACACAACCCACTTGCTCAATCCAAGCTTTGGTTCCTTGACATATCCACCAACCAGTGCAGTGTCCATCGACTGATGCTTCATTGGAGGAATAACAATTCCTTGATCAAGCAGATAGTTATGGATGATGATGTCCCATGGACGCACAGTTGTCATGGTGTCAGAATAGTTGACCTTGGCATCGTATGCCAGCGCCATCACCTGTTCAAGGAACTTCAGCTTATCATCCAGACGCTCGACGAGCACACAGTCGAGGATGTTGTACTCGATAAACTTCTGATGATTGTTCTTATAAAGTTCGAGCAGAGAACCGTACTCAGAATAGTCAAGCTTCTTCTGTCCAAGTTCGATCTGTGCAATGTAGTCGAGTTTATAACTTTCTTGATTACCGAAACTGAATTTACGATACAGCTGGTAATAATCGAGCACTGAAATACCTGCAGGGCTGAAGCTCTGGTTCTCCTTGCCACGGAACTCAACCATGCGTTCATCAAGAACACCCCATGGCGACAGCCGCTTAGAATCCATACCAAGTGCTGCAATTCGGTTAACAAGATATGGAATATCGAAGAACTCAATATTCCAACCAGTCACAATGTCAAGATCCAGAACCTTCCAGCACTGGAGGAAATTATGGACCAGCTGCACCTCATTGGCACACTGCATATAATATGTGTTCGGATCATCCGTAGTAAACTCACCACAACCAAAGACATAGTTGCGCCCACGACAACGAACAGTTATCGCGGTCAATGGCTTATCCGCCTTTTGAATGTCAGGGAACCCTTCATCTGCCGCACACTCAATATCAAGTGTGCCGATCTTTACCATCTTCGCATCATAGTCGATGTCACCCTTGTATGCATCGAAGATGTAAAGATACTGGAAGGTAGTCATTCCATAGATGGGCATATTACGGACATCTTCGTACTTCTTGACAAAGTCACGAGCTTCGGAGATGCTTTCGAAGTCCATCTTGGCGACAGGCTGACCTTCCAGTGTTCGGTAAGTTCCATTTGCCTTTGGAACAAAAACGTATGGGGTGTAGTCGATCTTTTCAGTTACACGAAGACCCTTCTCATAACCACGAAGGAAAATCTTGTTTCCACGAATGTGCACATTTGTATAAAAGCTCGTCATAATCACCCCATAAATCAACCATTAAACATTATAGCCTACTACTCGACGATTGTCAAGCAAAAAGCTTCAATGCTTCTTCGTATAGTGCAGTGCGTTCTTCAAGACCAATAGTACCACCATTAATCTTCTTCGTGCACTTTGTAATATCACCATCGTCTGCACAGTCATTAAGATCATGTTGATCCCAGAACCAAGCAGCTGAACGTAGCGCACCTTCTGGAGTTGTAAGATAATCCGGATTTGTTTCTAGATCAACTTCTAAATCTTTACCGCAAGCTGTGTAATTTGAACGACCAGTAAGCTGGATAGCGCCACGACCACAGAAGCGATATCCATCGCCTGAATCTTCATCGCCATTGCCCATGCGATTAGCATAAACACGATTGGCGATCTTTTCAGGATTATGAGCATAATCATTTGCATCAACATCTCTGAAATACTTCGGGAAAATTTTCTCTAGACCAGCTGCTTTGTAATTTAAGTTTTCGTGAAAGGTAGTCAATCCACCAGACTCATGTCCAACTTGTGCAAGAAACATTGCCATGCGATTTGGTGTATTAATTTCGAAGTCTTCGAATACTTTATTGAGTGGTTCAACAAATGCAGCAAGTGCATCTGAATCAGTATCTTCGAAAAATGATGAAAGTTGTTCGAGTGTAATAGCCATTATAATCTCCAATTTGTTAGCGAAAGCCACGCAATATTTATCGAGTGTACTTGTTAATGAATGTTTGATTAGCAACAGCAAATATATCACAACGAGATAAACCCAGATCTTGCAATTCTCTATCTGTCAATCTATTAAGTTCGTTGATTGTCTTGTAGTATCTAATTGAATCTTTCACAGATTCCATATATTGATTGAATAATTCGAACATATTTGTTCCCTCTTTAGAATGAATGATTGCCGGGCAGTTTCCCACCCAGCATTACATAATATAAATTTCAATATTAAATTATAGAGCAGACTTACGTCTAATAGCTGTTTTAGTTGCCTCTGCCAAAAACTCTGGTGTAGCAGGTTCAACTTCACCAACTTCATCATCAGTAATATTAATCTTTCTTGGCTTCTTATCTTCAGGGATAATATGCTCAAGCCAGATCTTTAATAGCCCATTTGTCATCTTAGCATTATTTACAACAACGTTATCAGCAAGTGTGAATGTACGTTGGAATGGACGATCAGAAATACCTTTGTGGAGATAGTTCGAATTAACACCATCAGCGATCAATGTATCAACTGTGGTTTGTCCAGAAATTTTCAGCTTGTTCTCTTGTAGAGTAAGCTCAATATCATGTTTACCAAAACCAGCAACAGCCATCTCAATCACATAGACGTTATCGTCTGTCTTCTTCAAATTGAATGGGGGATAGCCAGTAGCTGCATTATTGGCAAGATAATCGGCAGTTTCTTGGACCTTGGCGAGGAACTTATCAGAGCCAACAAAAAACTTGTCGAACTTGGCAAGGTCGGAAAATGTGTGATCTAATTTAAAGTGTGTCATATGTTTCTCCTGTTAAGCGAGATTAAAAGTTTGTGGACCCATCAGGCATCCACATACATTATATAGCAATTTATTCTATCGTTTTTTTGCTTTGGTTGTAAAAAAAGTAAGATAAATTTTCAAAAAGTGAATATGATATTAAATTTTCATCTAATTCAAATTCACTTTCTGTATATAATTTAATTTGTTTACCAAGCTCTCCACCATAAGTGGAATTATACCCTTCTTGTAAAGAATTATGATATTTTATCCAATATCTTTCTCTACGAGAAGCTAATGAAAATTCTACTTCTTCAATAGATTTGATTTCCCAACAATCAATACCGTATTCTTTGTTAGATGCACTGACATGATATTTAAATCTTTGTTCTAGAGAATTTGAAGTTAAACCAATATACTTCTTTTTATTAATTTTATTCTCTAGAACATAAATTGTACATAACGATTTCAATTTTAATTTAACTTTTTTTGCAAAGATTCTAGTGTGACAACGAACAATTGCATATTTTCTTTATCGAGAAGATAAACTGGTTCTAACCCAGCTGCTTTAAATTCATTTCCTGCAGACAATACCTTTTCAAAACTGTTACCTTCTTCATCAAGAAGAAGGTGAGCAGCATCCTCAACAATATCTTCTGGAATAATCGTATACAATACTTCTGTCATTATTTCTCCTATAAATAAACCGACACAATGGAGGATTTACTATGTTTGGATTAGGACGTATTCAATTATATATTATTATCGGTGTAATTGCATTTGGATCATTAACTGCAGTATATTATTCTTGGCGTAAAGGAATCGAACGCGAAGCTCTTCTAGAATATAATCAACATCAAATTGAACAAAATGTCAAAGATCAGGAAGCTATGAAACAGCAACTTGAAGACATTAATAACAAACAAAAAGAAATTACTGCTGCTAATGATGCAGAGAAAAAAGCATTCAAAGATAAAATTGAATCCATCAGCAATGAACTTGACTCAAAAGAATCTTTGTCTTCAAATCGCCCATCTTCAAAAGTTATCAAAGACACAGTTGCCAAATTAAAGGATGTTGTAAAATGAAAATATTATTAGCTACAATTGCGACATTAGCATTGACTGGTTGCGCATCAGTTCCACCACCGCAGGTAATCACTCATACAGAACTACAAGTTGTGATGCCAGAACGTACAATGTTCTATTGCCAGAATGTCAGACATTTTCCAAATCCTGATACCCTTACTGATGTTCAGGTAGCAAAACTTATTGTCGAACTTCATTCCAAAAATACTGAGTGTCAGAAGAATATGAATTCTGTCTATGAATTTCTTGATGAAGCTAAAAAGAAAACAAAGAAGTAGTGGCTCGGGGGCAAGGACTCGAACCTCGACCAAAGGATTCAAAGTCCTTCGTTCTGCCAATTAAACTAACCCCGAATAAACTATAATAACAACGCTACTTATTATATGTTAATAACCAAGAATTAACTTTCTTGCTTTGCTATCAAAGTGCGTAAGCAGATCATCAATTTCAGCAACACGCTCTTGAAGAACACCGATAGTTGTACGGATATGACCAGTATCATGATCTTCAAGTTTTGCTTCTAGGCAAGAAATTTCTTTCATCAAAGCGCCTCTGTGAATAACCAATTCCATTGCATAATCTATCATCATTTATCTCCTAGTTTCCGTAATATTCTTTGCCCGGATTGTCTGCTAGATAGCTTTCTGCAAAAGTTTGAGCTGTTTCTTCATCGTTACTCTCTGGGATATTTGCCTCTGGATACCACTGAAACATACTAGTGCCAGAGTCAGTGATATTTTCAACACCATATACAACTGAATATGAATCGTCCACGTGAACCTTGATATCAATGCAACGCACAACTTTCTGCTTGGCAAAGGCTACCATCTCATAAACATCACGGGTCCACTCTTCGCCTTCATGACGAAGAGTTTCTGTACGATCAAAGTGTTTACAGACACGGGGAACCCAATAGGCGTACCCAATGTCATATTTGGTTTCTATTTTCATCAGTCCCAGAGTCCACGATAATACTTACCGAACAGCTTGAAGCCATTATGCTGACGTTCGTGAATAGCACTCACAGCATCATAGTTACCGCTGCTATAGTATTCCATTTCCCAATCGTCGTCAATCTCAAGACTGAAAGCGAAAATCATTTCGTCAAGAATCCATTCCCAACGCTTATGGAACAGAGCATCAGGAGCACAAACAGCCTTCTGTTCCTCAGTCAATGCAGGAGCGTTAGTTGAACGCAGTTCTTCAGGCACATCCTCGTCATAAACATGAGGAGAACCGTGCTTGCTTGCCTTCAGCTGAAGAAGCATAGGATGAATGATCAGAGAGAGTGTATGATCCATCGACCAAGTATCATACTCATCAATTCGAACCTGCACCTTACGAGGCGGATGGTCATAGAACCACTGACAAATTCTATTGACCCATTCAGGAAACATACCACCAATATCAAAACAACGATCCTTAGATACACCGACATGCTTGAGCAGATCAGCAATCTGATAGGGTCCAAACCAACGTTTATAGGGTCCAATTACAACTTTCATCTCACCAATCCTTTATCACTTCAAGAGAGTCAAACGTATAACCTGCTGCCTTTAGAAAGGTAGCGAACTGCTTAACCACAACATTAATAGGCGCATCAGTTCCATCAAAAACAATACTGATCAGGCTGTGATCAGGCTCATCTTCAAGAGCAACATTCTCATATTCACACTGCAAGGTGTAAGTTGTTTTGTACTTATCATCAGTCATTTGCTTCCACCATTACCACGAGTTCATCTTTATCAAACCAAATAGTTTCATCATAGAACGGGTGATCACAAGTCACCTCTTGTCCCTTGATGCTTAGCACTTTCATTCGACCACGATAGTTGCCATCATGATCATTTTCGTCAATCAGTTCTACTGTATCACCAATCTTCATCACTGCACCAAAGAGTTATAGAAAGCTTGAAGGTCATATGGAAGACGATTTATCTCATAGACAGAGAACCGTTGAAGAGCGATTGCCTTCAAAGCTGCCTTCTGTTCATCATTCGACTTGATGTATTCCATACGTAGGTTCTGAAGATCACGAAGCATACCATCATTGTATGCCTGACTCTCCTTGAACGTATTATACCTGACCTGCTCATACTTAGGCGCATAAAAAGCATATGCCATGTACGAGATATATCCAAGACCACCAATCAGTGGCAGGATGACCAACGTAAACATCCAGATACCAAAACCAAAGATCGTGGTAAACTGTGCTGTTTCTTTCAAATCATTCTTGTAGCTCATTCTTCAACTCCTGATTCACGATAAACATATTCTCGATTTGGGGTGTAGGGAAAATCGATAAAGAACACAAAGGCAATGGTAAGTATAAGGTTCACAGTCAGTCTGATGAAGTATCTCATAGTTCAATCCCAAATCGTTCCTTGATTATACGGATAGACTCGTCATCATTAGCACAACGCATTTTACCATTTGACGTATCATGTGTTTGTTCACAAACATCGATACATTCTCTGATGATCAACTCAGCGAACTTTTCTGGATTGAATAATCTAATCATTTCATCATGATGGATCTGTTCGAATGTTGCTGGATCAAGTGTAACGAGGGGCTTTTCTTCGCGAGCTTGTTCATAAAGTTCTTTGATTCGCTCGTTCATCACAGTCCTTCTCCTTCAAGTTTTGCTTTCAATGCCATTGCATCCCACCAAGCGTTATGCTTAACGGCTCCTTCGAGCGTCGTCGGGTAGCAATCAACATTGAACACTTCAAACGTCATATGCTGATATTCAGTCGAGCACCATTCGCCATCTACGTCAGTTGAGATTGCTTTGCAGAACCTGCCGATATCGACTGGACTGTCTGCAATAATGTGTGGTGTGCTATCGTTTCCAAGGAAATTGCGAATATGAAGTCCAACACTATTTAATTTTGAATATATATCCACATCGGCACAATGATCATCAATAATAATTGTCAACACATTATCAATAACCCATTGCTCTTTTGGGATAACATCCGTACCAATATGTATACTGTATCCATTCTCACAGACCATAGCGAGAGACAGTAGATGACCACGATGACCATCAAACTCACAGTCGATGTAGTACTTCATCACTTCCTCGCTTCTTTGGGGAACGTCAGAACAATAACACGAGGCTCGATGTACTGCGGCATTACCTTATCCATACCAGGAACCTTGCACATCACCCAAGTACCTTCGGTGGCAGCAGGAGAGAACAGACCATTGGGATCAGCCTGTGGAAGGACGCTAGAGGAATATATACTACCATTGCTACGCCATTCGATCTTCTGAGGATTGGTGTACTGAGTAGCACCAGAGAGACCGTAACCAAGTGAGTCACAAACCTTCTCGCCAATAGTACCATTCATTTCGCCAGCGAGATAGGTGTATGTCGGACGCATCTGATCACGCATCTCGATAATGTCCTTCATCATTCGCTTCTCAGCAAAATTGGTAACAGCTGGCATACCAACAGACATTACGCCCTGCATAGAAAGCTGTTCCTGTTGCTCACGCTGAACCTTATCAGCAGAAGGAGCAGAAGGCACATTACAACCAGCCAGACCAAGAGCGAGACCAGCAACCATCACATACTTCATCATAACAAAGATCCTTCAGTTAGTTACATACACGTTGGACTAGTTCTCTTCCCCATTGGTCGAACCCGGCAGATTCGTTCCAACATTGCCTTCCTT
>Ga0007810_1000071_pt1 | contig 28884 bp, 30 predicted proteins | sample CryBogCBE15Jun09_FD_71193 | JGI IMG/M metagenome (GOLD analysis project Ga0007810, IMG submission 71193) | Freshwater microbial communities from Crystal Bog, Wisconsin, USA - CBE15Jun09 | ecosystem: Environmental > Aquatic > Freshwater > Lake | place: Crystal Bog, Wisconsin, USA | collected...
AGAAGTTGCATATCCAGAATATATTACCGAAGATTCACCAACGCAAAGGGTAGGTGGGCAACCACTTGATTCATTTGAAAAAGTAGAACATAGAACCCGCATGGTAAGTCTTAATGATGTTTTTGAAGACGGTGAAATAGATAAATGGGTCCAGCGAATCACAAAGCTTGAAGTGGCCTCCAAAACTGCAGAGTTCTGGGGTGATATAAAAATGGATGGGCTGGCATGCTCACTTATTTACGAAAACGGTCTCCTAAGGAAAGCGGTGACACGTGGTGATGGATTTATAGGTGAAGACGTTACAGCGAACTGTAAAACCCTTAAGAGTATCCCACTTAAATTACACGGAGATAATTTATTTTCAAGAGGAAGAACTGAAGTACGTGGTGAAATCGTAATGTACAAAAAGGATTTTGAAGAACTAAACGCAAAGTTAAATTTGAAAGATGAAGCTACTTACGCTAATCCGCGAAATTTAGCAGCAGGTACTATTCGTCAACTTAACCCAGCTGTAGCAGCGAGTCGTAAACTTTATTTTCGAGCTTATGATCTTTTGAGAGACGAAATTGCTGAAATTATTACTCAAGAAGCTGCCTATGCAGAGCTTAAGCACCTTGGATTCATAGTGAATGAAGGTGCTCGGAAACTTAAAAATATTGCAGATATAAAAGATTTTATAGAAAAGTGGCGTGATAAGAGGCATGAACTGCCATTCAATACAGACGGGCTTGTTTTTAAGATAAACAACAGAAATTTGTATGAACGGCTTGGAATAGTAGGAAAAAATCCAAGGGGTGCAATTGCATTTAAATTTCCCGCTGAACAGTCATCTACAAAATTGATTGATATTTTTATTAGTATTGGTAGAACTGGTGCAGCGACACCAGTAGCGGTACTTGAGCCTGTAGTCGTTGCGGGCAGTACCGTTCAGATGGCTACACTTCACAATGAAGATGAGATTGAGAAGAAAGATTTGAGGGTAGGTGATACGGTTATTATTCAAAAAGCTGGTGATATTATTCCTGAAGTTGTAGAAGCTGTCATTTCTCTGAGAGATGGATCTGAAAAACGTTTTGTTATGCCCGATAAGTGCCCTGATTGCAATACAAAGCTCGAAAAGCCCATAAATGAAGCAGTTTGGCGCTGTGTTAATAACAATTGTCCAACGCGAACATGGCGGCACATCGAACATTTTGCTTCCAAGCAGGCACTTGATATAGATGGCTTGGGCGAGAAAAATGTTAAAGCGCTTCTAGAGGCAAATCTTATACGCGATGCTGCCGATCTTTATTCGTTAGACGAGGCTCAACTTCTTAAGCTAGATCGGTTTGCGGAAGTAAGCGCAAAAAATTTGATATCAGCAATTCGTGAAAAAAGAAATCCACCACTTTCTAAATTTATTTTTGCGTTGGGTATTCGTCATGTAGGAGTACAAACAGCGTCAGATCTTGCTAATTATTTTAGAAATCTTGATAATATTCTTCAAGCTACAACTGAAGAATTATCTTCAGTTGATGGAATCGGAGTGGTTGTTGCAGAATCAATTTCCGCATGGGCGAGTGAACTCTTGAACCAAGAACTAGTAAAGAAATTTAATAAAAATAAGGTAGTTATTCAAGAGGTTAGATTGCCAGCGGTTGGTAATTTAAGTGGTAAAAGTTTCGTTATTACTGGGTCACTTGAAAGCATGGGACGCGAAGCTGCAGCAGATAGAATTCGAGAAAGAGGTGGAACATTTCAGAGTGCCGTCAGCAAGAATACTACTTATCTTGTCGCAGGAGAAGCAATTGGTGAAAGTAAGCAAAAAAAAGCCGATAAATTCGGAATAGAAATTATTGACGAACAAACATTTTTGAAGCTACTTGACAGTTGATTAGTATAAGCGTTATATAGGAGTATGAATCTCGCGCAGACTGCGCGGCTTTAAAATAAAAACTATCCAAAAAACAGAATATATTAAGGCCGCCGGGTGGGCCTGCGCGATATTTATTCAGGAATGAAGAGTAATGAAAAAAACAATTGTAATAACAGGTGCAAGCGATGGCATCGGGAAAGAGGCTGCTCGTCAACTACTTGCGCTTGGTCATCAAGTGATTGCCATAGGTCACTCACTTGAGAAAACAAAATTAGTGGCCCAAAAACTTGGGGTTCATACTTACACAGTTGATTTTGCTAAATTAGATGACGTTCGAAAACTGGCTACTAATTTAAGAAAAGATTTTCCTAAAATTGATGTACTCGCCAATAATGCTGGTGGTATTTTTGGTAATAGGGAATTAACAGTAGACGGTCATGAAAAAACAATGCAAGTAAACCATCTGGCACATTTTTTATTAACGAACCTCCTGATGGATATTTTAATTAAAAATAATGCTTCGATTATCAATACTTCAAGTATTGCTAATCGAGTACTCAGTGACTTTGACATTAATGATCTTGAGCTAACAAAAAAATACTCGCCACAGATTGCTTATGGAAATGCAAAACTTGAAAACATTCTTTTCACTAAAGAGTTGCATAATCGCTTCCATAATTCAGGAATAACTACTGCTGCATTTCATCCGGGTAATGTTGCCAGTAATTTCGCAAGTGATACCACGAGTCTTATGAAATATGCATACCACACACCAATTAAAAAATTGTTTTTAATTTCTGTAAGAAAAGGTGCGGAGACCCTAGTGTGGCTTGCGGATAAATCTGGAGATTTAGATTGGAAGTCTGGTGAATACTATATAAAGAAAAAGATATCGAATAAAGTTGATGAAAAGGCACTTGAGCCATCAATTCAAAAATCATTATGGGATCAGTCTGCTCAATTTGTGCATATAAAAAAGGTATAATTAAACTATGTTGTATAAAAGAATTATTACGAAAAAAGTTAAAGATACATTTATTGATGTAGAAAATCATAATTATAATAAAGTTCTTGGGGGTATCAGTAGTAACGTAATTCATCATTTTGCTGGTGATCATGCATTAGGTGGAACTCGTCATGATAAAGATGCCTTAAGAAAATGGTTTGAAAGATTAGGCAGAGTTCTACCTAAGCTTACATTCCAGGTTAACGATGTTGTAGTAAAAGGTTTTCCTTGGAATACATTAGTAATTGCCAGATGGGTGGCGACGACCAAGCTTATTAATGGACAAAAATATGTAAATCCAGGCGTCCATTTTATTTCCATCCGGTGGGGTAAAGCATATAAATTTGATGTTTATGAAGATACGCAGGTTGTTGCAAACGGTCTGGCTCAGCAGGCAAAATATGGAATCAAAGAAGCAGTAGCCGAAAAAATAGAAAGCTAAAAATTGTGGTGGAGCATAAGGGATTCGAACCCTTGACCTCTTCCATGCCATGGAAGCGCGCTAGCCAACTGCGCCAATGCCCCGTGGTTTGTAATTATAGCTAAAGCAGACTTCTCAAACAACACTACTCTAGTAAAAGATGAGGCTCATAGATTATACTAATGGTAATGCAAAACGTAACAAAAACTGAAGCAGAGCGCAGAGTTGCTGAAGAAATAAAAAAAAATAGTTCAAAAAAAATTCTATATCTTTTGAGTGGCGGTTCAAGCGCTTCGATAGGGGTAGCTGCGCTGAGCATGCTCGATGATTCAGTGAGAAAAAATATGTCAGTCGCTATGGTTGATGAACGATTTGTTCCCTACGATTCCGAAGACTCAAACGCTCACTTGCTTAAGACACTCGGGTTACTAAATTATGTATCTAAATTCGAAGAAATATTGGAAGTGAATGCTGGGATTAATCGCAATCAAACGGCAATGAACTATGAAAGCAAGCTAGCAAGTATTGTAGAAACATCAGATTATATAATCGCAGTTTTGGGTATTGGTGCCGATAATCATACAGCAGGAATATTGCCAGGAATCAACTTCAATGATTCTACTAATCTTGTGGTTGATTATTCCTCAGACAATTTTGAGAGAATTTCTATCAGCCCACATTTCATTAGCTCAATTGATATGATTTTTGCATATATTGAAGGTGATGAAAAAGAATCTGCTGTTATGGCGGTTTCTGAAGTTCATGATCCAGTAGATTATCCATCGCAACTTATCAAAAATGCAAAACAATATGAGATACTTTATAACAAGGGGAAACTAGAATGAAAATAGGATTTATTGGACTCGGAAAAATGGGTTATCAGATCGTAAAGAAACTTTCTGAGGCTGGTCACGAAATGGTTGTACTTGATGTAGATTCGACGGCCGTTGAAAAAGCAGTACAAAGCGGCGCTAAAGCTGCCACAAGCAGACAAGAATTGGTAACTATGCTTGGAGAGAATCCGGTTATATGGCTTATGATTCCTTCAAACTTCACTTCAGACGAAATTGACGCCTTCCTACCTCTCTTGCCCGAAGGCGCTCTTTTAATTGATGGCGGAAATACTAATTTCAATGAAACCATGAGCCATGCCGAGAAACTTGCAGCTCAAAATATAGATATGATGGACGTAGGGACAAGTGGCGGCGTTATGGGACTCAGTAATGGTTTTAGCTTAATGGTTGGTGGATCTCAGGAAAATTACGAAAGAATGATACCAGCCTTTGATATTTTAGCTGCACCCAAAGGTGCGCATGCGTACATGGGTGAATCAGGTCGTGGCCATTTCGTTAAGATGGTTCACAATGGAATTGAATACGGAGTTATGCAAGCTATGGCAGAAGGCTATCAGCTCTTAAAAGAGGGCCCGATGGAAGGCCTCGATATGGAAAAGATAGCAGAAGTATGGCAGCATGGCAGCATCGTAGAATCGACACTCAATAAACTTATGGTTGAGATTTATCAGGAAAATCCAAGTCTTGAAGGTGTTGACGGCTATGTAGCTGATTCTGGTGAAGGCCGATGGACGCTTGATTCTGCACGCATGAGCAACGTTAAAATGCCAGTGCTTGAAGATGCGTTAAAAGTAAGATTTGACAGCCAAAATGGTGAAGTGTCTTACGCAACGCAAATTTTAGCAGCGTTAAGAAATAAATTCGGTGGGCATAGTATTAATAAGTCCTAAAGAAGGGTTATAAGATGGCATTAACGAATAATTCAAACGGAACTGTCTTGGTGATTTTTGGTGCTACCGGAAATCTTGTTCAGAATAAATTACTTCCAGCGATATATCATCTTCTCAAAGGCAACCTCGTCCCTGAAAAGTTTGAAATAATTTTCGTTTCTAGAAATCCTGACGTATCAAAGGAATCAATACTAAAGAAAATTGATGATGAACCAATGCGAAAAGGACATCAAAATATACAAGAAATAACTGATCTTTTTAAGAATAGATCGAGAGTATTAACACTAGATAGTGAAAACCCCGAAGATTTCTTCTTATTAAAGAACGTACTTCAAGAGATTGATAGAAAAAATGGTGAAAAACTTAACCATCTTTATTATCTCGCAGTACCACCATCGATTTTCAAGAGTGTTATTACTTGTCTTGCGAATGCTGGGCTGAACAAGGAATCTGGAAATATTTCCCAAAGAATATTAGTTGAAAAACCATTTGGGACTAATCTAGCAAGTGCTAAAGATCTAGTGAGTTTTATAAAAAAATATTTTAAAGAAAATCAGGTGTATCGTATTGACCATTATCTTGCCAAAGAAACGGCACAGAATTTACTTACCTTTCGTTTCAGTAATCCTTTAATTGAAGGAATTTGGAATCGTCAATTCGTTGACTATATTCAAATCACTGCTGCTGAAGAAGTTGATATAGAGGGGCGTGCAGTATTTTATGAAGGGATGGGAGCGCTGCGTGACCTCATACAGAGTCATTTACTACAACTTATGGCTCTTACCATGATGGATGTTCCTCAACCAATGAAAGCCAAAGATCTTCATAAGGAGAAGCTCTTACTTCTTAAATCCGTTAAACCAATTAAAAAAAGACATGTTAATGAGATTGCCATTCGAGGTCAATATGCGGGATATAGAGATGAGGTAAAAAATGCTCATTCGAATATTGAGACCTATGCCGCGGTTCATCTTACGGTTAATAATTCTAGATGGGGAGGTGTGCCAATCTTACTCAGAACCGGTAAGGCCTTGAAGGAAAAAACCACTGAAATCACACTTGTTTTCAAAGACAGAACAAGACGAAAAATCACACCGAATATGCTAACTATTCGTATTCAACCAAATGAAGGAATCGGTATACGGCTACTTGCAAAAAAACCTGGTCTTAAAAATGAATTAGAACCAGTAGATATGGATTTCTGTTACGAAACTTCCTTTAAGGATATACAGCCGGACGCCTATGAACGAGTTCTTGTGGATGCCATCATGGGTGATCAAAGCTTATTCGCAACCAGTGATGAAGTAATCCGTTGCTGGAAAATTCTCCAGCCCATTTTAAGCGCTTGGGAAAAAGATAATAAACATCTTTATGAATATGATAAAGGAACATGGGGGCCTGCAAAAGCAACGGCATTTGCAAAAACCCATGGATGTGAGTGGCTTATGAACACTTCTCATGTCTGTGAAATACATCATCTAGGCGGAATTGTATAAAAATGTTGAAAGAGATTTCAAAAAATATACTGACATTAATTTTCGGAAATCTTACTAAAAAGATAATTGAAAAACATAATGTAAAAATTGTTGCAGTCACTGGAAGTGTTGGCAAGACCAGCACTAAACTTGCTATAGCGCAGGTTTTATCAGAGAAATATAAAGTTGGGTTTCAGAAGGGCAACTACAACACATTACTCAGTGTTCCGTTTATTTTTCTAGAACAATCCCAGCCTAATCCTTTTGAAATAGCAAAATGGATAAAAGCATATTTAGGCGGAAGACGGATTTTGAAACAGACAACTTATTACGATGTAGTCGTAGTGGAGCTGGGAGCCGATAGACCAGGGGATATCATTGCATTTAATAAATACCTCCATCCTGAGGTAAGTGTCGTTACCGCGGTGAGCCCTGAGCATATGGCCCAGTTTAAAACTATAGAGGCTGTAGCGGCCGAAGAACTATCGGTTTCATCTTTTAGTAAAAATGTAATTTTAAATAGTGACGACATAAAGTCTCAATTCATCACTAAATATATCAGTGGTACTAAGTATTTAACCTATGGTCTGACGTTAGATGCTAATTATTCCGGTACGTATAAAATTTTAAACAACGAAATGGAAGTCACTATAAAGAACGCAGGTAATTCGTTTATTTCACAGACTGCTGTATTCGGAGCACCTTTCGCAAAAGCGATTACTGCTGCAGTTGCAGTAAGCGACCAAATGGGTTTAAGCAATGACGAGATCGAAGCCGGGATCAAGAAAATTATGCCAAATCCAGGCAGGATGAATATCCTTAAAGGGATTAATAAATCTATAATTATTGATGATACGTATAATTCAAGTCCCCTTGCTGTTAAAGCTTCCCTTGAAGTGCTGAATAATTTAAAAGCCCCTCAAAAAATTGTTGTTCTGGGAATGATGAATGAACTTGGTGAAAGTTCAAAAAAAGAGCATGAAATTATGGGAGAGCTTTGCACGACAGAATCAATTGATCTTGTTATCACCCTAGGTGAACACGCTAATTTCTATACAGCTCCGGTAGCCGCAGCCAATGGATGCAAAGTTATAGAAACATCAGCTCCTCAAGCAGCCGCAAGGGCAGTAAAAGAAAACCTTAAAGATAATGGAATCGTTCTTGTAAAAGGATCCCAAAATGGGGTTTATGCAGAGGAGGTAGTTAAGAAACTTCTCCTTAACAGTGAAGATGAGATAAACTTAGTACGGCAGTCAAACTATTGGATGAAGATAAAGATTAAACAGTTTGGAGATAATTTATGAAAGTATTAGTTATTCTTGGAGGTGATTCAGCAGAACGAGAGATATCTTTAAAATCAGGTACAGCCGTCGGTACGGCACTTTCAGAGGCTGGGTATGAAGTAAGTTATTGTGATCCATTACACGAGAATATCTTAGAGCACATTAACGATATTGATGTAGTTTTCCCAATTCTGCACGGCGGTAAGGGAGAGAGTGGTGATTTGCAGAAAATACTTGAAGAAAATTCAGTCAAATTTGTGGGTTCTGGTTCTGAGGCATCTGCAAATTGTTTTGACAAATTACGTACCGCTCAGCTAGCTAGCGGTATAGTTTTTCCCAAATCTGAAGTTATATCCAAGGATACCTTTGAAAATTCGGAATTATTAAAAAATCCTTTTGTAATAAAGCCAAGGGCTGAGGGATCAAGTGTAGATACCTTTATAGTTCGAGATCCGAGTAAATTTAATTATGAAATTCTAGAAACTATATTTCCCAAATATAACAATGAGCTTCTCCTTCAGGAATTGATTGAAGGTATTGAAATAACAGTCCCAATCATTGGTGAGCAAGCATTCCCTGTTATAGAAATTATCCCTCCAGAAGGAAAAGAGTTTGATTTCGTAAATAAATATAATGGCGAAACGGCGGAAAATTGCCCACCAAAATTAGTCAGTGAATTGACTCAAAAAAAGGCTCAAGAAATAGCTATTAAACTGCACAATCTAATGGGATGTAGGGATATTTCAAGAACCGATTTGATTGTTGATAAAAATCAAAACATTTTTTGTCTAGAAATTAATACTTTACCCGGTATGACCGATAACAGCCTAGTACCTTTGTCTGCGAGGCAAGCGGGGCTCACCATGTCTCAATTAGTTGATACATTGGTAAAGCTTGCTCTAGCAAGAAGCTAATAGCTTTCAAGGTGTTATAAGGTATACTATTTGTAATGAAACGTTACGATCCAAGAGCAATTGAGAAGAAGTGGCAAAAAGAATGGTCTGATTCAAAAATCTATGAAGCTCTAGATAATGATGCTAAGCCAAAGTATTACGCCCTATCCTTTTTCCCCTATCCGAGTGGTATCGGCCTACATATTGGCCATACGCGGAATTTTACAATTACGGATGTAGTCGCAAGATATAAGAGGATGCAGGGACATAACGTACTGCAACCGATGGGATGGGATAGCTTTGGCTTACCAGGTGAAAATTATGCGATTAAAACAGGAATCTCTCCGCAAATCACCACTAAACAAAATACCGATAACTTTAGAGAACAATGCAAGAAACTAGGACTATCAATAGATTGGAGTCGTGAATTTGGTTCTACAGATTCAGATTACTATAAATGGACGCAGTGGTTTTTCCTATTACTCCTAGAACGTGGTCTCGCCTATCAGCAGGAGAGCCCTCAGTGGTGGTGTGATGTTTGTAAAACGGTGCTCGCAAATGAACAGGTAGTAAATGGCTGTTGCTGGCGGCATGAAGACACTCCAGTGAGTAAAAAAGTGTTGAAACAATGGTTCTTTAAGATTACCGATTATGCAGATGATCTAGTTGCAGGACTTGAGGGTCTTGATTGGCCTGAAGGTATAAAGCTAATGCAGAGAAATTGGATCGGTAAAAGCAAAGGTGCCAAACTATCTTTTGCTGTAGCCGAAAAAGATAGGACTATTGAAGTTTTCACGACGCGCCCAGATACTCTTTTTGGGGCAACCTATATGGTGCTTGCGCCAACACACCCACTTGTAGCTGAGATTACTTCTGAAGCACAAAAAAAGGATGTTGAAAAATATGTCGAAAAAGCAGCGCGAAAAAATGAAATTGAATTACAAGAAGCAGCTGCAAAAAAGAAGACTGGTGTTTTCACAGGAGCCTATGCGCTCAATCCAATAAATAATGAACGAATTCCGATTTGGATAGCAGACTATGTACTTATGGGCTATGGAACAGGGGCTATAATGGCTGTGCCGGCTCACGATGAAAGAGACTTTGAATTTGCAAACCAATACTCTATTCCAATTATTGAAGTTGTCTCATTAACTACTCCTCACCATGGTGGATGTTATAGCGGCGAAGGCATCATGATAAACTCCGGAAAATATGATGGATTATCGAGTGCTGAAGCAAGGGAACAAATTGTTGCCGACTTGGTAAAAAAGAAGATTGGTGAAGAGCAAGTAAATTACAAATTACGTGACTGGCTTATAAGTCGACAAAGATATTGGGGTGCACCAATACCGATAATCCATTGTCCTAAAGATGGTGCGGTTGCTGTCCCTAAAAAAGATTTACCTCTTGAATTACCTGTAATGGATGATTTTCAACCAAGTGGTGATGGACAATCCCCGCTTGCTCGAGCAAAGGATTGGGTAGAAACGAAATGTCCTACTTGTGGTGGTCCAGCGCGCCGAGAAACCGATACCATGGATGGCTTTGCTTGCAGTAGTTGGTATTTTTTACGATTCGCAGATCCCCATAATACTGAAGCACCTTTTTCAAATGAAAAAGCAGCCTACTGGCTTCCAGTAGACCTTTATGTTGGTGGTGCAGAACATGCAGTGATGCATCTTTTATATGCACGTATGTGGACGAAGGTTATGCATGACGCTGGACTTATTAACTTTGATGAGCCATTTAAAGCTTTGAGAAATCAAGGAATGCTTCTTGCTGCTGATGGACAAAAGATCAGCAAAAGCAAGGGCAATGATATTAAGCCTGAAGAAATTATCGAGCAAGGCTATGGAGCAGATGCACTTCGTTTGATCGTACTCTTTCTTGCGCCATTCGATATGTCTACTCCTTGGAGTAACGAAGGATTAGCTGGTGTATTTCGTTTTCTTCAAAGAGTATGGACATTAACCCAAAGATATATTGAATCAGAAGATAACCAAACAAATTCTCAGTCCGAGGGGGCACTTATGAGCGCAACCCACGGAGCTATCAAGAAAGTTAGCAGAGATCTTGAAGTAATGTCATTCAATACTGCAATTGCAGCTTTGATGCAATTTTGCAATGAATTATATGTCGTAGAAAAAGAACAAGGTTTTAAAGATAAAAAATCTTGGAAATTTGCGCTCAAATCGATGGCGCAGTTACTTGCTCCTTTTGCACCACATATTGCTGAAGAACTTTGGGCTGAACTAGGCGAGAAAGGTTCAATTCATATTGCTTCATGGCCAATACACGACGAGGCGTATCTCGTTAAGCATACTATAAAGATTGCAATACAAGTGAATGGCAAGCTAAGAGGTGAAATCGAAATTGCTGCCGACTCAGAACAATCTGTTATCGAAGAAGAAGCCAAATTAAATAAAAATGTGGCTGATTATTTGTCTTCAGATATACGCAAAGTTATCTACGTCAAAGATAAATTACTTAATTTTGTAGTTTAGCTTATTTACTACAATTAGTTGGACTGTGGTAGGTTGTAGAGCTACTTACATTAAAAGTTAGCCCTCGTGGCCCGAAAAAAACATTGTTATCGTTTTCTGCAATAAGGATTGGCTGAAGATCAGCAGGGGAAGTATGCAAACGATTCGCTGAATCTGATAATGCTTGAGTAAATGATTTGTTTGCTGGTATAGCTAGTTCTGTTGATCCAACACAACTAAGAGAATCAGTGCCAACATAGTTATTTGCAAAACCTTCGAGCATGCCCGCTCCGCATAAAACAATTGCAACAGCGCCAACGCGGGCAATCATTTTTTCACGCCTAGTTAAAATGCTATAAGTATCGATTGAATTTGAAATAAAATTACTCATAGAAACCTTTATGGCGCTGAAACTATTTCAGATGTACCGGCTTGTTGCTGTTGTCCAGTTTGTGTAGTGAAATAGTAATTTCCGTTTTTGTAAGTGGTATCTAAAGGAGTAGCCGAATTACTGGAATAAGTTGTAGTAGCGAGTTGTTGCGATTCAACTTGTGAGTCGTTCATCCATTGTGTTCCTTTAACACCAGGAACATTAAAGCCGTACCACGTTTCCTCACCCGTATTACCCATCGATGTTACTTGTACTGGATTCGTTACTTCAATTTTTGCTCCTTGCGGTACTGTGTAGTCTACGTTTGTTCCATCTACGCCTGAAGAATCTGGCATATGTGGATCTGAATGAAGATTCACTCCTGAATCAATAGTTAAGGTTGCGGCTACTGTTCCGTCAATTGTTGGTGGGTTATTGCTTTCTAGTGCATTTGCAGCAGCATATGTTAATGCTACGACTGCAATCAGACGACCAATTTTTCCCCTTATTGTTCTTCCGAAAAGCTTCTCCTTTAAAGAAGGAGTAAAATAATTAAAATCTTCACTATTATGCGCTTCGTGACGCATCTGCTGGGCTTGGGGGTATCGGTTGCTCATAGTATATATATTTTATAACATTGGTTACGTTTAGTCAAAATTTGTACATAATAACTTTTCTCTTGAGTTTTTATGCAGCAAACTGCTATAATAATATCATTATTTAGTAAATGTTATATATAACTTATAGGAGTTTGTACCTTGGGTAAGCCAAAGAAAAGAACAACACCTCGCCGCACCGGTACTCGTCGGAGTCATTTGGTGGTTAAATTGGCGAGATCAGTAAACGCAAAATCTCCAGTTCATGCTTATACTACACGGCGTGAAAGTGGTAAGATTAAAACTGAAGCTGCTAGTAAATAGCGCTATTTTACAAAGTAACTCTTTTTTCTAAGAGATTAAGGTACGAGACAAGATTATGGCATCAAATCGGCATCTTGGCAGAATTGTAGCTCTACAGACATTGTATGAGCAGGATTTTCGCGCTGATTGTGGGGATACCAGTTTTAATCTTGATGAAGTGCTTGAAAGAAATATTGATCGCTACAGTGAGACTATAGAAGATAAAGAATTTATCGTATCGTTAGTTCACGGAGTATCAGATAAAAATCAGGAGCTGCTGGATACTTTGCAGCCTATTGCTCCTGAGTGGCCGTTAGCTCAAATCGCTCGAATAGACCGAATTGTTTTACAAATTGGACTCTTTGAGCTCAGCTTCGCTTCAGATGTTCCACCTAAAGTAGTGATTAATGAGGCAGTTGAACTCGCTAAAGCTTTTGGCAGTGAAAATTCCTCAAAATTTATTAATGGAGTCCTTGGCACTGCTTTGAGAAATCTTGAAGCCGCTAAAGAAGGGCAGGCTCCGGAAAAAAAGAAAGAAAAGAAATGATGAAAAGACCAACGCCCTTAAAGGGATTTAAAAATTATTTAAATAAGCGAAAACCAGCTATAACTGAAGTGGTTCGTGAACCGACCGCCGGGGGCGTGGTAGTTCGGCGTGACGAAAAAACTAAAGAAATTGAAATTCTCTTAATTCAAGACGCCAAGGATAGATGGACGATACCAAAGGGTCATATCGAACCTGGAGAGGGGCCACGGGATACTGCCGAGCGAGAGATTCGAGAAGAAACTGGACTTCAGCAAATGAAGGTGCTCTCCTGGCTTGGAAAAATCAATTTTCGCTACCGTCGCCAGAACAGTCTTATCTTAATGAGTACACAAATCTATCTTGTTGTAGCGCAAGGCGATTCAAATGATCTTAAAAAAGAAGACTGGATGAATGGCATTGACTGGTTCCCAGCAAAAGAAGCACTAGAGAAAATTGAATACGAAGACATTGGCAAAATTATACTTTTGGGACTTAAGAAAGTTAGAGATGCAGGAATTTAGTATTTACCAAGATTTAGCAGTAGAAAAATTAGGTGGAAAATTTAATAATCCTGAGCTACTCGTAACGGCCTTAACGCACCGCTCTTACCTTAACGAACATAAAAAATCCGTTAAAGAGCATAATGAGCGTCTTGAATTTCTTGGTGACGCAGTTTTAGAGCTTGTTGTAACGGAGTTTTTGTATAAAACCTACTCCGAACCAGAAGGTATCTTAACGAACTGGAGAAGCGCTCTTGTGAGGACTGAGAGTATTAGTGCAGCAAGTGAGCGTTTAGGGTTTAATGAATATCTACGACTTTCTCGGGGTGAAAAAAGAGGTAGTGAACGAGCTCGACAACAAATTTTAGCTAATTGTTTTGAAGCTATTATTGGTGCAATCTATCTTGATCAAGGTTATGATGCAGCAGCAGTATTTATTACAAAAAATATTCTTTCAACACTTGAAGGAATTTTAGAAACTGGCTCGTGGATGGACGGAAAATCAAGGCTTCAGGAAATTGCTCAAAGTGTTGATGGCGCAACACCTCATTACAAGGTTGTATCAGAAGAGGGTCCCGACCATGATAAGATTTTTACCATTGTTGTTATGGTCAATAATGTTGCTAAAGGGCAGGGTACTGGCCCAAGTAAGCAGATAGCACAGCAACGTGCCGCAGAAGCTGCATTAACGACTTATGAACCTAAGGGGTAAAAGGTTTGACAATTGTCAGAAAAACAGATAGAATAATCTATCAGAATATATAACAAGTTTAAGTGAAGAAAGACTAGACAAAAGATATGCTCGCAATCCGTATGCAACGTACTGGCCGTAAGGGTCACGCTCAATTCCGTGTCGTAGTACAAGACAGCCGACAGACACCATCAAGTGGTCGTGTTATTGCTGGACTTGGTAATTACAATCCACATACTAAAGAAACTAAAATTGATGCTGAAAAAGCAGCTTTCTACTTAAAGAATGGTGCTCAGCCTTCTGATCGAGTTGCCGTAATCTTGAAAAAAGAAGGTGTTGAACTTCCTTCCTGGGTTACTTTAGCCTCTGACAAGAAGCAAAAAACTATAAAGAATGCTGAAAAACTTCGTAAAAATCGCCCAGTTGAAGAAGTAGCCGTCGAAGAGCCCGTTGCTGAAGAAGCGCAGGTTGAGGCTGAGGTTAAAACTGAGGCACCTGTAGTTACTGAAGAGACTCCTGAAGCGTAGGACATAATCGCATCCATAAATTAAAACTCGAGCTTGACTCGAGTTTTTTTATTGTATACTTAGAGTATTAACAGTAAATGAGGAGATTCCAGTATGTCTAATACAACCATAGATGTTCAATTTGTAGAGTATATCGTTAAGTCCCTAGTTGGTAATCCTGATGCAGTTCAAATTGAGCGCAGAGTTGATGAAAAAGGAGTGCTTCTTGAACTAACCGTCGATCCAGAGGATTTAGGTCGTGTCATAGGTAAAAGAGGTGCCACTGCTCAAAGCATCCGAACACTCTTAAGGGCGCTTGGAACAAAGAATGAGGCTCGTTACAATCTTAAGATTGTAGATAATGGAGTCGGTGAGCATGCGCGAGCTCCAAGAGAAGAAAGTGAACGAGAATCATCCCATGCAGATAACTCATATGAAGAAAAAGAAACTCCAAGTAGTGTCGTGAATGATACTCGAAGAGAGTTAGAAGAACTCGACGATCTCGACGTTTAATTGATAGAAATAAAATTAAAAGACTACTCTTATGGGAGTAGTCTTTTTTTGTTGTATACTTTCATAGATATGAAAATACAAGTTATTACGTTATTTCCAGAAATGTTTGGCGGAGTTTTTGGGGCAAGCATGCTCTGGAAAGCTCAAGATAAAGCAATTGTTGAACTATCGGTTGTGGATTTACGCCAGTTTGGAATTGGTAATCGAAAGACAGTAGATGATACGCCATATGGAGGAGGGGATGGGATGCTCCTCATGCCAGAGCCGCTTTTTGCTGCAGTTGAGCATTGTAAAAAATCTTCGCCTAATTCCAAAGTTTTATTGATGACGCCAAGAGGTGTTGACTATACTCAAAAACACGCCCAGAGTTATGCCATTAATCAACAAGATCTTATTATTATTTGTGGCAGATACGAGGGTTACGACGAACGTATTACAGCCCTAGTAGATGATCAAATTTGTATCGGCCACTATGTGCTTACAGGAGGCGAAGTTCCGGCCATGGTGGTTGTTGATAGTATCGTTCGTTTACTCCCGGGGGTGCTGGGGGGAGAGAAGAGTGCTGAGATCGAGAGCTTCAGCGATGGAGAAAATAGAGAATTTCCTCAATATACTCGTCCTGAGATTTTTAAGGGCTTAGCGGTGCCTGATATTCTTCTAAGTGGAAATCATGCTGCAATTGAAAAATGGCGACAAGAAAATAGCAGATAAATTTTGCTATACTAAGCTGACATAAAGGAGTCCAAAAAAATGTTAAGAAATTTTTTAAAGCCCGTTTACGCGCACTGTGATCTGCCGTGTGGTATATATGAAACCGATACAATGACTCATGCGACCGCTACGTGTGCAAAAATGGTTGAAAAAATCCTTTCATACGGAGAAATTGATTCCACAGAAAAAAATAATAATTTCATCCGTGCCATTCAAATTAAAGAAGAGCACGCACAAAAAGTAAAAGATCAGCTCTACATTTTATGGAGTGACTATTTTAAGCCAGAGCACCTTGAGAAATTTCCAGATCTGCACACAATTTTTTGGCAAACAGTTAAACAAGCAAGTGCAGTAAAACAGCACGTCAGTGAAGAGGAATGTCAAAAACTCACCGTAATGGTTGAAAAAATTGCAGCTATGTTTGCTGATTCAAAAAAATAAGGTAACAGTGTTTTTTCTTAGAAGAGTTGTTGGTGCATCTATGGAGCCATCTTTGTATGAGAAGGACTTAGTTTTTGCTGTTCGAAAAAAACCAAAAGTTGGGGATATAGTAATCGCAAACGTGAATGATAGGGAAGTGGTAAAAAGGGTTACGAAAATCGGCTCCCCTGCCCTGTATACCTTACTCGGAGATAATGAACAAGCAAGCACCGATAGCCGCAGCTTTGGCGCAGTTCCCTACTCTTCCCTTATTGGTGTTGTAATTAAAACTTTTAAAGCAAAATAAAAAAATTATTTGGTTTTGTTTAGTTTCAAATATAGGCTACTCAGAAGAGAACCGATCTGCTTCTCATATCTTCGAATTCCGATACCTGCGACCAGTAATACTACTGCGAGTGCAGTTGTATCCATTATGAGGCTATGCGTAATATTTGAAATTACACTTCGAATCGCTGCAGTTTGATCTAGATTTGCTGTATTCACGAAATAAGGTGCGAAAAGCAGTGCTACTATAAAGATAAATAAAAGAATTGATGAATAAATGTAAGTGTTACTGAATGTTCTAATTCTTCTCTTGGATAAAATGATAGAAATAATGAATGTGACTATCGGTAAGATGATAACGACCTTAGCAATGAATACAGAGTGTTGGTAATTTTGGCGAAGTTTATCTAATTTCGAAGTATTGAACTTTATGATGCCAGTGCTTGGAGTAACGTTTAATGAATTAGTAACTTTTGAGATACTTGTATTATTAAGCGCTGTAACTGCAGAAATAACAAGGGGATGAAAATTCAATGAAAGGCCTGAAGTATGAACGTTCAATTCTTTGAGAGTGGTTTTATGAACGAATGTTAATGATTTTACGAAAACATCGTAAAACTGATTACTAGAAATAATTTGATTAACGCCATTTTCAATGACTGGCTGCACTATAATCTTTATCCACTGAGGATTAATTGCACTAAATTCACTATTCCCGCTCAGGGCAGTTGTGAGATCAGTAAGAGTAACGTTATTAATAATTCTGTTTGCAGCTGTTTCGCTTATATATTTTTGTACATTCGGATTTCTAGAAATCGGGGCAATTGTTTTTACAAAATTATTAGTATTCATGAAAGTTAGGAAGAGCCACAGAAGAACTACACATGGAATTGCAAGAAGGTAGGTTATGAATGAAAATGCAAAAGAGGGTTTATTGTTAATAGTAATTTTTTTCACTCTACTTACAATAAGCTAAAAAATAGATTATGACTATATTTGTAAGCTTAAAATTTTAACTCATCCCTGTTATACTAGTGCATGTTCCATTAATGGGGATTGGCCAAGCGGTAAGGCACTGGGTTCTGGTCCCAGGATCGGGGGTTCGAATCCCTCATCCCCAGCCAAGATTTGCAAATACTATGAAATTATTTCATAGTATTTTTTATTTGCTATAAATATCTTTTCTATGCTGAACCAGTAGAATAATTATTTGCTTATCCTCAACATCAAAAAGTACACGATAATTCCCAATACGATACCTGTATTGTGCATCGGCAGGCCGGGTTAAAGCTTTAGCTAATGAAAGAGGTTCTTCCAAGCTAATAAAATATTCAAACTTTAAACGAAGTCTTTTTCTTATTTGTGGTGTTAATTTTTGGATAGATTTAACTGCCGTCTTTGTGTAGACAATGGTATAGCTTGCCATTATATGTCCCCAAAAACCTCATCATGACTAAAGTAATCCTTGCTTTCCCGAGCTTCTTTTATGAGTTTGAGATAAGCAGGATCGGAAGCTGCCAATAAGTCTTCGAGCTTATCTAAATCAATAATAGCTTTTTCTTTCTTACCTCTTCGTGTAACTATTAAAACCTCATCATTCTTAATAGAATCGAGTGAATCAGCTAGGTTAGTTCTTAGTTCTGAAACGGTCAAGGTCTTGTTGCCCATCTTGAAGCCTTTCTGTTAGTTTATTACGTTTAGATTGTACGTTTTAATCGTACGAATGTCAAGTGGCTTATGTTAGTTCGAAACCTTCATCCCCAGCCATGAGTATGAATTTTACAATTTAACCACTAAGTATTTGGGTTGCAAATTTTTAAGCTATTTATCGATTTTTTATGAATGCAAAATAGAACGCGACATATACCAAAACTATACCTATATTTACTATTAGTCGTTCCCAGAATTTATGACTAAAGAAAAGTATATCGACAACAACTATCGCAGTCACCATAGCTAAAACATAGATTATGTTTATTGTGGTTTTATCCATGCATTAATTATACGCTTCGAGTGAATTAGAACAAAAATCAAAAAAGGTTCTAGACCAATGTGCTCAGAAAATAGAATATCAGCAACATTTTTCTAATTTAATAGTTTTTGACCTTTAGCCAGCTTCAAAACAATCCAGAATTTTATAAATGCCTAACTGTAAACAAAATTCTATAATTTGAATCTATTTTTTTGAACTAATAAATATTTAGAAAAGACCATATGGTATAATTTATCTATTAAAAGATAAATAAAAATGCTAGAAGAAACACCTCCACCACAAACATCTGAAGGTATTGAAGCAACCCTTAAAAGTAATGCAGAAAAACAAAGAGAACCAGAAACATCATCTCGTCTTGGTGAGATGGCTCTGGTTAAAACTGACGGCGTAACAGTAGACAACAAACCATCAACTGAACTTCAAGTCTCAAGGTATCATACTAGACTAAAGACAATTTTATCTACCCCATTGACTGTAGAAGCAATAGATACTTATGCCCAGACTGCACTTAGTGATCTGATTAATCTCACTGAAAATGTAGTTAATGAATTCGAAGACATTTCTAGCTCGGATGCAAGATACACGGGTTCTAAAGAATTAGAAGACGCTGCCTTTAAACACTTTAATCTTCCAAGCATTGCATCTAATCTAGACTTCATAGTTCAACTTGATCAAAAAATTAGAAGCATAGATAAAGTTATAGAAGAAGCACAAACCGAAAAACAGATTTTAGTCCCACCCGATGCAAAATTAAAACCAATTGTTCTAGGTAGCGGAGAAGGCATAAAAGAAAAGGAATTACTACCCCGTTTGAAGACTCTACTTTTTATACTTAAAGAGGATTATCAAATAGAGCTTGGCGACCCACGACAAATAAGAATAGTTCGAGGCAATACAACTGATGAAATGATGAGAGATGAGCCTTACTACTCAGTTGAACTTCCTAGCCTCAATAGAACAGTTCTAGTTTGTGATGAAGAAGGTAACGCTACTTTTGTTATTGACACCAAAAAACTACAGGAACTAGAAATATCTACAGAACAGTTACTTAAAATGACAAAGGATGAACTGAATGCAATCATAGAAGAAAATACTGGATTTGGGATAAGAATAATTCAAACAGTTAACTGGGTAGACAGCATCTTGGTTAATCTAAATGAAGTACAAGATAGCACTAAAGAACATACAATTAAACCGGAAAAAGTAAGAAGCTACCTAACCAAGGAGGAGCTAAAAAAACTTGATTTAAGTAAAATGCTTTATTCTGCAAGTGAACTAGGTACCGAACGTGACAAAAAAGGAATGTTTAATGTTGGCTATGTTGTTATTCATAGAATAGCCAAAGAACTAGGAATTGAAGGCCAGAAAGTACAGTTTGGCAGAGTTGTTGGGATTGGTTATGATTCATGGCAAGTTAACCAGATTAGAAATGAACTATACAAGAGGAATCTAATAGAACGAAAGCCTGAAGATCAGGTGTTTTCTGCAAGTGAAATAGGTAACGACGTTGACAAAAAAGGAATGTTTGATGTTAGCAGAGATGTTATTTCTACAATAGCCAAAGAACTAGGAATTGAAGGCCAGAAAGTACAGTTTGGCGGTACGCCTGGGATTGGTTATGATTCATGGCAAGTTAACCAGATTAGAAATGAACTATACAAGAGGAATCTAATAGAACGAAAGCCAGAAGATTGGGTGTTTTCTGCAAGTGAAATAGGTAACGACGTTGACAAAAAAGGAAAGTTCAATGTTAGTCATGGTGTTATTCATAGAATAGCCAAAGAACTAGGAATTGAAGGCCAGAAAGTACAGTTTGGCAGAGCGGTTGGGGTTGGTTATGATTCATGGCAAGTTAACCAGATTAGGGATGAGTTAATAAAACGAGGTAAGATTAAGGCAAATAAATAAAAACTATAGATAATTTTATTCATACAAAATTATAATTAGTTAATATAAATTCAATTCCAAATACAACAACATACTGATATTAAAAGTTTTGACTAGCTATTATATGCCAAGCCACTAATTAATAATTAGACCTCGTTAATAACTTCATACCCAGATGGAGAAGCTACAAGTACAAGTCCATAGCAAGTTTTTGCAATTCCTTTTTGAAGAATTTGTTTAGCCAACTCGTTTAGTGTGGCTCCCGATCCAAGTGCATCATCAATGATTAGTACATTATTGTATTTTTTCTGAGATTCGACAACAAACGTCTCTGATGCATTAAGAATTCTATCCTCGAGACTTTTAAGTGTTTTTTGTGCAATAAGTATCTTGGCGCCTACCTTATGTACTTTTATTCGAGGAATATCTATAGCAATATTATTATCTAGTTTTGTCATTAGCTGTGATTGCCGCTGTATTGTAGGGGATACGAAAGCAACAGCTTCTATATTGAATTTTTCAATCATATTGTCTAGCACGGGATCAATTCTGCTAATCAATTGATTGGTGATACTGCTATCCCCGGTTTGTTTAGCAATCATCACTTGTGTACCCATTTTTGTTTTACCAAAAATTTCAAAGTTATAATAATCTACAGCCCAAACTTTTTTTATTACATTATCGGCAAAAGAAGTTTCAAGCTTATTTGTAAAATCGATAGGAGTATGATCATTTTTGTAATATTTTTTTAGAATAGTAATATATTCGTTTTTCTTTGCATCGAAATCAAAATTTCGAACATCACACCATCGCTTAAAGCCACTCACGCCAACCAGTTCTTCGCCAAGGGGTGTCAATGCATAAAAATTCTCTTCTATCAAATTAGAGTCTTTAAAGTTTGTAAGTATTTCTTCTTTGACTATACTAGTATTTTTATTTCTGTAAAAACGATTAGGTCCAGCTCCACTCACACTAAATAGATTTTCATTATTCGCAAGCAGCTTCTGCACATATTGACGACTTATCCCTAGTTCCTCAGCAATCACCTTGGGCCTTGATCCGGGCTCTTTTTCCAAAAAGTCTATTAGCTCTTGTAGTGTATTTTCAATCATGCTTATAGTTTACACTAGACTGTTTACTGTAAACAAGTCAATGTCTACACTGTTATCATAAATGTTCGAATACCTCACCCCCAGGCACAAATGGAGATATTGAACCTACAGCTAAGGGTATATCTAGAATTAAAATTAACCGATTAAACTAAGAATTTTCAGTTAATGGCCGACACTCAAGCAGTTGGCAGAATGCAGTCGGATGGCTCAAAGCTAGTGTTTAGAAACAAAGAAAAAAGTAAGGTAAAGAGCTAAAGAATCAAGAAATAAGTTCTGCTATCACCATTGCAGGACGGACAAATATATCACTACTATCTCGGTCAGTTCTAGCGGTAGAACTAGTAATAACGCTGTCATCGACAAAACGAAGCTGAACTTCGCCGTACTTCGTTAATGGTTCGCCAGTGAGCATGGTACAAGAGAGCCCACTATTTGGTAATGGTTCGTAGTTGTCTCTTCGGCTTTTAACATCGTGAATCATCATTCGAATGGTTGTAGGCCAGATTGCTAATGGTCCGTAGTTAACTCTTCGTTTTTTAGCATCTTTAATCATCGCCCGGTAGGCTGCGTCAGTTGTACCTGCTAATACATTGACTTCTTGACCGCCTACGTTTATCCAACCCTTGCGATTCATTTGAATAGAAATGTAACTACCCATATATTGACCCTTTAGACTCGTATCTATTAGTACTACTCGCCTAGCTCCCTCGGGAGCTTCTTCAACGACTAGCCCTAGATCAGCTTTTGACATATCAAAAGCCTTGGATATAGCATCAACATACATTTCAGTTTTTTCTTTTTGTTCTTGGGTAAGTAGTGCTCCAACTTCACCAAATCTGAATGCTTCATCAACAGGTCTATCAACAGGTCTATCAACAGGTATAATGTCAATCTGATCACCTGCAATGGCTGGAAATTCTGGGTGCGATGGACCTAAAGTCTCAAAAAGATCTGATCTAGACTCTGGTATTTTTTTAAATTCTTCTTGTTTTTTCATATAGCTAATAAACAACTTATTTCTATATTTAGAATACCATTTGTGTTTATTTCTGACAAAAGATTTAGAGTTTGATCAATTCATCTTCCTCAAAAACCGATTTTCATTAATTAGATTATCTTCAATCATAACGATTGCTGTTGCTGGCACATTGAAGTAATTCGATATGGCAAGTAATGTACTAGCTTTCTCAAAATCTTCTTTTGTTTCAACCATCATTGCCTGGTAAGTTATTGTTAACCCGTTCCAGGTACAACAACGTACTAATATTTAAGAGTTTTGACTAGCAACTATATACCCAGCCATTCAATGTATAAAATATAAATTATTTAACACAAATATATTGTATTATACTTAAACAAGCAACGAATTATTTTTATGAATAATATATCAATAAATAATCAGCAAATAAGTAAAATAAAATTTAAAAGAAGATTGAGTAATACTGTTCAGGTTCTTGCACTGCCTATATTTTATATATTTATTACTTCATTCGTGGTTCTTGATGTTTTTAGAGTTTATTCAGTTACAACAAAAGTAGAGATCTGGATCATGCTGATAGGTTTCTGCCTTTTGACCAATTTAGTTCTCGACAAACTTATCTCTGGCCCAATGACTCTGTTTCCCAGAAGTATAGAAGTCGATGGAACAAAATTCACTATATCTAATATATTATTTGGACACAAAACCATAGACCTCTCTAATTTGAAGAAGGTAAAATTTAGAAAATTTATTTTTTTACCTTTTGCTTTCAAAATGAAATTAATCAGCAATGACTCAGTAATTAGATGGATTGATCTGAGTTGTATTTCGAATCCAGATAGACAATCACTTATGAATATTTTGGAGCCATATTTAAAACCATATATATCTACTCCAGATGAAGCTGGATATATTGTTTGGAAAAATTGGCGACGCGACTTTATGAAAGAGATTGAGTCTGGAATTTCGATGACAGACAACAGAACATTGAATATTGGAGACCTGGCTAATGCAAGTCTTGAACAGATTAGCGAATCCGAACAAAACAAAGGGAATAATACAGAAGCTAATCAGAACATTAATGGAAAAAAAACATTTTTGAGCATCGAGACTATGCCCAATGCTTCAATTATGCAGCGCGTAATGGCTAATAAAGCCTTTTTTTCTATAATGTTAAGCATCGCATATATACTTAGTTTATTTTTGTTTTGGAATATTTCCATCGAATTTAAACTCCACTTAAGTCTTGAATCATTACTTATATACGCATTGTTATTCTTGACAGTAGTCTTTGTAGTAGTTATTTTCATTTTGCTCACATATATCAAAATGATCAAATCTAAAATCCCACCACACAATTAGCTTGAATTATATGAACCAAGCTATCCACCACATTCGTTCCATTCTACAATTCTAGGAATATGAAAGATAATTAATTTTTGTCGGTTATTTATTGGACTTGAAGAAAATTGTTATATGTAATTAATCAGAAAAACTACAATAAAAATACTAACTACAGGTTCTGCCAATCAAATTTGAACCTATTTGTTTTAATTTAATATTTCCAACATTTTCAAGTTAAATATAAATTTTATTGATATTCTGATTTGTAATTAAGATTCTTGCCTTAACAACTAATATAAAATTCCATTTATAATCTTCTCTGAAAGGTGGTGCAATTTGAACAAGTAAAATCTTAATCTGTAAAAGTTTTGACTAAGAACCAATTGTCCAGCCACCTTTTATAAAAATTATAAAATAGTTTTCAAATATTTTTTTTCAAAAAAAGACATCAAGTAAATAAAACTAATTTCAGTTATAATTGAATCGTATGCACTTTAGTTTTCTTTATGCAGTGATGTTATTTTTAGTCGCAATGTTGCTTGATGCAGTTTATGCAATTTATACCTTTTCACTCACAAAGCATAAAACAATGCTTGCGGGTACAATGAGTATTTTTGTCTACTTGTTAGGTGCAATTGGTGTAGTGAGTTACGTTCACCAAAAATTATATTTGATACCGCTATGTCTCGGCGCATTTCTAGGAACAATAATTGTCGTAGAATACGAAAAACGACACCATATAGAATAATTTATTTATTTCGATGTGGGCATCCCGCCCAACAACAAGGGCGACGTTTGCCCATCATAAGTTCTGTCTGCGTTCGTTCGATGTGATTATTTCTTGTCTCAGGTTTTTTTGTTGAGACTACCCAACATATCCATTCATTGCGAGCAAGCGGGGTTAAATCTTCCCATCGCTCAATTGCCGACTCATCCGATGATAGCACCTTAAGCATATCATCAGGGATTTCGTGAACCACTCCAGTCGATAATTTCATGAATGTGTAGACCCCTTATTGATGTAATTACTAATTTGGTACATTTAAGAAAAAATTTATAAATGCAATTGTAGCATAGATATATCAGAAACTTCAGCACTATTATTCAGTGCTTATGGTATTATTTTATTAGAACTTTTTTTGGGAGAAAAAAATGAAACAAATTAGACCTGGTAAATTTGTATTAACAGTAGTAACTAGCTTTGGGTTAATTTCTTCTCTTTTTTCCCCATCACTCGCTTTCGCCTATTCGGGCTATGGAATGGGGACTTCGCACGACCCGTATCTAATTAGTTCATGTCAAGAGCTTCAAGACATGAATCAAAACCTTACAGGTTACTACACGTTGGTATCCAATGTAGATTGTAGTGGATTTAATTTTAGAGCTGTAGGAAATTTAGCAGCAAAGTTTAGTGGGCAATTAGACGGCGGAAGTCACACAATACTAAATTTAGTTCCTGCTGATGGATCATTTGCGATAGGTTTATTTGGCGCCACCGACGGTGCAGTAATTAAAAACTTAAAGTTAGAGGGTGGAACCCTATCAATAAGCCCAGTGAACCCGTATGTAGGTGGTGTTGTTGGCTTTGCTCAAAATACAACATTGACTAATGTTCATTCGAATCAAACCATTAATTCTAACTCATTTGGTTATCTGGGGGGTTTGGTAGGTATTATTTATAATAATGACACTATAGCTGAAAGCTCTTTTTCTGGAAATTTATCTGGGACAGATACGGATAGCTATACGGGTGGTATTGCGGGCCTTATTTTTGATTCTGCTAGTAGTATTACTAATAGTTATACTACCGGGACGATATACCCTCCCTCTGGGGGCTATAGTATAGGTGGTATCGTGGGTTCAAATTTTTCCGGCGGCTCTATAACTAATGTTTATTCGACGGTTACATTCAGTGCGGCTGGTATAAACGGTGCAGGTGGTCTTATCGGCTTGGATGATACGAATGGAGGTAGGCTCGAAAACTCTTTTGCGGCAGCAACAATTTCTGGCACAGGAGCAAATGTAGGTGCTGTCATAGGACAAAGGTATAACTCCACTCCTCTAGTTAATGATTATTTTGATCAGAGCAAGGGGCCAGTTAATTGCGTTGGATCAGACTTTAGCATTATTGCTCCAGAATGCGCTCAGGAGAATTACGGTAATTCATACCCTAATTTTTTCAAAAATAATACCACCAATGGTCCTTTATCAAACTGGGACTTTACAACAGTTTGGCAACAGAATGCATCCTACCCAATTCTCAAGAATGAGGCTGCCTTTATCGATCCAGCAGTGCCCAATAATGGGGATGCAAATAATGATGGCATGCAAGACTCGTATCAAGCAAATGTAATCTCCCAGGTCGATCCAACTACTGGAAAATATGTTGTACTCGAATCAAGCTGTGCAGTAAGTTATAACGTCCAAGTCGGTGGAGAAGCGAGTGGCAACGGCAAGGACATCACTTATGATTATCCAGCTGGTCTAATTGGATTTACTACGTTCTGCGCACCAGGAACGACTGCCACTATAACGGAATATTTTTATGGTAGTTTTGATGTTTCTAAATTAGTAATGCGCAATTGGGACGGCGCAAACACTTACACGACGATTCCTGGCGCTACATTAAGCAATATAACCATTGCAGGTCAACCAGTGCTGAAAGTCGTTTACCAAGTTACTGATGGAGGAGCTCTAGATAATTTTCAACCAGCGAATGGTGTTATAAGGATGATAAGTGGTCCAGGAGTTAGTGCTATTCTGCCGCCCAATACTGGCACAGGAACTATTCAGATAAATAGTGCACAAACTTTACTTGAATATTTAGCTGCAGCATTATTGATGTTTATTGTTGCAAAGATGATTCGAAGATATACTAAGTAGTGATGAGAGTTAAGAAGTATATTCCTTATGTGATGATCGCTATTGGATTTGGTCTAATCATAACTGGTGTAGCGATAGCATTTACGCAGCAAAAGCAAAACGAAAAAATTATAAAAATAGCTTCATCCGAGGGTATTACTTTACCGACAACTAAAAAACTGAGTGAAAGCGATTTTCAAAAATATACCGTCGCCGCTTCCTTACCACGATATATTTTTATACCATCGATTAATGTTAAAGCGATTGTGCAACCAGTTGGGCTGACAAAGAACAATCAAATTGATACGCCAAATTCAATCTATAATACAGGATGGTTTAACCAAAGTAGTAAGCCAGGTCAAGCCGGCGCAACGGTTATTGATGGCCACTTTGGTACATGGCAGACAAAGGGAATTTTTTCAGGTATCAGTGGCCTTAAACCAGGTACAATTGTACAAATACAAAGAGGTGATGGCGCGAAATTAAATTATTCCGTTGTAAGCGTCAAAATCTATCCACTTGCTAATGTTGATATGAATGCGCTCTTAAATCCGGTGAATAGTAAAATTCCAGGACTGAATTTGATCACTTGTTCCGGCACAGTAAATAAGGGAACCTACCAGTACGATAAACGTGTAATTGTTTTCGCGCAGCTCGTAAAATAATCTACCAAAATATTGAGATTTAGTTGCTAAAAAAGGTTGCGGCAGCCTATCTTTGAGGCTATAATCATAAGCGTAAATAAAGAGTAAAAGGGCACCAAAAAAATACAATGAAAATTTTAATGCTGGGCTGGGAGCTACCACCTCACAATAGTGGGGGTTTGGGTGTTGCTTGCTATCAGCTTTGTGAAGCATTGTCTGTTAAAGATATAGATATTGAATTCGTGCTTCCATATAACGAGGTTCACTCCATTGACTTTATGAAAGTGCGGGCTGCGCTTTCGCACTCTGCTGGGAGTCTTCGTATAAGTGGTATTGCTTACGATAGTTTTAAGTATACTGATACGCAAGGTAATGAGCAGTGGCTTTCGATATTCGACCAACAAAAACTTTACGAGCAAGCAGCGGCACAGCTTACCGACTATGAATCATTTGATATTATTCATGCTCATGACTGGTTAACCTTTAAAGCGGGAGTACTCCTCAAGCAAAAAACAGGAAAGCCGCTTATTCTACACGTACACTCTGTTGAAAGTGATCGATCGGGTGGAAATTACGGCAATCCCTTGGCACGAGAAATAGAACAAGAATCTATGCTTATGGCAGATAAAATAGTTGCAGTCAGTCAGCATACTAAAAACATCATCATAGCCGACTATGCAATTCCAGCAGATAAAATAGAAGTGATTCATAATAGTATTGGCAAAATAGATGAAGTGAATCTGAGCGAACTTAATTCATACAAATACCTTGCAGCGCTTAAAAATCATGGGTATAAGGTCATATCTAGTATCGGTCGACTGACTATTCAAAAAAATCTGATTAACCTTTTGTATGCGTTTAAACTCGTTACTAATAAAGAACCAAAAGCTATTTTACTTTTTGTAGGGAATGGCGAACAAGAGACGGAGCTTCTACTGCTCGCGGCTGAACTAGGCATTTCAAGAAATGTTATGTTTGCTGGGTTTCAAAGGGGAAAACGTTGGCGTGATGCATATACCATCGCTGATCTTTTTGTGATGCCATCTGTATCAGAGCCATTTGGCTTAACTCCACTTGAAGCAGTCGCGCTCGGTGTCCCAGTTCTCATATCAAAACAATCGGGTGTTTCCGAAGTTTTGAAAAATGCACTTAAAGTAGATTTTTGGGATGTTAATGAAATGGCCAATCAGATGCTTGCAGTGCTACAAAACCAAAGTCTTAAAAACGAGCTCATAGTAAATGGAAGTAAAGAATATGAGTCAATGAATTGGTCCAAAGCTGCCAATCAACTAGAAGAAATTTACGCAAAAGCAGTTCGAGGAGTAAGCGGGTGACTAAGCGTGCCATAGTACTGTACTTACACGCGCACCAGCCGTTTCGAATAGGTCATTTTTCTACTTTTGACATCGGTGAAAATAAGAATTATTTTGATGAACCTAATGACATGCGAGCTAATAACCGCGCAGTATTAGACAAAGTGAT
>Ga0007810_1000072_pt1 | contig 28458 bp, 28 predicted proteins | sample CryBogCBE15Jun09_FD_71193 | JGI IMG/M metagenome (GOLD analysis project Ga0007810, IMG submission 71193) | Freshwater microbial communities from Crystal Bog, Wisconsin, USA - CBE15Jun09 | ecosystem: Environmental > Aquatic > Freshwater > Lake | place: Crystal Bog, Wisconsin, USA | collected...
AAGACGAGTGAGCGGGTTGCTAAGATGTATGTACAAGAAGTTTTTAATGGGCGCTATGTTGAGCAGCCCACCTTAACCAAGTTTCCCAATGTCAGCCACCTTAATGAGCTGATGATCATTGGCCCGATTACGGTACGTAGCGCCTGCTCACACCATCTGTGCCCTATCATGGGTCGAATTTGGATTGGGGTGTTGCCAAGTAAGACTTCAGCTCTTATAGGTCTATCCAAGTATTCACGCTTAACCGAATGGGTGATGTGTCGTCCGCAAATTCAGGAAGAGGCCGTAGTCGAGCTAGCCGATATGCTCGAGAAAAAGATTAAGCCGATTGGCGTAGCAGTAGTAATGGAAGCTGATCACTTTTGTATGCAATGGCGCGGTGTCAAAGATCGTGACTCTAAAATGATCAATAGCGTGATGCGCGGCTCATTCTTAAAAGACTCTAATCTGCGCCGTGAATTCTTATCCTTGATTGATAAGCGTTAATTCATCAAGGCTTACCTTTTGATACGTTATCTTTTCATCGCTTTGACGCTATTCATGCTTTTGGCATGTAGTAGTCCGCAGTTTCCAAAGACCAATAGCGACCCTGCAAAAAATAATGCCAAAACTTTTAATCAAGATTTAAATGATTGTCTAGCCGCATATCCTGAAACCCCAAGTGGTGCTCACATTAAAGAGCGCATCTCATGTATGAACCTTAAAGGCTGGCATTAAGAGCTAGGCTTAAGTAGCCAATTTTCTTTTGAGAACAGTTCTCAACTAAATAGTCAATAAAATCAGTCCCTTAAGTCGTCTACAGCATGAGTAAATCTTCTGTTTTATGATTCTCCCAGTTTTCTTGTGTTTACCTTTAACTCTCTGGAGATCGTATGCAAAACAGTCGTCGCCAATTCATGATTCTTTCCGCTGCTGGTGCTGCAACTTTGGCTTTGAACAGCAAAGTCCAGGCGCAAGCTATGGTTGCTCCAACCGATCCTCAGGCAGTTGCCTTGGGTTATGTAGCTGATGCTTCTAAAGTAGACAAAGCAAAGTATCCTAAGTTTGTAGCTGGTTCTCATTGCGGTAATTGCGCGCTTTATCAAGGCGCTGCTGGTTCTGCTGCAGGTGGCTGCGCTCTCTTTGCAGGTAAGCAAGTGCACAGCGCTGGCTGGTGCTCTGCTTACAATAAGAAGGCAGGCTAGTAGTCCTTCTGCAATATTGATCGCCCTGAGCGGTGATCAAGTTAAAGCCACCCCAGGGTGGCTTTTTCTTTGGCAAATCCAAAACCTGCTAAAAAGAAGCTTATGCGCACCCTCAAAGAATTATCTAAGCACTACTCCTTTTATCTGGGCGGAGATCAGCCTGCCGTGAGTTGGCAAGAGCGCACTAGGACAGTTTTGGGGGCCTTTATTGGCGTAATGTTAGTGCTCACTACCGCTAAATACCTTGGTGAGAGGGTAGGTATCGATGAATGGCTGATGGCCTCCCTGGGAGCTAGTGCATTACTGGTCTTTGCCCTTCCACAAAGCCCCTTAGCTCAGCCTTGGGCTGTAATTGGCGGCAACACCCTGTCAGCTTTAGTTGGGATTAGCTGTGCGCACTTCACAGATTTACCGATTACAGTAGCCTTAGCACTAGCGGCTTCTCTGTCGATTTTGGGAATGTTTATCCTGCGCTGCCTGCACCCACCGGCTGCTGCAGTGGCCCTCATTGCCGTACTAGGTCACGTATTGCACTACCGCTATGCCTTTTTTCCGGTAATGGTCGACTCGATTCTGTTGATCATGGCCGGCGCCATTTATAGCAACCTAACCGGTAAACCCTACCCTAACCGACCTAAATAAGGGTCAGGATAGGGTATTCAAAGCCTATTTGATCTTGCCAGCGGCGATTGAGGCTTTGCAGTCGGCAATGCTGTAGTTCTGAAATTTGCCAAAGTTCTCTTTGCGAACCGACTGACCGCATTCCGATAGGGAATTGCGTAAATTGATTTTGGGGATATTGCCTGTACTCATGAAAATCTCCTCTATTTTTATAATGAATGCCGTACCCGTTAGTTTGCACCTGAAAAGCCTATAAAATCAACCTACTAAGATAATTCAGGACTTATCGACTTTATGACTAGCGTTACCCCCGTCATCCTTTGTGGTGGTTCTGGCACTCGTCTTTGGCCCTTATCTCGCTCGGGCTTTCCAAAGCAATTTTTAGTCCTATCAGGCAGCGCCTCAAAACACAGTTTGTTTCAAGAAGCGATTGAGCGCATCAATGTAATTGCTAATCAAGACATTACCCTGGGCCCCACCTTAATTGTGACTAATGAAGAGCATCGCTTTTTGGCTTTAGATCAATTGCGTGAATTGCCCAACATTCAAGCAAGCTTGCTACTTGAACCGATCGGTCGTAATACTGCTCCTGCACTGAGCTTAGCTACTTTTCAGGCGCGTGATGGCGGCAGCAATCTTGAGCTCGATCCCATTCTAGTGATTACTCCTGCAGATCAGACCGTGCAAAATACGGCAGCATTTGTAAGGGCTTTGCAAGATTGTGTTGCCATAGTAGATGCTGATCAAAGTAAAAAAACCATTGCGATTTTAGGCATTACGCCTACCGCTCCTGAGACTGGTTATGGTTATATCCAGCGAGAGAAAGAGCAGGGCGCTCATCATGAATACACCGTTGCCAAGTTTGTAGAAAAGCCCGATGCAAAGACTGCGCAGAGCTACTTAGCTGATGGCAACTATCTCTGGAATAGCGGTATGTTTGTATTGCGCGCCAGTACTTGGCTTGCCGCTTTAAAAGAATTTAGACCTGACATTTTTGGCGCTTGTGAAACCGCTTGGCAAGGCAGGAGTATGGATCAATCGGGTGAAGTAGATTTTATTCGGCCCGATAAAGACCTTTTTAAAACGATTCCAAGTGAGTCAATTGACTACGCCGTCATTGAAAAATGCCCGGGTACCAGTTTTAGCGTCAAGATGGTTGAGCTTAATGCCGGCTGGAATGATTTGGGCGCTTGGGATGCCGTGTGGCAAGTCGGCAGCCAAGATGACGATGGCAATGTGACAAGCGGCGATACCTTACTCTCCAATACGAAGAACTCTTTAGTGCATGCAAGTACCCGCTTAGTCAGTACTGTCGGTATTGATAATTTAGTGATTATTGAAACGGCCGATGCCGTGTTGGTCGCTGATAGAGCCAATAGCCAAGATGTCAAACACATCGTCTCTCAGTTAGAGGCGCAAAAGCGCGAAGAAAAAAATCTCCATCGCAAGGTTGCAAGGCCATGGGGCTGGTATGACAGTGTGGATGAAGGTGAGCGCTTTAAAGTCAAACGTATACAGGTTAAACCTGGTGCAAGCCTATCGCTACAAATGCATCACCATCGCGCTGAGCATTGGATTGTGGTTAAAGGGATTGCGGAGATTACCAATGGCGATGAAGTCATCACCCTAAAAGAAAATCAAAGTACTTTTATTCCCCAAGGACAAACCCATCGCTTAGCTAATCCCGGCAACGAGCCTCTAGAGATTATCGAAGTGCAATCGGGTAGCTATTTAGGTGAAGACGATATTGTGCGATTTGAAGATACTTATGGCCGAAGTTAAAAGAATGGTGAATAAAGAAGAGATAGCAATATGACAATCAACAAACAAAAAGTTGCACTGATAACCGGTATCACTGGGCAAGACGGCTCTTACCTAGCGGAGTTCTTATTAGAAAAAGGCTATATGGTGCATGGTATAAAACGCCGCGCTTCTTCTTTTAATACTGAGCGTGTTGATCACATCTATCAAGATCCTCACATTGATCATCGTCATTTTGTATTGCACTACGGCGATTTGACTGATTCAAGTAATCTAACGCGCATTATTCAGCAAACCCAGCCTGATGAGATTTATAACTTGGGCGCGCAGTCTCATGTTGCAGTCTCTTTTGAATCACCTGAGTACACCGCAGATGTTGATGCGATTGGCCCCTTACGCATTTTAGAAGCCATACGTATTTTGGGCTTAGAGAAGAAAACCCGCTTTTATCAAGCCTCGACTTCTGAGCTTTATGGCTTAGTACAAGAAATTCCGCAAAAAGAAACTACGCCGTTTTATCCACGTAGTCCTTATGCAGTAGCCAAGCTCTATGCCTACTGGATTACCGTGAACTATCGCGAAGCCTATGGTATGTATGCCTGTAACGGTATTCTCTTTAATCATGAATCTGAGCGCCGAGGTGAAACCTTTGTAACCAGAAAAATCACACGTGGCTTGTCCAATATTGCCCAAGGCTTAGAGCAGTGCTTATACATGGGCAATATGGATGCCCTGCGTGACTGGGGTCACGCCAAAGACTATGTCCGTATGCAGTGGTTAATGTTGCAACAAGAGCAGCCTGATGATTTTGTGATTGCTACGGGTGTGCAATTTAGTGTGCGTGAATTTATTATCCGTAGCGCAAAACAATTAGGAATCACCATCCGTTTTGAAGGTAAAGCTGAAGCAGAGCAGGGGATTGTGGCTGCCATTGAGGGCGATAAAGCCCCCGCCCTAAAGGTGGGTGATGTGATTGTCAAAATTGATCCTCGTTACTACCGCCCAACTGAAGTTGAAACCCTTTTGGGTGATCCAGCAAAAGCGAAAGCCAAGTTGGGCTGGGTTCCAGAAATCACCATTGATGACATGATTATCGAGATGGTTGCCAACGATCTGGATCAAGCCAAGCAACATGCTTTACTGAAAAAGCATGGCTTTAGTGTGGCGATTGGAAAAGAAAATTAAATCCGTGTCAAAAGACTTAAACCAAAAGATTTATGTTGCCGGTCATCGCGGTATGGTGGGCTCAGCTATTGTAAGAACCCTGCAAGCACAAGGTTGTACCAATATCATCACCCGCACGCATGCAGAGTTAGATTTAACCAATCAAGTGGCAGTCAAACAATTTTTTGAACAAGAAAAACCTGCCCAAGTCTATTTGGCAGCAGCCAAAGTGGGCGGTATTCATGCCAACAATACTTATCCGGCTGAATTTATTTATCAGAACCTGATGATGGAAGCCAATGTCATCCATCAAGCGTTTGAAGCGGGCGTTAAGAAGCTCTTGTTCTTAGGCTCAAGCTGCATTTATCCTAAGCTTGCGCCTCAGCCGATGGCAGAGGATGGGCTCCTCACGGGAACTCTAGAGTCAACTAATGAGCCCTATGCCATTGCAAAGATTGCAGGCATTAAATTGTGTGAGAGTTATAACCGCCAATATGGCCAATCGCATGGGATCGATTACCGCTCAGTGATGCCCACTAATCTCTATGGTCCAGGAGATAACTACCATCCAGAAAATAGTCATGTCATTCCCGCTCTGATTCGGCGTTTTCATGAGGCAAAAGTCAGCAAGGCACCTGAAGTCTTGATTTGGGGAACCGGAACTCCCAAGCGTGAGTTTTTGTATGTAGAGGATATGGCAGAAGCTTCAGTGTTTGTGATGGATTTAGATAAAGCGATTTACGATCAACATACGAGCCCTATGCAAAGTCATATTAATGTGGGCTTTGGTGAAGATGTGACGATTGCTCAGTTAGCCCAAGCAGTAGCGAGTGCTACAGGTTACGCAGGTAAGATTAGTTTTGATCCTAGCAAGCCTGATGGCACACCTCGTAAATGGATGGACTCCACGCGCTTAAACAGGCTTGGTTGGAAAGCCAAAATTGGCCTCAATGCTGGTTTAGCTAGAGCCTATTCTGATTTTTTGCAACATACAGCTGAGAAAACCACTTGAGAATTGGCTTTCACACCAATAATTTATCGTTTCGCGGCGCTGAGATCGCCGTGTTTGATTACGCACTACATAACCAATCTCTTTTGCAAAATGAATCTCTCATTTTTTACAAGAGCCAATTGCCTAGTGAGTCTACCGTCGTTGAAAAATTCGCTAAGCACTTTAAGCTTTTACCCTATCAAAATAATAGCGATCTGGCGCGTCTAGCGGATCAAGAAAAAATCGATTTACTGTATTTCATTAAATCGGGTGAGCGCGATGGGGATCTGATTAGTAATGTACCTTGCGCAATCCATGCGGTCTTTCCGACTAAGGTCAAAGAGTTTCATGGTGATAAATTGGCTTTTGTTTCACAGTGGCTCGCCAAAGAGTATTCCAATAACAAAGTGCCTTTTGTGCCGCACATGATTGATTTACCAAACGTGCAGGGCGACCTCAGAGAAGTGCTCAATATTCCCATAGAAGCCACAGTCTTAGCTAGCTATGGCGGATCAGACAGTTTTAACTTGCCCTTTGTCCATGAAACCATCCTCAAAGTATTAGCAAAGCGGCAAGACTTGTATTTTGTATTTATGAACTTTCCTCCTTTTGCCCAGCACGAACGCCTGATCTTTTTGCCAGGCAACTCGGATATGCAATACAAGATGCGCTTTATCAATACATCTGACGGTATGCTCCATGCAAGAGGCATTGGCGAAAGCTTTGGTTTGGCTTGCGGTGAATTTTCCATTAAAAATAAGCCAGTCATCACCTATGCCATGTCTCCTCAGCGCAGTCATATTGAGATCTTGGGAGATAAGGCACTTCTGTATAAAGGCAGAAGCGATCTTGAAGTGCTCTTGATGGATTTTAATCAACAGGTACAGCATCAGCAAAATTGGGATGCCTATAGTCAAGACTTTGCACCAAGCGCTATCATGCCAAAGTTCGAAGAGGTTTTCATTAAAGGAAAAAACTTTGATCCCAAAGCCATTAGTAGCCTAGATAAGATGGCAATTGAGGGCTACCGCTTCAAGCGTAAGATCAGAAATCTCTCTAAAAAGCTTTACACATAAAGACCTCAATATGCTTTCTAGATCCCATCTTATGAAAACAGACTTCTTGGTTCAGACGCAAGCAGTCTTGTTTGCCATTTTGTTTGCCATTTGGGGATTACCAGAAACGATTTTAATTCGTAATCTTTGCTTAATTCTCGGCGGTCTGATTGGCATCTATCAAATCTATACTTACCGCGCTTATCTGTTCAATAAAAAAGCAATTCCAGTCTATTTAATCTTTGCGTTATTTATCTGGGCTACAATCCATCTATTTTTTCTAAGTAATAACTTTGCATTGCAGTTAATTGAGTATGGAAGCATATGGAAGCGCAGTCTGATGGGTGCGATCTTTGCTTTAGGTTTTGGCTTGGGCATTACTAACTCATCATTCAAGATAAGACAATCAGTCTGGATTATTTTTTATATCGGTTTACTTTTGCCAACCCTTATTTACTTAGTCAAGTTTAGTTTGCTATATTACGAGAAAAAAAGTGGAATTAATGTCGGAACTTACTGGCATATCTACATTGCAAAGACAGCCTATATGGGCTTTTGCATTCCTGTTCTTGCGGTTGCACTTGGTCAGATTTATATCCAGATCACGAATGGAAGATGGGCCACTTGGACAAATCTTATTTATGCGGGCACCATCCCTGCAGTCTTATTTGTTTTTTATGCTGAAAACATCAAAAATGGAGTGCTTTACTCCTTCCTGTTTATCGCCATCTTTATTGGATTGCTAGCTTTTAAATACCTCAAAAGATTCCCATTCAGAACCGGCGCTCTATTAGTCGTGATTCTGTTAGGTTCAGGTTTATTTATACAAAATCACATTAAGCAAAATCATTCTTGGGAAACTCTTATTGCTGATGCCAAGGTAGCCACTCAAGATACAAATAGTGAATCTTGGAAGTGTCAGGTTTCTGGTAAAAGTTTGCCTACAAATGAACTGGGTGAGCAAGTCTCTGATACGAATTACTCCCGAGTTGCTTGGGGTATTAACGCTTTGAAGTTGATTCCTCAATACCCCTTAGGTTATGGCTTAGTAGAGCGCTCTTTTGGGCACATAGGCAAAGAAGTATGGCCTGGGTCGTGCTTAAGTCAAAGTCATAGTGGATGGCTTGATCTCACTTTAGGCATAGGAATACCCGGCATTCTGCTTTTGTTGGGGTCGCTCATCATTAGCCTGAGGAGATTGCTGAAATTGAGCTTCAACATAATCGAGCATTTGGCTAAGTGGAGGTCGATGTCAGTGTGTGCGCTAATTTGTTTTGGATTGATTTGGTGTACAACAGAGATAAGCCAGAAGGTATTTTTTGATGAGTTGGTTTTCTTCATAGCTCTCGCTGGAGCTTTCGTGGCTACCAATAAGAGCTCTTTAGACCATGGATAGTTAATTGAGAATTAATTACATCTCCCAGTTTGATCCCATGCTCCATCGCGGCGGTGGGGAGATGATTGCGCTGGATGTTATTCAAGAGGGAAAAGCACGCGGACACACTTTTACTTTTACTACCGTTCGCCCCGAGTCGAAATTTGAGTTTGATGAGACAGCCCATTTTGATTTACTTGTAGATGTATTTAACCATCCACATTCGCTGAAAAGTTTGGGGGCTTGGAGAAATTTTCCGGATGGACTACTAGAAAAGATTGTTAATAGAAATCGTTTTGTGCACATGCATAATGCTTATGCAGATATTTGTAATCTTCCGTACTTGCCTTGCTCTGGAAATGCTAATCCACTGTGTACGGAGAAGAAAGATATTGGTTTGCCCCTTCGCATTGCATTAAAAGATTTTGGCGACACTTGTTTTTCTTCAAAAAAGTTGGTTCGAGATCTATTCTCTCATTCACTACTCAATATATTTCTTTCGCCTTTGCACCAAGATACTTGCCTAAAGGTCATGCAGCTTTCTAGTTCTAAAAACCATTTTGTGCTCAAGCCTACTGTAGATACCAATCTATTTTTTAATCGTAAATTACCAAGAGATATCGATTATCTATTTGTCGGTGTGATTAGTGAAGCAAAAGGTTTTTATGAAATGCGAGAATTATTTCGAGATAAGAATATTAATTTTGCTGGGAATATTTATCCGGGACTAAACTTAGATTTTGGAACCTACCATGGCAAGGTTGCCTATGACCAGGTACCAGCGCTGATGAATCGAGCAAAAAACTTTGTTTTCTTACCTCGATGGCCAGAGCCTCAAGGTAGAGTGGTGATTGAAGCAGCTCTTTCTGGATGTCAACTAATTACTAATGATAAAGTTGGTGCAACTTCATTTCCTTTTGATATTAGTCAACCTAAAAACTTTGGCAATCCTACCCAGGAGTTATGGGACGAGATAGAAAACAAGGTATGAGCTCACAAATAAATCCAACGATAAGCATCATTATTCCTGTATTACATTGGAAAAGGCCTTTAAATAAAAAACGTTTTTTTATGCCAAGACAAACAATTGTCGAAACTTTGGCGGATATTAAAAAGAACGTTCAGGTTCCCTATGAGGTCATTGTGGTTTGCAATGGGCAGGATTCAGAATTAATCGAGTTTGTTAAGAATTGTCCGGATATAAATAAATACTGTCTCAATAGTCTCAATGTAGGAGTGGCTAGATCTTGGAATATGGGTGCTCAAATTGCAGAAGCCGCAGTACTTTGTTTTCTCAATGATGATGTTTCTGTTGGCCCCGGAGCGTTTGAAAGCTTATATGAATTACTTATGTCGGATACTAATATTGGACAGGTTGGTCCAGTGGGCGCTATTTGGGAGGGTGCAAATCATAAATCATATGTGGGTCAAAATGAGTTAGCAGACGCAGATGCAATAGCAGGTTTTTGTTTTATGTTGCATGATTCCATTTATAGGAACCTCGGAGGTTTTGACATTGCTTATACGCCTGCCGGTCTCGAAGAAATTGATATGAGCTTCGCTATTAGAAAGCATGGTCTCCGTTGTGTCGTTATGCCTAATCTAGAAATTTATCATTATCACCATCATGGTGTTAGCGCGTATTCAACAGATATAAAATTTATGTCTAAGTCAATAAATACTGAAGACCTACATCAAAAAAATCTAGGTTATTTTAAGAAAAAATGGAATATTTAAAATGCTTAATAATCTTATACAGAAAATATTGGTCTCAAAAGATGTTGTGTACGATAGAACTTTCTTCCAGGATACATGGGTAGCTAACTGGGATGAGTTGAAATATGTATTAAAGGCCCTGATTAAAGAGAATGAGTCTTGGAAAAAAATATTAGATTTTGGCTGTGGTCCCGGGATCATGATTGATTTTATGAACGACGGCGATACCCAATACATAGGTTGTGACTATTCTAATGAGGCACGTAATCTCTATTTGGAATGGTTTGGGAAGAATCCTAACTTGTATTTTCGGGAAATTGAAGAAATATCATTGCAAGATATAGATGTCTTAGTTACATTTGATGTATTCGAACACATGACAGATCAACAAATAGACTTACTCTTGGAGAAATGTAAATCTGTTCCTAATTACTTATTTAACATTAGTCGCAATCGTCTAATTCCTGGGCATATAAATATTAAATCTGATTCTGCTTGGCTATCTTTTTTTGGTAGGCACAATCTTTTTATTGATGAAAAAAATACTAATCATTTAAGAAATTGCTATTTAAAGATGAGGCCCAACCATCAGGATCTCTGGCATAAAAATCTCTTTGTTTTGACTAAGGAATGATAGCTCTCTAGACTAATGGAAAAAATCAATAATAAGTATTACCAAATTGCGCGTACAGACATTGCAGCATTAGTGCCAATGGAGTGCAAAAAAATTTTAGAGGTTGGGTGTGGATATGGATCACTGGGCGGAATTCTGAAAAGTAGAGTCGGCGTAGAAATTGACGGGATAGAAATTAATGGAGATGCCGCTCCTTTTTTAGATAAAAATTACCGTAAATTTTGGATTAACAGTGTTGAAGACTTGAGCTTGCCAGAGTATATAGGGCATTACGATTGCATTATATTTCCTGATGTACTTGAGCATTTAGTTGACCCTTGGAAAACGCTTACAAAATATACGCAATATCTTTCTAAGGATGGCGTAATCATCGCTAGCATTCCAAATATTCGCAATTTGAGCATCATATATCGTCTTTTATTGCAAGGGCGTTGGGCCTATGGCGAGTCTGGAATATTAGATAAGACGCATCTAAGATTCTTTACGAGAAATGAAATTGAAAGTTTATTTACTGACGCAGGTCTTCATATAGTAGAAATAAAAACAAACCGAGATCAGTATTCATTGTTGCGACAAGCTTTGACTTTAATCCCCAGAATGCTCATTCCGGACTTGGGAGTATGTCAATTTCTCATTCGTGCTAAAAAATAAATGAGTTCGCATCGATTTAATAAAAAAGAGAGCATAGTTATTATCAGCTCATTGACGAGCTACAGTACTGCGCTCTACATCATTGATGCATTAAAAAAGAATGGAAATTCAGTATTCGTAATCTCTGATAATGCTCAGCCAATGAGTAATTTAGAGGTTAGTGGAGCGTTTGATTTACCAAATTTATTAGAAAAAAACCACCTTGATCCGACCCTTATTCTTTTTATAGAGGGTGGATCGATGAGAATCTTCCCTGTCGGCTTGGAAAGAGTGGGCTGTTTATGTGCGTGGTATGGGATTGATACGCACATGGATTATGAAAAGCATTTTTACATTGCGCGTTTATTTGATATCACCTTTGTTGCTCAAAAAGAATTTGTTAGTAGGTTAATCCAGAATGGTATTAAGCAGGTATTTTGGCTGCCTCTCGCCTTTGAACCTAGCCTACATCCACTAAAACCAAGGCAGCGTATATACGATATTGCTTATGTGGGATCCGATAGTGCCCAGATTCATCCTATGCGGCATCGAATCTTAGCCCAACTAAGACTTCACTTTCCAAGGATGTGGAGCGGTAAAGCATCACCAAAAGATATGGGAGAAATTTATGCTCAAAGTAATTTAGTCTTTAATAAGAGCGTAAATAATGATATCAACATGCGTTTTTTTGAGGCAATGGGGGCTGGAGCTGTTTTATTAACTGATCCAATTCATGAAAATGGTCTGGAGGAGTTATTTATAGAGGGCCAACATTTTCTTATATATGAAAATGAAAATGAAGTTGTTGATTTAGCTTACAAGGCACTTACTAACTCAGAAAAATTAGCAACCATTGGCCAACAAGCTCGACTAGAGATCCTATCTAAGCACACCTATTTACATCGTGCTGAAAAATTGATCCAAATAGAAAATCAGTGCGAAAAACTCTCTAAGCCAACTTTAGGTGATTACTTTCCGGTACTCATGACTCTTGGGATGTCGATTGACGCTATGCGAGTTGTGATATCAGTCTTGCATACTACTCATAATGGACGCAGCCAGAAAATAATAAATTATGTATTAGCTTTCATGCTAAGCCTAGCATTAATAGCTCTTGACTTATTTTCAGTTACTTGCCGAAAGATACGCAGGTTTTAGTCTATGGTGAGTAGTTTTCGTAAAAATATTTTGTGGGCTATCTCTTTATCAGGCTGCGCTTTTATTGTCAGCTTAGCTACACAAATAGCTATTTCTTACTTTTATGGTACCTCTGCTGAGCTCGATGCTTATTGGTCTTCACTTGCGATAATTAATCTCATGGTGTTTCCAGTTCATCCTTTTCGAGAGGCACTGGTTCCTGAAATTTATCGTCGATCAATCAATGATTCTCCCGAAGAAATTTCAACGTACTTCAGTAGGGCATTAACCTTCATTTTGCTTGTAGCAAGCATGGGATTAATATTGGTTATGATATTTCCACAATTTTTATCATACCTTGTGGCCAATTCTGCTGCACGACAATTGCCAGAATTGGTAATTAGTCAGCTAAAGTGGTTTGCGCCCGTAATCATTCTATTAGCTTTATCAGAGACGCTCAATTCTCTACTTGTTTCCTATCATGCCGTCATTTTGCAATCAGTTTCACGTTTGATGGCTGCTGGTTCATCGTTGGTAATAATTACATCTCTTGCGGGGATTGCTGGAATCAAGGCCTTGGTTTGGGGCTTTATGGGCGCTCAATTGGTTACGGTTACCATTGCGATTTTTGTGATCAGAAAGCATGGACTGAGATTTCGTTTTATGTGGCCATCTGGCCTTGGTAAAGCTTTCTTTTCTATTGGAGCTGCTTTACTCGTTAACTATTCCATGAGTCAGATTTATTCTATCTACGAAAAAAATATCTTCTCTGGTTTTGGTGAGGGGCTAATTTCTGCTTTTCAATACGGTGTCTCGATAACCAATGTATTAATCACAATTTTGGGATTAAGTCTTGCTAATATATTTTGGCCAAGATTCCTTGCTCATTCGGTAAACAAAGATATAGATAAAGCAAGTTATGATATGAAAGTTGTAATTAAAGCTATTTGTCTTGGAATGGGTTTAGTTTGCACTATTATTTTCAGTAACGCAGAATTAATCACTCATTTGCTCTTTACTAGGGGTGCTTTTGATGCCGAGTCAGCAATAAAAACAAGTCAAGCCTTACGGGCTACTATCTTTGCGGCTATTCCTATTTCTATACTATCAATATTAGGCATGGCATTCATTGCATTTGGTGCAGCAAAAAAAATGATGCTGATCGGTGTAACAACTGCAATTTTTGGCCTGCTCATTTTATGGCTTTCACAGTTTTTCGGTCTCTATAAGATTGCCATTATTCATTGGTTTTTAGCAAATGTAATAAGCTCTGTTCTTGCTGGAATATTATTTATGCACCTATTGGGTTGTCAATTATCAGCCTATTTTAAAGTCTCCTGGTGGATTCTGCGTATGCTCATTATATTTTCAGGCGCTATTCTTACGGCTCAATTATTGATCGATACGTTTTTTATAAACAAGATCAGCATTGGTGTCAGCATGATTACCTCCATTACAATTTTGGCGACAAGTGTTCTAATTGGATGGATACTAGGAATGGCTAAAGACCTAAAGCCTATTTTGGGCTTTAGAAAGTTATAGAGCGTAGATATAGATGAAAATCTTAGTTGACCTTAAAAACCTTGCGCTATATGACGGTGGTATCGCACACTGGTTTAGACAAATTCTTCCGGGCTGGCTAGATACATCGGAATTCACGAACGAATTCATATTTTTATGTCCCGCTGGTTCTGGTCTTAGAGTTCCAGCAGTTAATAGGGGCAGAATATTGTTTAATAGATGGCCCGAATATCTACCGAGGAAGCTTAGGCATATTGCTTACGATAATTTTTTATTTCCATTCGAAGTAAGTAAGATCAAGCCTAAAATGATTTTGTCTCCATATCTTGATGTTCTATTGCCAGCTAAATCAAAAAAGACTTATTCCATCATGGGCATACTAGACCTCTGTCATATTGAGGTGCCTGATGAGTATCCCTGGTTCATTAGATTTTATTACGTTTGGATGATGAAGAGAAATCTGAAGCGTGCTAATCATGTAATAACAATCTCGCAAACTACGCGCAATAAGTTAATCAGCATATTAGGTATTAAGCCGGAAAAAATTTCAGTTATCTTAAATGCTGTTGAGGCAGAGTTCCAATTCTTTGCGCCGACTGAAAGCGATGTTTCAGAGTTCCGCAATCATCTAAATATTGGCCCGAACAAACTTTTGCTTTACACCGGTGGCATGGAGTATAGGAAAAATATTCCTCGTTTGATTAAGGCAATTGATTGTCTATGGAATGAAGGATTAAGGGTATCCCTGTGTATTTCTGGAATAGTAGGGGATAAATGGCTGTCTTTGTTTCCAGAAGATTTTATTTTAGCTAAAAAAGTAATTTTCTTGGGTCATCTCGACCTCAAAAAATTACGAACTGCTTACGATAGTGCTGATGCCGTAGTTTTTCCAACCTTTAGCGAGGGGTTTGGCAGATCTTGCTTAGAAGCGCAAATTTGTGGCACACCTTTGGCCTGCTCCGATATTTCGATTCTCAGAGAGGTATCCGGCGCATACCCAGAGTATTTTGATCCATTTAGTGTTTCTGATATGGCTGGTGCGATTAAAACTGCTATAGTGGGTGGCAGGAAAACTCCTGTAACAGATTCTAGATTCGAAGCCGCATCTGTAGTTAGTTCATTTGCTACTCTAATGAAGAAACTTGAGATTGAGGCTCTAGAAACATGAAGTCAGTAATTTCAAAAAGTATGCGTGCTCCAGTTAGCGTGATCATTCCATGCTATAGAGCTTCGGCAACCATTGAAAGAGCGCTTCAATCAGTTGCCAATCAAACACTATTGCCTGAAGAGGTAATTCTTGTCGATGACTATAGCGAAGATGGAAGCTATGAATTTCTTGAAATACTTTCGAAGCAGTTTGAACATGTTAATGTGAAGTTATATCAGCTTCCACATAATCAGGGGCCAGGCATTGCAAGAAATTTAGCTTGGGATCATGCAACACAGCCATGGATTGCCTTCCTTGATTCTGATGATACTTGGCATCCCCGGAAAATTGAGATTCAGTATTCATGGATTTCTAAAAATAAAGATGTGTCCTTATGCGGGCATAAGACGGGAGCATTCAATGGTTTTTTAGCGGATGGTACTAGCATTAATCCTAGCGCAAAGTTCATAAATTTGCGTCAAATGTTGTTTTCTAATGCTCTTCCAACGAGATCTGTGATGGTGCGTAGAGATATACCGAATAGATTTTCAGGGAAAAAATTTACCGAAGATTATCAACTATGGATGGAGATTATCTTTAAAAGAGGGCACGCTTATCTTCTGGATGCATGCCTAGCATATAGCCATGCTCCTGAATTTTCTGTTGGAGGTTATAGTGGTCAGATGTGGGTTCATGAAAAGCGTGAGCTTTCTACATTGTCGTTCTTATATGCTCAGGGCATCATTAATTTTCCGGTTTGGATGTTGGTCTCATCATGGTCTTTTATAAAATTCGTCAGACGATATGCAAGTAGAGTATTTGTGAGAAGTCATGCCTGATAAAAATAAGAAGATTTTTATTTTGGCTGCATCCCCGCTAACCATCCAATTTTTCTTTAGGTCACATATAAAACTTCTGGCAAAGGAATATGATGTTTATTTAGCTTTTAATAACTGTTCCGATGATTATGTTTTGCCATTAAATCTACCTGTTACGCAAATTCAATTAGATATTTTTAGAAAAGTATCTATCTTGGCTGACATAAAATGTTTTTTTCAGTTGTTGAGTTTATATAAAAAGCATAGATTTGATATTGTTGTAACCTTGGTACCTAAAGCAGGTTTTTTGGGTATTGTCACTGCCTGGCTAGCCGGAGTTTCAGTCCGAATCCACATTTTTCAAGGAGAGGTCTGGTCAAGTTGCCGCGGAATATTGAGAGTAATTTATAAATATGCCGATACCATAACGGCCCTATTTGCTACGCATATTTTGGCGGTAAGTCGCTCTGAGAAATCCTTTTTAGAGCGCTCAGGAGTAGTTGATCCTTACAAAATTCAGGTATTAGGTGCCGGCTCAATTGGTGGTGTAGATCTAAAAAAGTTTAACTCCAGCGCTTACTCAAGCGAAAGAACCCGTACGGAGCTAGGTGTTCCAGCCGAGGCATTCGTTATTATTTTCGTTGGGCGAGTTGTTAGGGATAAGGGCATATTTGAGCTAGTTGAAGCATTTAACTTGCTGTCTATGCAGTATTCAAATGTCCATCTTCTAATTGTTGGTCCTGACGAGGAGGGTTTAGCCCCTTTATTATTTGACTCAAGCAACCCGAACGCCGGCAAAGTAACAGTAATTGGGTATACGCATAATCCAGAAAAATATCTATCTATTGCCAATTTATTATGCTTACCTTCCCACAGAGAGGGTTTTGGAATGGTGGTTTTAGAGGCGGCTGCAATGGGAATTCCAGCTATTGGAAGTAGTGTTTATGGTATTTCAGATGCTATTTTGGATAAAGAAACTGGTTTGCTCTTCCAGAAAAGTAACGTTAAAGCTCTGGTAGATGTAATCAAAAAGTTGATTGATGACCCTAATTTACTGCAATCACTAGGGGTCGCCGCAAAACAGAATGTGCAAAATCATTTTGATGCTGATAAGGTAGTGAAGCAATATGTTGACTTCATTAGGAAAGTTGATAAAGAGCGTTTTAAGATTTAATTAAGAAGATCTGCGAATACGTAGCTGCAACTAGCGTTGTCTTTATCTTAGCCCTTTGAGCCATTCCTAGTTTGTTATGATTCTGAGCATTAAATGGGAATTAACCATGTATAGTTTACATTTAGGTTATTCTTCCATAAATTATTGATTTAAATGGATAATTTTCTATAAATGAGCAAAACAGCATTAGTTTGTGGTGTGACTGGTCAAGATGGCGCTTACTTAGCTCAGTTATTGTTATCTAAGGGCTACAAGGTAATTGGAACTTCACGCGATGCCGAGGCGAGCACTTTCTCCAACTTAGATAGATTAGGTATCAAATCAAAAGTCACATTGACCTCGATGTCATTGAATGACTTTCGTAGTGTCTTACAGGTCATCGCCAAGTTCGAGCCCCTAGAAATCTACAACTTAGCGGGTCAGACCTCTGTAGGATTGTCTTTTAGTCAGCCGGTAGAGACTATGGAAAGTATTTCTTCTGGAGTTCTTAATTTGCTAGAGGCTGTTCGCTTTGTTAATAAAAGTATACGAATATATAACGCAGGATCCGGTGAGGTGTTTGGCGATACTGGGAAAGAACCGGCTAATGAAGAAACAGCCTTTAGACCACGCAGCCCGTATGCAGTAGCAAAGGCGGCGGGGTTCTGGCAGGTGGCGACCTATCGCGAAGCCTATGACTTATTTGCCTGCACTGGCCTGCTCTTTAATCATGAATCACCGCTGCGTCCACATCGCTTTGTGACTCAAAAAATTATCGATGGCGCGAAAGAAATTGCTGTGGGTAATTTGAAAAAAATGGTGCTGGGTAACCTAGATATCACACGTGATTGGGGCTGGGCACCTGAGTATGTGGAGGCAATGTGGTTGATGTTGCAATCTACCAATGCGGAAGATTATGTAATTGCTACTGGCTCCTCGTTTTCCTTAGAGCAGTTTGTAGAAAAAGCATTTGCACCATATAACTTGGACTGGAAAAAATATGTTCAGGTTGACAGATCTTTTTTTAGGCCTCTAGATATACATCTGTCTAGAGCAGATCCAAAAAGGGCTAAAGAAAAATTGGGGTGGAAGGCTCAAAATGGTCTTGATGATGTGATCAGAAAAATGCGTGAATCATCCTTATAATTTTTAGAAGGTGATAAGTCCCGGCTATTTTAAGAATTTAGACCTGATTTTTTATTGTATACATCAAGAGTTAGTAGGAAATTAAATTAATGTTTAAAAGAATATTTGATCTTTTACTGGCTTTAGTAGTTAGCTTTCTTCTTGCGCCAGTTTTATTTGTGGTCTATTTGCTGGTGCGTCTAACTTCGCCTGGGCCGGCGATTTATTGGTCTGACCGTATTGGAAAAAGAAATAGGGTATTTAGAATGCCAAAATTTAGGAGTATGCGCCAAGACACTCCTATCTTAGCCACTCATTTGCTGCGAAATCCACGAGATTACTTATCTCCAGTAGGCGGTTTTATCCGCAAAACGAGCTTAGATGAGTTGCCTCAATTATGGAGCATTCTCAAAGGTGATATGAGTTTTGTGGGTCCACGCCCAGCTCTTTTTAATCAGAAAGATTTGATTGAGCGGCGTAATCAACTTGGAGTAGAGGTTTTAAAGCCGGGCTTAACTGGCTGGGCACAAGTTAATGGCCGTGATGAGTTGGATACTGAGGCTAAGGTAGACTTGGACTATGAGTATTTGCTGCATCACTCTTTTGGGTTTGATCTCAAAATTTTGTGGCTCACTGTTTTGAAGGTGATTCGCTCCGAAGGAGTGGCGCATTAATTTGGACTGGGCTTATGTTGAATAGTTTAGTAATGCCTATTTTGAGTCTGCCCCGAATAACCAAGCGTCTAGTGGTATTTTGGGTAGATGCAAACTTGTGTGTAGTTACAGTTTGGTTTGCATATTACTTAAGAATGGGTGACTGGGTATCGTTACGTGGTGAGCCCATGGTCGCTGTCCTTATCTCTCTTGCTTTGGCATTACCTATTTTTGTATCTTGTGGTTTGTATCGTGCTATTTTTCGCTACTCTGGATGGCCCGCATTACTAACGGTTGCCAAAGCAATTTTTATCTATGCATTCTTCTATGCAGTGGTCATCATTACAGTAGGATTTACAGGGGTTCCCAGAACATTGGGCCTAATACAGCCTATATTGCTCTTATTGACGGTGGGCTTTACCAGGGCGTTAGCAAGCTATTGGCTGGGAAGCTCTTATCGACATCAGCTCAAATTAGGCTCCGTACCTAGAGTGCTGATTTACGGTGCCGGCTCAGCCGGTCGGCAATTGGCAGCCGCACTCAGAAATAGCCATCAAATGCGAGTAGTTGGTTATTTGGATGATGCAAGGGATTTGCAGGGTCAGGTTCTTAATAGTATTCCGATTTATCCCCCAAGTGAGCTCACAAACTTAGCTAGTTCACTCCTTGTTAATGATGTCTTGTTAGCCTTACCATCAGCCGGTCGACAGCGTCGTAATGAAATTTTAGGATTCATTGCTAAATCAAAGTTGGCAGTCAGAACCTTACCGAGCGTTACAGATTTGGCTAAAGGCAGGGTGACTGCATCAGATATCTTAGAGTTAGATGTTGAGGATTTATTAGGGCGCAACCCAGTCACGCCAAATTCAGATCTCCTCCAGAAAAACATTAATGGAAAAGTGATTATGGTAACTGGGGCCGGGGGTTCGATCGGTAGCGAGCTTTGCCGTCAAATCATGACCCAAAATCCAGACGCTCTGATATTGCTCGAGCGAAATGAATTTGCGCTCTATTCAATTGATCAAGAGCTCAGAGCTAAATTTTCAGATGCTGTAAATATAAAGCTTATACCTGCCTTATGTTCTATTCGAAACGAGCATCGAATTAAGGATTTAATAAGGCAATATCAACCCTATGTTATTTTTCATGCGGCGGCATATAAGCATGTCCCGCTCGTAGAGGAGAATCCTGCTGAAGGGGTTGAAAATAACGTCTTGGGTACTTTTACGATTGCAAAAACAGCCAAAGAGTTAGGTGTGCCAAGATTTGTTTTAATTAGTACCGATAAAGCAGTTCGGCCCACTAACATTATGGGGGCATCTAAACGTCTTGCAGAGATGATTTTGCAAGCACTTGCTGCCACTTCCTCCGACACCCTTTTTTCAATGGTTCGCTTTGGTAATGTACTGGATTCATCAGGGTCGGTAGTTCCTAAATTTCGCCAGCAGATTAAAGATGGCGGTCCAGTCACGATCACTGATTTGAGGGTAACTAGGTTTTTTATGACCATCCCTGAGGCCGCTCAGTTAGTCATACAAGCGGGCGCAATGTCATTAGGTGGAGACGTTTTTTTATTGGACATGGGTGAGCCAATCAAGATTGTTGAATTAGCGCGCCGAATGATTAGGTTATCCGGGCTTGAGCTAAAAGATGTAGATAATCCTGAGGGGGAGATTACAATTGAAGAAATTGGTCTTCGACCAGGTGAAAAACTATATGAAGAGCTTCTCATATCTGGTGAGCCTGAGGTGACTGCGCACCCTAGAATTTTTAAATCAAATGAAGAGTTCCTTGCTTGGGATGTACTTCAGAAAAGATTGACAATTCTAGAGCAGGTAATCAGATCTAACGATCGGCTCGCTCTAATCAACTTACTGCAAGAATTAGTTCCGGGTTATAGCCGACAAGAGCCTGATAAAGTTTCATCTAAATTGGTAGGGGAATAAGAAGGGTGCCTAGATCTAATATTAGCTGGCACAAAAAATATCAATGAAATAATCTCTAATTAAATATATTAAAAAATGCAAATAGTAATACCAATGTCAGGTTATGGTGAGCGCTTCCGCAGCGCTGGTTTCCCAATTCCGAAACCACTCATTGAGGTTGATGGAAAGCCTATTATTGGATATGTAATTGATTTATTTCCCGGCGAAACAGAGTTTATCTTCATTTGTAATGAAGAGCACTTAGCTAATCCAGGTTACCGAATGTCCGAAATTCTAAAGGAGCTCTGCCCTACGGGTCGTGTTGTTGGAATCGCGCCGCATAAGCTAGGACCCATTAATGCAGTCCGCCAAGTGGAGTACTTGCTTGACCCTCATCGTCCAGTAGTTATTAACTACTGTGATTTCACCTGCTATTGGGATTGGCGTCGCTTTAAATCCTTCGTAAAGCAAACGGCTTGTGCTGGAGCAATTCCGGCATACCGGGGATTTCATCCGCACACTCTAGGCACCACTAACTATGCTTATATTAAAGAAGCGGATGGGGTAGGCTGCAATACGGATAGTAGATGGGTTGCTGATATTCAAGAAAAGCAACCTTATACCGATAATCGTATGCAAGAATTTTCTTCCAGCGGAACTTACTATTTTGCCAGTGCACAAATAATGAGTGACGCATTTAAAAAGACCGTAGATCGAAATCTCAATGTAGGTGGTGAATTTTATGTCAGCCTAGCTTATAAATCCATGCTGGCAGAAGGCAAAAAGGTCGCTGTATACCCCCTTCAGCATTTCATGCAATGGGGAACGCCAGATGATCTTGCAGAATACAAATCTTGGTCTGACACTTTTAAAAGATTATTGATTTATGAATTAGAGATTCCTTCGTCGGGCTCCCTTGTTATTCCAATGGCAGGTATGGGCAAACGATTTGCTGATGAGGGCTATACCAACACCAAACCACTAATCCCTGTTTCAGGCAAGGCGATGGCGATACAAGCAATTGCGGATTTACCTAAATCGAAGCACCAATCACTTGTATTGCGAGCTGATATGCCTGACTTAGTGGACATCAAGCGCTCCCTCGCAGAAAGATTTCCTGGTGCACTGCTAACTTTCGTTCCTGAGCTTACTGAAGGCCAAGCATGTACAGCGCTCATTGGATTGGATGCACTTGAAAAATCGCAAATTAGTGTTAAGAATGACAGTCAATCACCCGTCACTTTTGGTGCTTGTGATAACGGTGTGCTATTTAATCAAAAAGCCTTTCAGGCGATGATAAATAACCCCGATATAGATGTTATTGTTTGGGGGGCTCGAGGTCACACCAACGCTATCCGAAAACCCCATATGTTCGGCTGGATTGATGCAAATGATGATGGACGTATTAATTCAATTTCAGTTAAAAGACCCTTAGCTTCGCCTGCTACTGATCCGATTGTGATCGGCACTTTCACATTTAAAAAAGCTGATGATGCAAGACGATCCATCAATTCATTGATGGATCGCGGTGGCCATATTAATGGAGAGTTTTACTTAGATTCATGCATTAACGATGCGATTGCTTTGGGTCTACGTTGTTATCTTTTCGAGGTTGATAGTTTTATTTCTTGGGGGACGCCGAATGACCTTAAAACATTCGAATACTGGCAGTCATGTTTTCATAAATGGCCTCATCACCCATATCGCCTCGAGCTCGATCCTAGGGTGGAACGAACTGCTCTAGAGCAACTCAAAACGCGTTTTGAAGCGCTAATTCCATTACCTCCAAATGATTAAAATTCAACTTCTCATTTTTTTGGTTGTTGGCCTACTTACTGTAGCCATTGATTTTATTATCTATTATGGATTAATTTATCTTGGCTTAGGTGAAGAAAACGTATCTAAGGGTCTAGGCTTTATCGGTGGCAGTATTTTTTCTTATTTTGCCAATCGCTATTGGACTTTTAAGCAGCAAGGCGAGCGCTCTGGCAGCGTTGGTAGATTTATCATCGTTTACATAATAGGCTTAAGTGCCAATATTGGGATTAATTTCTTGAGTCTTATTACTCTTTCTTATTTCACCAATTCTGTTAACCAACAAGAAGCAATTATTTTTGCTTTCCTAATAGCAACTATCGTATCAGCTGGTCTTAATTTTCTGGGGATGAAACTCTTTGTTTTTACAAGTAATTCTATTTCTCCCCCTTCTTTCCTGATTTAATTTTTTCCTCAAATATTTCTCGTGAAACTTTCTCTCATCATCCCTTGTTATAACGAGGCAGATAACCTGCCGCTACTATTGGATCGTTGCTCAACTTTAAGAGATGATGGCAATATTGAAGTCATCTTAGTAGATAATGGCTCTACAGATAATACTGCTGAGATTCTTAAGAAGCTTCTACCAAGATATTCACACTGTCGTACTATTCGTTTGCCGGTCAATCGGGGTTATGGTTTTGGTATTTTATCAGGGCTAAAATCCGCTCAAGGCGAGATATTAGCCTGGACGCATGCAGATATGCAAACAGACCCTAGCGATATATTGAGAGGTTTTGAGATTTTTCAGCTTCATGGCAAACATATTTATGTTAAGGGTCAACGTACTAAACGTCCCTTCGCTGATGTGGTCTTTACGATTGGTATGAGCATCTTTGAAACCTGCCTACTGAAAACTCGTCTCTGGGATATTAATGCGCAGCCTAACATTTTTTCTAGACAGTTTTTTGAGTCCTGGCAGAATCCTCCCCATGATTTTTCTTTAGATTTATATGCATATTTCACTGCATGTAACCAAGGCTTGTCAGTTCACCGCTTTCCAGTAGAATTTGGTAAGCGAGCTCATGGAGTATCCCGCTGGAACGTCAATTGGGCAGCAAAAAAGAAATTTATTCGGAGAACAATTGACTTTAGTTTTGAGCTGAAAGAAAGGCTATCTAAATGAGATTTATTTCTCATCGGCGCAATACGATTGAAGAATTAAAAGCTACACCAAGCGAGTATGGAGTCGAAGTTGATATTCGTTCGAATAACGGAAGATTGATCATTCACCATGATCCCTTTAAAAATGGGGTAGATTTTGAAGAGTGGCTTAAACACTTTCAGCATCAAACTTTGATTCTGAATGTTAAAGAAGAAGGATTGGAGGATCGCCTTATTGAGCTCATGCAAAAAAACCATATCGCAGATTATTTCTTCCTAGATCAGTCTTTTCCCTATCTGATTAAGTGGTCTAAGTTAGGTGAGCGTAATTGCGCGGTGCGCGTCTCTGAATTTGAATCCACTGAAACCGCACTCACTTTAGCGGGCAAAATTGATTGGGTATGGGTTGACTGCTTTACCCATTTCCCACTATCAAGCTCTGATGCTAAGCGATTAAAAAATGAGGGCTTTAAGCTTTGTTTGGTATCACCCGAATTGCAAGGCAGACCCTTTGATGCTGAAATTCCTTCGCTAGCAATCTTACTAGACGAGCGCTCGATTCAAGCTGATGCCATTTGCACTAAGCAACCAGAGGCATGGAAAGAGTGTTTCAAAAAAATTGCGGATAGTAAAAAACAGCGCTCATGAAAAAGTTACCCAACTACTGTAGTAACCCTTTATTCATTATTGGTCTTGTAATTAGAATCATTTTGATTGTTTTAGTATTGCCCGCGCCCGTTAGGGAGTGGTATGTTCCTTTCTTGGATGTCAGTATCAGTAGCATAAGCAGCTTTTCTATGGACCCATGGCAACTATGGCTTACCCAAGGTGGAGTCCCAATCGCTTTTCCGTATGGCTATGGTATGTGGCTATTTTTACTGCCACTGAGCCTATTATGCAAAACAATATTGATCCCCATAGTTTATGGTTATGGCCTTAGTCTGATTGCCGCCGATTTTAGTTTATTCCTATTGTTGCGTAGATTGCTTAATGTGAAAGAGACAAAGCTTCTAGCAATCTACTGGCTCTCTCCCATTAGTCTGATTGCTAGCTATTGGCTAGGCTATAACGATATCGTACCAGTATTCTTGCTAGTTGGAGCTATTTACTCTATTAAAGAGCGCAAATTTAGGCTATCTGGAGCTCTACTTTTGGCCGCCATCTCCGCCAAGCTAAGTATGGTTTTGAGTCTACCTTTCTTTTTAATCTACCTTCTTCATAATCGCAGCCTACGTCAGAGCTTAGATCGATTTCTCCTTGGTCTTTGCGCAGGCTTTTGCCTCTTTTGGTTGCCGTTTTTATGGTCTCAAGCGGGTTTAAGTATGCTCGCTAGCAACCCTGAAGTCGAAAAAATATATCAACTCTCAATTAGTCTAGTTCGTAATACTTTAATCTATTTAGTGCCGCTTTCCTACTTTCTGATGCTTTATGCTGCGTGGAGAGTTAGGCGAATGAACTTCGAACTTTTCAATGCTGTATTGGGAATGGCTTTTTTGCTAGTTGTCTTGCTAACGCCTGTCTCACTTGGCTGGTTTATTTGGATACTTCCGCTACTTGTCAGTTATCAGGTATCCGGTGACCGCGCTGCAATTTATATCACCTCAATTTTTTCTGCTCTATATGTTTTGAGTGCTCTTCTTTTTACAGGCGAACATCCTTTTAACTGGATAATGAACGTAATGGATATTCATGGCTTGCCATTACTTAGTTCGCGCTTAGCTTCTTTAACCCATACCGCTCTTGTGGCAACGGGCATTATTCTAGCGGTACGTATTTGGCGCGAAACTGTGAGTCGGAATGATTTTTTCCGCTTAAGTCGCAAGCCCTTTGTGATCGGGGTAGCCGGAGACTCTGGTGCGGGTAAGGATACTTTTGTTAACGCTATCAGCATTCTTTTCGGCGCTCACTCTGTTGCCACTATCTCTGGGGATGACTATCATCTTTGGGATCGACATCAACCTATGTGGCAGGTAATGACTCACATTAATCCATCCGCAAATGACCTCGAAAGTTTTGCTAAAAATCTAGTTTCTCTAACTGACGGTAGATCAATACAGACGAGCCACTATGATCACGATACCGGGAAAATGAGTCGAGCATTTACAGTCAGCAGTAATGACATCATCATTGCTAGTGGTCTGCACGCTCTTTATTTGCCTATCTTACGTGAATGTTATGACTTGAGTATTTATTTGGATATTGATGAAGATTTGCGTACTTACTTCAAAGTACAGCGAGATGTTAGTAAGAGAGGTTATACCATCGAACACGTTCTAGACTCGTTGGCAAAAAGAAAACCAGACTCTGAAAAATTTATTAAGCCGCAAGCAGCTTATTCTGATCTAATTTTTAGCTTGCGTCCCATCCACTCGACATCTTTGAAGCAGGCGAATGAACATACGCCTCCACGATTAAAGCTCGTGATTAAATCTCGTCACGGCTTTAATGAGCTTTCCTTAAGGCGGGTATTAGTTGGGGTTTGTGGCTTGCATGTTGATATGGGCACTAATTATGACGCCTCCGAGGTCGAATTAAGTATCGAAGGCGAGGTCAGCGCGGAGGATATCGAAATGGCGGCACAACTCTTATGCCCACAAATTTTTGAATTCCTAGATCTTGAACCTCAATGGCAAAATGGCGTTCTTGGGCTAATGCAAGTTGTTACACTATGCCATATTAATCAAGCGCTTACTAGAAGATTTTTATGATGAATATTCTGGATCAAAATTACCTTAAACAACTCCCTGATGCAGTTTTATTTGATACGGATAACACTCTTTATCTCTACGATCCAGCCCATTCCGCTGCTCAGCAAGCTGTTAGAGAAAAAGTAATGAATACTTTTTCTATTAGCGCCAAAGATTTTGATACCGCCTTTAATGAAGCGCGTAAACAGGTTAAGACTCGTCTTGGTCACACTGCATCATCACATAACCGCTTGCTTTACTTGCAACGTATGCTAGAAATTATGGGGTTAGGCTCACAAGTTCTTCTGGCACTTGACTTTGAGCAGACTTATTGGCGTACATTTTTAGCTAACGCTACACTTTTTGACGATGTAAAAGAGTTGCTCGATGATCTGCGCTTACTGGGAATTCCAACTGCGATCGTGACAGATCTGACTGCACAAATTCAATTTCGTAAAGTAGTTTATTTTGGCTTGGATCGCTACTTTAATTACATTGTGACTAGTGAAGAGGCTGGCTTTGATAAGCCTCATAAAGCCCCTTTTCAAATTGCATTGGAAAAAATGCAGCCCAAAGGAAGTTGTATATGGATGATTGGCGATAATCCCATCAATGATATTCGTGGCGGTAGAGAAAAAATCAATGCAGTAACTTTCCAAAAATTACATGATGGAGTTCAGTTGGGCGAGGGCCTCAATACTCCGGATGCTAGTTTTAAAGAATTTAAAGAACTGCGCAATTTGCTGGCAAAGTTAGGTAGCACAACGCCTTAAAATTTAGCTGATTACATCCATGACCACTCTTCGCCAAGAAATCAGCCAGTTTAGTGCAGAGCTCGGCAAAGATCGGCTTCTAGTTCAAGGGGCTGGTGGTAACGTTTCTTGGAAAGAGGGCGAATTACTCTGGATCAAGGGCTCTGGTACCTGGCTTGCTGAAGCCGATATAAAGGATATTTTTGTGCCAGTTAATCTACCAAATCTTACCAGCGCTTTGTCAAGGAAAGATTTTGATGCCAAGCCTCAATTGATTGGCGAGCACATCCTACGACCCTCTATTGAAACTGTCCTACATGCTCTAATGCCTCAAAAGATTGTGGCCCATCTACATTTAATAGATGCTTTAACTTATCTTGTTAACAAAGATGGTCAAAGAATGTTGGCTAAACTTTTTGAGGGGTCATTAGAGGACCTACTACAAGTCGCCTTTGTTCAATACGAGAAGCCAGGGCCTCAATTGGCTCAAGCAATACAGGAAGTATTGATAGAGCGCCCAAAAACAAATGCGATCTTCTTAAAAAATCATGGCATTGTCTTGGGTGCAGAGTCTACTGATCAAGTGAAGACGCTACTTAAAAATATAGAGTCTATTTGTCCGCCCAACAAATATGTCTCCAATACTTCTTTGGATCAGCTACCGTGCGTTGTCAATGAGTTTAGGGAGAGCTATACTCCTTTTCCAGATGCTGAAGTGCATGCGCTGGCACTGGATCCTAGCCTATACAAAAGATTAGAATTGGATTGGGCACTCTATCCCGATCATATAGTCTTTCTTAGCGAGAATGCTTTTACTTTTTCCTCTTGGAGTGATTTTCTCATTAAAAAAGAACGCCTAGCCGAGTTGCCAGATCTTATCTTTATACAAAATACAGGTGTTTTTGTAAAACCAAATTTCAACTTAGCAAAAACTGCTCAACTTCGTTGTTATTACGATGTCATTAGTCGAGTGCCATCTGATGCAATCCTAGAACCTTTAAGCAGAACAGCAATTGATGATTTGTTGAGTTGGGATGCAGAAAAGTATAGAATTAACCTTAATAAATAAATTTTTGATTTATTTATTAAGGGTTAAATTTGCCGACCCTTTCAGGGGCTAATAGGCCCATCAAATCCTGAAAAATCTTTGAGTCGATCTGACTCAGATTTATATGGTGCATGATTTATCTGTCGATGACTACTATAGGGACCTTTTTAATATATAAACATCTGGCCCATTTGAACTGAATTTTTTTATTATTTCGTATCCAGGAGGGGGCTGGTCAGTTGGCGCAGACTTTCTCCCCCAAAAATTTGGCCCAAGCAATGTGCGATCATTAAAATTATAAAAATGTAGGTATTTCTGATCTAGCTGATCAAGTAATCCTGTTTTGGCACTAGGATTACCTAAAGAGTTATTCCAGTAGGAATTAATTACGTAGAAATCAAGTTTTTGTTCAAATTGAGAATCTAAAATCAGATTAAATTGT
>Ga0007810_1000079_pt1 | contig 27099 bp, 11 predicted proteins | sample CryBogCBE15Jun09_FD_71193 | JGI IMG/M metagenome (GOLD analysis project Ga0007810, IMG submission 71193) | Freshwater microbial communities from Crystal Bog, Wisconsin, USA - CBE15Jun09 | ecosystem: Environmental > Aquatic > Freshwater > Lake | place: Crystal Bog, Wisconsin, USA | collected...
CAGTCTACAAATGTAGCAAGTACATACACAGTAGAAATACAATCTGAAGGAAATACCAATGAATATTTGTTTACCCCAGACGGTCTAACTTTAAATCCTACTTTAAAATTGTATAGAGGACAAACATATACTTTTAAGATCAACAGTCCCGGCAATCCATTTAGTTTCATGACGGCTCGATCTGTTGATATTCGTAATCGCTATAATATTTCAGGTATAAGTTCTAATGGTGTCGAACTTGGAAACATTACATTTACAGTTCCAAACAATGCACCGTCTGTATTATTTTATCAAAGCGAAACAGATATTAACTTAGGTGGCGTTATTGAAATTTTTGATATTAATAGTGCATCAAGTTTAAATGTTACATCTGATATTCTTGGAAAAAATACGTACACTCTTACCAGCGGTATCTCTTTAAGCAACGGAATGAAAGTTGCATTTTCAGGAAACGTTACTCCAGAATTGTACGCTACTGGTACATACTATGTTGAAGGTGTAGGCTCTTCTATTAAATTAATACCTACAAGTATTTTAGAAATAGTAAATCCCTATACAAGTAGCGAACAAATCCAATTTGATTCAATACCGTTTGATGCTGAACCATTTAGTGATGCATCGGGATTCGCATCAACTCCCGACTATATTGTAGTTAACAGAGCCAGTCGAGATCATAATCCATGGGCACGATACAACAGATGGTTCCACAAAGATGTTATAAATGCATCTATTGTTGCAAACGGTGATACACCGTCATTGGATCAATCTGCTCGAGCAGTCAGACCTATTATAGAATTTGAAGCAGATTTGAAATTATTTAATTTTGGAACAACTGCAATAGATGATGTAGATTTAATCGATACTTTTACTTCAAATGCATTTTTATCAGTTGAAGGTTCATTGGGTTATAATATTGACGGCGTTCAATTATCTGAAGGTATGAATGTAATTTTTACAGCTGATCTAGATCCTCTTGTAAAAAATAACATCTACAAAGTTACATTTGTTAATATTCAAGGTCGTCGACAAATTCGATTGGTAGAAGTTGCTGTTCCGACATTTAATCAAACAACCACTATTTTGCAAGGTAAAATTAATCAAAGTAAAACATATTGGTATAATGGGTCAACCTGGATAGTCGGGCAACAAAAATTAACAACTAACCAACCCCCATTGTTTGATGTTGTAGATAGTAGTGGAATTAGTTATAGTGATACTTCTGTTTATAACGGTTCAACATTTTTAGGAACTACTATATTTTCTTATAAAGTTGGAACAGGTTCTAACGATACTGTATTAGGATTTCCATTAAGCTATCAGAATGTTAGTAATATTGGAGATATTGTTTTTGACTTTACTCTTGCAACAGATGTATTTCAATATAAGACTTCAACTTCTGTGTTAACAAAAGCAGTTGATGTTGGGTATTTGTCTACATTAGATTACGGTGGTAATACTGTGTATGTTAACGGTTGGCAAATCTGCAAAACAAAACATGTACAAGCAGGTGTTAGAATTTATAAAAATTCTGGATTAACTAATAATTTCAGTATCGATATATTTGATGACATTACTAATCTTTCAGATTTATCAATTAAAGTTTATATTAACGGTGTATTTTTAAATAGTACACATTATTCTGTTACAGCAGACTCAGTACACTATAAAATAGTATTAAACACTCCTATATTGCTAACAGATGTTCTGACTATTAGAACATTTGCGGCACAACCTATTAATAGTAATGGGTTCTACGAAATTCCGTTAAATTTACAAAATAATCCTTTAAATGATGCGATAGGTACATTTACGCTAGGCGAAGTTTCTGCACATTTAAATTCTATTGTAGAAAATATAGATAGCTCAACAGCAAATATTCGTGATATTGGTAACATTACGCAGTACGGCACTAAATTTGTACAACATAGTGGACCATTGAGTCTTGGAATATATCATATAACTTCTGAGTCAAACAACATCGTCAAGGCTATTGAAACTAGCAGAGACGACTATGGAACATTTAAAAGAAACTTTATTGTAACTGCAAGTTCTTTAGGAGTCGATGGTGATCCTGCAACTATTACAGATCTAGTCTTACAAAAAATAAATGCAAACAAACCAAATACTGCTCCGTACTATTTCAGCGACATGGTACCATACGGTGCTAATATTACGACAAATTTAGCAGTTGTTGATTATAGAATTAGAACTTACCCATTGTCTACAGTGTTTAGTTTAGATACGTTATCAAATAAAGCAGTTGGAGTATATTGGACATCTAATGGGGTAAAAACACAACTGATTCATGGAAGAGATTATACATTTAGTAATCAGGCAATGGTTGTAATAGATTCTTCAGTAAAACTGTTAACAGGTGATACTATTACAACAGTTGAATATGACTCAACCGATGGTTGTTTTGTACCAGCTACTCCTACTAAATTAGGAATTTGGCCAGCGTATACTCCACAGATATACACCGATACCACTCTAGTAACTCCTCGAGTGATGATACAAGGACACGATGGTAGTCAGTTATTAGCATATGGTGACTATAGAGATGCACTAATTTTAGAATTAGAAACTAGAATTTTTAATAATATTAAAGTTAAGTATGACTCAACGATTTTTGATATCCACGATGTTATACCAGGTTACTCTAGATCTAGTGATTACAGTTTAGCAGAATTTAATCAAGTACTTGCTCCAAGTTTTTATAAATGGTCAAGTCTTGTAGGAGTTGATTTTTCATTACCATTGACTTACGATAGAAGCAATCCTCTTACCTATAACTATTCTGCTGATACCGCTCCAGATGGTACCGCCATTCCGGGATATTGGAGAGGAATTTATCGATATATGTTAGATACTGACCGTCCTAATTTGTGTCCTTGGGAAATGTTAGGTTTTAGTATTTGTCCTAATTGGTGGGTTAGTGTATATGGTCCTGCACCCTATACCAGTGATAATTTAATCATGTGGAAAGATATTGCTAACGGTGTTGTAAGAGAACCCGGCGTTCCGGCAGTGACATTAACAAAATATATAAGACCATTTTTACTAGATCACCTGCCAGTTAATGAGGAAGGTCTACTGATTAGTCCGTTAGATTGTGGATTAGCAAATGGTGTGATTGTTACCAATACTAGCGGTAATTATGTGTTTGGTGATATAGGTCCGGTTGAAGCTACCTGGCGCAGAAGTAGTTATTTCCCATTCAGCGTGTTAATAACAGCGATGTTATTAAATCCTGCCAAATCTTTTGGTGTACTTCTTGACAGATCGAGAATATCTAAAAACCTAGCTGGCCAATTGATCTATACCGAAACAGGTTTACATATTAGACCAAAGGATATTGTATTGCCAAGTGTGTATTCTAGTAAAACTCGAGTACAAACCGCAGGTATTGTTAATTATGTAATTGATTTAATTTTAAATTATGTATTCAGTAATAACTTAGTATCGTATAACGCATACAAATCTGATTTAGAAAATATAACTCCACAATTAAGTTATCGTGTTGGTGCATTTACTAATCAAAATCAGTTTAATTTATTACTAGAAAGTAAAACGCCATTAGCTACCGGCAGTGTCTTCATCCCATCAGAAGACTATACTGTATTTTTAAATACATCTAGCCCAACACAAAAATTAACCTATAGCGGTGTAATTATTACACGTATAGCCAATGGATACGAAATAAAAGGTTATAGTAAAACACAACCATACTTTAAAGCCTATCAATCATATCCAGGCGGAACCTTAGTTAAAGTTGGTGGAATTTCTGAAAGTTATGTTACATGGACTCCTAATCAACAATACATTACTGGACAAGTAATTAAAAACGGAAGTACTTATTACAGAGCGACATCTACGTTTACTTCAGAAGCTACATTTGACATAGCTACTGTGGTTGCACTAACCTCATTGCCTTTAGTAGGCGGAGTTGATGCAATATTTAGAACAACGTGGGATCGTTCAACCACGATTAATTTTCCATACGGAACAGTCTTATCCTCAGTCCAGGATGTTGTTGACTTTTTACTAGGTTACGAACAGTGGTTAATGTCTCAAGGTTTTATATTTGATACATTTAACAACAATTTAGCATCAGTGGCGAATTGGTCAACTAGCGCAAAAGAATTTATGTTCTGGACAACACAGAATTGGTCAAGTGGTCAAAATACTTGGAGTGAATGGTTGCCCAACCAAGCATACCCTTACGGATCAGTAGTAAAATATAATGGCGAATATTACAGCGCATCTTACAATTTGCCAACAACTAATATTTTTGAATTTGCAAATTGGACAGCATTACCTGGATTAAGCAATGTTGGCGCCGGAGTTATAAGTTTGAGTCCATCTGCTAACGGTATTACATTTACAACTAAATTAACTGTAGTTGATGATATCAGTAATCCGTTTAACAATTACGAATTTTTTAAAGTTGACGGAACTCCGTTACAGCCAAGTCAATTAGATAGTTATAGAGAAGGTAACACTATTAGTTACAGTCCTCGAACATCAGATGGCATATACTGTGCAAGTTTCTATTTGATACAAAATGAACATGTTATTATTATTAACAATGTTGACATGTTTAATGATGTGATCTACAATCCACCTAGTGGCTACAAACGAGACAGAATTAAAGTTTCAGGATATTTAACCAATGGATGGTACGGCGGACTAGACATTCCTGGATTTATATTTGATCAAGCACAGATAGCAGTATGGCAACCTTGGCAAGATTATAATATGGGAGATATTATTAACTATCAAGGAAACTATTATAGCTCTATTACATTTACAGCAGGAACAGCGTCCTTTGTAGCATCTAGTTGGTCTCAATTATCTAAAAAACCTAATCCTCAAATATTGCCTAACTGGACAAATATTGCAACCCAGTTTGCAGATTTTTACAGCCTTGATGTTGATAGTGTTGATACAGCACAACAGACACTAGCACAGCATTTAGTTGGATACCAAAAACGTCAATATCTTGACAATATTATTCAAGATTCAGTTAGTGAATTTAAATTTTATCAAGGTATGATCCGAGACAAAGGAACACAAAATGTTTTAAATCATCTATTCGGTGTTCTAACAGCAGATAGAAAAGAAAGTTTAACATTCTACGAAGAGTGGGCATTACGTGTAGGCCGTTACGGCGCTGCCAACGCATTTGAAGATTTAGAAATAGTAATAACTCAGTCTGAAGTTAAAAATAATCCTCAAGGGTTTGTTTTAACATCGAGAGTTGATAATACTCTTAATAGTTTTATCTTACAAAAAACTCCTAACGATCTATATGTTAAGCCACTAGGATATAATTCTACTCCTTTCCCTGTACTAAAAAATCCAATGCCTCTATTGCGAAGTGCAGGTTATGTAGATAAAACTGACGTAACTATTAGTCTAGGACATTTATCTGATATTACTTCTTATAATATATCCACATTGTCAAACGGCCAATATGTTTGGGTAGCTTTTGATAATGCAGGGTGGAATGTTTATAGATTTACAGATTTAAAAATTAGAGTAACTGATGTTACCTATGCTAACAAAATATTGATAATTACGTGCGAGAATATTGTACCTCTTAAATCGGGAGATTACATAGGATTAGCACAAGTAGCTAATTTGGCAGGCTTCTATCAAATTGCTGATGTATCGTTGAATACAATAACATTAACAACATCTGTTTCTAATTTTGTAGCACCATTTACTCAACAGAATGAATTGGTAATTTACGGACTAGTTCCGCAACGTGTAACATCAATAGACACACTGGATAATCTACTATTAACGCATCTAAAACCAAATACACTAGTGTGGACTGATGACGATGGCACAGGTAGTTGGGCTACTTGGCAATATAATCCGATCTATAAATTTTCAAATATTGAAAACCCTCAGTCAGAGTTAATGTATGGACTCGGATCAAATCTTGCAATCAGTAGTAATAATTTTATTTTAGTAGTTGGCAATAATGACGGACGTATGATGATCTATGATAAGATCGGTGTAAATGTTCCTTGGATTGAAAGATGTTATTTAGATCAGCCATCTCTTTCAATCATACATCCTCTTATTCCTAGTCAAACTCCAGTGGCAAGTGATATAGCTACAGTGCTAGCTTTAAGCTCGGATGGTGAATGGTTTGCCGCAGGTAGTCCGTTAGTTGGATATATTGCTACATCTTACAGAGGTGATTGGTCAAACACTGTTAATAACTATGCCGAGGGAGACATTGTAACACTTCCTCAAACTATCGGATATGCGTATTATCAAGCAATTAATACAGTACCGGTAAACAGTGAGCCTAGCGCAACATCATTGTACTGGCAACTAATACCTTATATTCCAGCAGATACAAAGCTAGGATCTAATTCTACGCATCCTGGACAAGGTGTTGTTTCTTTATACAAAAAAGATTCCAATAATCAATTTACGTTAGTTGATTCTTTTGTTAGTCCACAACCGGCAGACAACGAAAACTTTGGTGCAAGTATTGCTTTTGGTAACAATGTTATGTACATTAGTGCAACTGGTGCTAATAATAACACTGGCAAAATATACAAATTAAATTATAAAACACTTGTACTAGCATCTGCATCATACAATCCTGTTGGCAGTTCTTTAAGTACTATTGTTGTTTCGTCCACACATGGTATACGAGCCGGTATGGTAGTACAAGGAACAGGATTTACCAACAATCAAACAGTATTTTATGTATTAACTAGATTAGAATTTAAAAACGATGTGTCATTAGGTCCATTTAAATTATCTTCTGGAGTTGAACAATCTATTCAACCTGGAATGTTTGTAACTGGTGCCAATATTATAACTGAAACAACCGTTGTCAATGCCGGACAGTCGACAGCATTAGATGGTACAACAGTAAATTATGTAATTGTACAAAGTACACAAGATTTAAGTCCTAATATTACACAGGTAACATTCGGCGGAGTTAATGTATTAACATTTACCGCAACAGCAGTGGTAAGTTTACAAACGTTAGTTTTAGATAATATACCAGACAGCCAACCAAGCGGATTTTTAAATTTTGTAACAACTAATTGGACATACGACTGGACTAGTCAACCGCCTTCTGGATCAGCTCCAGGCAGCAACTTTGGAAGTTTGCTAACTATAAGCAAGGATGCAAATACACTTGCAGTATCAAGTACCCTGATATCTGGTAGTACATCAACCGGATCAGTATCCATTTATAAAAATCCTAGTAATGGTTTCACTAACCCACAAATTATTTCTAGTCATGCGAATGATTTAAGATTTGGCAATAGTGTGACAATATCAGATACTGGCAATTATATTGCAATAGCAAATGATAGTGCATCGTCTGGAGTGTCTGCAAATCAAGGCAGTGTAACTGTGTATAAAAATACTTCTACAGGATATGTATTTTATCAATCATTAGTTAATCATATACCTGAAACAGATGGTCAGTTCGGTAATAAAATTGCCTTTATGAACGACCATGACACACTTGTAGTCTATAGTAAAAATGGTGATACACAAACTTCAACCACTTTTGACGTAACAGTCGGCGGGAAAGTTGAAACTACGTTTGATAAAACTTCTACCAACTTTATAACAACACAACTTAACAATGGTAGAGTTGATGTCTATGATATGTATAACACTAAATGGGTGTTTAGTGAAAGCCTAGCACCGGTTGTAAATACCAACGTAGGTTATGGTACTGGATTAGCAGTAAGCTCAAATAATATTATTGTTAGTGCGCCGCTAGTATTAGGTAATAACTCAACAACAGGTGCGCTATATGAATATAGTAAACCATTAAATTCTCAAACATGGAATATATTTAGAAATGAAGTTAAGAGAGCCGACGTTACTAAAATTAAAAAAGCATTTTTGTATAATAAAAAATTAGGAAAATTATTAACTTACTTAGATATTATTGATCCTTTGCAAGGTAAAATTGCAGGCCCCGCAGAAGAAGAGTTATCTTACAAAACATTTTATGATCCAGCAATCTATTCTCAAGGCACAGCAGGAACAGTTAATGCAGATGGATTCTGGGCCGATCAACAAGTGGGACAGTTGTGGTGGGATTTAAGAACTGCTAAGTTTCTTGACAACAGCATTAGTGATATTGTATATAGAACAAATTCGTGGAGTGCGCTTGCTGCCGGTGCAAGTGTTGATGTATACGAGTGGATAGCAACTACATTGCAACCTTCGCAATGGGATACACAACAAGGAACTTCAACAGGTCTAGCGTTGGGTATTAGCGGAACTAGTTTGTACGGCAATTCAGCATATTCTGTTATACAAAAATTTGACAATGTTAGTAAGACATTTAAAAATACTTATTACTATTGGGTTAAAAATAAAACAATTACTCCAAATGTTGCTGGTAGAAATATAAGCGCAAATAGTGTAGCTAATCTAATTGCAGACCCCCGAGGTCAAGGTTATACTTGTTTAGGCATAACCAGTACAAGTTCATTTGTTCTTGTAAATGCCGCGCAGTACTTACATGAATCAGATGTTGCATTAGCTATAGAATATTGGACTATTGATAAAACTGATCAAAACATACATAGCCAATGGTCATTGATTAGTAATGACTCTATTGTTGAGCTACCACATAATATTGAACAAAAATGGATCGATAGTTTATGCGGTATAGATCAAGGCGGCCGAGCTGTTCCGGATCCCCAGTTACCGGTTAAACTACGTTATGGTATTGAGAATAGACCTCGTCAAGGTATGTTTGTAAATCGTATCGAAGCATTAAAAGAATTGGTTGAAAATATTAATATCATTCTACAAAAAAATCAAATAGTAGAAACTACAGATATTTCTGATCTAGAAAAATTTGATCCAGCACCAAAAACTATTAGTGGTTTGTATGATATTGCATTTGATAATAATACAGAACTATCCTATGCAAACGTCGGATCGTTTACCGCTCCTATGCTAACGCCGATTATCACTAATGGAAGAATTACTGGAGTTACTATTGTAGCAGCCGGATTTGGTTATGTTAACGCACCATACGTTACTGTTCTTGGTACTGGTGAGGGTGCAATTATTCGTACTGTGATCAATTCGATAGGAAAAATAACTGGTGTAACTATTATTAATTCTGGAGAAGGATATAGTAGTTCAACAGAATGTCTCGTTCGCAGTTACTCTGCTCTAATAAAAAGCGATGATACTGCAAGCGGTGCTTGGAGTATTGTATCCTATAATACTACTAGTAAACTCTGGACTCGATCATCAACACAGTCATATGACGTGAGAAAATATTGGAGATATGCTGATTGGTTTGGCTCATATACAGATCCAACTTCTGGAAAAATACTGTTCACAGCTACACAATTTACTGCTCCGGATTTTTCAGTTGCAACATTAAATGAATTAAATTCAATTGGTGCAACAGTTGGAGAAACAGTTAAAGTTAGAACGGTAGGTACCGGTGGATGGTTGTTGTTATACAAATATGCTAACTCTACAAGTGTAGATTGGACACAATCTTACGCTACTGTTGCTATACAAAATGGAACAGTCCAGTTTAACTCAAATCTATATTCTTTCTCTGGAACTGATATAGGTTATGATTCTAACATATTTGATAACAGTGAATTTGATGTGGAAGCAAGCACTGAATTACGAATTATCTTAACTGCAATTAAACATAAGATTTTAATCGGCGACTTAAAACAGTCTTATCTAAACTTATTCTTAAGCAGTGTTCGATATGCACATAGCGAACAACCATTTATAGATTGGATTTTTAAAACAAGTTTCATCCGCGCCACACATAATGTCGGAGCATTGAATCAACCTGTTAATTATCCTGTTGATAATTTAAGTAACTTCCAAGATTATGTTGCAGAGGTTAAACCTTACAGAACTAAAATTAGAGAATATATTAGCGATTATACTGCGTTAGATTCTAGTTCTAGCTCAGTGACTGACTTTGATTTGCAACCTACATTTGAAGGTACTAGCGTTACTGCCATCAACGTTACTGCATCTAATAATATGATTGTAAGTTCCGATTCAAATGTTCAAAAATATCCTTGGAAATTTTGGTTAGATAATGTAGGCTATAAGATACTTGAAATTAATGTTACTAATGGTGGTAATGGATATGTTAATGTTCCGCAAGTAGTTATTACTAGTCATAGCGGAGCAGGAGCAGTTGCAACTGCATTTATTGCAAATGGTATTGTTACTAGAGTAGTAGTTGTTTCTAGTGGTAGTGGCTATTTGTCTGCGCCAACAATTACATTTAATGGCGGTCTCGGCGCTAATGGAACGTCTGCTAAAGCAGTGGCTATTATAGGTGACAGCTTGGTTAGAACAAATCTAATCGGATTAAAATTTGATAGGATTGATCAATCATACTATATGACAACGTTAGAGCAAGTTGATAAATTTGTTGGAATATATCCTCGATTACAATTTGCATTGTCTTGGGCTCCGGATGTTCGTATCGGACAATCAAAAGTTACCATAAATGGTACACAAATTCTTAGAGAATTGTACACCATCGCAGTGATTAAATCAACTACTAATGGATACACACAGTACACTGGTACTATTACCTTTGTCACTGCTCCAGCTACTGGAAGTAAGATTGTAGTTACTTACAGTAAAGATATGTCAGTATTATCTGCTACAGATCGTATTCAATTCTACTATAATCCTACAACAGGACAATTAGGAAAAGATTTATCTCAGTTAATGCTTGGTATCGATTATGGTGGGGTACAAGTTAACGGATTAGGATTTAATGTAAGCGGCGGTTGGGGGTCATCACCGTTCTACTCAGAAGCCTGGGCTAACAGAGATCCAAATTTCAACGACTATTATGTACAAGTAGGAGCAAACTCTCATGTGTTTGTATTACCATACGAACCGCCTGTAGGAACAAATATTAACATTTATTATGTTAGACAAAAAACATTCTCGTACATTTCAAATGGTGCGTCAACCGGATACTCATTTGATTTAAATATGATGTCTCCAAGAGTTACTGTACAATCTGTAGATACTACCACCAATGTTTCTAGTACATATCAAAAAACTGGAAGCGGTGGTTTCACTCTTAAAGTTGCAAGTACCGCCGGAGTTGTTGCTGGTATGGGTGTGTACGGTCAAGGATTTTTATCTAGACAGCAGATTCTTAAAGTAGTTGATAGCACAACATTAACCTTAACAGAGATTCCAGATAACATAACTTTACAAAGAACTTACACTACTGTAGGAAGTTCGTTTTCGACTATTAAATTATCAGATACTACAGGTATTCTTCCTGGCATGATTATTACAGCGAATGTAACAATAACACCGGCATTCCCTGAAACGCCATACCAAGTTCCTGCTTTTGTATCTGGACAAAAAGTATTAAGTGTTATTGATCTAACAACAATTACAATAAGCGCAATTCCGGATGTTCCATTATTAAACGGCAATAATGTAACATTTACTTCAGTTCCTACTCAAGGAGATCTATTAGTATTTTCAAACATAGCTGGAAGTTTTGTATTAAAACTTAATAGTGTAACTGGATTAAAAGCAGGTGATGTTGTTACAAGTGCCGGTACTAATTTTACGTATGATACTGTTATTGCACCTAATGGTGTTGATACTGCAAATAATTGTGTTACTTTGAATCAAGTATTGTTAACAAACATTCCAAGTGGTAATCCAATAACATTTACAAGAACACTTATTGAACCAGTCGATGTTATTATTAGTGCATCGGGAACAATTCTTTTATCAAATCCGTATTCGTCTGGTACAATTATTACTGGCGGCACTGGATATTCAGTATCAGACATCTTAACTGTAGTTGGCGGAACACATTCAATAGCCGCGCAGATAAAAGTTACAGCAGTTGCGATGGGAGTAATTACTCGATTTAGTATCATTAACCAGGGAGAGTATTCAACTGTTCCACCAAATCCTATAACAGTAACAGGCGGAACTGGAACCGGAGCAACATTTGCTCTAACTAGTGTTAGTGTTACTGGAACTTACCAGCCTACTAAACTAGACGATCCAAATTATAATTCTGTTAGCTTAGGATTGTGGACAGTTGGAACTAGCTATGCTGTAGGTGATGTAGTTACTGTACGATCTAATCGTTACATTTGCCTAGTAGCCAATACTGCGTCTGGTTTGTTTAATACTTCGTTCTCAGCAGGTTATTGGAGATTAATTAATCCAAATGCTATTATGCCAACACCAGTAATTGGAACTTCGGTAATTACCAGTACAGTTGACGGCGGCTATGGCGCAAGATTACAAGTGTCCTTTACATCAGTTGATGATGGTGGATCAGCAAGTTCATCCGCACCAAGCTCTACACTAGATGGTAGCATCATTGATAATCAAATTACTAACGTTATAGAATTACCATCTACGTTCGTAGTATATGATGGTGACGAATTTATTCTAAGACAAGATACTAGTGATGGATCTATACCAACGTCTGATGCAGATTATGATACTGCAATAACTGGTGGAGACCTAGCCTACTCAACTGCAACAGGTATACTTGCTGATGATATAATCATTGACGGTGACGGATTAGTTACTTCAACAACTAGCCCTGCTCCAGAAGAAGTAGTTCCAGGTCAAGTTGTTGATACACTAGCTATTAAAGTTTATGACAAAGTGTCGACTGGTTCTGCTAGTATTAAAGCAATTAACCATATTGCTGACGGAATTACAGCCGTATACAGTATTGGTCAAACACCTAATAGTCAGCGAGCTGTTATTGTTAAAGTTGATTCTAACATAGTAACCTATAATACAGATTATACAGTTAATTATCAATCGGCTGAAATTATTTTTAATACAGTTCCAACAGTAAATTCACTTATTAGTATTTTTAGTATAGGATTTAATGGAAGTAATATTTTAGATATTGATTATTTTGTCGGCGATGGTACTACAACTGAATTTATTACAAGAGCAAATTGGGAAACCTCTATAACCTCATTAATCTATCTAAATGGACAACCGGCTAATCCTGCTATCTTTAAAACAGATAGTACTTATAATTTTTCTAATGCTATTGGATTGCGATTTGCAGTACCACCAAATGCTGGAGATCTAATTAACTATATTATTGTTAATGGAAATCAACAGACATTTGCAGTGACAAAAACAGAAAATATAATGTCTGATGGAGTAACGCCAACATACACATTACAATATCCAATTGGTGATATATTGCCTAACGAATCTAATATGATTGTGCGTATAGGACAAAATATTCTAAAAGCACCAAATAACAGTTATTTCTCAATCGGCAGTAACAGATTAAATTATGTTCTTGATCCGACAAAGGTTGCACCATTTTCTCCAACTTCAAACTTGGTAATATATGCTGGCGGAAATATATTAAGACAAGGATCTGACTATTCAGTCGATCCAAGCGGCTTTACAGTTAAAATAACTAAAGCAATTTATTCTAAGTATACTGGACAACAACTAATTATCAGTGTGCTACCAACAAATGTACCAACGTATAGTTATAATCAAACATCTGGACAAATTACATTCAGCCCGATTCCATCTATGGGGCAATCAGTTGAAATAATCAGTTCATATAAACAAGATATATTAGATATTCAGCGAACTGACATTAACTATACTTCGGCTATTACAGTGACTCCTGGTACACAAGAGTTTTATACTTACAATTCTATCGGTGGCGGATTAATAACACTTGACAGACCTGTAATCGATAATCAATATATTTGGGTTATTAAAAACAGCACATTGCTAACTCCGGGTATCGACTATAAATTAAATGAAGACTTACAATCAATCCAGTTGGCAAATCCTCCTGTTCTTAATGATACAGTTACCTTAATGACGTTTGGTAGCAATGTATTACCATCTTCAAGTATTTCTTACATGCAATTTAAAGATATGTTAAATCGTGTTTCTTATAAGAGATTAAATGCTACCAAGAGAACGACACTAGCAGAAGATTTACATTGGAATGATACACAAATTGTACTAGCGGATGCCAGTAACTTAGATCAGCCAAACCGTGCCAATAACAAACCTGGTATTATTGAAATTCGAGGAGAACGTATTGAGTATTTCTCTATCAGCGGAAATGTTTTAAGTCAACTGCGTAGAGGCACATTAGGCACAGGTGTATATAATTTAAATAAAACAGGTACATTTGTGCAAGGTATTGGAGCAAGTGAGACTATTCCATATACAGACACTACTACTACTGAAGTTATTACCTCGCCAGGCGGCACAACAATTGAATTAGGATTTACTCCGGGTATAGCAGTTGGGTCAACATATAAAGGTTCTGTGCTATCAACACTTGCAGAAACTCAATCTTTGGCAGCTAAATCTGTAGAAGTATTTGTTGGTGGGTATATTTCTACTGGAAATTGGACTGAAGCTACTAGTTATTCAATCGGGGATATTGTTAATGTAGGACCTTATACATATCGATGCATAACTGCTAATACTAGCTCAGCATCGTTTGCTGAAGACAGTGCATACTGGCACTTCTTTGTTGGTAATATTCGACTAAAGAATAGCCCTTATAGTGTTTTCAATATTAATAATGCTCCATACAGTCCTGCTGGTGATGTCACATTCCCTGCAGACTTTACAGTTGACGGTGTTACTCCGGCAATTACACTAACAAATTCATTGAACTTTGGAACACGAGTTACTGTAGTTAAACAAACAGGACAAGCATGGGATAGCACAATTAATATCTTAAATGACAGTGGCATTATTGCTAACTTTATTAAGGCTGCTCCGGGAATTTGGTATACAGACTACAAAAGTTAACATAGTAGATAATAATCATTGATAAATATAACATAAAGAGAGATCAAAATGCAGAGTAAAGACGTAACAGGAATTCATATTGAAGGTCATATTAAAATTCATGACCCTATTTCTAAAGAAATTTACATTAATAAACGCAATGCAATCCACTACGAAAACATAAGTGTTGCGCTTGCGCAGTCTCTTTCTAACAGTTCCAATGGATTTATCTATCAAATGGCGTTTGGAAATGGCGGGACAAGCATTGATCCTACTGGTATTATTACGTATTTGACACCTAATACTAGCGGAACTAATGCTAGCCTATATAATCAAACGTATCAAAAAGTAATTGATCCAAACTCTGCAACTAATATAGATCCAACTCGTAATTTTACAGAAATTCGACATGTAACCGGTACAAACTATACTGATATATTTTGTACTTGTTTATTAGACTACGGTGAGCCTAGTGGACAAAGTGCATATGACACAACTGCGACTGGTGAAACCACTTATATTTTTGATGAGTTGGGATTGAAGAGTTACAGCGCAACAGGACAAAGTTTACTATTGACTCACGTTATTTTTCATCCTGTACAAAAAAGTTTAAATCGTTTGATTCAAATTGATTATACAGTGCGTATTCAAAGCCTTACTGGCTTAGTAAATGTTTAAGGAATAGACGATGACATATACAGTTCAATTTACTGATTCTACTAATCCTTCAAAACCTTCTATCACAGTTGCAGACGGTGCGCTTAATACACAAACAAGTTTGACATTTCCTGGAAAAAATTACGCAGGATATGCTCCTGTTATTGCTGGAGACTTGCTACATTTATTAGAAAATTTTGCTAATTCAACTGCACCTGCAAATCCTGTACAAGGTCAATTGTGGTTTGACACTAAAAATAACAGTAATGTTCTTATGGTGTATGATGGCAACAGTTGGGTCGAAGCTGGAAATTTAAAGAAAGCACCTTATGCAAGTGCTCCTAGTGTAGCATCAAGCAGTGCCGGAGATCTATGGGTAGATACAACTAACAGTCAGCTGTACTTATTTTCTGGTTCATCATGGTTATTGATTGGACCGCAATTTAGTCAAGGTGCCGCAACTGGTCCAGTTGTTGAATCAATTGTCGATACTGGCAATCTTGCACATTCGGTCATTTCATTATATGCGTTAAGTTCAGAAAATAATGTATCTTATAGACTTGCAATAATAAGTTCAGACACTTTTACTCCTAAGTCTACAATTACAGGTTATAGTTCAATCAATGAAGGTATTAATTTGTATGCTAGTACCTCATCTAGTACTGGATCCAGTGCAATATTATGGGGAACAGCTAACAGTGCTAACGCATTAATGGTTAACAATAATGCCGTTGCCGCTTCTAACTTTTTAAGAAGTGACGTTGCAAGTACAACTAATCAAGCTCTAAATGTTAGAAGCCCAAATGGCATAAGCATTGGTAACGATTTAAGTTTGAGCATTATACAAAATTCAAATAACTTTACATTTAGTTCTTCAAAGAGTGCTAACAGTATAGAATTTAACGTAAACAAACAAATTTTAGTACATCTAGATCCTAATGGTAAAGTTGGTATAGGACCTGGAAATGTTAGTCCAGTGTCTGCACTAAGTGTTGCAGGTGTAGTAACAGCAGGAACACCGGGAACACCAGGCGGACTAGCAGTAACTGACGGTGGCAGTCCGGGATCGACAACTGTATTTTCAGTTAGCCCCTCGGCAGGGATAGCTACATCACTTAATACTACTTTTACTGGAAGTACAGTAACTATTGCCGGTGGACAACTAATTTTAAGTGCAGCCACCGCAGATAGTTCAGTAATTTTACCACCACCGACTACAGGTACCCCGTTATACGATATCGGTAGCCAATTTCAACCGTTTAGAAATGTTTATGCTCAAAACTTCGTGGGTGCGTTTGTTGGTAACTTCGCTGGTTCAGTTACTGGTTCAGTTACTGGAACTGCCGATGCTCTTAAAACTCCTACATTGTTTACTGTAGCAGGTGACGTTGCAACGCCAACAACAGATCCAGGCGTAAGTTTTACTGGAAGTCAACCGTTAGGAACTGCGGTTCTTAATGTTGCAGTACAACCACAAATGATTGGCGGGCAAAAACTTGCATCCTCATCTTTAAATAGTGACAAGATACTAGTATTACAAAACGATACCAATCTTGTAAAAATGACAAAAGCAACATTCTTGCAAGGTGTAGCACAGTACGCAATACCAGTTGGGTCTATTATGCCTTATGCAGGTCCAGCATCTTCTGTGCCACCCGGATGGTTGCTGTGTGATGGAAGTGAAGTTAATAGAACTACCTATAATACATTGTTTAATTTATTCTTGTATACATACGGAGCACAAAAATCTCTCAAAGGCAACAACACATTTGCATTGCCAGACTTGCGTGGACGTTTCCCATTAGGGCTTGATAACATGAATAACTATGGTAATATTCCAGGGTTCGTTCAAGCAACTACTTCTGGAGGAACAACAGTTAATACTGGCGGACAAATTGGTGCGGCAGGAAGAATTACACCATTAGCGGCCAACGTTCTTGGCAACTATGGCGGAAATCAAAGTGTGGTTCTTGATGTTACAAATATCCCACAGCACACACATAATCTACAAAGTGCTAATAATGTTCAATACTATGCACCTGGAGCAGAAGGTGCTACAAGTGATACTAGTGCTAATGCAAATTTTGGATATGGTATACCTACTGGTGCAGGCAATACAGGTTATGGTATTTCAACTACTGGAAATGTAAATGCTCCTACAGTTGGCCAGGGTGTAAACACAATGAATCCATATTTGTTCATTAACTATATAATTTTTACCGGTAGCCTATAATGACCTATGCAATAACTTTAACAAATGGTAGTACATTAACAGAAATTAGCAATGGTGTTATTGATCAAACTCACACTGATCTTACATTAATTGGACAAAATTATACCGGCTACGGTACTTTTTTAAATGACAACTTTGTTCATCTATTAGAAAACTTTTCAAATACAATACAACCACCGAATCCGATTATGGGACAGTTGTGGTATGATACTAGTTCAAATGTATTAAAAGTTTATAACGGAACTAATTTTACGCCTACTGGAAATACAGTAGTTGCATCTTCAGCACCAAGTGGCCTTGCAACAGGACAACTTTTTATTGACAGTACAACTAGCCAATTATATTTTAATGATGGATTAGAGACGAACCTCGCAGGACCAATTTACACTAAGGCACAAGGCCCATCGGGTTTCGAAGTAGTAGATGTATTTGACGTATATGGAACTAGTCAAACCATTGTTAAACTGCTAGTCGGAAACACCCTATTAGGTATTTTTAGTAAAACAGCATTTACCCCAAATTCACCTATTGACCAGTATACTTCATCTGCATCAATAACTGGTACTCAAATTGGGTCAACTTTAACTGTTACGGCTGTTACATCTGGTACACTCAGTATAGGACAAACCCTAGTTGGAACTGGGATTCCTGCTGGCACTATTATAACTGAATTTTTATTAGGTCCCGGTGGTCAAGGGCAAGCTCAAGGCGGTGTTGGCACATATGGAGTAAGCACAAACGCTAATGTGCCGTCTACAAATATAACTGCAATTTATGGAAGTATCAAAATTGGTTTTAATGTAGGTACATACGGCGGAATACAATTTAATGTTCCGACCCTACAAGCTAACTATTTGTTATCTCCTGCCGGAACTTTATTAAATTCTAGCAGTTTTGTCAGTGCATCGGGTGATTCTACTATTTCTAATGGTGGACTTACAATACAACCAACAGCAACTGAGCCTGCACTGGTGTTAGGTTCAGCAGGACAAACTCAAATAAATGTTAATGCTAATAGCACAAACGTTTTTCAAATACAATCAGTGTTTGCTAATCAAGATTTTGATATTACATTAAAGACTGGATCTACAAGTGCATCTGCATTGCACATTATTGCTAGTACACAGCGTACTGGAATCTATACTAATGCTCCACAAGCTACACTAGATGTAAATGGAACATTTAGAATAGCATCAGGAAATGCCCCAGCTCACAATAATTCAGTAGGTGTCACTGGTCAAATTGCATGGGATTCCGGGTACATTTATGTTTGTACAGCAACAAATACCTGGGTAAGAGCGGCTCTTTCAAGCACCTCTTGGTAACAGTCCAAATTATGATAAATACACTGAAATAAGGAACGAGCGACACTATGTCATACACAATTAATCATTTTAACGGCACACCATTAGCAACGATTGCCGACGGTACAGTAAACACTAGCACCGATCTTACCCTAATCGGTAAGAATTATGCCGGGTATGGCCAAGCACAAAACGACAATTTTGTCTGGTTGCTAGAGAATTTTGCCAGTGCATCTCCAGGCCCATCCAACCCACAAGCTGGTCAAATATGGTATAACACTACATTAAACAAATTGCAGTTTTACGATATTAATGGTACTTGGCGTACAACAGGCGGTGCATCAATTGGCAGCTCATTCCCAACAAATTTAACAGTAGGCGATTTTTTCTTTAATACTGCTAGTAATCAATTATATGCATATACTGGAGTGGGAAATCCTCCATTTACACTTATTGGTCCTCAGGAAGTTGTAGGTGCAATGACTACACAAATGTTATCAACTACTGTAACTGACAGCAATAATGTACACAGACCAGTTATCCAAGGCGTAGTTGATGGCCAAGTAGTGTTCATGATTAGTAGCACATCATTCTTATTACCTACAGGTCAAGTCACTGGATTTGATCAAATTAATCAAGGTATTACTTTAACAGGAACATTAGCCGCTGATAATGGAGTTACTGCTGGCAGTTTTGAATTTACTGGTACGGCAACGAACGCAAAAGCATTAAACGGTGTGTCTGCTAGTAGTTTTGTTACATCATCGGCCGCTCAATTTACAGCTTCGGCTACTTTTTCAGACACTGGATTTGTAATTGGCAATCCAACAGCTAAATTATCGATTGCTAATGATTCTACTACAGGAGTTCCGACACTTAAAAACGTTAATGGTCCTCAAATCAACTTTGTAGTAACCTCCGGTGCTAGTACTATTAATCCAATGACAATTAATGGTACTGATTTATTACCCGGAATCACATCGACTTCTAGTTTAGGTTCACAAACTTTACAGTGGTTAAATGTCTATGCTACAAACTTTTATGGTACAGCAACAAACTCTAATTATTTAAGTGTTGGTGGTACCTACGTTTCAGCAACTACAGGTGTTCCTGGCGGTAACGTACTCAGTGTTGCGGCAAGAGATACAAGCGGCAATTTAACAGCCAATGTGTTTAATGGTAATGCTACAAGCGCAAACTATGCCGACTTGGCTGAAAAATATCTACCATCGCCTGAATATCCTAACTATTCACCAGGTACAGTAGTATGTGTAGGCGGATCAAAAGAAATTTGTCCAGCAACTTACGGTTCTAAAGCTATTGGTGCAATAAGTACCAACCCTGCTTATATGATGAATCAGGATCTAGCTGGTGGTATATATGTAGCACTTAAAGGTCGTGTACCGGTTAGATTAGTAGGCGGATGCACTAAGGGCGATTTAATTGCACCCTATGGCAGTGGTCAAGCCGCAAGTATAGGCAATCCGGCTGGTACGAATAGTGGCGGTAACTTGTTTAGTTCAGATGATACTGCACCTATTTGTTTTGCAGTGGCACTAGCAGATTGCACAAACTCAGATGAAACACTAGTCGAATGTGTTATTTTATAAATAGTTTTTAAAGAAAAAGGAATATAAATGTCAGCTGTTTTCCAAGGATATATTAACAACGGTGCAGATGGAGTAGCGGGTACTACACTACATGTTACTTCAATGACCAGTGGTGCTATTACATTAGGAATGGTGTTGACATCTGGCTCTACAATTCCATCAATTACTTATGTTTCTGCCTTTATTAGCGGTACTGGCACAAACAATGGTGGTACTTATACTGTTAATTACAGTCAAAGTTCAGGCACTTCAACCGGCCCTATTACTATTGCTGGTAATATGACTACAGTTGCCGCAAATGACTTTAATACAATTCAAGCTGCCATTTCTGGTATTTACGGAAAAGTACCAGCCGGCTACGGACAGAATTTAAGCACATTTGATGCCGCGGTTGCTACTGGTGCTAAGATTACTGCCGCACAATGGAATGCATTACAAGCTGATATCACAGCGGTAAATTGGCATCAACTTAATGCGGCTCCTGTGTACAACGGAAACCCACTAACTACAGCAACAAATACTGTAAAAATTAGACAAGCTGACCGTGCCGCATATCTTGCAGTTGCGTTAGCATTATCAAATCCTAGTCCTACTACAATCGGCGGCGTAAGCTATCCAGGTTGTTATGTAAAAGCTGCCACTAATCAATTTACTAATCCGGTTCCAGGTGCATCAGAAAACGATAACAGTTTCCCAGCAGTTAGCGTTCGCAACCAAAGCTGGGGTAATACTAGTAGCGGTACATCATATGGTACTCAACCATCTGGTAAACAAAGTGTAATATGCGAAACTACACTAACATTTACTGCACAGGGCGGTTACAGTGCCAATCAAATTGCAGAATGGTTCTTCCAATCAGGTAGTTCGATTACATTTAGCGGTTCTAGACAGTTTGGTACTGTTTCAGGAAAAAATACATCTTGGACAGCATTATTAAACAACATGGGAACTATTAGTTTTAGTTATTCGGGAGTTACTGCTACCGGTAATCCGGTGTTATCATCCGGCGGATCCGGCCTAACAACATATGGTTGGAACTGGTTCAATAATAATAAAGGTGCAAACGGTATAGTTATTTGTACTAACAGTCTAGGAACAACAGGTTCAAGTTTGTATGCTCCTAACCAATATACATTAACTGCTAGTATAGATGCAACGGGCAGTATCTTAACATTTATTGCAACATTCTCGGACTTATCAACAGCCTATACAAAGACACAAGCAGACGGTGCAGTAGGCGGAAACCCAAATGATACTACTACGTTTAGTATTGATGATCCGGTTGACGGCACACTAACCAGCATTATGAATGTTAAGTATGCAACTGGACCATATGTGGATGTTACTGCCTATTTGCCAACGGTTGCAACACCAGTTCTACTAGGAACTTAATCAGTTATTTTTCACCTATCGGCTTGACAAGCTAATTACTGTAGTGTATTATATTACATTACGGAGTTATCTATGGATGAAAGAATTGAAAAAGCGTTTGCTGTAGCCAATTACATGTCTACGTTGAGCAATCAAAGACGAATAATTTTAGAAGAATACCAGCAAAAATTAGTTTATTATGTTAACGGTGCTACCTTTAAAATCACACCAGAACTAATTAATTTTGCAAAAACAGCACTGGACCTAGGTCATACTACAGATGTAGCATTTGTAGATTCTAATAATTTCCCATTAATTGTAGCAGATGTTCAAGAATTTTTTGATAATATCGTTGAGATATACTTTTCATCTACAAATGAGTATGCAGTCAAGTACGCAGATTTAAAAAGCAAAAGAAAAATTTCTGATATAGTTGAGTTATGACAACTGGTGCAGTAATCTTTTCTCAAAACAATTCTAATATTGACTACACTAAACTGGCAATATTTGCCGCCAGCAGGGTTGAAAAATATCTAGATATTCCTGTAAGTCTTATCACAGACAATAAAGATTGGCTTTTGAAAGCATACCCAGATCATAAATTTGATCAAGTGATTGAAATACCTTACGTTGAAGCTAATCAAAGACGAACATTTTATGATGGCAGCCTTGCAAGCAAGATGCTCGAATGGCGAAATTTGTCAAGAAGTCAAGTGTATGATTTAACTCCATATGATAGAACATTAGTTATAGACAGTGATTATATAATTAATTCTTCTATTTTAAAACCAGCCTTAGATAATCAATACGATTTTCAAATTTATCATAACAGTTTTGATTTGACTGGTAACAGAGATGTAGGCGCATTTAATCGAATCAATGAATATTCAGTTCCTTTTTATTGGGCTACAGTTTTTATCTTTAATAAAAATTCTATAATGCAATGTTTTTTTGATCTTGTAGAATATATTAAATCTAATTGGATTTATTTTAGAACACTGTATGGAATAGATGCACCTGTATATAGAAATGATGTTGCATTTAGTATTGCCATCCACATAATGAACGGAAAAACAAATGGAGAGTTTACAGTAGAGCTTCCCGGAAAAATGATATTTTCAGCAGATAGAGATATCTTAATTAGTACAGACAATGATAAGATGAAATTTCTAATTGAAAAGAAAGATTTTTATGGAGAGTATACTCTGGCTAAAACTACTGGACTAGATGTACATGTAATGAATAAATTTAGTCTTAGTCGATATATTGACGGAGGCAATGGTGTCTAAAGGATTTTTAATTTTTGCACAAAATACCGACATTGATTATGTCAAACAAGCCTACGCATTAGCGTTAAGTATTAAACACAGCCAGCCGACTATCAATAATGTTTCTTTGGTAACAAATAGTGTTGTACCTGAAAAATATCGTAAAGTATTTGACCAAATAATTCCTATTCCTTGGTTTAAGGCAGATGGAAACAGTCCGCTTGCGGCAGAACATCGCTGGCAATTATATCATGCAAGTCCCTATTCTGAAACCATTGTGTTAGATGCTGACATGTTGTTGTTAGAAGACATTGCCAGTTGGTGGGATTATTGTTCTCCTTATGATGTTAAATTTTGTTCAAAGATTAATAATTATAAGTTAGAAAATATACTAGTTGATACATTTCATAGAAAAACATTTATTGCAAATAAATTAACTAACCCTTATTTTGCCCTACACTATTTTAAAAAGGGTGATAAGGCACATGAATTTTATAAAGTATTGGAATTTGTAATTAATAATTGGGAATGGTGTAACACAAAATTTGCACCAGAGCTATACCAGGAATGGCCCAGTATGGATCTAGCAACAGCTATTGCTATAGAAATCACAGGAACTCATGACGAGGTGATTGACAACTGTAGTCCGTTATCGTTTATTCATATGAAGATACCACTGCAAGGATGGACTATGATGTCTAATAGTTGGCAAGATACTGTACCGTTCGTGTTGAACTCAAAAGGTGAATTAATAGTTGGCAATATTAAACAGACTAAGTTATTCCATTACGTAGAAAAGAATTTTATAACATCTGATATATTAACACGATTGGAGAATTTAAATGCCTCGTAAAAAATATGTTCCGCCAGCTCCTATCGTAATGAAATTTTATCTGCATTACGATAAAGATACAGGCATTTTAAAAAGTATATCTAATGATGTATCGTATCACGGATACAGTAATTTTGAAATATCAGCTGGCGACTATAAATTGTTTATCGAAGGAGTTAAACGTCCTCAAGACTATTTAATTTTAAGTAATAACGATGAAATTACTCTAGTAAAGGTAATAGATCAATCTTACGAATTTAAAAATAAAATGTTTGAGTGGATTAATATGCCACCTACTACTGATACAGAAGTTACAGTCGAATGGATTAAGTCTACAAGGCATTGGAAATTTTCTTTATCTGATTCTGCTAAATCATCTGTACTTCCAGATTCGAACACTGTAATATTATTTTTTATAACGTTAGCAGATGATTTTGACTTCTTAATAAGAAGTATTGCACTTAATATAAATGAGCTAGCTATAAAGGATTTGTACGTTCCTTTTAGATACGATATTGAAGATCAAATAGCTAAAATATCAATGTCTACAAAACTACATTTTAAAAGTTACGGATTGATTATAAATGATTAAAGTTATAGAACAAGATATTATATTTCTCAGCTACGATGAACCCAACGCTGAAAAAAACTATGCAGACTTATGCAACAAAGTACCTTGGGCAAAGCGTGTGCATGGTGTTAAAGGTAGCGATGCCGCACACAAGGCATGCGCCGCACTAAGTGAAACAGAATACTTTGTTACAGTAGATGCAGATAATATTGTAGACCCTAAATTCTTAGAAGTTGAAATTGATATTGATGCTCTCGGATTGACACCGGATCATGTGTTCAGCTGGTGCGGCAAAGTTCATGTTAATGGATTAATGTACGGCAATGGCGGCTTAAAATTATGGACACGTAAATTTGTCAACAATATGAAGACTCATGAAAACTCAGATCCCGATGATACTAAGGGACTAGTAGAGTTTTGTTTTGACGATAAGTACTATCAATTCAACGAAAATTTCAGTGAAAGTTTTACCAATGCAACTCCATTCCAAGCATGGAGAGCAGGCTTCCGTGAAGGCGTAAAGATGTCATTAGATCAAGGTGCTAAGGTAGAAAAACTACAAACTGTTTGGTGGCAAAATTATCATAGATTACTCATATGGGCAAGTGTGGGTGCTGATGTAGAAAATGGAATTTGGTCAATTCTTGGAGCTAGAGAAGGAGCCTATTTGACCAATTGTACAGATTGGGATTATAGCAATGTACGTGATTTTGAATACTTAACAAAACGTTGGTTAGATAATCATGAAGGATCAGATCCAGAAAAGACCACTGCTTATATTAATTTTTTAGGCGATGAACTTAGAGAAAAATGCGAACTAGAAATTAGTAATTTGGATCCGTCCGGTAGCAAATTTTTTAAAACTGTTTATAGCAACACCCCGAGAATAATACGTAAACGCAATGTATGATATTTTCTTTATTTCTAATAAGTTAAATGACAAAAACTTTTCTGTTTTAAAAGAAAGATTTCCATTGGCTAGGCAAGTTTCATCATTTGATGATGCTAAAAAGAAATCTTTTACCAAATTCTTTTGGATAGTTTGGCCTGATTTAATAGTCAATGACGACTTTAATTTTGATTATCAAGTTCCAGAATGGGATAAAGACTATATTCACGTATTTAAAAATAACGAATTCTATGACGGAATAATACTGTTTCCAAAATCAAAATCTGTATCTAAAAAAGAAATTGATTATAGATTTTTTGTTAATAAAAAAGAAATAGATGTACAAGCAAGTACACCTGCACAATATGATATTTTTAATATTAGTACCTTTGAAGAATATCAATCAGCAATGGAGACAGCTACTACTGATCTATTTTGGGTTATCCCGCACGAAGTAGAACCGTTAGATGATTTTAAATTCGATTTATATTTTAGTCATCATAATATGCAAGAACGAAATATGAATCACGTGTTTAAAAATGTCGACGTAGATGAAAACAAATATAACGGAATAATGCTTTTATCAAAATTTAAGCCTCTTGCAAAGAGAGAATTTAATTTTAGATTCCCAGTCAATAAAAAAGAATACCCTGTTGTTGCTAGTAAGTTAAAACCTTATGACATTGTTTTTATCAGTTATAACGAAAAAAATGCAGACGATAATTGGAACAAATTAATATCAAAATTTCCTAGAGCCCAGAGAGTTCATGGAGTTAAAGGAATACATAATGCTCACATTGCCGCCGCTAAATTAACAACTACTCCGATGTTTTGGGTAGTAGATGGTGATGCTGTTATTAAAGACTCTTTTGATTTTAGCTTGCTATTGCATCATTGGGATAGAGATACTGTATATGTATGGCGCAGTCAAAATCCAATTAATAACTTAGAATATGGTTACGGTGGTGTTAAATTGCTACCTAGGAATCTTACTTTAAATATGGATGTTAATAGTGTGGACATGACTACTAGCATTAGCACTAAATTTAAAGCAATGGACCAAGTAAGTAACATTACAGCATTTAATACAGATGCATTTAGTACTTGGCGTTCAGCTTTTAGAGAGTGTTGTAAACTAGCAGTAATTAACAATGAGGAGGCATTGGCTAGATTACACTTTTGGTGTCAATTAAATACCTATGTTCCATTCGGTAGCTATGCTTACATGGGTGCTATTCAAGGTCGTCAATACGGTGAAAAAAATGCCTCCAATCCGGAGGCACTGGCCAAGATAAATGACTTTATTTGGCTACAAGATCTTTGGCAAGAGGAAAAATCTCAGCTATCACTTTAGCACAAGCAATAGCAACTTCCTGGTGCTCTTTCTGTGTACCATTTGCACTACGTAATTCAATAAAATGAATCCAACTGCGTAGTGTGCCGTTCATATATAACCGACTTTCAATAAGTCCTTCCGGCAGAACAGCACGAGCTTGTTCTTTGGCAATACCTTTTTCAATGGCCCACGTATAAGC
>Ga0007810_1000083_pt1 | contig 26579 bp, 18 predicted proteins | sample CryBogCBE15Jun09_FD_71193 | JGI IMG/M metagenome (GOLD analysis project Ga0007810, IMG submission 71193) | Freshwater microbial communities from Crystal Bog, Wisconsin, USA - CBE15Jun09 | ecosystem: Environmental > Aquatic > Freshwater > Lake | place: Crystal Bog, Wisconsin, USA | collected...
TGTTAAAACCTGTTTCCTTATGGCTGTTATAATAATTTAAGTTGTACCGCACACTGTGTATTTCTGCATACTCAAGGTTGGGGTTGCCTAATTTTATGTACAGCGGGTTGCTGTTGTCAATCAACGGCTGTAGTTGGTATGCCTGCGGTGCCTGTACGCCAAATGAATAGTAAATATTAAACCGCATGCCCCGTGCATTTGTGTAAAAGCTCAGGTTGGGCGAAAAGCCCTTGTATCGTTGTTGGTAAAGGGTGTCTTTGCCCTGTGGCTGGCTTTGGGTTATAGCATCCTGCCAACGCAGGCCAACGCCAAACCCTGTGTTTTTGCCGGTGTAGGTATAGTTTAGCTGTACCACGTTATTGTAGGTGTGGTTGTTGTAGTGGCTGCTGAGGGTATCGTTTAGCAGGTCGTACAACTTGGTTAAGGTGTTATAGCCATAAACATCCTTGGGTATGTCGTTAATGCCATAGTTGTAGTTGTAGCTAATATTCAAGCTGCTTTTTTCTGCCAATGGCTCGCTGTAGCTTACTGTGGCCCCAACCCTGGTGGTGCGGTTGGTGTTATATTGTAACTGGTTAACCAAAAGGGCGTACGCGGTGCTATCAACAGGGTAAAAACTGTTGTTAGACAGGTTATACAGTTGCGATTTGGAGTTGTTTATATTGTTGTTGAGGCTGATGAAAATATTCCTCCTGGAATTGGCAAACCTGCGGTTATAGGATATTTGGCCATTAACATTGGGTGTATTGGTGTGGCTTATGCTTTGCCGGTTGCCACTATTAATTTTAGTACTGTCGGCCAAGTTGGTGTTAAAGCTCGCAACGGAATGGTTATCGTAGGTGTTAAAGCCTGCCCCCTCATTAAAGCGAACAACTGTTAATGTATCAGGCCTGTACTCAAAATAAAGGCCTGTGTAAATATTCGTACTTATTGCGGTGCTTCGGTTGGCCTCGTTGTAATAGGTGGAAGAGTCGGTGAAAATATTCTGCCTGTTAACCAGTTGCTGCTTTACGGTTTTATTCCTGTCATATCCCGCCCATGCACTAAAGTCAAAGTCTTTGCCGTATTTATCGGAATAGTTAAGTTTAAGTTGTTTATTGTCGGTGGTGCCGTTCCAGTTGTTGTACGATGCATCGTCGCTACCGCTGTTGTTATTGTCGCTCCTGCCAGTGTTGTTGGCACCGGCTATCAGAGATACCTTACGGTCGTTATTAAAAAAGTTGGTGTTGGTTTTGCCCTCATAACGGCCTTGGGTGCCGCCGGCTAAGTAATCTTTGCCAAAAACACCGCGCCGCCTATTTTTTTTAAGGGTGATGTTGATGATCTTTTCCCTAACGCCATCCTCTACTTTGGTGGCCAAGGCTTGGTCGCTCCTTTTGTCAATAATCTGTATCTTGTCTATCACATCTGCCGGAAAGTTCTGGGTAACCGATTTAAAATCAGTACCAAAAAATGGTTTCCCGTCCACGTAAATTTGGGTTACGGTTTCGCCTTGGGCCTTTATGCCCCCGTTTTTGTCAACCTCTACACCGGGCATCTTTTTAAACATATCCTCCACCGTGCCATTTTTCCTAACCTTAAAAGTAGCGGAGCTAAATTCGGTAGTGTCGTTTTTTATTAACACAGCGGTTCGTTTAGATATGATGGTAACCGAGTTTAACGCGCCGTAAGAAGGCTGTAGCAAAATGGAGTCTAATTTTTTTAGCCCGTTGTGCGGTAACAATACTGTTTTGTTGGCTGTACTATAGCTTAAGGTGGCCACCTGTAATGTAAAGGTGCCTGCCTGCAAACCGGTGAACAAAAATTGGCCTAGGCTATCAGTAAGGCCCGACCGCTTAATGCTAGAGTCGGCACCGAGCAGCTTTACGGCAGCCAGTGGCAGAGCCTGCTTTGTGGCAGCCGAATAAACCCGCCCTGCTATGGTACCCTGCTGTGCATAGGTTGCTACCGTATTGAAAAGTGCTAAGCTAAATAAGAAAGTTATGGATATTCTACTGGGCCTTCTCATGGGTGCAATTTACGGTAAGCTTTTTTATCCCAAAGGCTTTCAGCTGATAAAAGTGTTGCCCTCGCCGTATGTAACAATTGTTTAAGAAAAATAAACGTGTAACTACTAAGGGTAATAAATTACAAAAGCGGTTACTTTTCAATAGCCGCTTTTGTATACGCAAAACTGCTATCAAATTAATAATCTGAGTATTCTGTTGGGTGTAAAAATACCATCACATTTTTTGACACATTATGTTGGTACTCGGGTTTGGCGCTCAGTGTTTTCCAATAGGCATCGTCCACAAAAGCTTTCCAATGCGCCTCACGGTCTGCTTTGTTGTTAAAGGTAGTCATATACATTAGGTTAGGCATTGTTTTGCCCGCCACTACCTCTGAGTAAAATACTGCGTTAAAGCCCAGCCTTTTAAACAACCCAACTTCGTCACCTGCATTAAACATTTGCACTTTGTTTTTGTACAATTTTTCTGTAGGCCCTTCATAGCTCCTTAATTCGTATACACGGTCGGCCTTGGGGCCGGTAAGTGTTGGTACAAAAGGTACGGGTGCTTGCTCAAATGCCTTTAGTATTATGGTTTCAATGCGGCTATAAGGTACATCGGTGTAAGCTGCATCAATGTATTGCTTACCGTCTGTTTGGTATTGGCTGTCGCCTTCCAATTTTGCCTCTAGCTGTTCGTATTGCTTCCAAGAACTAAAAGGTATAAATAGGTACACCAATTGTTCGGTGTCTTTATCGTTGGGCTTAAAAACGCCCACGTTGGGTATGCCAGCCCTGTGCATGGCTGGCAGGTAAGCGGTTTGTAAAAAGTTGTCTAGCTTCTCTTCCTGGGTGGTTGTTTTTAAGTGGTACACTTTCAACTGGTAATAATACCTGCCGCCTTTTTTCGCAAAGGCAAATGTTGACAAGCAAAGCAAAGTTGCTAATAAAAATAACGTTGATGGCAATAACCTGTTTCTGCTGATTTGCATAATTGTAACGATGTTTAAATTTTTATAACTGCATGTTTTGTGCCTGTGGCAATTTGTTGGCCAACCAACACGTTAACACCAGCTTTGATTTGTTTTATCTACATTGGTAAACCTTGTGCAAGCTATATCATATTGGCTTAAACCGTTCACGGGCATTTATGCAGCGTTCACCGAAATTAAGCTTTACAAACATCACACACCAATAACCGCAGAAGAAATATCTGCAAAGCAACGGTTTATTATCTGTGATTGGGATAACTTCGCCTATTAAAAGCAACTCATAAATAAATTAGCTATGGCGGAGAGAAAATTGAGTTCAACCAACTTTCGTAACCAAACTTTTTTGGAAGAAAAATGCACCCTTAACGAGCTGTTAGACCTCGTGAGCAAAAGATGGGTTTGCGAGGTGCTGTTTTGTATTGAGGAGGGTAATAGCAGGTTTAAGGCCATTAAAGAGAGCCTGACTTATATCAGCGACACGATATTGGCTGACAGGCTGAAGCTGCTGGGAAAATACGGCTTTATTTACCGGGCGTATTATGAAGAGGTGCCGCCGCGCGTGGAATACTCCATTACCGAAAAAGGCATCGAGTTGTCTACTCTGTTGGATAACATGTGTAAGTTTAGCGAAACTGTACAGGGTTTTGCAGGTTGTACAGTGTAATAAGCCGACTAGGGGCAGCTATATTGGCGTATGTGTTACTAGCTTTGGCGGCACATACGCCAATATCATTGTACAAAAATGCTACCCATTTTTGCGGTACCTAAAACACCAAATTACCCTTGTTTTTTATATGTTCATTGGTTAGTTCTGCCACCATTTGCACACCCGGTATGTTTTTTATAAACTGTATTATTTCCTTACAACGGGCATCCTCTATCTCTTCCCCTTTCAGCAGCCATAAAAAATCAATGTGTCTAAACTCAGGTAATAAAAAGCCGCCGTCGTAGTGGTTGTGGTAAATGTATTGGTGCAGGCCCGTTCCCTCTTCGTTATAGTGGTATACTTGAAAAAAGTAGGTTCTGCTTTTATTGACCACCGGAATTTCGTTTTTTGCATCCAGCCTAAAATTATAACCCAATGTGGTGTTTACCTGCCAGCAAAAACGGTAGTTTTTTGCCGATACCACAATGCCTAAAAGGCGGGTGCCTGCAAAAAAATCTTCCAATAGGCCATCATTGTCAAGCGTTAGCTTTTTCAAATTGTCAAAATTGTACGTCAATTGTTTTTTCTTCGGTGCCGCGTTTTATGCGCAAAACTGTTTTGTCGCCTTTTTTAAAATGCTGCAGGGCTGTCATATAAGTCATAACATCCACAAACTTATAGTCTCCCAGTTGCAATAGTATGTCACCGGGCTGTAAACCAAGCCTTTCTGCCAGCTTGCCTTTGCTAACATTGTCAATACGCATGCCAGTGCCTGTAAAGCCATAATCGGGCATTACACCCAGCGAAACTGGCAGTGCCATGTTGCGGGCTTCTTGGTCCCTGGTTTTTGCAAAGCTTAGCTTGCCCTTGTCGTTGGTGGCGTCAATAACCCGGTTAACGTATTTTACAATTTTCAATTCGCCTGCATAATTTATCTTATCCCAGTCGTCGGTTGCTTTATGGTAATCGCTGTGGCTGTTGGTAAAAAAGAACAGCACCGGTATATCCTTCCGGTAAAAGCTGGCATGGTCGCTGGGGCCACTGCCGCTGCTGTCAAATTTTACCACCAGCCCGGTGTCTGTAATTGCATTCAATACTGTGCCCCAGGTGGGCGATGTGCCATAACCGCCTATGGTAAGTTTACGGGCTGAGTCGTACCGGCCTACCATATCCATGTTTATCATATAATTTGGCACTATGTTCATAGACGGGTGTTCCAGCCAGTATTTGCTGCCAAATAGCCCCAGCTCTTCGCCTGAAAATGCAATAAAAAGGTAGTTGTTATTGTGCGCGGTGGTGTGTTGTAAAAGGCGTGCCAGCTCAATTAACGCAGCTGTGCCACTGGCATTATCGTCGGCCCCATTGTGTATTTGGCCCGGGCCGTCAAGGCTGTTGCCATCTTCGCCATACCCCAAGTGGTCAAAATGGGCACCCAGAATAACTGTTTGTGGGGCGTTAAAACCTATATAGCCTGCCACGTTTCTTGCCTTCCGCTTTTTTGGGGCTATGTTAACCTGCAGGGTTATTTTATAGGTGGCATTGGCATCGGTAAAATACTTTTTAAAACCATCGGCAGTAATAAACACTACCGGCAATAAAAGGGGGGCTGCTGTGTCGTTTTTATTAAACTGAATATTGTCTACCGCTTTAGACCGGTTAATTACCACCAATGCCGTAGCTCCCCGTTCTTTATCGCGGCGGGCTTCTTTTTTTATCGCATCGCCAATATCAAAGTGGGGATTGTTTTTGTTCTCTTCCAGCACATCCTTCACGTCAAAAAACCAAGGCTCGCCTTTTTCGCCTAAATCAAGGGATGCTTCGCCTTCGGCAGCACCGTTGGCAGAGTACGCCAATGGGTAATAGTCGGTTTTAGGTTCCAGTGCTTTGCCGTTTATGGTTAGCCTGTTTTTGTCGTCGGTTAGCTGCCTGCCTTCGTCAATGTCAAACTCCTGCACATACCCATTGGTGCCCTTGGGTTCCAGCCCATTCTTTTTAAACTGCTCGCTTATGTATTGCATGGCAAGCAACTCCCCAGCCGAGCCTGCGCGGCGCCCTTCCAGTTTGTCGTCAGCCAGAAACATTACATGTTCCTTAAGGTTGGCCAGCGTTTCTTTGTCTGCCTTTTCTTGGGCTTTGCGCTCCTTGCGGGTTTGGGCAAGGGCAACCAAAGGCAATAGCAATAACAGCATAAATAATGGGCGCATAAGCAACTTTTTGGCGGTTTTAGTATGGCAAATGTACTACCATTAGTGAATCATGTATATTATCGTATGACGTAAATCATGCCATAATTTTTTACCCTCCCCTATCTTCGGCCCCGTAAAAAAGGCGGTTTTACGATGCCAAAGGGTTTCCCAATATCGTAATGCTACCTAATTGTGTAACCGTAGCTTTGCACCCTCAATTTAATATTTGCCGGTATCTAACGTTCATATTGCTTTAGTGGGTAACCCCAACAGCGGTAAAACCTCGCTGTTTAATGCTTTAACAGGCCTCAACCAAAAAGTGGGCAATTTTCCCGGCGTTACCATTGATAAAAAAACAGGCCATTGCCCCTTAGACGAAAAGCTGGATGCAGTAATTATAGACCTGCCGGGAACCTATAGCCTGTACCCGCGCCGTGCCGATGAATGGGTGGCATATAAAGTGATGATGGGTGCCGACAGCGATGTACAACCCGAAGTGGTATTGTTGGTGGCCGATGCCAGCAACCTTAAGCGCAACCTGCTGTTTTGCAGCCAGGTGATTGATTTGAAATACCCCGTGGTGGTTGCCCTTACCATGATGGACATAGCTGGTAAAAAAGACATTGAGGTTGACATTGAAGGGATTGAACGCGAATTGGGCGTGCCGGTGGTGGCGGTTAACCCCAGAAAAAATAAGGGCCTGCTGCAATTGAAAAAAGTGCTGGCCCAAACGGCCCGGCAAAAGCATATCAAGCCCCTGCAGGATTTTATACCCAACCGCGAACTTGCCCCCGCAGCCATACAAAAGGTACAAAGCATTTACCCGGCATTAAGTGATTATGCCGCTATACATTACTTGATAAACCACGAAAACTTCCCTTTGGCTGCCAAAGAGCAAGCTGAAATTGAGCAGGCAGAAAAAGAAACCGCTTTTAACCCCACCAAAACCCAGGCGGAGGAAATTATGCAGCGGTACACGCGCATAAGGCAGATAATGAAGAAGAACGTGGTAGAACCCGACCCCTTGCAGCGCAAACTTTTTACCGAAAAGCTGGATAACATATTATTACACCGTGTTTGGGGGTACCTAACACTGCTGGTGGTACTTTTTTTGCTTTTTCAAAGTGTTTTTTGGCTGGCGCAATACCCCATGAACGCTATTGACTGGAGTTTTTCGCAGTTAAGGGCTTGGATGGCCGGCTCTTTACCCACCGCTTGGTGGAGCAACTTGCTGGTGAATGGGTTTTTGGCGGGCATGAATGGCATATTGGTGTTTGTGCCCCAAATAATGATATTATTCGGGTTGATAACCCTTCTGGAAGACTCCGGCTACATGGCACGCATCAGTTTTTTAAGCGACAAGCTAATGCGCAAGGTTGGGCTAAACGGCAAAAGTGTTATGCCTATGATAAGTGGTTTTGCCTGTGCAGTGCCTGCCATTATGAGTGCGCGTAACATTGAAAATAAAAAGGAAAGGCTGCTAACCATATTGGTAACCCCATTGATGAGCTGTAGTGCAAGGCTGCCCGTGTTTACCATACTAATAGCCTTGGTGGTGCCCGGCAAATACTATTTTGGGTTTTTAAGCCTACAGGGCCTGGTGATGATGGGGCTTTACCTGCTGGGGGTGGTGATGGCATTAACGGTGAGCTACGTATTGAAGTTTTTGATAAACATTAAGGAAAAAAGCTTTTTTATATTGGAGCTGCCCGTATACCGTGCCCCACGTTGGAAAAACGTGGGTATTACCATGCTGGAAAAAGCAAAAATATTTGTGGTGGATGCCGGCCGGGTAATATTATTAATAAGCTTGCTATTATGGTTTTTAAGCAGTTACGGACCTAGCGGTAGGATGGATGCCGCTGAAAAGAAATACGCTGCAGCCCAGCAACAAGCTACCACGCCGGAGGCAAAAGCCGCTGCCGTAAAGGAATACAACTCGGCAAAACTGCAGAACTCCTACGCGGGTATTTTAGGTAAAAGCATTGAGCCGGTGATTAAGCCCCTGGGTTACGATTGGAAGATTGGCATTGCACTGATAACCTCCTTTGCCGCCCGTGAAGTATTTGTGGGTACCATGGCCACCTTGTACAGTGTGGAGGAAAATGATGACACTACGTTAAAGCAAAAAATGCAAACCGCCACCCGTGAGGACGGCACCCTTGTATATACCCTGCCCACCGCCCTTAGCCTGATGGTGTTTTACGTACTGGCCATGCAGTGTATGAGTACCCTTGCCGTGGTAAAACGCGAAACCCGCAGTTGGAAATGGCCCGCCATACAATTGGTTTACATGACCGGCTTGGCCTATTTTATGAGCTGGGTGGTGTTTCATGTGTTTAGTTAGGGTTGCTTAATTTCATCGTTTTGTCCATGCAACAAAATCTTACCTTTACAAGGATAATATTATTACAGGCCATGAAGTCAATTACGATAGAAACGCCAGAGGCGCTTGCGTTAACCAATAGCGAAGCGAAAATGATTTTTGCGGCAAAGCTGTACGAAATGGGTAAAGTATCCCAAGGGCAGGGTGCGTCAATAGCCGGGGTTTCAAAAAGAGTTTTTATTGAAACCCTGGGAAGCTATGGAGTCTCGGTTTTTAATTATCCTGTTGAGGATTTGGAATTGGAATTAAATAAAGCAGCGATTTAAATATGTTGCCTGATATAGTTATTGCTGATACGAGTTGTTTTATTCTCCTTGAAAAAAATAGATTCAATTCACTTACTGAAAGGCACTTTTTCAAAAGTATATACAACGCCTGAGGTTTTTTTGGAATTTGGAAATCAATTGCCCGAATGGGTGGAAATCGCAGAGCCTGCGGGTGATTATTCATTAACTGCGGGAATAATCGTTGATATGGGCGAGGCCAGTGCAATTGAACTTGCCTTGGAATTTACCAAGAAGGGAGTAAAACTGTTTATTGTTTTAGATGATTTAAAAGCAAGGCACTATGCTATTTCTGAAGGGCTAAATGTTGTTGGCACAATGGGTTTGGTACTAATGGCCAAACAGCAAGGAGTAATTTCTCAAATTAAACCATTTTTTGAATTGATTAAACAAACCAATTTCCGGCTAAATGATGATTTGGAAAAATTTCTTTTAAAAAAAGCCGGTGAAGTCTAACAGATAGATGGCACTTATCATTTTAGTTCAATCAACCATCGAAAAAAACTTTTTCGCAAAACCTACCACTCCGTATTCCAACAAAAACTTCCTCAAAGAATTAAAAAAGCGCGTTGCCGAAATGCAAACCGGCAGCGTAAAAACCCCAAAAATGGCAAGATGTACAGCAACAGGCTGAACTTTCTTTACAAAAAGCCCGAGCTTTACAAAAATGATGTCCATTTGCTCCCAAAAGATCAACCGCCCAAAACCGTAAACTTGTGAACCTTGGAACTCGTGAACCTTGGAACTCGTAAACATTGGAACTTGTAAACTGTAGAACGACAAACCCTCACTCACCCGCCACCCAATCACTCTTCTTATCATAATAATGCCACAACAAAGCAGACAATTTGCGCGTAAGCACCCAGGCCTCGTTGTTGGTTTCCCAGCTAATGTCTTTATTGTTCTTGGTAAATATGCTGAAGATATAAGGGTTTTCCTTGCTGTTTACATACACCACCTCGTCGCGGCTGGCATCCACAGCCCCGTTTTTGTCGGCCACAAAAACGCCCGGCGGTATTCGGCTAAGGGCTTCCTCGTCCCAATATTGGCGGCCCAGCAGCCGCAGCATTTTTTCACTGGTTTGTTTGCCCAGTAGGTTACCGTTTACCACCCGCTCCATCCAAGTAGCAATTTCGCGCGGCGAGGTTTGGCCCCAGCCATATTGGCTGCGTTCGGCTTCCCGGCCCGGCGTACGGCTGTTTACGCGCGTTACTGCAAAGCCTAGGCTATCCATTATTTGGTTTATGCGGGTGCCGCCGCCGCTCAGGCCCTGTAACCAAAGGCTGGCGCAATTGTCGCTGATGGTAAGCATCAGCATAATAACCTTGCTTAGTTCAATGGTACTGCCGGGTTTGGCGAGCGACATAATATCGTCCCCTTCGGCATAGTACAACGAGTCGGTATACGTAAGCCGCTGGTGGTAGCTTAGCTGTCCAGACTGTATTTTGTCCATAATACCGGTAAGGATAGATAGTTTTACAATACTCGCCGTTGGGAAAACCGTATCTGCATTAACGGCCACAAACTTGTTGTGTTTTAGGTCGTGCACGTACACGCCCACGTCGCCATTAAAACCTTTCAGCAGGGCTTCAACCTGCTGCTGTAGGTCATGGTCGTTTTTTTGCGCAATGGAAATAAGGCCTGAAAATGAGGCCAGTAAAAGCAGAAGGTAACGCATAACTTTTAAATATTGTGTTGAAGGTAGGAGTATTTCGCCATTGCCACCCCTGCTTGGGATGAAATTATTGGGTAGGGCAGCGGCTTGCCAGTAACCAAATGGCTTGGATAAAAAGCTAAAATGTTAATTTCTTTGTTGCGTTTGGCAGAAGGGGTATTTTTACCACCCAAACAACTGACTTATCCTTTAAAATATGGCTACAATAATGCGTAAATATTTTTTGTTCCTTTTGCTGGCGGTACAACACGTGGCATTTGCACAGGTGCCTACACAGCTAACCGTAAAGAACAATATTGACAGTTACAGCAGCACCTACCCACAAGAAAAAATATATATCCAGTTTGATAAACCCGCTTATTCAGCCGGGGAAACCGTTTGGTTTAAGGCCTATATCATGAAAGGTTTTGAAATTTCAAACCTGAGTAAAAATTTTTACATTGATTTTACTGATGTAGACGGCAACATACTAATGCACGGGGTGTACCCCCTGCAGCAAGCATCCGCGGCCGGTAATTTTGACATCAACGGTTACTATACCGGTAAAAATATTCATGTGCGGGCGTACACCAAATGGATGCTGAATTTTGACAGCAACTTTTTGTACAACCGAGACATACGCATCATCCCTAAGCCAACACCCAACGGCAAAATACCGCCCAAGCCGGTATTAACGGCCTCCATGCAGTTCTTTCCCGAAGGGGGCGATTGCGTGGCCGGGATAAAGTCAAGGGTAGCGTTTAAGGCAAATTACCAAAACGGCATACCCGCTAAAGTTAAAGGGCAGGTGCTGAACAGCAAAGGTGCAGTGGTTGACAGTTTTAAGAGCCAGCACGACGGCATGGGTGTTTTTTACCTAGAGCCACAAGCAGGGGAGGTGTACACCGTAAAATGGACCGATGACCAAAAAGTAGCTTACCAAACGCCGCTGCCAGCCGCAAAAGCCTTTGGTGCCACCTTGCAAGTGAAGCCGGCTGCTGATAAAATGGGCTTTGTTATTCAACGGTCAGACAATGCACCGGCCGAACAAAAGGAGCTGCATATTGTGGCCACCATGCAACAACAAACTGTGTACATGGCCACGGTAAAACTTGATGTAAGCAGCATAATTGGCGGGGCAATACCCACGGCACAGCTGCCCAGCGGCATAATACAGGTTAGTTTGTTTGATGCCAACTGGCTGCCCTTGGCAGAACGGATTGCGTTTATTAATAACCAAGAGTTTCGGTTTGAACCCGAAGTTGGTTTTGCTGCCTTAGGCACATCAAAGCGGGGTAGAAATGTGCTGGTGATAAATGTGCCAGATTCCATCGAAGCAAACCTTTCGGTGTCGGTAACCGATGCGGGGCTTGGCATAGACAGTTCAGATGATATCATATCGCGTTTGTTGTTAACTGGCGACTTAAAAGGCCGGGTATACCACCCCTCGTACTATTTCTCCGATAACAGCGACAGCGTGGCCAGGCATTTAGACTTGGTAATGCTTACCAACGGTTGGCGCAGGTTTAAGTGGGATGAAGTTATCGCTGGCAAACCGCACGAGATAAAATACCCCAAAGATTCTACTTGGTTAAGTTTTGCGGGTAAGGTATATGGCGCCACCCCGCAGGAGATCAGGGAGACCGGCTCAATACTCATCATGGCCAGTGGAAAAGGGAAAGACACCGCGAAACAGTTTTTTACCCTGCCGCTAAAAAATGACGGCAGTTTCGTTAGGCCGGGCTATGCTTTTTTTGATACCCTTAAAGTATTTTACCAATTCTCCTCCAAAGGCGGGGGCGGCATGAACAATTCCTCCGAGGTTACCTTTACCACTGGTGGCATACCCTCGCCCCGGCATATTTCGGTTGATAAAAACAATTTGAGCTATTCTTTTTTCGACACTACCGGCGATTTTAGAAACAGCCTGCTGGCCCAAGAGCGGTTAAGGTTGGAGGAGTTGTTAAAAACTACCACGTTAAAAGAGGTTATCGTGACCTCGAAAACGAAAAGTAAAATAGAACTCTTGGATGAAAAATATGCTTCGGGGCTTTTTAGCGGGGGGGATGCTGCGGCGCAGTTTGACTTGGTGAACGACCCAAGTGCGGTTGGCCAGCGGGACGTACTGAGTTTTTTAACGGGCAAAGTGGCAGGTTTAACCATCTCGGGTTCAGGCGGGCCGCAAGCTTCTGCCAGCTGGCGCGGTTCGGCACCGGATATTTATGTGGACGAGGTAAAGTCTGACATAAACATGGTAAGCAGTTTAAGCATGAGCGATATCGCCTATATAAAGGTGTTGAGACCGCCTTTTTTTGGTAGTTCCGGCGGTGGGGCAGGTGGCGCTATAGCAGTGTACACCCGCAGAGGGGGTGATGTACAAAATAAACCCGGTGGCAAAGGGCTGCCCTACAAATTGGTGCCGGGTTACACCGTGCTGAAGGAGTTTTATTCGCCCAACTATGGCACTTTTAACCAGGAGAATGACAAAGAGGATGTGAGGTCTACCATTTACTGGAACCCCAACATTTTAACCACCACGGAAAACCATATCCTAAAATTCCAGTTTTACAACAACGATGTTACCGATTCGTTCAGGGTGGTTTTGGAAGGTATAAGCAAAGACGGTAAATATACCAGGGTGGTAAAGCTGGTTTACTAAGCTTGTTTTAAACCAAGTGCTTTTTGTAACAGGAGGCTTTTTTGTTTGCAATTAGGCCTATTGGTATGGGTTTTTATTGCTCCTTATCCAAGGGCCATTCCCTACAGGGTACATTGTACCTTGTTTTTCAATGCATTCACCTAACAATATGGTAGGTAAAATATAAAAAATAAAATACCGCTTATCTTTACCCCAGAGAAATAAACTAAACAAAACAGGATGTTTTCTTTTTACAAAGCGCTTCGTTTTAGTGCCGTATTCATATTTTTTCTTTTTTCGTATTCCTGCGGAAAAAAGAAAGATGCATTAAATGCACCAGCGGCAGCCCCCCCAGTTATTGTGGATGTTATTGTTGCACAACCCCAGCCCATAGCCGATACCATTGAAGCCAATGGCACGGTGGTGGCAAATGAGTTTGCCGAGCTGCGCCCCGAGGTGAGCGGCCGCCTTACCTATCTGGAGGTACCTGAAGGGAAATTTGTTACCAAGGGTACTGTAATTGCCCGTGTAAACGCCGCCGATTTGGAAGCCCAGGTAACTAAAACCAAAGTGCTGCTTGATCTTGCCCAGAAAACCGTTGACCGGTATACCAAGCTATTGGCTGTAAACGGCATAAACCAAAGTGATTATGATGCTGCCCTTAATACTGTAGAAGGCTACCAGGCAGACATAACGTATACCCAGGCATTGATTGACAAAACAATTGTACGGGCCCCTTTTGACGGTGTTGCAGGTTTAAGGCTGGTTAGTTTTGGCGCATATGTTACCCCCAATGATGTAATTGCTTCGGTACAGAGTGTGGATAAGCTAAAGGTTGATTTTACCGTGCCGCAGGAGTACACCGGCATTATAAAAAAAGGTAATACCGTTAGCGTTCAGGCCGGCGACGGCGCAACAGGTACGGTTGCTAAAGCTGAAATTGTTGCGGTGGAACCCCAAGTAAACCAAAGCACCAGAAATATTAAAGTAAGGGCAGTGCTAAATGGCGGCAGCCTTAACCCAGGTACTTTTGTGAAGGTATATATTAGCGAAAGCAGAAAAGCTTCAGCCATAATGGTTCCCTCCAACGCAATTATTCCTGAAGACATTAACAACCAGCTTGTATTGGTTAAAAATGGCAAAGCCAGCCTTGTTAGCGTGCAAACGGGCGTTAGGCTGGCCAACAATGTGGAAATTACCCAAGGGCTTACTGCTGGTGACACCGTTGTGGTTACCGGTGTATTGTTTGCCAAGCCAAAGGCGCCATTAAAAATACGGAAGGTTCTGCCACTTATTAAATTGGGTAAATAAGCCTGTAGGGCAATGGTTTTAAGTGCTATTCCCAAACACTCAGCGTAACAATAAAATAGACGGATTAACGCATGAATATTTCAGAATTATCATTAAAGCGGCCGGTTTTAGCTACGGTAATGAATTTGATGATCATTTTATTTGGCGTGGTCGGCTACAGCTTTTTGGCCGTAAGGGATTACCCTGCCATTGACCCGCCGGTTATTTCCGTCTCCACCTCATACACCGGCGCCAACCCCGATATTATTGAAAGCCAGGTAACAGAGCCCTTGGAAAAACAAATCAATGGCATTCCCGGCATCCGAACCATTTCTTCCTCCAGCACGCTGGGTAACAGCACCGTTACTGTAGAATTTAACCTAGGTGTTGACTTGGAGGCCGCCGCAAGCGATGTACGCGACAAAGTTGCACAGGCCACCCGCAGCCTGCCGCTGGATATTGATGCCCCACCCGTGGTGTCAAAATCGGATGCCAACAGCGACTATATCCTAATACTGGCGGTACAAAGCCATACAAAGGGATTGTTAGAATTGAGCGACTATGCTGAAAATACGTTGCAGCAGCAGTTGCAAACCATCAACCAAGTAAGCTCGGTAAATATATTTGGGCAAAAAAGGTATTCCATGCGCATTTGGCTGAATACCGCCAGGATGAACGCGTATAACGTGGCCTTCACCGATATTTCCAGCGCCGTTGACAAGGAAAACATTGAGTTGCCGCCCGGCAAAATATACGGCAATAACACCGAACTTACCATACGAACACTGGGTAGGCTCACCTCGGAAAAACAGTTCCGCGAATTAATAATTAAGGAAGATACGGCCGGTATAGTTCGCCTGGGCGATGTGGCCCGTATAGAGCTGGGGCCAGAGGCGCCGGAACAGAGTTGGAAATATAATGGCGTAAACGCGGTGGGCTTAGCTATAATACCGCAGCCCGGAGCCAACAATATACAAATTGCCGATGAGTTTTATAAGCGTTTGGATGAGATAAAAAAGGGTAACAAGGGCGATGTTGAGTACAGTGTGTTAATTGACAACACGCTCAACATCCGGCACTCACTTGCCGAAGTAAAGGAAACCCTGTTTATATCATTTGGGTTGGTGGTGTTGGTTATCTTCTTCTTTTTCCGTGATTGGTTGGTGGCACTAAGGCCTTTGATAGATATACCCATATCCCTGGTAGCAACTTTTTTTATTATGTACATTGCCGGGTTCTCCATCAACATCCTCACCTTGTTGGGTATTGTGTTGGCCACTGGTTTGGTGGTGGATGACGGTATTGTGGTAACGGAGAACATCTTCCGTAAATTGGAGGAAGGGCTGCCCATACACAAGGCTGCATTGGAAGGCAGTAAGGAAATATTTTTTGCGGTAATATCCACCTCGCTAACGTTGGCGGTGGTATTTATGCCGGTTATTTTTTTGGAGGGTTTTGTGGGGCGGCTGTTTAGGGAGTTTGGCGTAGTACTTGCCGCCGCAGTACTTATTTCTGCTTTTGTTTCACTTACCATAACCCCGGTGTTAAACGTATACCTCAACCGTAAAAATGCCCAGCACGGTTGGTTTTACCGCAAAACAGAACCGTTTTTTACCGGTATGGAAACTGGCTACAAAACCCTGCTGCAAGGGTTTATGCGGGTGCGTTGGGTAGCTTGGGTAATTGTGGGTGTGTGCGTGGGAATTATTTTTGTAGTAATACGCAACCTGCAAAGCGAGATAGCACCCTTGGAAGACAAAAGCAGCATACGGTTTGCCGCCACAGCGGCTGAGGGTACCAGCTTTGCGGCCATGGAAAAAATTACAGACGATATTGCTACATTTTTATACGACTCGGTACCCGAACGGGCTTTTGTTTTCGCGCGTACCCCGGCAGGCACCACCGTAAATACTGCGCAACCACGGATTGGATTGATAGACCCTAAAACCAGGGCCCGAAGCCAAAACGATATTGCGCAGGCTTTGCAAAAGAAAATGGGCAGGTTTAACGATGCAAGGGTTTTTGCCGTGCAGGAGCAAACCATCTCAGTGGGCGGAGGTTCGCGCGGGGCCCTACCTGTGCAGTTTGTGCTGCAAAACCAAGACCTCGCCAAGTTAAAGGCGATGATACCGCGCTTTCTGGATGAGGTGAGGAAAGATAAAGCCTTTGCCAACTCCGACGTAAACCTAAAATTCACCAAGCCCGAACTGCAGGTAACGGTGGATAGGATGAAGATAAAAGACCTTGGGCTGTCCACCCAAGATGTAATTTCGGCTATGCAGTCAGCGTTTAGCGGCGGCAGGCTTGCCTATTTTATCATGAATGGTTACCAGTACCAAGTAATTGCCCAGGTTGACCGGAATGAGCGGAATGCGCCAGATGACATACAAAAATTATACGTACGTAACAGCCGGGGCGAAAATATACCCCTTAGCGCGGTGGTACACTTGCAACCGAGCACGAGCGCTTCCACCTTATTCCACTTTAACCGGTACAAAGCAGCAACCATATCCGCTTCGCTGGCCGAAGGAAAAACCATTGGAGATGGTATAGCCGCCATGCGTGCCATCAGTAACCGGTTGTTGGATGAGAGCTTTAAAACCGACCTAAGCGGGCCTTCCCGGGATTATGCGGAAAGCTCCAGCAATATCCTATTCGCGTTTGGATTAGCGTTGATATTAATTTATCTGGTGCTTGCAGCCCAGTTTGAAAGTTTTTTAGACCCCTTAACCATATTCTTTACCGTGCCGCTGGCTTTTGCAGGGGCTCTTTTAAGCCTGTATTTATTCAACCAAACCTTGAATATTTTTTCTGAAATTGGCATGATAATGTTGATTGGCCTGGTAACCAAAAACGGCATATTGATAGTGGAATTTGCCAACCATAAAAGGGAGCATGGGCTGGGTAAAAGGGAAGCGGTGATAGAGGCGGCTACGCAAAGGCTGCGCCCAATTTTGATGACAAGCCTGGCTACTTCCTTGGGTGCTTTGCCCATTGCCTTAAGCTTGGGCGCGGCATCTACCAGCCGCATACCGTTGGGTATTGTGGTGGTAGGTGGTATAATGTTCTCGCTAATACTCACGTTGTTTGTAATACCCGCGGTATATTCATACATTTCTGGCAAGCATAAGGCCAAGCAAATGGAGATAACCGAGTAATAACAAGTGTACGTTTATCCATAACAAGGTGAAATGATAAAAAATAGCATTCAACTTACTTCCATATTAATTGCCTGCAGCTTATTTTTTTTATCGGCAGCAGCACAACAGCCGCTATCGTTGCAACAAGCAGTTGACATAGCGATAAAAAACAGCCTCGGCCTGCAGGTGGGCAAAAACACCACCCGCGTGGCTGGCATCAATAATAACTATGGCACGGCAGGCGGGTTACCTGTTATATCAGGCTCTGTCACAGACCAACAGCAGTCCATAAGCCTTAAACAAGAGTATTCAAATCCCGCTAATAACAAGGAAAGCAACAGCGTAGGTAGCAACGGCCTTGCCGCCGGTGTGTCTGCCAGTATTGTATTAACCAACGGGCAAAGGGTGGTTACGGCAAAAAAACGGCTGGCAACCGTTGAACACCAAGCGTACAAGCAGCTGAGTAGCCGGATGCAAACCGTAGTGGTAAACGTTTTACTAAAATATTACGACATCGTGCGCCAGCAAAGCTATGCCAAGGCATTGCAAACATCCATAGAGGCATCCAAACAAAAGCTCGATATTGTTAAAAAGCAACAGGATGTAGGCTTGGCCAATAATGCAGACCTTTTTCAGGCGCAGGTTGATTTAACAACCCAAACACAGCTGTTACAGGCCCAGCAGTTGGTGGTTGACCAAGGCAAAACAGATTTATTATACCTGCTTACGCTAAACCCCGATTCTGCGATAACCGTCCAAGACACCATTATTGTGGAGAAGGGTTTGCAATTAGATACGGTGTTAAACAACATTGCCACCCACCCAGACATAGCCGTATTGCAGGACCAAATAGCCATTAACCAATACTTGGTAAAGGAGGTTACAGCCCAACGGTACCCTACCGTAAACCTAAACACAGGCTATAATTTGTCGCGCAGCCAAAGCGCCGCAGGGTTCACGCTGCTAAACCAACAGCGCGGGCCATACGCGGGCATTGCCATAAGTGTGCCCATTTACAATGGCGGGGTGTATAAACGCCAGCAACAGGTAGCAGGCATAAATGTAGCCACTGCCAGTTTACAGAAAGATACTTTGGTAAATGCCTATACGGCCAATGCCGTTAAAAGCTGGCAGGCCTACCAAAGTAACCTGCAGCAATTGGCAACAGCGCAGGAAAACTATGCCCTGTCGTTAAAGCTGCTACAATTGGTATTGCAAAAATTCCAGCTGCGGCAAGCCACCATTGTTGACGTAAAAAATGCACAGCAAAGCTTTGAAAATGCGGCAAACCTAATGGTAAACATAAGCTATGCTGGCAAAGCGGCTGAGATACAATTAAAAAGGTACGCCAATATGATACCTTTCTAAGCCCTGGAAACCGACGCATTAACTAATAGCCCTGCTGCTTAGTGCGGCCAAGTGAAGATACCAAGCCTAAAATATACCCTTATTACATACCCCCGATGCCGCCTGTGGCTTGTGCCGGGCCCGTATATAGTCACCGATGCTATATTTAACGCTTTTTAGTGTGAAATATAGCTTAAAGGCTGGTTTTTGGCTAAAAATACCGCGTTTTTCCACTGATAACCCCTTGTTTTTGTTTAACTTTGCACACTTGCCAAAAAAAGGAAAACTTATTTATGAGTGAAGAATTTAAGGAGGATGTAACCCCTGAAAAAGACACCTATGGGGCAGACAGCATACAAGTGCTGGAAGGGTTGGAAGCCGTGCGTAAAAGGCCGGCCATGTATATTGGTGATATTGGCGTAAAAGGGCTGCACCACTTGGTATATGAGGTTGTTGACAACTCGATTGACGAGGCACTGGCTGGGTACTGTAAGAATATAGTTGTTAACATACACGAGGACAATTCAATTTCGGTGGTGGATGATGGCCGTGGCATACCCACCGGCATTAACCAAAAGCAGGGCGTAAGTGCTTTGCAGTTGGCGATGACGATACTGCATGCGGGTGGTAAGTTTGACAAGAATACGTACAAGGTTTCCGGCGGTTTGCACGGTGTAGGCGTAAGCTGTGTAAATGCCTTGAGTACCAAAATGCACACCACGGTATACCGGGAGGGGAAAATATTTGAGCAGGAATACCACATAGGTATACCAGATTACCCTGTGCGCGAAATTGGTGTGTCTGAGCTGCATGGTACCACCCAGCATTTTTGGCCCGACCCAACCATCTTTCAAAGTGTTATATACAACAGGGATATTTTGGAGGTGCGCTTACGCGAACTGTCATACCTAAACAAGCGCATCAGTATTACCATGAACGACCTTCGCGAGAAGGATGACAACGGTAATACCTACAGCAAAATATTTTACAGCGAAGGCGGTATTGTTGAATTTGTTGAAATGCTTGATCATGCCGCCAAAAGAAATTCGCTGATTGCAAAACCTTTGTACGTGGAGGCCCATGACCCTGTGTCGAACGTGGCTGTGGACGTGGCTTTGACCTACAATGATGATTTTAAGGAGCATATATTTTCCTACGTAAATAATATCAACACCATTGAAGGCGGTACCCATGTGGCAGGTTTTAGAACCGCGCTAACTAGGGTATTTAAAAACTATGGCGACAAGCAAGGATTGTTTGAAAAGGCCAAGGTGGAGGTAGAAGGGGATGATTTTAGGGAAGGATTGACAGCCATTGTATCAGTAAAGGTACCTGAGCCCCAGTTTGAAGGCCAAACAAAAACAAAGCTTGGCAATAGCGAGGTGAGCGGTATTGTGCAAACCACTGTTAGCAGGGCGTTGGAAGCCTACCTTGAGGAAAATCCCAAAGAGGCCAAAAACATCATCAGCAAGGTTGTTTTGGCAGCCCAGGCACGGGTTGCGGCCAAGAAAGCCCGTGAAATGGTACAGCGGAAAACGGTGTTGAGCGGAAGCGGCCTGCCCGGCAAACTGGCAGATTGCAGTGAGCGCGACCCTGAGAAATGCGAGCTTTTTCTAGTTGAGGGTGATTCGGCTGGCGGCACGGCCAAGCAAGGCCGCGACAGGGCCTACCAGGCTATTTTGCCCTTGCGTGGTAAGATATTGAACGTGGAAAAGGCCATGGAGCACAAAATTTATGAGAACGAGGAAATTCGCAACATATTTACAGCCATGGGTGTAAGTGTGGGTACGCCTGATGACCCGAAAGCGCTGAACCTTGTAAAACTACGCTACCATAAACTCATCATCATGACCGATGCCGATGTGGACGGTAGCCACATTGCAACATTGATACTTACCTTCATCTTCCGTTATATGAAGGAGCTGGTAACCCAAGGCTACGTGTATATAGCCCAACCGCCTTTGTATTTGGTTAAAAGGGGTAAGGAGCAGGAATATGCGTATAACGAGGAGCAGCGCAAACACCTTATTGAAAGGCTGGGCCACGGTAAGGAAGACAGTGTTACGCTGCAGCGTTACAAAGGCTTGGGTGAAATGAACAGCGAGCAGTTGTGGGAAACCACGATGGACCCCACCCGCCGTACTTTAAAACGTGTAAGCATTGATAGCCTGTTAAATGCCGATGAGGTGTTTACCATGCTGATGGGCGATGAGGTGGCGCCCCGGCGCGAGTTTATTGAAACCCACGCGAAATACGCCAAGCTTGACGTTTAAAGGATGCGGGTTGGCTAAAAATGCATAAAACCTACCTTTTTTAGCCCAAATAGCTGCCGCTTTACTTAAAACACTGCGTTTTTGCCCCACTTTATGCATAATGTGGGTTATTATTTGTAACCTTGCGCTTAATAATTAATAAAACATAAAAACAGATAACCATGGACACCTCAAAAATGATCAAGGCGTATTGTTTAAAGACAAAGGAAAAAGATGTACCCATGCAGAATGCCGTTATATCTAAAACTCCCCGCGGAGGCTATATAGCAAAAGGCGACGATGGAAAAGGCAATAAAATGAGCGCAATTCTTGGTGAAGCGAAAGCTTTGCAAGCTATCGCTGACGGCGTTGCCAAAAAAGATTTCTAAGAAAATCTGCATAAAAGCATTAAAAAAAATCCCGCTTATAAAGTGGGATTTTTTTGTGGCTATTATTTTCTCCGCCAAAATTTCCTTAAATCCAACGTATGCGGGTATTCGGGGTTAATTTCCAACGGAGGTGGGTCAATGGTAAATTGTTTGGTGTGGGGTTGTATATAATGCTGTACCTCGCTTATATACGGCTGTGGTATTAGCGTGCCTTGTGTATGGGCTGTGTTGGTAAACCTACTGATACGCCTGCTTTCCGCTTCGTAACTGTTTACCGGGTAGGTGTCGTAACTCCTTCCGCCGGGGTGGGCCACATAATATGTGCAGCCGCCAATGCTCCGGCTGTTCCAAGTATCCAAAATATCAAAGGTAATGGGTGTGTCAACGCCTATGGTTGGGTGCAATGCACTGGGTGGCTGCCATGCGCGGTAACGCACGCCGCCAACATACTCCTCTTTAATACCGGTTTCGTATAACGGTATGCGCTTGCCATTGCAAAGCACGGTATATCTCGTATTGTTTATGCCTTTAACTTTTACCTGCACCCGCTCTAGCGACGAGTCAACAAACCTAGCAGTACCCGTGCTGCTCATTTCCTCACCCAATACATGCCATGGCTCAATGCCCATGCGCAGCTCCAGCTCAATGCCGTTGATGTACACCCTGCCGTAATGTGGGAACCTGAATTCAAAAAATGGGTCGAACCAGTTTAATTGAAAAGGATAACCTGCGTCATTCAGGTCGCTCACGATGTCTTTAATGTCTTGCTCAACAAACCAAGGCAGCATAAATTTATCCTGCAACTCTGTTCCCCAACGTACCAAATCGTGCTTGTAGGGCTTGTTCCAAAATTTGGCAACCAGCGCACGTATCAACAGCATTTGCAGCATGCTCATCTGTTTGTGCGGCGGCATGTCAAAGGCCCTAAACTCCAAGAGGCCCAACCTGCCTGATGAAGAATCAGGGGAGTACATTTTGTCTATACAAAGCTCCGACCGGTGGGTGTTACCCGTAATATCAGTAAGCAGGTGCCTAAAAAGCCTGTCAACCAGCCAAAAAGGCGTATGCCCATGGTCGGGTATTTGGCTAAAGGCAATTTCCATTTCATACAGTTTTTCCTCGCGCCCCTCGTCAATACGGGGTGCTTGGCTTGTTGGGCCTATAAAGGAGCCGGAAAACAAATATGAAAGGCCGGGGTGGTGCTGCCAATAAGTGATGATGCTGCGCAGTAAATCTGGCCTGCGCAACAAGGGGCTGTCTGCTGGTGTTGACCCGCCGATGGTTATATGGTTGCCGCCGCCGGTGCCGCTGTGCCTGCCATCTAACATAAATTTATTGGTACCTAAGCGGCTTAGGTAAGCCTGCTGGTAAAGGGTATCGGTGTTGGCCAGCAAGTCTTTCCAGCTGTTGGCCGGTTGTATGTTTACTTCAATAACGCCTGGGTCGGGTGAAACTACCAGCCGCTCTACACGGTAATCCCTGGGTGGCTCGTAGCCCTCTATCCTTACCGGTATATTTAGTTTTGCGGATGTTGCCTCTACAGATGCTACCAGGTCCAAATAATGCTCCAAATAGCTTACTGGTGGTAGAAATACATGCAAAATGCCGTCCCTAACCTCCACTGAAAGCGCTGTTTTTATCACGGGTACCTCATACAGAATCTTTCTTTTTTCCTTGGGAGGCTCAGGCTTTTCCCCGGGTTTTTTCTTTTGGTCTGTAATTGTTTGCTGAACTATTTTTTTCGCGGGCAATGCTTGTTCATTCATCAGTCCGTAACGCGAGGCAATTGAATCATGGTAAACGCCCAATGCAGGCAACTCCTCAAACAAGCTGCGTTCTTCAAATTCTATTGCTTCTTCTTCTGCGGCGGGTATGGAATCTAACGGCAGGCGCAAACCCAAAGGCGAATTGCCGGGAATTAAAAAGAGCTGCTCCCTGTTGAACAGCCATTTGCAGGTGCGCCAACTGTTGCTCCAATGGTTCCATGCCAAAGGCAGCACATAGCCGGCTGGGTTGCCAAGGCCTTTGTCAAGCAATTGAGCCAGGGTGCGCCTTTCCAGCGAGTCTTTCAAATTGCCCTTGGTTGGGTCAATATTCACCGGCACCTTGCCCTCAGTCCATAAAAAGTAAAATATATCCTCATAGGCCGCGCTTATATTGTCTGAGGCAACGGCCAGGTATTTAGCTAACTCCAGTGTAAACGCTTCGGCATCCTTATAGGTGTAGCCACGCCATGTTTTTTCGTGGGCTATCAGGTTAACATTTTTCCATACGGGTACGCCGTCTTTGCGCCAGTACAAGCCGTACTGCCAGCGCGGCAGGGGCTCGCCGGGGTACCACTTGCCTTGCCCGTAGTGCAGCATGCCGTTGGGCCCGAATGCTTGCCGTAATTTGAAAATAAGTTCATGCGACAGCTCGCGTTTTTCCTTGCCGTCGGCGGCGGTGTTCCATTGGGCCGATTCCATATCGTCAATCGATACAAACGTAGGCTCGCCACCCATGGTCAGGCGCACATCGCCTTTTTGTAGGTCTTCATCAACCTGGTAGCCAAGTGCCTCAATGGCGGCCCATTGCTGCTCTGTGTACGGTTTGGTAAAACGGGGGTCTTCGTGCAGGCGCGTTACGGTATTGCTAAACGTAAAAGTGGTTTCGCATTTGTCTGTGGCACCCACCACAGGTGCCGCACTGGCGTAGTCGGGTGTGCAGGCCAGCGGTATATGCCCTTCCCCGGCAAATAAGCCCGATGTGGGGTCAAGGCCAATCCAGCCGGCACCGGGTATGTACACCTCCGTCCAAGCATGTAGGTCGGTAAAATCGTTCTCTGGCCCCGAGGGGCCGTCAAGCGATTTTACATCAGCCGTTAATTGCACCAGGTAACCAGATACAAAGCGGGCTGCCAAGCCCAAGTGACGCAGTATTTGTACAAAAAGCCAAGCAGAGTCCCGGCAGGAGCCCAAGGCTTTGCCCAAGGTTTCCTCGCAGGTTTGCACACCGGGCTCCATGCGTATGTTGTATTTAATGTCGTTATTCAGCCGCGTATTCAGCCCCACCAAAAAGTCCACCATGCGGGTTGGTGTGGTACGGTCTACCGCGGCCAGCCATTGCGTAAGCTTTTCGCCGCTTTCGCGAATTTCCAAATAGGGTACCAGTTCTTTTGCCAGTTCGCCCTTGTACGCAAAAGGGTAGTTTTCTGCGTATTCCTCCACAAAAAAATCAAAGGGGTTAATCACGATCATGTCCGCAATAACCTCTACCTCAATTTTTAATTCTGTGGTTTGCTCTGGAAAAACAACCCGGGCCTGGTAGTTGCCAAAGGGGTCCTGCTGCCAGTTGATAAAATGGTCTTTGGGGGATATTTTGAACGAATAAGACTCAATAGGCGTTCTTGAATGCACGGCAGGCCGCAGCCTGAAGACGTGCGGCGACAATGATACCGGCCTGTCGTAACTATACGTTGTGTTGTGATTGATTGCAACTCTTATACCCATATGCTTATATTAGTGTGTTGTGGCAGGCAATCGGTATAGAAAGGTAACGTATTTTTTTGTGGTAAAAAATAATGTTGGCAAAAGTATCTATGGATGGTTTTGGAGGCCAGTAAAATTAACGACCATAACCTTATGCACCCTTAAACACCGGCTTGCGTTTTTCTAAAAAGGCGGTGGTCCCCTCCTTCATGTCCTCTGTGCCAAAACATTGGCCAAATTCCTGCACTTCGGTGGCAAAGCCATCTTTGGTTTCATCAAACATGGCATTTGCCGCTGTAATGCTGGCGGCCACTGCCAATGGAGCCTTGGCGTTTATAAGGGCTAAAATGGCTTTTGTTTTATCCAACAATTCCGCTTGGGGTACCACATGGTTTACCAAGCCGTATTGCAGTGCGGTTGCGGCATCAATCATGTTGCCGGTCATTATCAGTTCCAAAGCCCGGCCTTTGCCAATTAACTGGGTAAGCCGTTGGGTGCCGCCGTAGCCCGGTATAATACCAAGGTTAATTTCGGGCTGGCCAAATTTGGCATTGTCGCTGGCTATCCTACAATGGCAGCTCATGGCCAGTTCGCACCCGCCACCTAGGGCAAACCCGTTTACGGCGGCAAAAATGGGTTTGGGCGAGTGTTCAATTTTAAAGAAGATATCCTGCCCTCGTTTTGCCAAAGCCTCGCCTTCCCGGGGATCCAAGCCTACAAACTCACTAATGTCAGCACCTGCCACAAAGCTTTTGGGCCCTGCGCCAGTGATAATGGCCGAACGGATGAGCTTGTTGGTGTATACTTCCGCCAAAACTTCCTCCAACTCGCGCATTACTTGTTGGTTAAGCGCGTTGAGTTTATCGGGCCTGTTAATGGTTATGAGGTATATGTTTTCTTCCAAAAAAGTTAACAGCGTTTGGTACATAATGAGGTTTTTGCGTTTTAAAAAATGTCTGCCGCAATAATAACAAAGGTATAATGCGGCGGCGATTACTGGTTTCTTTTTTACCTTTCGCCCATGAAAGTGCTTGACATAGTAAGTTACACCGGCATTTTTGTATTTGCCATAACCGGGGCTTTAAAGGCCCGGACCTTTAAGATGGATATTTTTGGGGCAGCGGTGTTGGCTTTTGTAACTGCTTATGGCGGTGGCACCCTGCGTGATTTGCTGATTGGCGTGCGGCCCGTAAACTGGGTAAACGATAATATAGCGTTGTTGTTGGTTTGCTTGGCAACGGGAATTACGTTTATTTTTAAATCGAACTTTAGGGAGTTTAGGCGGATAATATTTTATACCGATGCCGCAGGCCTTGGCTTGTTTACCATTGCCGGTATTGAAAAAAGCCTGTTGGTGGGTATTAATGGCGAGTATGCGGTGGTGATGGGGGTAATAACATCTACATTTGGTGGCTTGATTGCAGATATATTGTGCAACGCGGTGCCCAACCTTTTAAAGCGGGGCGAGTTATATGCAACTGCCAGCCTTGTTGGGGGCATTATTTACATTGCTTTAGAGCAGGTGCCATTAGATTACAACACCAACCTGATAGTGTGTGTAATAATGGTAGTGGGGATTAGAATTTACTCAAAAAGGAAGCGGCTAACCCTGCCTGAAATTTAAAATGCCCGGTGATGTTGCACCCAATCTGTTATATATGATGCAATTTCGGTGGTGGTGGTGCCTGGGGCAAAAAGCCTGCCCACGCCCATGTTGTTCAGTTGGTGCATGTCATCTTCCGGTATTATTCCGCCGCCGGTAAGCAGCACATCGGTCATTTCTTTTTCCTGTAATAGTTTTAGTATTTTGGGGAAAACGGTCATGTGGGCACCGCTTAAAATACTTACGCCAATGGCATCCGCATCTTCCTGCAGGGCAGCATTTACCACCATTTCGGGCGTTTGGCGCAGGCCTGTGTAA
>Ga0007810_1000090_pt1 | contig 26009 bp, 22 predicted proteins | sample CryBogCBE15Jun09_FD_71193 | JGI IMG/M metagenome (GOLD analysis project Ga0007810, IMG submission 71193) | Freshwater microbial communities from Crystal Bog, Wisconsin, USA - CBE15Jun09 | ecosystem: Environmental > Aquatic > Freshwater > Lake | place: Crystal Bog, Wisconsin, USA | collected...
CATCCGCAGCTTCCTCGGTCAACAGTTCAATGTTGGCCTGAGTAAAGCTGAGATGTTCTTTGAGATAGCGTGCCATGTTGTTCAATTATCCTTTTGGAAAAGGAGTTCTTGTGTTAGGATTGTGCTGATCAAACTTGGGCTTGGGTGCTGGCTCCAGTCTGCTGTTCTTGGTACCTTCGCCTGGATTGTTCTTGAACTTTCTGGCATCGGCCACTTCGGTTGCTTTAGGCGCTGTACGTCCTTGTGCTTCGGCACCAGTTATCTTGACTGGACTGCCTTGCATGCCCTTGGCACCCGAGTTGAACGCTGTTGGGCTCTTGTTGTTGGCACCATCATCGCCATGCTTGGGAGCAGGTACCTTGTCCAAGGTCACGTTTTCCATCATGCCCATGTTGTCATCGGCAAATGCTTCAGTGTCGTCTTGAGCCAGTGCATCACCGCCCAGTTCGTCGCCTTCTTCGCCTTCGAGATCGCTGTGCATGCCGCCTTCTTCGCCGCCCATCATGCTTTCAAATTCGGCCATGAGTTCGTCCAGTTTGTCTTCAAGATCAATCACTCGATCTTCAATGTCGTGCTCGGTTTCGTTGCCGTCGTCGTGATCCTGTTCCATGTCATGGGTCATGTCTTCGCCATCTTCTTCGGCTTCGTCGTCAAACTCTTCGTCGTTTTCCATCATGCCGGATTCTTCGGTTTCGACGTCGTCGATCAAATCGTCGCTGGCGTCGCCGCCCATGCTTTCGTCAAGATCTTCTTCTTCCTCGTCATCACACTCGCAAGGAGCTTTGTGACAGGTGTCGCACTGCTCATCTTCCATCAGGCTCTCATAAATCTCGCGTGATTTTTCTACCACGATGTCGTGGAAAAGCTCTTTGGCTTTGTCTTCTTCGTCGTTGATCACATATTCAATCAACTGTTCAAATTTCGATGTCATAATATCTCCTTATAGATCGTATAGTACTTACTAGCTAGAGGAAATATTGGTAGTTTTAGGCCTCAAAACTGGCCATTTTATGATACAGCCTGTTACAGATCTGTTACAGAGCTGGGGCCGCAGGAGCAGGTGCGTACTGCTGTTTGACCAGTTTGAGTTTTTCTTTGTACTCGTAACTGCGTATATCGTTCATCTGGCGCAGTTTGTTGAGCTGGCGCAGAGTCAGACGAGTTTTACGCAGATCTTTCAGCGTGGGTTGGCTGTTGTCTTGACTGACGTCCTGATAGCCACCAGCGGCTCGATCGTATATTTCGTTGAGGTTCATGCTGTATTTATATCGCCGGCACTCCGCCGCCACCACCGCCGGGTGCTGGGGGTGCTCCGGTTCCGGGTATCTGCCCGGCTGTGGCTAGATCTGCTCCAGGCTGTCCGGGGCCTGGCATGACTTCGGCTCCGGCCAGATCCTGACCGGTCGTGATGTCACTTTCCATGCCAGCTGGAGTAATACCAATTGATCTAAGATCCTGCCCTTGTGTGGTGTCAATCTCAGGTTTGTCGCGTTCTTCTCTCCAGGTTATTTCGTTTTCCATGATCTCTTCTTCAGTCAGACCCAGGAAGCGTTTCATCATGAACCTTTTGCTCATGTACGGCAACTGTTCCAGCTGTGTAAATGCCGAGATACGGGCATTGTCCATTTCGGCCTGTCGATAGGTAGCAAAGTTCTGCGGTTCACAGAATCTAATGGTAAACAGCCCGGAATCAATATTGAAACCTCTCCAGTGCAGGAACATCTTGAACTCGTCGTCCAACTTTTGCATGATCAGATTCTGCAAGCGTTTGCAATACTGGTTGAATCTGTACTCCTGTATCAAGGCCGTGCCCACTTTGCCGTCGGTGAATGCACGATCCGAATCGTCAGGACCGGTTGGCAAATAGCTAGAAGGCACACGCAATCCGCGAGCCATCTTGTTGTTGAAGTATTTGAGGTCGTCAATTTCACCCAGATTCTGGCCACCTGGCAAGGTGTCTACGCTGCTGCCGCGGCCGTCGGCTGTGACCGGAAAGTAAAAGTCTTCGTTGACTGCCAGCGGATTGTAGCTGGCATCCATCATGTTGGCGCCACCGCCGGTGTTGGTTGGAATACGTCGTTGATGCATTTCGTTCTTGACTCGTTCCACAAACTGCATGGCCAAATGACTGGGCATGTTGCCCACGTCAATTTTGAATATGCGTCGCTCAGGCGCACGTTGCACACGATAGATCAAGACCGAATCTTCCAACAGTTCTTTCTGCTTGTAGACCTTGAATATGTTTTCCAAGATGCTTTGTCCAAACGGCCAAAAGAAATCCAGTCCTTCGTTGAGACTGAGATGTATCACGTGTCTGGCATCCAGACAAGTTTCGTTCATGGCCTGCGAAAATCTATTGTTGCCAGTACCGCCACCGGCTCCACCATAGCCACCGCCGTTGGGTGCAGTATAGTTGTTTTGTCCTGCACTGCCGGTAGCACGACTCACATAGTAATCCGATGTGGTCTTGGCTGCCATGCTCATGTTTTGGAAATTGGGGTTGATGTCTCTGATGATGTATTGCTCGGGTCGCTTGCCTTCGCTTTCGTTCACGATCACACGTGCCACCTTGACCATGTCCACCCAGTACATTTCAAATGTTTCTGGGTCGCGCACAAACACCTGATCGCCATACTTGATCACGTTGCGAAACAGCTTGAATATGCGCTGATCCAGCTTGTTGAGTTTGGTCCACTGTTGCAACTGTTTCTTGATGATGTCTATTTCGTGGTCAGTGGGCTTGTCGGTGAACTGTATGTCAAACGGTGTCTTGTTGTCGGCATTGACCTGCGTGCTGAATTCAGCTATGATGTCCAAGCAAGCATTGACTTCACTGTCACAGTCCATGTTTTCGTACTGATTGTAGCGTTCAATACGGTTGGGATGCCCCGAATAAACTTCAGGCAAACGACTGGCATAGTTGCGATAGGCAAATTCATTGCCAGTGCCCGGAGTGTCGTAGCCGGCACCGTTTTGTTTGCCGTAGCCGGGCAGTCCAAATTGATTGGATCCCGAGATCGGACTGAGTTGACCGCCTGTGCTGGCTACCTTGAAATACTTGCGCCAACCTTTGTTGTTTTCTGCCATAGTCTAGTATTTATGGACTCAATGACTCTGTTGCAATATCTTTTGACTGACGTTTACTTGGTTCTTCATCACTGTGATCAACTGGTCCAGTTTGTCCAGTTGCATGGACATGATTGCTTGATTGTTGTTGTCCTGTAGTGCCTGCACCATTTGATCCAGTTTTGACATCTGCTGGGTCATCATGCTAGTGGCCGGTTGATCGGCTGTGTCTGACCGCATGCGATCGGGTGTGATTGTAAGCTGTTCAGTGCCGTGCATGGTGATGTCGGGCTTGTATCCACTGACCGGCCCTGACAGCTGGCCATCAAATCCGTTGGCACCCCGTATCGACGGGCCCGTCGATCCGTTTTTTAAAATTTGATCCATCACAGCTGATTCACTATTGTTCATGCCAACTTTAGGACCGGCAGGAGCATCGCTCGCGGGCATGGTAGGACCGTTATTCTTTGATGGGGTGTTAGCTGTTGTTGGCGATGTTGAACTAGCTACTTGCGTGATTGTGCCAACTCTTCCGCCTTCAACTTTTTTCATCGCATCTAAAAATCTGCCTTGTTCTTCTCTGGACATATCAACATAGCGTTTGCTCATGTCCAGATTTGCCATCTTGGCCACATTTTTAATATACGATCCTGAATCATTTTCGTTGGGCGGGGCCCATTTTTTTATAGCATCGGCTGCTGACAATTTGCTATAAAGGTCGCCTTTTAACAAAGCATCAGCGGCTCTACGACCCATCTCTTCTGAAGGAAATATAGCAAATCTACCATCACTGCCAATGGCTCCCATTTTAATGGCAAAATCTCCGTACTCGATATCGCCAGGGTTGTTGCTTCTCCAATTGCGATCGCCCCCGCTACGCATTTCCCCATTGGAATACGTGATAGTAGGCGATCCAGTTGCAGTTTTTCCAACAGAAGCTGGACCTTTGGCGTCCTTGCCACCGCTGAAAAAGTCACCCACTTTGTCCCAAAACCCTTTGCTACCTTCGGCGGCCTGGTCTGTGATTCCAGCCAATTTGGCCATGGCCTTGGTAGCTGGCCCTACGCCGTCGTTGATCATGCTTTGCAGTGCATCTCTGGTCTTGAGTTGTTTTTCTCTAAGAGACACAGCCGCATCTGTGGTACTGTCAGTGACTTCGGTTGATTTTTCAGCTGCAGCAGCTGATTCAGTCCAGTTTTTGCTGTTTAGCTTGATTATGTCACGGTAAGGGCCTGCAAAATCAGACAGGTTGTTCATGCGAGCTTGACCTTTGAAGTTGTCAAGGGCAGCACCTGCGGGTTTTAATGCATCCATGAACTGGCCCATGTTCATGGTGCCGTTTTTCACTTGATTTATCATTTCCATGAGTCGTCCGCCCGACAGCTGGAACAACTGGTTCTGTTCTTTGCTTCCAGTAAACATACCGGTCACACTTTCAGCAAACGCACGAGCCTTGGCGCCAGTAGGGTCCACGCTCATCAAGGAATTGAAGATTTTTTGCAATTCTTCGCCTTTTTCGCCCATGTCGCTGACTGTGACTGCAAACGAATCCACAGCCTGGGCTGCTTCACGTTGCTGTTCCAATTCTTCACGCTGTTGGCCAGTCAATCTGGTAAGGCCTTCCATCTCTTTGAGATAGGCCACAGCACCCTGTGTGAGCTCGGCCTGTGTTTTGCCCTGGCCCTGACCCAGCATGGTTATCTGTTTGTAGTATCCTGCAATGGCACGATTTTGATTGTCAACATTGAGCCCCATCTTTTGGAACGTGTCTTGCAGACCGGTATTTTTAAAATCTTCGGCTGTTTTGGCCATGGCCGCGGTGCCTTGTGCCACTGTGCCACCAAACAGAGCCAGACTCTTGGCATTGGCCTGCAACAATGCAGTCATCTGATCCAGCTCGCCGATGCCGTAGCTGAATTTCTGCATGGTATCAAACACATCGCTCATGCCATTGGCAGTGCCTTGACCAAATCTGGTCAGATCCTGATAGCTCTTGAACAGAGCATCCGATTGCTTGTTGGCTTCCTGAGCATATCTGGCTGCAGCCGTAGCGGCCAGACCCAAAGCCCGGCCCACAAACGGTATCCGAGCGAGCAGGTCGCTCATGACCTTGGCTGTTGCTCCAATGCCGTCGTTGAACACTGCGGCACCTTGCGCACCGTCTTTGAGATTTTCTGCGTATTTGAGTGCCGACGATCCTAGGTCTGAAAAACTCTTGTTGAGCTGGGCTGTGTAGTTTTTGACACCAATTGTGGCATCTTTCATCTGCCTTGACAGTTCGGCCGTGATCGGTGTGCCTGTTTCGATAGCTCGATTGTAGGTGTCAAATATTTCTTTGATTTCTTCAGCGGTGTATAGATCGGCCATAATTATATTTATCGAGGAAAATCATGAGCCAAACTAACCCACTAAAACAGTATTTCCGCCAACCAGCAGTGTACATACGCTTGCCCAGCAACGGACGATTTTATCCACCCGGTGCCCTGAATCCCAGTGTCACCGGCGAATATCCAGTATATCCCATGACTGCCATAGACGAAATAACCTATCGTACTCCAGACAGCCTGTTCAACGGACAATCCACAGTGAACGTGATCAAGAGTTGCATGCCCGACATTATAGATGCCTGGGCTATTCCGGCCACGGACATGGATGCTATCTTGGCTGCCATACGCATGGCCAGCTACGGGCACGAAATGGAATTTGGCAGCACCTGCCCCAGTTGCCGGGCCCAGTCAGACCGTGCAATAGATCTTAGATCTGTGCTGGAAAGCCTCACAGCCGGCGACTACGACAGCAGCGTGCAGTCAGGCGACATGGAGATATTTTTCCGTCCCATGAGCTACAAGAATCTCAGCGATAACAATCGCATGCAGTACGAAAATCAAAAGCTGTTACAGATGATGCCAGATCTGTCAGATTCCGAGCAGATCAACGAAGCCAAAATCACAGCAGTCAGCGATGCCTTGAAAAAGATAACCGAAGTCACGGTGCATGCCTTGGCCCAGAGCATTGCCGCAGTCAAGACCCCCACAGCCATGGTACACGAACCTGAATACATTGAAGAAATGCTCAAAAACTGTGATCGTCGACTGTTTGCGCAGATACGCGATCATGCGATTGACCTAAAATCGCAGTCAGAAATGCAGCCCATGCAATTGACCTGCGACGAGTGCAATCATGTGTATCAACAGCAACTGACTCTGGACATGTCGAGTTTTTTCGATCGCGCCTCCTGATCTCGGACTCTGAACAGATCGGGCTCATGGTAGACGATATGGAAAAAGAGTGCAACAAGATCAGACAAGAGGCTTTCCAGCTCAGTTGGTACATGCGTGGCGGGCTCAGCTACGAACATGCCCTGCAACTCAGTGCCAGCGAACGAGTGTTGATCAATCAGCTGATCAAGGACAATTTGGAAACTACCAAAAAGTCAGGACTGCCTTTCTTTTAAAGAACCTGTTGTTTCATTTCAAGATCTCTAACGAGATCTGTTGCTTTCGCTGTGCTCAGCAACTGTGTTCTTCTCTTGCATTATCCAGATTATGCGGTCACAATTCACCGTATTCACGGTGAACTGACTTCTACATTATCCGAGTTGTAGCTGTCATTTACGATAAAGAGATTCGTTTTCACGACGGAGGCGGTTGACCGGTACCCCCTACTCTAGCTTCACATATCAACGGAACCCTAGTGACCCAATCGTAAATCCAAGTCCTATGGGCATGAGTTGTGTCTTTTTCACAGAGCTCAAATCCTTTGTTGCCTTAAGTTAGCAATTGCCTTTGACACCCGAGCGAACCTAGGTCCATTCTATCCGAGCCGATACTGTCGGCCCTCAACGGGGATCGAGCTACCTCGATCAAACACAGTCGGTTTAGTTGCCTGTAGAAAGTTTGTTTTTTATATGACTGCCGTGTATGCGGCACACTATCTGCCCGTTGTACCAAGCGTCTGATTCCAGTACTTGATGACGGAACTGTTCGCGGGCTTCAATATAGTTGCATTCGGCCTTGCTTTTACAGTAAAATAGTATCTGTCTAGTGAAGTTGTCGGCGCCCAGCGCCAGTAGGTCTTGGTTCAGTTGATCGTTGCTGCCGTAGTATTGTTGCCAGTCTGAGTCTATCTTGCTGCGGATGCGTTTTCGTTTCTTGTTGCCGTTTTTGAGTTTGACTACCTTGTACGTGGTCTTGCTGAATTTTGCTAGTTTTTTGCCGATGTATCGACGTCCGGTTGTGGTGTTTGTGATCAGGTACACAAAGCCCACACAGTCTTCGGGCAGTTGGTTGATCTGGGTGTTTTCGTATAACCATGACATGGACTATTGTTTATGATCAAAATTCACCCACCCTATAATTTCTTCAATGCATGTGTTTGGTTGAGCATTAGTAATTAGCTCAATGTACGAACAGATATCTGCTGTGTCAATTCCGTTCCCAGTCCAGCTGGATCTGTTGCGAGTCAAATCAGTATCCAGCCGATCGAGGGTGAGTAGACTGGTTTTGAACGGTACCTTGTTGTCTTTGAATGCTCGTGTCCACTGGCGACTGTGTTCTTTCAAGGCTGCCTTGCTCACACGATAGGTTTCAAAACTTGGAATCGGCGCCGACACTGTTTCACTGCCGACACTGCCTATGTTGACAATATATCCTGACTTGTTTTCTTTGGCCCACAGATCTCCAACTGCATACAACAACTGAACCTGTGCAAAATTGGCCCAGGGCTCTTGAAATGGTCCGTCAAATGCGTTGTTAACAAACACGTCATAGTCTAAACTGATCTTGGCCAACTTTTCTGTATCTTTTGTGATGTCAAAGCCGTTGCCTCGGCAGTAACTGTCGCCGCCAAAACGGTCAATCATGGCAAGTCCTAGGCCCTTGCTACCGCCAGTAATCATGTATTTCATCGTTTACTTCCTCCTTGATCCCATACTTTGGTAATTTTAGAACCACAGGTCATGGCACACTCAAACAAACGACCGTTGGCCAGTGTTTTGTTCCACGACTTTACTAGATCTGCCCACATAGAATTACTAAAAATTTCTTCTAAACTGTGCAGATTAATATTGAAACTGTCTAAATCGTAACTTTCCAAAAACGACCTAACTTGATTTTTGCCATCAACTGTGCTCAACTGGTTGGACTCGGGCAACACACCTGCCTCGTAAAATCTACGATCGTACAGATTATGATTAAAAAAGTTACAGGGCAATACCAATCCTTCTGCATTGACAACAACCTTGGGGCCAATCATGGCATCGCATTTGATTTCTGTGGTATCAAAATAGTCTTTAATATTGCTGTACTGTCGTTTTAATTCTGGTAAAAACAGCATGCTCTGATTGCGGTACTCGGGATTAACAGGCGGTTCTATAACATACTCGTCCCTGACAGGCCATGCTGTCATTTCTTCAACAGTCCTGTGATTAAAAAATCTTCCAGTTTTTCTAATCAACACATTAAAAAAACCCAAATCCTTGCCCAGCTGTTTGGCCTTTTCTACCTGATGCTCGTTGTGTTGAAACACAATAAAATTCCATTGAGCACGACCCCCTGCGTCAATAAAAGACTTGGCATTTTTGATCACTTTGTTATAGTTTACATTTTTCCTATACAAATGTAAAGTATCTTCCAGGCCATCGATACCAAAATCTATTTGTCCATAACCGGCCATGATCCTGGCAATTTCTGCCCAGTACTCTGGTTCATGCACACCACCGTTAGTATGAAAATACAACCACAGTGTGGGATTCTTTTTACGAAAATCACGCAAGATATCCAAAAAATTTGGATGCATAATAGGATCGCCGTAGCTACCACAGAAAAAAATCTGATTCAGACCTTTGCATATTCCAGCGATAAAAGTTTGATCTATTACAGTACGATCGAGATGGCACAGCGGCATTCTTTTGTTGATACCGCGACCATTTTCATTGCGAGGACATTGCGGGCATGCGGCATTACAGTAACTGGTAATTTCCAGTTGATATTCCTGTATGTCTGTTACATTAAACATCGGGCAACCCTTTAAAAAAATCTTTAGCATGATCCAATGTCTGTTTGTTGGTTTTAAAAATAGTATTATCTAATTTTGGCCCAGGCTTGCGTAAAGAAATTAACCACAGTGGCGCCGGGGTGGTAAACTCCAAGACCCAAGTGCCGTTGTGCCCTAGATACAGATTGGGACTGATGTAGTAAGGATCGCTGTCGGTTTTGTGTAGATAAATTGGAAAAAATTTACCATCCCACAATTCTCTCTCAAGTGAAATTTGATCCATACTGATTGCCGTTATTTCTACATGTTTGTCAATATTGCTGTTGCTAGCATCGTCGATGGTTTTGCCGTAGTGTGTAATTTTTAATGAATGCAATTCGTCTGGTATGTTGAGTTCAAAACTGTATTGGTCCTGTGCAGGACCGTCGGCCAAGGTCAAATAATCGTCTACAATTATTTTTACCAGTGGATCTCCTAATCCTCGTTCGACGCTTAAAGAAATATCTAATTTCAATGTATCACTCCAGCTAGTCGTGCAATTCTTTCCTGGTACTTGTCCATCATAATTTTGATTTGATCGTCGCCCTTCCAAAAGGTATAACCTAGATTTACTGCATGTTCTTGGGCTTCAAGTCGTCGCATGATGCGTTCTTTGTAGGTTAATTCTGGATTATCCAAGCATTTCCAGTCGGCACCCTGGGGGCGATTGCCGTTGACGCCGATCAAGTTTAGGCGCTCTGGATAATCGTACATTTCGGTTCCTTCTTCAATGGTCAAGGTGGTTCCTAAATTCACACCGATCACTGTGCCGTCGGCCACATATCTTTGATAACGAGTCAGCATTTCTAGAGTCTGGTCAAAGTCTTCTCTAGTCTCGGTGGGAAAGCCCACAATGATAAGAAAATACACTTGTATTTTGTTCTTGCTGTATTCTTCCATGTTATAATCTAAGTCAGCACCGGTAAAGCCCTTGCGCATGTGTTTTCTTACACGATCACTACCGGTTTCTATTCCGATAACCATGGTATCTGCACCACCTTGTGCCATGATTTCAAAATCAGCTGATTTAAAATTACTGTAAGGTTGCACAATAGCATGACTACTGTATTTGAAATATCTGTTTGGCAAATTATTTTTTTTGTAGTAATCCACTAAGGTTTGATTGAATTCTCTGAAATCTTTCACACTTCCGTTGCACAATGCGTCATGAAAAAAGTAATCGCGCACTTGATAGTGTTCGTAGTAATGTATCATCTCGTCAGCCAACTGTTTACCGCGTTTGAATCTATAGCCTCCCTGCATGGTAGGAATGTCACAAAATACACAATTTCTTACACAACCTCGACTAGTTTCCATCGGCAGTACTCCGGTAGTATAACCACTTTGGTATTTGGTAATGTCAAAGTCGCTAAAATCCATTGGAGCATGTTCTTTTATGTTGCTGTATTCTGCTAAGAAATCGGTGTCAATACCAGCCACAGAATAATCACCGGCCATAATAAACGGAATGGTTGTTTCGGCCTCACCACGGATCCAATGATCGATCAACTGTTGATCTTTTAAAAAGTGTGCAAATTCAGGACGTTGACTATAGCTTCCGTTTTCTTCTCGTATCAGTCCTTGTCCCCCCACAATCACTTCTACCGTAGATAGTTTTCTTAATCGAGTTAAAAACTCCACACAAAATCTTTGTGCTTGCCAGCTGAACACACTGATAAATAATTTTTTTGGTTTCTCCAACAGTATCTGATCAATCCATTGTTGAACAAATAGATCTAACGTTTTTTGTGCAACTTGACCAATTTTTTTATTTTTGACAAATAAAAACTCGTCAATTTCGTTAAACAGTCCTGCATCTGTGTTTTTTTTGAAATCTGTAAAGTAATCGATATTGATATCTAAAATACGACTTGTAACATTCAAGCGATTTAAAATACCTTTGATGATTGCTGGTGCTGCTGCTGGACGCACTGGTGCCACTCTAGGTATAGTTAAAATCACTACGTCAGTCATGCCATCTCCACGTCTGTGTTATAGCTGGTATAGCCATTCTCTTTGACCACTTTTAGTATATTCTCCACTCGGCCAGCCAGCTCGTCTCGGTGACTGACCAACCATATGCTCTTGTGGCGCTCGCGACTCATGTGCTTGAGCAAGGCCAGGGCCGCTTCCACACCAGCTGTGTCCAAGCCGTTGTCGATCATTTCATCTATGAACAGAAGGTTGATTGGCTGGTACAAACTTTCAAACACATCACGGAAGGCCCAGCTCATGCTGAGAATCAGTCGGTTGCGTTCACCTCTACTGAGATTGTCAAAGTCCAGCTCGCGGCCCAGCTCTTCGATCAAAACTGTGAGGTCATTCTGGAATATGACTGTGTGCGGCAGTCCCATGCTGTCCAGATAGTGTGTGAGTCTGGCATTCAGGTAACTGAGATTCTGTTCTATGATCTTTTTGCGTATGAAACTGTCCTTGCTGGTCAGCAGTTTGAGCAAGAACTCCTGATGCTCTTGCAAGCGAGTGAGTTCATTCATGCTGTCGTAGGAGACTTCTTGCAAGGCAGCCTGGGTCATTTCTTCAATCTGTTCAGTGTAAGGGTCGATTTCTTGTCGCTTGTGATCAATCTGCTGTACGAGACCGGCCACTGTGGCACGATGCTGAATCGCGTCAGCTTCGTTGTCATAGAACATCTTGGGCGGTCTCCCCAGCGTGCCCAGGGTTTCAACTGCAAGCTCGAGGTCTGCCAAGAGCTGTGCATGTGCCAGGCTTGCTGTTCTAGCTGTTGCCAGATCCTCCTGTTTCGCTGTCACGACCGATTGGTGCTTGTTGTCGTGGAAGGGCTGGCCGCAGGTATGGCATTCGTGACTCTCCAGCGTTGCAATTTCTTTCGACAGTTTGTCTATCGTTTTGTTTTCTCGATCACGGTCCAGTTTGGTGCGGCTGATCTGACCGGATAGATCGTTGAAGTCTTTTCTTTTTTGATCCCAAGCCCGGTGTGCTTGATGCGCTGCAATTTCGTCTTCGATCTGTATATTTTGTAGCGCCTCGAGTGCTTTTTCCAGTTCCTGTACGTCAGTGGAATGTTTTTCCGCCCATAGTCGTTGTCTACGTTTGAGATTTTCAATCTGTTCTTGGATGCGTTGATTGGCCTCTTGCACAGCTCGTATCCTGAACTCTTCTTGCTGTATGGCATCTCGTGTGCCCTTGTTCAACTCTTTGATGCGATCGGCTCGATCGCTCAGTTGTGTGATGCCCAACAACTGCTCGATTATGGTGCGTTGATCGTTGGCCTTGAGACTCAAGAATGGTTCGGTATAGGTATTCAAGGCCATGATGTGTTTGAACATGTCGTGGCTGAGTCCCAGCACCGACTCGATGGCTTCCTGTGTTTCTCGGCTGTCGCCCTGTGCTTCGTCCGCGGCGACCTTTTGTTCGCTGTTGACATAGAATTTCAGTAGGTTGGGCTTGCGACCACGTTCGATTCGATACGCCTGTGCGCCCAACACAAAGTCCAGACTGACCAGCATGCCCTTGCCGTTGGTCTTGTTGACCAGGTTGTCTTTTCTGATATTGCTGAGTGCGTTGCCATACAAGGCATAGCTGAGTGCGTTGATGATGGTGGTCTTGCCGGTGCCGTTGCGACTGCCGTCACCGCCCAGGTCAAGATTTTCACCCAACACAAGAGTAAGGTCTGACCGATCAAAATCGATGGCCTGTGTGGCATTGCCCACACTCATGAAGTTTTTAACGGTTAGTTTTTTAATTTGGATCATATGGTGTTTAAGTTTAACATATTAAGATATTGATCACAAACACTTTGGAGAATTTTTTTGTCAGTTATATGATAGTAGGGTCGAGCTATAGATGAATCGTAGTAGTCCCAAAGATTGATGCAATTTTCTTTTTCTTTATATTTTGAAAAGTTCCAATCTTGTGCAGGTTTAAAATTTTTATGTTCAAATCCACCCTGACTCCAGGCCCATCCTTTGACATTCTTAGCAGAATCAATCATTGATAGGGTTTGTTGTATAAAAATATAATTTTTTTCAATTGTCGACGGCATATCTACATACCGCATAAAAAAGTTTTTAATTTTGTCTACACAGGCAGTGGTAAAAATATTGTTGTGCAATTTTGGATTAAACGGATTAACCCATGACATACACAATAACTCCTTGCGGGCACCTGGTGCCAACACATTGTGATATCGATTTATATTATCTGTTTGGGAATCATTTAAATTCAAAACAAATTCCTGACGAGTTGATCCAGTAGCGTTATATATTAAATAATCGCACTGATTTTTTAAAGCGTGTTTAACCTGTAGATATATCAAGTAATTACTAGCACCCGGTATAGATAAATTAACGACGGTTGTGTTGGGCAATTTTTTAGCCAGCATCTCAGTCCAATTATTGCCATAGTCGGGGTCGCTAGAACAAAAACTGTCTCCGCATATATAAAGGGTTTCTTTAGTTAACAGCATTGTTTTGCTGGACTATCCAATCATATAACTTTTTCAACCCATCATCCAATGATTGAGTATGGGTCCATCCTAGTTTTTCTTTAATCAATCTATTGTCTGAATTTCTACCGTTAACTCCAATAGGACCGTCTACATAATTAATTGAAATATTTTTTCCTGAAATAGCTATTACTTTTTTTGCTAATTCAGTGATGCTAACTGACTCTTCGCTACCTATGTTAGCTGGCCCAGCAAAATCGCTAGCCATTATTTTAATAGTAGCATCCAAACATTCGTCAATATACAAGAATGAACGAGTCTGCGATCCATCCCCCCACACGTCGATTGATCCACCGTCGTGTGCCTGGGCTACCTTTCGGCAAATAGCTGCCGGCGCCTTTTCTTTGCCGTTGTTCCAGCTAGTTTCAACACCAAAAATATTATGATATCTACCAATATGAACCTCGACTCCGTAGTTTTTTTTTAAATTTTGATATAAGCGTTCACTAAACAACTTTTCCCACCCATACTCACTGTCAGGCTCGGCCGGATATGCACTACTTTCTTCACAATTGGGGTTATCAGGGTCAAGTTGATTGTAAGCCGGGTATATACAAGCAGACGAACTAAAAAAGATTTTTGGTTTAGGATTTTTCATCAACTCATTGATAATATTTAAATTTATCAAAGCTGAGTTATAAAGAATGTCCATATCGTTTATGCCCGTAAACACGTAGCCTGCTCCGCCCATATCTGCAGCCAATTGATAAATTTCATCGACAGGTTCTTCCAACAACATTCTACACACATCACGGTCTCGTAAATCGCCAACAATAAAATTATCAGCAGCGGTTACACTAAATTCTGGCAAATGTAAATCAACCCCAGTTACATAATGTCCTTGTTTTTTTAATCGGATAACCAAGTGCGACCCAATAAAACCGCCTGCGCCCAAAACTAACATTTTTTTCATTTACTATCTGACTCCTAAATTTTTTTGACATTCTGCGGCAAAGTTTTTTAATTCAAGCTGGTGTAATTCGTTGTAATAATAATTAAAATTATAATCTAATATATCTTGCATGTCCATGCACATTTCTTTTAATTCGGCCACGGACTTGTTACAAATTGATTCAACTATGCTAACAACTGCTAACAGTCGATCCACTGGGTCATCCACAGCGTCATAATGTTCACTCCAATAGCGATCAAATGTTTTAAATCCAATAGATTTAAGATTAGCTAAACACCCAGTGCTTCCGGCAATTACAAACGGGCGTTTAGAACTTATTGGTTTAATTGATTTTTCGCTAACATAAACATTTGGATAATCAAACACAGTTTCTGTTATAACGTGTAAAAAAGATTGTTGTGATAACGCCGTCGATCCAGATACGTAATTTTCTTTTCTGATATCTTTAAAATTTTTAAAAGAATGATTAGGCAAGATTTGATTAAATGCATCAACCAACCAGGGGTGGTTGATAAGCAATCGGTCTCTTATTCCGGCATGTTTGTCAATATAAAGTAAATGTAAATGTTCTGGATACATGTTAGTTATTATTACAAAAACTTACCATACCATGATCTATTAGATTTTTATTGCGCAACAATGAATATAAAAGAGTACGATGCGATCTACGAACTCTACATAACGATTGATACTTTGAAGTAATAGCCTTAGGATTTAATTCAACATTTTCTTTATCAAACCATAATAAATTTTGCAAGAAATTTTGTATGTTAGCAATAGCACAATTCTCTGTAGTTTCTTGTTGTCTTAAAATTTCTAATTCTTTTTCTATATTTTGCTGAGTTAAAATTAAACAAAAATAATTTGAAACATCTAGGTTAACTAAAATTCTCTGCAAATTACGCAACATTAGTCCAGGTTGATCGTTGGTAACATAGTAATCAGTATCATAATGCAAAAATATAAATCGATAGTTTGATTCGTAATGGTCTTGTTTTAATTTTAGTAGGTCATTGTATAGTCTTGACATATCACTTTGGTAGTTGAGTAAATTAAATATTCGATCAAATTTAAAATATTTTTCTAGTATGTTGATAGTGGATATATCAAGCATGTAAATTATACCAATGGTTATGTGACTGCTCGATGAAGTCTTGATCTATTAACAATAGATCAAACGTATTTTCTAATAATTTAATTTTTTCCAACAATGAATCCTCCTGCACCAAATACTAAAATTTTTTTCATAGATTTTGATATATTTTTAATAACAACTTGGGATCGTAAAATTCACTTTCGATATTGGTCAGCTGGTCAGTCACGATCTGATCCACGCTTTCGAATCGTACTTCGCCAGGCGCCAGGTCTAGATCCACTGTGGTTCTTTTGCTGGGTATCAGGGCCATCTCTCTGAGATTGTGTGATTGTACAAATGTGTTCTTGATAAACGATGCTTCTTCGTAGCTGATGTCGATATCCAGCTCCACACGCACATGCATGTTGGGAGTCAGTATGCTGGCACCGTGGTCAATTACCTCGCTCAACCGCATGACTCGATACAGGGGTTGATCGGGCCAAGCCCGATACTCGGGCTGTTGGCCCCATTCCAGGATCATCATGCCTCGGTCAGCATCGCCAGCATCGGCAAAGTTGTGTGGAAAACAGTTGCCAATGTAGTTGATGTTTCGTTTGCTTTGTCTAAGATGGAAATGTCCACTGAACACCGACCCAACGCCACCAAAGCTGTCCACACGAACTTCGCCGTGGTCGGGCATTTCGACCATGGCATTCATCTTGAAGTGCGGCAGTTCAAAGTGCCCAAACATGTACTGTGCTGACATTCGTGGTATGCGTTTGTGATCGTCGCCGACCAACCAGGGAGCTATGATCACATCACCGGATTTGAACCAGTCGTTGACTATAGTAATATTGGGCAAGTGTTCGGCCCATTCCACGCCGTGTATGTCTCGCCGGTCTCGGTAGTAGAGATCGTGATTGCCCGGAATAAAATAAAAGCGTTCAAATGCTGCACTGAGCTTTTGTAAACTACGCAGGCTAAAGTGCAAAGTTTGTAGATTGATACTGGCACGATGATGATGCCAGTCGCCTAGAAACATGCCGGTTTCGCAACCTTGGGCCCGGGCTGTGTCTATGAACCAATCAACAAATGCTTCACAGTCCTGATTGTGAATCAGGCTGTTGCTTTTTAGTCCCCAGTGTATGTCAGTACAGATGGCTGCTTTACGGAATAGATTTGTCATCCTGCTAGTATACTATTCTTCAGTGATGAATACGACCTCTCCGGCAATCATGTCTGGATTTCTGCGTCCGGCATTCTGACGAGTCCATGACGGATTGAGACCGTTCATTTCCAAGATATCGTCTCGGATGTTTTGATTTTTCTTTTCCAGATTCAGGATTCTGGTAAAACTATTGGTGATGGCCGCAGTGTAGTAGGCAAATGGATTCTGGCTCTTGCTTTCGTCAAACTGCAGGCCGATCTGGCTCAGTTGCAACAGGGCCTGGCCGCGCATTTCTTCGTTGTAGGTATAACCTCTCCAGTTTGATCTGGTGGCATAGCGTTCACACAGTTTCATGAACATGTTGGCCAAGGTGCGGGTCATTTTGCCGTGATCCTTGCAGAATTCGCCGTGTACCAGGTCACCCTGCCAGTGGCTCTTGCCCACCAGGTACGGCTCGCGATTTTCATCTATACGGTAGTGATAAAACGGTGGAAAGTTCAATCGCACATGATTGGGGCTGAGCACAGCATCATCTACCAGATCGGCGATGGGATCTTCTTCTACGGCATCCAGTTCGAATATGTCTTGGATCTTTTTCTTTTTGGTTGCACCCTTGGGTATTTTTTTGGGCGCCATGGGTATGTGTTCCCAACAGGTGATCCTGAACACCAGATCAGTGTTGGCGATTTTGACTGGATCGATGACCTGTCCAGTTTCTCGCTTGATACGGTCAGCACGATTGCGTCTGGCTTCGGCCACGGTTCTTTGGTTGATTTTCAATACCGTGGGCAAGATTATGTCGTACTGATGATCGGCAACCGGATCCAGATATGTGCAGTAGGTGTTCTTGCTCAGGTGTATTTCTTTTAAGATATCTCGATTGTTGAGATAGTTGATTTTTGCTGGTGTTTTGAAAGTGGTTGTGGCCACGTGCGATTCTCCTTGAAGTGTATTTATTTTACAACACATTGCAGGAATGTCAACCATTATCATTATCTGGTCCGTTTATTTAGCTGGCTAAATATCATATACAGGAACAATCATGGCACAAGGGTACGATCCGGCTAAAGCAGCGTTATTTAATAAACTAATCCAAGACGGGTTGAGCGAGGATGCGGCGGCAAAACAAGCTGGAATCACCGAGGCCGATTTTGGAACTTATGTAATAGGCCTAGACGGAAAAATTGGACCTTTGGTGATAGGGGTTGGACAAAAGTCTGGAGTGAATAACACAGATAATTTTGACAACGAGCCCCCGGCATCTAGTGTCAAAACCACCACCACTACGACCATAACAACCAGTGGGGGCGGAACAACAACTATAATAGCAGGGGTAGATACGCCCACCCCAGAAAGCAAGGCACTACAGGAACAGATCAATGCTACGTCATCTCAAATTGACAAAATTAATCGACAGCTAGCTCCGGTTGCTTTTGGCGGCACTCCAAATCTAACAGCAGACCAGCGTGCAACACTACAAGCGCAACGAGCAGAGCTGTATGATCAATGGAATGCACAAACAGATGCTGCAGCATCTGCCACACTACCGGGCACTCCCACAGTAACTACTACGCCAAACACTACTACAACCACAACCACTACACAATTCAGCAGTGCTTCTTCTGCCAGCCCGGTTGGTGCCAACGACACACAACAAGGACAAGAGCAAATCTACAGTACCAGTGCTCCGCTTCCGGCTAACCAAATACAAACAAACGCCACCGACGTTGGCAGTTTCGTTGGAACACCGGCTGGTGAAATCACCACTGTCAGTTTGGCTGCACCAGTAACATATGGACTTAGCGGTCTATCCAGTCTCAATCAAAACAACACCACCGACGTTGGCAGTTTCGTTGGAACACCGGCTCCGGTTGTTGCAGATGCTGTGGCATCTGCACAGGCCTCCGGCGGCACTGATGTCAGCAATTTTGTGTCGTCGGCCACCCCGGTCGGTGCAGATGCTGTAGCAGCTGCACAGGCCTCCAGCAATACTGATTCCACAGCATTCACGGCCGGCAACGGCGGGGACCAGCTCAATGCAGGTCCGTCGGCTATCAGAGCCGGCACTGCAAACGCACAGAATCAACCAGCAATCAACAACACAAACCGCAGCGTGAACAACACTGACTGGCGTGTGAGATTGAGTCTGGCCAACGGAGCCGATTATCTGTATTCGGCAGCTGATGCTGCCTCGGGCATACTGTCGCCACTTCGGGCCACCAATGGCATCATATTTCCTTACACGCCCACAATCAGTACCAGCTACAAGGCCAACTACAACAGCTACGACCTTACACATTCAAACTATCGTGGTTATTTTTATCAGAACAGTTACACTGACAGCATAACTGTCACCGCTGCATTCACGGCACAGAACACCCAAGAAGCCAATTATCTCCTGGCTGTCATACACTTTTTCCGTTCGGTTACCAAGATGTTTTATGGGCAAAGCTCACACCTGGGATCACCGCCACCCATCTGCTATCTCAACGGCCTGGGCGAATTTCAATTCAACCAACATCCGGTCTTGGTCAGCCAGTTCAACTACTCGTTGCCAGCTGATGTGGATTACATACGTGCCGGCAGCAGCAACAATCTAAATCTTCCGCAAAACCAATTGCGTGCCCAGACCAATACTGTCAATCCGGCCTTGGCCTCAGTGGCTCGGTTAGCATCAGCTTTCTTGACCAAGGGGGCGGCACAGAATGTGCGCCCTCCGGTAGCACAACCATTGACCAACAGCCCTACCTATGTGCCAACCAAGATGGAAATAGTGCTGACCCTGTTGCCGGTACAAAGTCGTCAACAGGTCAGCCAGGTGTTCAATCTAGACAGTTTTGCCAATGGTAGCCAACTCACAAAAGGATTCTGGTAATGTCCGTCACCTATGATGCTGCCAGTCCGTATTTTACCACGGGCTACAGCCAATTTTTCCTAGATACCATGACCAACCGGCCCATACCGGTGTTGTCGGACGATCGTTACTGGGCTATCACGGCTACCTATCAGTACAGGCCCGATCTGTTGGCATTTGACCTTTACAGCAACAGTCGTTTGTGGTGGGTGTTTTATCAACGAAATCCCAATACCTTGACAACACCGCCTTTGGATTTTGCAGCCGGTACGTCCATCTATCTACCACAGATCAGTACCTTGCAGGCAGTATTGGGGATCTAGCATGGCTACACAAATTTTGATTGGCGGTGAACCTTATGTACCAGGGCAGTCTTTGTCGCTGGCACAAATGGCGGCTATTTCGGCGTCTATTCAACTGGGCAACGACACCTATTCTAGTGCTTACTCTGGCACGTTGAATGCACAGGCCTATGCTCAATATGTAGCACAGGGCGGACAACTCGGTTTTGCAGCAATGCTGTCAGCAACCGCCCAACCACAAGACAGTGCTGCCCAGATTGTGGTCGAGGCCGCAGATGCTCGCGACGAAGGAGCCATCAGTCAAAATCCACCAGTTCTCACCTCACCAGTGACCTCAATTGTGGGGGCAGAAACGATTGCCAACACTGTGGTTACTGTTGCCAACAACAGCCTTGCGGCCCAGGGGTTCAGCATTGGTGGTCTGGCCAGTCGGTTTGTGGGGACCAACAATCGCCTGTTGACATCGGGCTTGCCGGCCAACCAGAGCCTGAGTTTGAGTCAGAGTCAGGCCACTCCGCCTTTTTCCACAGTGAACAACCTGTTGCCTGGTGGAGTCGGTGCTAATACCATACTTGGCAACGAATTCCGGGCCAGCGCTGCCAGCCAGCCCGGCCAAGGTGCCCCCAACAGTGATGGTATTGGTACTTCGGCCCAGGACATCATACGCTTTGCCTTCCAGTCCAATACCAATCAACGCATACCCACACAGCCCAATGTGCTGGATCAGTTTGCCAGCTACACCTATCAGCTCAGCTGGTATCTTATGACCGATTCTCAATACAATGATCTGATCAAGAGCGGAAATCGTAACGTGGGTGGCTGGAGCCTGTTGATGCAAAGCGGCGGAGCACCGGTACAGACCACAGGAGCCACTGCTGCCAACAACAACCTGCCCATTCGTAATCAGTTTTTTCCATTAGATTATTACATGGACGATCTTGAAATACACACCTTGATTCCGCAGGGCGGCACACAAATGGCTCACACTGCTACCAGTATCAAGTTCAAGGTCACCGAACCCAACGGTGTGACCTTGGTCAGCAATTTGTATTCGGCTGTGTCTGCACTGTATGGATACGACAATACCGGGGACTATGATCCTGCACAGAATCTGCTGTACAAACCCGGACAAGCTCCTATATCCATACAACCACCAAACTATCTACAGGCCATGTATTGTCTTGTGATACGATTCTACGGCTATGACGCACAGGGCAATCTGCAGGCACCCATCATGGGAACCAACGGCAGTCAACAGGCCATAGTACAAAAAATCTATCCGTTCCAGCTGGTCAACATCACTTTTACCATGGCTCCGGGTTCCAACAGTCGCGGCATCGAATATCATGTGGAATGTGTGCCTAGGGGTCAGCTGGCCTTTGCCCAGGCACGCGGCACAGTGCCATACAATTTCCAGTTAAGCGGAAACACGGTCAAGGACCTCTTGATCGGTAAACCGGCGCAGGCTGGTCTGGTTCCAAAACAGGATGGTCGTGTTACAACAACAACCCCACCAGGCAATGCCAGCACAACTATAGCAACAGTTATAACTGCTGAACAGCAAATCACACAGTTTGGAACATTTAATGCGGGTAATAGTTTAACCTATAGTGACACTCCTGGAATATACTAGCCATGACTGATCTCACCAACAAACCACAGAATGCCTACATCACAGCCACCAACACCTATCTACAGCGGGGCAATCCGTTGCTGGAGACTCCCAAGACACCTGCTGATCTCAAGATACCCGGTGTACGACAGCCACAGCAACCAACCGCAGTTGATCCTGCATCACCGCCAGCCAAAGCCACGTCGGCACCCACTGGCAATTCCAACTATGCCTTTACCGGTCTGGCCGAAGCCCTTAACACCTATCAGAACCAGTTGGTCAAAGACGGCATCTATCAAATTGCTGACTTTTATGAATTCCAATTCAATCCAATCGCACTGGGCAGCAGCAAGGTCAAGAAAGCTGGCAGTACCGATCGATCAAAAACCGCTGGCAAAAACGCTGCCACAGCCAGACAAGCACTAGATTCAACAACTGATGCAGTAAGCAGCAACAGTCAAAACTGGGACGTACAGGCCGGCACACAAATCATCCAGGTCATTGATCAGATCATGCGCAGCAGTGAATACATCAGCCAGCAAGCAACCGCGCAGATTGATGCCAACACGCAAAAAAACATACCCAGCACCAGCAACGGCATCATAGCCTGGTACAACGTCAGTGTGCAGGCTGTCAGTCTGGGATTTGACAATCTGCGGCGAGATTTTGCCTATCACATGACCTTTGTGATCACTCCGTATTCGATAACCAAGATGGTGAGCGACTATTTTCCTGACAGCCGATATAGAGGCAGTCACAAGAGCTACAACTATTGGTTCACTGGGCAAAATACCGAGGTACTGAGTTTTGAACAAAAATACGATGCATTGTACAAGATCATAATGAATGGCAGCCAGGCAACACAGATAAACAGTGCTGTGGCCATCAATTATCGTGAGCAATACAGCAAAACAGCCATGCCCACTACCAACGAAAAAACTGGCCAACAGACCGGAACCTATACCAATGCAGCAGCCGACAGTGCCGCAGATTTCCTTTACAGCCAGACAGATTATGCCTTGGCCAAAATCAGGATAGTGGGGGACCCGGCCTGGCTACAGCAAGGATCGGTCACTACCGGGGTCACAGCACAGCAGTTCACATTTGATCCATTCAATGCCGATGGCAGCATAAATTACGACAGCCAGATGGTGAATTTTGACATCAACTGGAATCAGCCAGCCGATTACGATTTTGCCACTGGTGTGATGGATCTAAACAACACCCAAGGAAGACCCAAGGTCAACAATACCTATTATGCATCTGAATGTAGAAGTTTTTTCAGCCGTGGCAAGTTTGAACAAGAACTGGAAGGCAAGCTCTTGATCGAAAGCAAACCAGATCAGGCCAACAGCACTGCACCAGTAGAACGTGTTGCACCAAAAACGAAACCAACATCGCCACCACCTCTCACGGGCACTACTCCATTAAAACCGTCACAACAACAGGATCAGGCCGCGGTTGGCATGGCAGCCAGTATAGTCCGTCCAAATGGCACATCATTCAATCCGTTCTTGCAAGCACGACAACCCGGCGGACCTTTTTCAGGAAATCGTACTCCGTTGGCACCAAACAATCCATTGAATCCCAACAACTATAGCAATTGATATGTAAAGTAACTGACAGAAAGAAAAACACATGGGTTTACAAAATTATCAACGCAGTCGTGGCACACCTAAAACATTTGATCAGAATCGCGGTGGCACACCTGGCACTGGCGGCCCGTATATTGGCATAGTCAAAAACAACACTGACCCCACACGCATGGGTCGTTTGCAGGTCTATATCACGGCATTTGGAGCCAACGAGGAAGATGAAACGGCCTGGAAATGGGTCAGTTACGTGACTCCATTTTACGGAGCCACACCGCAAGGTGGCACTGCCGGAACCGGCACTTTCCTGGACGGAAACTCACAAAGCTACGGCATGTGGTTTACCACACCCGATATTGGTGTGCAGGTAATCTGTATCTTTATCAATGATGATCCCGGCAACGGCTATTACATAGGATGCTTGCCCAACAACGGAGTCACTCACATGATCCCGGCCATTGGATCGGTGGCCGCCAACAAGGCTGCCGCGCAGAATTCAACACAGGCTGCGTATCTGGCCAACAGCTCGCGACTGCCGGTCACCGAAATCAACGACAGCCCAGAAAATCCCAAAACCAGTGAAAGCGCCACGTTTTTCAATGACACCAAACCAGTTCACAGCTATGTGGCCGCGATTCTGTTCCAGCAAGGACTCAACAACGATGTCATGCGTGGACCCATTGGGTCCAGTGCGCAACGCGAAAGCCCCAGTCACTGTTATGGAATAAGCACACCGGGGCGTGCAATCTACCAAGGTGGCCTGGGCGACACTGCCGATGCCAAGACTCTAGATGCCATCAGCCTGGACAGTATCAACGTGATCGGTCGTCGGGGCGGTCACACCTTGGTCATGGACGATGGAGCGCAAGACGGTACTGACAATCTGATCCGGATACGCACCAGCAAAGGACATCAGATCACCATGAGCGACGACGGTAATTTTTTCTACATCTGCCATGCCAACGGTCAGGCCTGGGTAGAACTGGGTCAAGAAGGCACCTTGGATGTGTTCACAACCAATTCAGTCAATCTGCGAACCGAAGGCACTATCAACTTGCATGCCGATCAAGATGTCAACATATTTGCCGGTGGCAAAATGAATCTCAAAAGTGCCAAAGGTACCAGCATACAGAGCGACACGGATGCTGACTTGGCATGCAAGGGCGGACTCAAGCTGTTTGGACAAAAAAGCATGGATATCAAGACCGGTGGCACCATGGCCATCAAGAGTCAGTTGGGCAGCTGGAGTGCAGGTGCTGCACTCAGTCTCAGTGGCACCTTGTTGTTGCTCAATAGTGGTCCAGGACTGCCGGCTTCGGCTCCCAAAGGCATCACTGATTATCTACAACCCAATACCACATTCAACCCCAGCACCGGTTGGCAGGTAAGTCCCACTGGCACCAAGAGTTGTGTCACGCGAGCGCCCACTCATGAACCTTACCCGTACCATAATCAAGGTGTAAACAACCAGACCAGTCTAGGGGTCAGCGGCCAACCCAGCCCACCTATAGATGCGCCAGATTTACCAGTCGGAGTTTCGATAACCAAGATATCATGAGCGTATTCAATTACACCCTTCCTTCAGGATCCACGTTCCGCATGACTGCACCCACGGGTACCACGCAGTTGCAAGCCGACCAGATCTTTTACAGTCAAGTGGCTGCAGGCGCATTTGTGGGTTACAGTCCAGGACAGACCTTGACCAGTGCCACTGAAACAGTGACCAAGTTTGCTCTCAGCCGGCTGGATAGAGGCACAGCCGGAGTCGACACACAGGCCATAGTGGCCATAGTCAACAACATTCCCACTGTCAACCTGGTCTCGACTGCAGCCAATGGTGTGTCAATCTCACAGGGTCTGCCCAATTTGACTGCCACGCCCTTGGTCAACCCTGTCGGTCAAGCTGACTTGGTCAATGTGGCAACAGGAACTTTGGCTCCCAACCCCATCGGACCCTTGAGCAGCAATCAGGTTCAAGGTATCCTGGCACAGATAAGCAATCTAGTGGATCAACCGGCCACGGTCATGACCGACGACAAAGGAGTAGGCCAATACGGATTCAGTTGTGTACAACTGGAACAGGCCGGATATGTCAAGCCCGGTACTTGGCAAAGATTCATATTTGATCCATCGCCCATGACCTCGGTACTGTCGGCTGCTGGAATCTGGACAGGTAAAAACGGAATAAAATCGGTCACCGATTTCTTGAACAACGCCGGGTCACAAACAGATGCACAAAATTATCTGTTGCAAACTGGATACAACAGCTTGGTGTCCAGTGGAACAATTTTGCCTGCTACCGCTCAGAGCCTGACCACTTCGGTAGGTCAAATCTTCAGTCAAAGCGGTCTGCAGACAGTGAGTGCGCTGGGTGCCAGCATCGGTGCCAGTCTCTCGGTGCCCAGTTCGGTGTCATCTGCTTTGTCGGGTACTGCCATAGCCAGTTTGCTGAGCAGTCCGTTGACCAACATCAACAGCATATCGTCTGGTGCTGTCAATGCTATTACCAATGCTGTTGGCAATTTTACCAACACCAGTGGTATAATCAGCAATTTGACCAATACTGCAATTGGAGATGTAGGAGCTCTAGTATCCAATGCTGGTCGTTTTGGATCAGCAGCCACCGCAGCCTGGAGCCAATTGTCCTCGGGCGCCGTTTCATCTGTGTTGGGCGGTATCACCGGCCAAGCAAGCAACATCGCCAACAATCTTTTGGGCAGTATTACCGGTCCGGCCTCGGGCACTTTCGATCTTGGCAGCAGCCTAGTGAATGCTCTGCCTGGCGACATCGGTAGTAGCATATCCAATCTAACCAGCAATCTCGACATCACCGGCAAGGCCGGACAGTTTGCCACAGCTTTCAGCGACCCTGCTGCGGCACTATCCAATTTAGGAAATTTTGATATTA
>Ga0007810_1000097_pt1 | contig 24796 bp, 18 predicted proteins | sample CryBogCBE15Jun09_FD_71193 | JGI IMG/M metagenome (GOLD analysis project Ga0007810, IMG submission 71193) | Freshwater microbial communities from Crystal Bog, Wisconsin, USA - CBE15Jun09 | ecosystem: Environmental > Aquatic > Freshwater > Lake | place: Crystal Bog, Wisconsin, USA | collected...
GTACCCCAAAACCAACGGTCGTATGCTGCATTGTCCTCGGTGCCAAATTCACTGGCCAAATCGGCCATCCCAGCGCCAGACACAGATGCTTTAAACCGGTTGGTTTGTGTTATGGCCCATTCTGCCATATACCCGCCGTACGACCAGCCGGATATGCCCATCCAGCTAGAATCTATGTTTTCGTGGGCAATTAGGTAATCAACACCGGCCATTACATCTTTAAAATCGTTGCCACCCCAATCGTTGCGGTTGGCTGCTAAAAAACTCCAGCCATAGCCTGTTGACCCCCTTATGTTTGGGCAAAGAACGGCATAGCCTTTTTGCACAAACAGCTGCACCCAAGGGCTGTAACTATCAGCAAAGGCACTTGTTGGCCCACCGTGTATAAAAACCATCAGCGGTAGCTTTTTTTCGTTGGTTGTTAAAGGTTTATACAGCGCGCCTTCCACTTGCAAGCCATCAAAACTTTTATAGGTTACAAAACGGGGCTTTGCCAGGCCTAAGCTGTCAAAAGCCTTATTAAAATGCGACACCTGTACAGCTGTCTTGTCAGGCCCGGCCAGCCAAAGCTCCTGTGGCTGGTTGCCGCTGTAGCTACGGAAAATAACGGTGCCGTTGGCTGAGACATCAAACGCCCCAATATTGCGGTTAATGCCATATTCAACAGCGTTGCCATTATCGGTAATCGTATATAGCCTGGAGAAAAAACCTTTTTCTACGATGGCTAGGGCGGTGTGGTCATTGATGAATTTTACGTCAACCACAGGCAGGTCAAGGCTTTTGGCCGTGATGTTTTTGGCCGGCCCGCCATACACGGACTGTATGAATAGGTCGTGCGGCGAAGGCCCGTCTTCGCGGGCGGAGATATATGAAATGGTTTTGCCGTCTGGCGATATGTTGATGTTGCCCCAAAATGGGTGGCTGGGGCAATCGATATAGGTTATGGAGGTGTCTTTTACCTTCAGCAAACACAGCTGGTTTTTAACAACTTCCGTTTCAGGAAGCTGCTGGGTAGCCAACAACAAGGCGTCGCCGGCGGGCACCCATTTCAGTTCGTTAATTAGCCAGCGCTGGGTACTCAACTGGGTGGTTTGCTGGGTGGCAACATCAATGGCAAAAACGTTGGTGGCTTTTGTGGCTTGGCTCACCACGCGCTCGTCGTTGTTGCTTTCCTTCCGTTTCTCCTCTTCCGCCGTGGCAGTGTCCTCCGCAACGTAGGCGATTGTTTTACCCGCAGGGTTCCAAATGAAATCGCTAACAGCCGTTTTGGCATGGGTTAACTGCAACGCTTCACCGCCTGCCATATCCAGTAGGTATATTTGTGGTTCGCCATGGCGGGCAGAGATAAATGCTAGGTTTTTGCCGTCTGGCGACCACTTGGGGCTGGTTTCCGATTTTTGGGAGTTTGTATACTGCCGTAATGCTTTAGTCGCAACATCAACCAGCCAAATATGCGACGCAGGAAGGTTTTCCCCCAGGCCGTTTTGGGTAACTACCACTGCCGCCTTGCTGCCATCTGGCGAAAATACAGGCGCACCTACCGTGTAAGTTGACAATGCCTGCACTATGGTTAAGCTGTCTTTTTTGGTTTGCGCAAAAGCGTGGTTGGTAAGCACCAGTATTAGCAATACCGCAAGTTTGTAAGATGGCCGCCGCATAAAAATAATTTGGTTGGCTGTAAGGTAGCCAAAAGCTATCATTGGTGGCATGAAATGGCACAAAAAATTACCCAGCTTGTGGCATACGTGTTTTTTCTTACATATCCCTAGCCCAACAAATTCAAATGCAGCTCCCCAAAATTAACCAAGGAGGAAAGCCTAAGGTCGGCAGCGGCCCAGCGCTCCTGTTTTTGCTGGCTGTGGTGCGGCACCACCACGGCCTTCATGCGGGCGGCCTTCACGGCTATCATACCATTGAAGGAATCTTCAAAACATATACACTGCAAGGGGTTGCTGCCCAGTAATTCAGCACAGTTAAGGTACACCTCGGGGTGTGGTTTGGCGTACCGTAGGTGCTGTGCCGAGGTTATTTGCCGCACCCAATGTTTTATGCCTATCATGCCTATAACCAGTTCAATCAGCTCCATAGGGCTGGTGCTGGCAATGCCTATTTTAAAGCCCCGCTGTGTAAAAAAATTAAAAATGTATGGCACGCCGGGCATAACGGGTGCATCCCGCTCTACCCTTGCCATCACGGTGTGTATAATGCGCTGTTCGCAGATGGCCAGTTCGGTTTCTTGTATGCCGTGGCGGCTAAACCACCACTGTAAAAACTCGCGGGTGCGCAGGCCGGTGGTAATATGGTATTGCTCCTTGGTTAGCACAATGCCATAGGTTGCCAACACATCTTTAGCCACATCATTCCACAAAGGCTCACTGTCAACCAACAGGCCATCCATGTCAAAAATTACGGTATCCGGTCGCATGCTTGTTTTTTATGGCCGCAAAGATAGGGTGCGCGGGGCAGCGGCAGGCCTACTTAAAATGCAAATATGGTTTAGAAAAATTCATATTCAGATTTGTTAAAATGCGTAATTTTAGCCATGCGCCAGTACCAAACAACCATTGTTATTTTGTTCTTTTTTTTGTCGGCGGCTGCCCAGAAAAAGCTAAAGCCGGTGGGTGAGTTAATTAATATACGGCAGCCCGGTTGGCAATTGGTGAAAGCCATGGTTGACTCGGCTAAAAACAAAGTGGAAATATTGCCCTGCGATGCCGCGCAGGCAAGGGCGGCGTTGTATAAAACACAAGTCACCACCAACTCGCCGATGGGGGCTATTGTTTATATGACCGGTGGGTTGATGGTTGACAATGGCTGGATTCGCATACTCGGTTCGGGCAGTGCTAAGCTTACGAGAACCCTACCCGGCTGGAATGAGGGCAAGACGAACGTGAAGTTTGGCGACAAGCCTGCTTTTTATTTGGTGGCCGACGATGCCATCGGCGGTTTTTTTGCGTTGAACGGCGGCGGCTTGGGGCCGGGCCCTGGCAAAATTTATTACCTGGCCCCCGACGACTTGGTTTGGGAGCCCTTGGATTTAACATATACCGATTTTTTACATTTTTGTTTTAGTAGCAACCTGAACGAGTTTTACTTAGGCCAGCGTTGGGCCGATTGGCGCAAAGAAGTTGACACGCTGGCCGGTGACAAGGTGTACAGTTTTGTGCCGCCCTTATGGTCGAAAGAAGGTAAAAATGTTGAAAAAGATGCGCGCCAACCGGTACCGGTGCAAGAACAATACAGCTTTAATATGGACATGCGCAGGAGCATGGGAATTTATACGGGTAAGTAAAACCTGTAGCTGGCCTCTGAGAAATTGATATAAATATTTTACCATGAACCATGGCACCACCCCAAGGCCTAACTTACAACAAGCTGTGCCTTTTTTCAGGGTTTCAAACATGCAGGCTTCGCTTAAGTTTTACAGGGAGGGGCTTGGCTTTGCACTGAAAAATACATGGGCGCCAAGGGGTACCGTAGAATGGTGCTGGCTTACGCGTGACAATGTTGCTATTATGTTGCAAGAGCTAAGGCCAGAATGGGTTGCAACACACCCACCGGAAGGAAAACTGGGTATCGGTATGTCGATAGAATTCCAGTGTTTGGATGCCATTGCGTTGTACCATGAATTTACGGCAAAAGGGCTAAACCCTAATGAGCCTTGTGTTGGCAATGGGCTTTGGGTAACCAGTATTACTGACCCAGACGGCTTTTGCCTTGGTTTTGAAAGCCCTACGGATATGGCAGAGGGCACAACCTACAGGGCATGGCTGCACCTGTATACACCGCAACAAAATAGCATTGTAGATGGCCCCACCGTTGCCTAACACTGCCTTTGAGTTATACCAGGCCTGGGTAATTATGCTCAAATACCTTTACTGCACAATACCATTTTAACACAAATATCATTTCAACCGACTGCTTTTGTTGTATAACTTCAACTAAAATTTATAACATCCATGAAGTATAATATTTTAGGTAACACGGGTTTGAAGGTGTCAGAGTTATGCCTTGGTACCATGACTTTTGGCGGAAAAGGTTTTTGGACCGCAATCGGTACCCTGCAACAGCAACCGGTAGACGAACTGGTTAAGCGCAGTGTGGAGGCGGGCATTAATTTTATTGATACTGCCAACGTGTACAGCGAAGGGTTGAGCGAGCAGTTGACCGGGCAGGCGATTAAAAACCTGGGTATTCAAAGACACAGCTTGGTAATTGCCACCAAAGTACGCGGCAAGATGGGGGAGGGGCCAAACCAAACTGGGCTAACCCGCAAGCATATTTTTGACCAAGTTGACGAAAGCCTTAGGCGGTTACAAACCGATTATATTGATTTGTACCAAATACATGGCTACGACCCCCTTACCCCCTTAGAAGAAACCTTACGTGCTTTAGACGACTTGGTAAAAAGCGGTAAAGTACGTTACATAGGTTGCAGTAACCTTGCCGCATGGCAACTGATGAAAGCCTTGGGTTTTAGCGAACAAAAAGGGTTGGCAAAATTTATTTCGTTACAGGCTTACTATACTATTGCGGGAAGGGATTTGGAGCGTGAGCTTGTGCCGTTGTTGACTGACCAAAAGGTTGGCTTAATGGTTTGGAGCCCGCTGGCAGGGGGTTTGTTAAGCGGTAAATATACCCGCGAAAACCAATCGCCAGACGATAGCAGGCGTGCAAATTTTGATTTTCCACCGGTAAACAAGGATCGGGCATTTACTATCATAGATGTTATGTTGCCCATAGCTGCCGCAAAAGGTGTTTCAGTGGCGCAAATAGCCCTTGCTTGGTTGTTACACCAACCAGTTGTAACCAGTATAATTATTGGTGCAAAAAAGCTGGAGCAGTTGGAAGACAACTTATTGGCCATTGACGTAAAGCTGACTGCCGAAGAGTTACGCCTATTGAACGAGGCCAGCAAACTGCCTGCCGAATACCCCGGCTGGATGATAGAAAGGCAGGGGGCCGACAGAAAAGCATAGATTCTCCCCCAAGCCAGTAAGTTATCCGTCATTTGCCATTTCGTACCTTGGTATTGCTACCTTCCCGGTTTTAGGGAAGCACAATCAAGGCTGACAATGGCGCGATTGTGAAAAAATAGATTGAAAGCGACGGGTAAGCAGAAAATAGTGTAGGGTACCCATAAAGAAATAGGCTGGTTTAACAAACCAGCCTATTTCTTTATGGGTGTTTATTTATCTACCATTCGGTCGCGGCTTTCCGCGTCAAACTTGCGGTAGGCCCAGGCAAAGATGAGCGGGAATACCCACAGCGAAAAAATCATCGCACATAAAATACCCCCTATCACCACCCTTGCCAAGGGCCGGGAGCTTTCAGAGCCTATGCCGTGCGAAATGGCTGCCGGCAGCAAACCAATGGCCGCCATCATGGCAGTCATCATTACCGGCCGTATCCTAGAGTTTACGCCCAGTTTGATTGACGTATACAGCGACCTGCTTTGGCCTTTCACCTTCTCAAGGTTCTGCTTAAATACGGTTATCAGCAGCACGCCGTCTTGTATACAAATACCAAACAACGCAATAAAGCCAATGCCTGCCGAAATACTAAAATTGGTACCAGTTAGGTGTAGCGCAAGTATGCCGCCCACTATGGCAAACGGTACATTTAAAAAAACCAATCCTGCATCTTTAAAATTGCCAAACATGGTAAACAATAATAAAAATATCAGCAAAAGGCTTATCGGCACCACTTGGGCTAGGCGTTTGGTAGCCCGTTGTTGGTTTTCAAAATCACCTTGCCAGGCCATTTGGTATCCCCTTTTTAGGGTAACCTTGCCGTTTACCTTTTCCTGTGCTTCGGCAATTACGCTGCCCATATCCCTGCCGCGTACTGAAAATTTAAGGGCAGCATAACGCTGGTTATCGTCCCTAAAAATAAGGCAGGGCCCAGTTTTTTCGGTTATAGTGGCTATTTCTTTAATGGGTACTTTGCTGCCGCTTTGGGTGGGTACCAGCAAATTGCCAATATCGTCAGGCGTTTTACGGTATTCTTCCTGTAGCCTTATCCGTATATCAAATGTTTTAATGCCTTCGTACAGGGTAGAGGCTGCCAGCCCGCCTATGGCCATAGAAACCACTGCGTTGGCATCAGCGGTTGCTACGCCATACAACGCCATTTTTTGCTGGTCTAAATTAACGTCCAGCTCTGGCTGGCCAATATTGTGTATCACGCCGAGGTCTTCGATGCCTTTTACATCTTTCAAAATATTGTACACTGCGTTTACCTTTTCCTCCATATAGTTGAGGGAGTCTCCATACACCTTTACGCAAATGGAGCCTTTAACGCCAGAAACCGCCTCCTCCACATTGTCCATAATGGGTTGTGAAAAGTTGAGGTTTGCGCCAGGTATTACGGATAGCTTGGCGTTCATCTGGTTAACCAGCTCCTCTTTGGTGATGTGGGGCTTCCATTCGTCTTCCGGGTAAAGTATCACCGAAAATTCGTTGTTGTAAAAACCGGCAACGTCGGTTCCATCGTCTGGTCGGCCAGTTTGCGAAACCGCATATTTAACTTGCGGGAAGGTCATCAGCAGTTTTCGTACCTGTTTGGATACTTCCACCGATTTTTCCAACGAAATACTGTAGGGTGTTTGCACCCGCAGCCAGATGGAACCCTCATCCAACTCAGGCAAAAATTCGGAACCCAGGAATTTGAATGAATATAACCCCGCTACCATGGCAATTAAGGAGAAGGCCAGTACGATGCGCTTACGTTTGTATGAGAGCCTAAAGCCGTTGAGCATAAAGCCGGTAAGATGGTGTACAAAAGGGTTGTGTTTCTCGTGTACGTTTTTGCGTAACAACATGCTTATCAGCACGGGTACCAGGGTAAGTGTGGTTATTAAAGCACCCAATAACGCAAAGCCTAGGGTAAAAGCCAGCGGCGAAAACATTTTGCCCTCTACTTTTTGAAAGGCGAAAATGGGTAGCAGCCCCGTAATGATAATAACCTTGGCAAAGAAAATAGCTTTACCCAACTGGGCGCCGTGCTTTTTAATGAGGCCTAGTTTAATAACCTTGTTAAAGCGGTCCATGCCAAGGTGGTGGGCATGCTGGTCGAGTATTACAAACATACCTTCCACCATAACCACTGCACCATCTATAATAATACCAAAGTCTACCGCGCCCAATGACAACAGGTTGGCCGACATGCCCATTAAGCTGAGGCAAATAAAGGCAAACAACAATGCCATAGGGATGATGACCGACACTATAAGCGTGGTGCGCCAGTTGAACATGAAAAGGGATACAAGGATAGTTACCAGCAATATGCCCTCCACCAAGTTATGCAAAACCGTATGGGTTGCATAATTAATCAGGTCTTTACGGTCGTAATAGGGTACAATTTTGGTGTCTGGCGGCAAAATGTCGTTGTTCAGCTTGTCTACTTTGTCTTCAATGGCTTTTACCACCTCTGAAGGGTTTTCTCCTTTGCGCATTACAATAATGGCCTCAACGGCATCGGCTTCATCAGTAACCGTACGTTTGCCGTCTGCGCCCACTAATCCGTCAGCCCTTGATACCCACCCCAGGCGGGGCAGGTTTGAAATTTCAACGGAGGCCACATCTTTTACCAGCACAGGCACACCGTTGTTGTTTTGGATGATGATATTTTTTATTTCGTTAATATCGTTTAACAAACCGATACCCCTCACCACAAAGGCTTGGTTGTTTTTAATAATCATGTCACCGCCTATGTTGATGTTGGTTTTTTGCACGGCCGTAAACACATCCAGCGGTGTAATGCCCAGCGATGTTAGCTTTGAGGGGTCAACGCTTATTTCGTAGGTCTTTGTTTTGCCGCCAAAGGCGTTTATATCACCTACGCCTGGCACGGCCCTCAACTGGCGGTCAATCACCCAGTCTTGTATGGTTTTAAGTTCCCTAACATCCCTCAGCTTGCTGCGCAGGGTGTACCGGTAAATTTCGCCCGTGGGCCCTATGGGCGGCTGCACCGCTGGTATAATGCCGGGCGGCAGCGTGGCATTGCTTAACAAGTTCATTACCTGCTGCCGTGCCTGGGCATCCTTTACGCCGTCATCAAAAATTAGCTTTACATAGCTTAGCCCGAAAATAGTGGTGGAGCGCAGGCTGGTTTTTTGTTGCACCGGGTTCATGGCAATTTCCAGCGGTATAGTTACAAATTTCTCTACCTCTTCCGCACTACGGCCGGGCCACTGCGTAATAATGTCAATTTCTGTGTTGGTAACATCTGGGAATGCTTCAATCGGCATGCTGCGGAAAGTGAAGATGCCCACGATAATCATGGTGAGTGAGGCAAATAGGATAAAGTACCTATTTTTTAGGGAAAATGCCACTATGCCCCTAATTAGCTTTATCATGTGGTATAACTTTTTTATTAACAGGTAAAATTGTTTACGCGCAGCGTTGTATGGCGCGCATTGGCTACCGAACAGCGTTGCTGTAGGCTTTAATAGCCAGTTACCGCCTATTCAACCAGTAGTTTTTGGAATGGTAAGGCTGCCCAGCTATTTTTTTGATGGAAATTTCTGTGGTATGCGTTGCCTAGCCAAACATTGGCGCAGCGTCAAGCCGCCTTGACGCCGGGTTGGGTACAACAACAATAATACTAGTGGATATGTTAGTGGGTGATGTTAGTTGTTTAACGCATCATAAATAAGAACGGCCTGCGATGCAATAAGCTTGTCACCAACGGCTACCCCGCCCGAGAGGTATGTTTTTTCACCCAAACTGCTCAACACTTGCACTGGTGTTATTACAGCGTCGCCCTTGCCGTTGTACTTTAACACAAAGTATTGGCTATGGTCGAATATGAGCGCCTTAGATGATATGCAGATGGCTTCCTTGTTTTCGGGGTTGGTTACTGTTACACTGGCAAACATTTGCGGTTTTAACGCATAGTCGTTGTTTGGTAAAACAACCTTAACCTTCATTACCTTGTTGGCAGGGTCAAGCACGTTCATTATTTTGTCAATTTGTCCGGTAAAAACTCTGTCAGGGTACGATACGGTAGTAACGCTAACTTTATCACCAAGGTGTATTTTACCAATGTTTGATTCGTACACGTTGGCCTGTATCCAAACATTCTTAAGATCGGATATGGTAAACAAATTGGTGCTGTTATCGGTGCGGATGACTGTGTTATTGGTAACATTTTTTTGGACAATAAAACCGCTGATGGGGGCTTTTATTACATAATTGCCCTGTGTATTGTCGCCATTAATTTTTAATACCCTTTTAGCCAGCTCCAGTTGGGCGTTGGCTTGGTCGTAGGCTGCTTGTGCCGAATTGACATCTAATTGCGAGTTTAGCCCACTCGCAAAGAGTGATTTTTGGGCATCTAGGTTTTTCTTGGCAACATCCACGGCACTTTGGGCAGTGGAAAGGTTGCTGCTGTAGGTGGCCATTTCGCTGCTGTTTACCACAGCAAGCACTTGGCCCGCGGTTACATAATCGCCCAAGGCCACTTTAATGTCTTGAATATTGCCACTAACCAGCGGATACACATTCACTTGGTTGTCTTGGTTAAAATCTACGCTTCCCGTAAGGGTTACGGCATCCACTAACTGGCAGGTTTGCACCGTGTCAATTTTCAATGTTTGCAGCAATGAGTCGGGGATGATGTACTTTTCCCGCTCGGCTACTTTTTTCTCGGCGTCCGAACTGCACGATGCCAAAGAAAAAGCTGCAATAACTACTGTAATGCCCGCGCAGAGTATATTAGATGATTTGAACATAGAAATGTAGTTTTTTAGTTGAAAAAGGTTGTTCCGGTAAAAAAATTAATGTCTTCCAATGCCTGTACCCTGTTATACTTAATGGCATTTAATTGCAGCGCATTCTGCTTGTATGAGTCATAAAAATCAAGAAAATCCAGCAGGCTGATATTTCTTTTTTGGTAATTGCTAAGTACTTCGTTTTTAAGGGTTTCAAATTCCGCATTAAAAGTGGGGTCTATGCTCTTGTACAGCCTATCTTGGTCAATGGCTTTTTGTAGCGACCGTGTAACGTTTTCTTCAACCATTGCCTCAACGCTTTTTTGCGAAGCCAAGCTGTAATCAATCAGTTGTTTTGCCGCTTTAATATTGCCTTGGTTTCTGTTAAAAAGGGGCAGGTCTATACCTATGCCGCCGGTAGTGGAGTTTTTTACATAACTGCCTTGCTGGTCAAAGCCAATGTTGGCGGTTACGTCTGGCACTGCCAGCGATTTTTGGTAACTGTAGTTCAGCTTGTTAATATCGGTGTTGGCCTTGGCTATCAGCAAATCAGTTCTTCTTTGATAGGCCGAGTCAATTAGCGTTGAGAGCGGGTATTTAAGCGGGTCTGATGCTTTTGCAACGTCTGCATCAGCTTGGGGCACCACAAACACAGTTGCTTTTTCCTGCAGTACCAGTCTCAGCTCGCTTTCTTTGTCATTTATTTGGTTAATTAAATCGTTGTACTCGCTCTTAAAGCTAAACAGTTGGGCTTTAATACGCACGGCTTCTTTTTTGGCAATATAGCCAGTACCGTCTTGTTTTGCGTAGGCATCAACAATGTGTTGCAGGGCTTGTATTTCTGCATCGTACACTTTTGCAGATTGCTGTAAGTAGTAGATGTTGAAAAAATCGCTGCGTAATGTGTACTTCAATGTGCGTATTAGGTCGTAAAACTGGTATTCCGATAGCGTAACGTTTGCCTGTGCCAGTTTAATTTGCTTGTTGCGCTTGCCTGCAAGTATAATCAGCTGCGAAATGCCTGCCTGTAATTCGCCATTGTTGCTAAAAGGCAGGGGCAGCACCGTTTTTGCCGATGGGTTATACAGGGCAGTGGCAAAATTTACATTGGGGTTGGGGTACAGCCTTGCCTGTATTACCAACGCCTTTTGTGCATCCACATTGTATTGCTGGGCCAGCAATTGAAAATTGTTGCGTAAAAATAGCTGCTCGGCACTGTCAAGTGTAAGTGGGATGGAGTCATCGATAGTTTGTTGTGCATTTTGTTGGGCACCGGCGGTAAACCATATCACCAATGGCAAAATGCAATAAAATATTTTATAAATCCGCATATGTACAGTCATATTAAATGAGATAAAAGGAAAGGGCTATACCCGTGCCGTTAGAACAATGTCGGCGGATAAAGATAGCAAAGCGTAATGCCTTTGCTATGTTAACAAAAAGTGTTGGCTACGCTTTTGGTGGAGGTGGGTTAATTTCTTTTAAAATAAGCTTATTGTAATCTTCTTTAAAAAAAATGGGCAGTTGTACGCCTTTACAATAAACAGCCTGTTCTGTAGCCCTGTTGATTGCAATCATTTTTATACTGCTATGCTTAATTTGGTGTGATGACTTGCTGTTGGGGTTGTGGCTGCCGTTTTCAGGAAACGCGTTTTTTTGCCCAAGCATTATTTCCGTTACAAACTCCAATAATGAATCTATTTGGTTAAACTCTCCTATTTGTAATTGTTGCTGTGACTGCATGCCAGCGTCAAAATCTGCCCCATAAACACTTAGGTTAATAATTTGCATGGCTATTATTAGCAGTACAAACTTTTTTATGTATGTGTTTATTTGTTTCACTGTAAACTGTTGCTATTTGCCTGGGTTACACCTTAAATTAGCTTTTGGTGGGCATGGCTAATTTAAATATTAGATTATTAAAACAGTTGGCAAAGTTATATTGATGCTGTTTTATGAATTGTTAAAAATTTATAATTTTATACTAAATTAATTTTGAACACTTTATGTTAAAACAATGCTGTGTGTGGCAATATAACACCTAGGCCGTTTGTTGGCGATGCATTGCCCCCCCCAAGCAGTAATTGCAAAACAGCTGCCATTTTATAACATTCAAAGCCCTATAGCCGCTATAAAAACAAAACCCCGCCGGTTGGCAGGGTTTTGTTTTTATAGCAGTGTCTTGCTACCTTATTTCTTAATATCAATGCCGCTGCTTTTTTTAACAGGGGATGAACTGTTTTTACCAAGGGGCCTGTTTCTGCCGAAGTCAACCAATATTGGGGCTGCGACAAAAATTGACGAATATGTGCCGGTGATAACACCCACCAGCATTGCGAAGGCAAAGCCTCTGGTAACCTCACCACCAAAAACAAACAGGATAAGGATGGTTAGGAACACCGTTAACGATGTCATTACTGTACGGCTTAGTGTTTGGTTAATGGCGCGGTTAATAATGGTTTCTTTGCTGGCACCTGTCATTTCCTTCACATCTTCCCGTATACGGTCATACACAATTACGGTGTCGTTCATGGAGAAACCTATTACTGTTAGCACCGCTGCAATAAAGTACTGGTCAATTTCCAACGGGAAAGGTACTATGCCCCTAAAGAAGCTGAATACCGCCAATATTACCAGTACGTCGTGCAACAATGATACGATGGTACCCAAAGAGTACCTCCAGTCACGGAAACGGATAAAGATGTACAAGCAAATGATGATGATGGCAAATATGCCCGCTTTAATTGCACCACCCTTTAACTCATTTGAAATAGAGGGCTCTACCGTTTTAGAATCTTGTTTGTAGCTCTTGTCAAACTCTTTATAGCTTACATTTTCAGGTATAAAGGCGGCTTTTTGTAAACCGGCATACAAAGTTTTTTCAACGCTGTCGTCAATATTGTTACCACGCTCGTTTATTAAAAAGTCGGTGGTAATGTTCAATTGGTTGTTGGTGTTTACCGTTTTTACGATGGGGTAGTTGTGCAATACGGTTTTAAGTTCGTTGCTTACACTTTCGGTACTTACCTTTTTCTTAAAGTCGATGGTATAGCTGCGGCCACCCTTAAATTCAACGCCTTCGTCAAAACCATGGATTACAGAACCGATGCCTAGTAACAATACAACTACTGAAATACCGTAGGCCACTTTTCTATACTCGATAAATTTGAACGCGGTGTGTTTGAATATTTTGCGCGACACGCCGGTAAAATACTCAAAATGCCTTTGTTTGCTGGTATAAATATCTGTGATAAGGCGGGATACAAGTATACCGCAGAACAGGCTTAACAAAATACCCAGCATCTGTGTGGTGGCAAAGCCCAATACAGGGCCAAGGCCAAAAATGAACAGAATGGCAGCAGTTAAGAATGTGGTAACGTGCGCATCCAAAATAGGGGAGTAGGAGCGCTTGTAGCCATCATTTACAGCTGTTAAATAGCCTTTGCCTTTGCTCAGTTCTTCTTTAATCCGTTCAAAAATAATTACGTTGGTATCAACCGCCATGCCTATGGTTAACACCAAACCAGCAATACCCGGGGCTGTTAGAGTAAACCCTAACGCACTTAAAATACCCACAGTGAATAACAGGTTTAGTATGAGGGCTATGTTTGCCACCCAGCCTGCCGTGTTATAGTAAATAAGCATCAGTGCAAATATTACTATAAAGGAGATTAGGAAGGAGTACAAGCCGGCATGAATTGTATTGCTACCAAGTGTGGGCCCTATCGTTTGCTCAGAAGCGATCCTTGCAGGGGCGGGCAATTTACCCGATTCTAGTGTATTGGATAAGTCTTGCGCTTGTTGAACGGTAAAACTTCCGCTTATTTCAGAGGAGCCGTTGGGTATTTCGCCAATAACGTTGGGTGCGCTATAAACAGTATTATCCAACACTATAGCTATAGGTTTGCCAATGTTTTTGCCGGTCATGTCGGCCCACAGGCTTGTGCCTACGGGGTCCATTTCCATTTTAATGGCCGGGCTGCCTTTTTCATCAAAGTCTTGGCGGGCACTGCTAATATGGCTGCCGTCTAATTTGGCATTACCGTTCTCCAATGTTTTAACCGCATACAGCAACACAACGTTTTTTGTTTTGTTGTGTTCATCTGGGCCGTACATAAACACCAAATTGGACGGGAATTTATTCTTCACCAAGCCCATATTTAAGTATTGGTTCAGCTGGGCCGTGTCAGTTGTTCTTATGTAGCCAATATTAGGGCTGTACACGGCATTGCCTGTAGCTTTGTCACGTGTGCCAGTGCTTACCTGCAATATTTTTTGCAAGGGAAATTCATTCTGCTTCAGCTTGTTTGAATCAACAGCATTAGCAGCCGTGGCTTTTTTGCTAGAATATGCCTTGGCAACAGATGTAGTGTCTACTGGTTTTGCTGCGGCGGTATCTTTAACAACTTTTACGCCGTTTAGGTAATCGCTTAGTGCTTTTTCGGCACTTTGGAAAGATTCCGCAATGTCAGGTATCCGGTACACCTCAAAAAACTGTAGGTTGGCCGTAGCCTGAAGGTTTTTACGAACCCGCTCAGGATCGTTGATGCCCGGCAGTTCGATGGAGATGATGGCTTTTGATTTGTCTTTGTTAATAGTGGCAGAACTGATACCAAAGCGGTCAATCCGGTTGGCCAATATCTTGTAGGTGTTGTCAAAAGCAGTATTCGACTGGTCGGCCAAATACGCCAAAACGTTATTATCCGAGTCGGTGTATTTTACTTTGCCGTTGCTGCGTGCAACAAAATACGTTGCCATCGACGCTCCGCCAGATACTTTTTTAAATTCTTCCCCAAACAAACCAATCAAGTCTGCCCCGCCAGTCGCTTTTCTGCTAACAGCATTGTTTAACGCTTTAACAAAAACAGGGTCTTTGGTGTTGTTGGCCAAGGAATGGATAAGCACATCAAGACCTACCTCCATGGTTACACTCATACCACCCTGCAAATCAAGGCCCAGCATAAGTTCCTTGTCTTTGGCATCTTGGTACGTAGTTAAACCAAAGGGGCCAATGTTGGTATCCTTGGTACTGTCTTCTAAGCGCTGCAGCCGCTGTTTCTTCAAATCGTCCAGCGTATCCTGATAGGCCTCCCTCAGGGCTTTGTCGTTCGGATACTTCTTGTCTGCAGCAATGTAACCACGGGACGCAAGCCATTTATTGGCTTTGTCCTCTAAACTGCTTTCATGGCTGCGCACGATCCATGTGAAAGACAGTTGGTACAAACAAATTAATATAAGCGCAATCGCAAAAAAACGCACTAAACCTTTAAGTTGCATACTGTAAGGGTTTCAAAATTTTTGTGAGCGGCAAAGATAGGGGAATTGACATTTATATTATGGGCATAAAAAAATACCGGCAAAACAAATGCCTGCCGGTATTTTAAGGCTTTTTTAATGTTGGTTATTGCACTGCAGTAATTACCAAATCGTAATACAGTACAGCGTTTGCTGGTACGCCTATGGAGCCGCTAACTAAGCCCTCACAACCGTATGCCAATGATGAGGGGATAATGAGTTTAATATGGGTTCCGGTTTTAAAATACGGTGCCATTTTGCCAAAACCCGGAATGGTGCCGGCCAGTGGATAAGTAATAGGGGTTGTTGATTTGTCAATAATAGTACCGTCTAATAATGACGCAACATAAGTAAATGATACAGTTGAGGTTATGGTAGCGCTGTTGCCAGTGCCAACTGTGTCAACGCGATAGTACACCCCGCTGGTGTCTTTGTTAAACGACAGGTTGTGGGCTGCTAAAAATGCCAAAATTTGCGACTGTTCCGCATAAGGTTCTACGTTTGTGCAGGTAACTGGTTGGGAGGTGCCCGCATTTTTTACACACGCACCTACAACAAATGACAATATCGCCGCAACCGCCAAAATTCTTTTCATGTTTTATAGTAATTTGTATTTAAGACTGCTATAATAGCTAATTTGTTGCATCTGGGCCGATAGTTTCGTTTCTTTTTTTCACCAATAGCTCCAAATAACGCTGTTCATTCATTTCCCATTTGTATTTTTTATAAAACACGCCCGTGAAAACCGCAATCGCAACGATGGCGGTCACCAGCAGCCAGGGGCTAGATTGGCTGTTGGCTACCATGTTTGCCCGTTCGTACCAGCCTGATTCCAGAACCACCAACACCCCTATACCAAGCAACAGCCCAAACGGCAAACCAAAAAATATTTGTCGGCCAATATTTTTTTCACGGTCCCTGTTTTTAGACCAAAAATTTATAAAATTATTTTCTTCTTTGGTAAGCATTGTAATATTGCTTTTACCGGTTATTCAATGTTGTTTATAAATTTATGGAAAGGTTCAAATTTTAATTGCTACTTTTCCGCGAAAAGTTGCAAAAGTGAGTAAATACGACCATAATATTAAAAATTTCTTGATAAAGGCGAAACAAATTTCGTTGGAAAAGATAGGGGTATTTTCATTAAGTAGACCTGTTGGCGAGGATGGGGTGATTGACGCCCAGTTTATTGATTTTCAATTTAACAAAAGGGCAGAGACAAGCGAGGCACTGATAGACTATATTGCCAAGGAGACTGGGAAAAATAAAACACTTGTATCCTCCGATTTGGCATCATTTTTTGAAGGTGCGAGACAATATATTAATATTGGTAAGGCGTTTTCAATAGCTGGGTTGGGTATGCTTTCATTAAACAGGTCGGGTGAGTATATATTCTCGCCAATGCAAGGCAGTGTGCCGGCCGTTGACGTAGTACCCAACAATGTTGCAAAGGCCAAAACGGAAAAACAAGATAAAAGCCAGGCCGGTAGGAATGCAGTAATGTTTTTTGCGCTTTTGATTGTAATACTGATCGTATCTGGTTTGGGTTGGGGAATTTATAAGTACATCGACCGCCAGAAGGCCGAGTTGACTTTGACAGACTTGCCGGGTGTTGTAGAGGACTCTACTGCCGGCAGGCAAACAAAAAACAGCGATACTGCAGCCAGTGTTGCTAGTGAACATGCCCAAGTAGGCGACAGCCTGTATTATAGATTTATTTTTGAAACCACTATAAACAAAACCCGTGCACACAACCGCTACGACAGCCTAAAAAGTTGGGGTGAGCATGTATTTATAGACAGTACAAAGTTAGACAGTAATATTGTTTACCATTTATTTGTAAAGGCAAACCTTTTGGCCAAGGATACTGGGTATGTTAAAGACTCGGTGCAAAAATATTTTTCCAGGGCTGTAAAAATAGTGGCCAATTAAGGATGTAGTGTTTTAAAAATTAAAATATGAAACTAAGCTCTTCCCTTGTGTTTGTATTGTATTGGGCTGTGCTTTGCATTGATTGTGTTTTTCTATTCAACCATTTAGATGAGTACCGGCACTATACCAAGCCATTAATAATACCGGTTTTGTATATTTTAATGGCTTTAGAAACCGGCGAAACATCGCACAAGCGTTCCAAGCTCATCGTTAGTTTATTGTTGCTTTTTTCATTTGTGGGTGATTTACTGTTGTTAAACACTACCGAAAAATCTTTTTTTACATTCGGGTTACTGTCCTTTTTGGTGGTGCATATTTTGTATGCGCTGTTTTTTTTCAGAATTAAGCATTTTGCCCTTAAAAATGCAGGTACTGTTGCTTTGGCATTGGTGGTTGTGGCTGTTTACCAATATTTTTTGTTAAGCGCAATTTGGGGTAAAATAAAGGAAAATGACTTAACCATTCAAGTAGTTGTATATTCTCTGTCGCTATCATTAATGTTTATAAGCGCATTTAATACCAGTACCGGTAAAAGGGCCAGAAAAGTGGCGTTGAAAAATTTCATACCAGGTGCTGTTTTATTCGTTTTGTCAGACTCGTTGATAGCGGTGTCAAAATTTTACCCGTTCGTAAACCCGCCAATCGATTTGCCAGTTTATATGGGATGCGCTGTAATGCTAACTTATGGCGGTGCGCAAGTACTACTGGTGCTGGGTGCTGTTAAATTTATAAAAAACTAAATATCATTGCTGGGTGGTTTTGCAATCATCCGCAGTTTACTTAAAACATAGGGCTTTATAATTGGTTGCTTGGGCTAAAAAAATAACCCCCCGTTAATTACTTAACAGGGGGTTGTTTTTTATAGCAACTCAATCAAATAATTGAGTGCCTATGCATTTGTTGCATCGATTAATAATCCATACCCATTCCGCCGCCGCCTGGCATGGCTGGTGCTGCAGATGACTTAGGTTCTGGCTTGTCTGCTACAACCGCTTCTGTAGTCAACAACATACCAGCAATTGATGCTGCGTTTTCAAGCGCGATGCGGGTAACTTTTGTGGGGTCAATTACACCAGCTGCAAGAAGGTTCTCATACACTTCTGTGCGGGCGTTAAAGCCAAAGTCGGCAGTGCCTTCTTTAATTTTTTGTACCACAATGCTGCCTTCAATACCACTGTTTACCACAATTTGGCGCAATGGCTCTTCAATAGCACGTTTAATAATGGCAATACCAGTTGTTTCATCGGCATTAACACCCTTAAAGCCCTCTAATGATTCAATAGCGCGTATGTAAGCAACGCCACCACCAGGTACAATGCCTTCTTCAACAGCGGCACGTGTTGCATGCAATGCGTCGTCAACACGGTCTTTCTTTTCTTTCATCTCTACTTCAGTAGCGGCACCAATGTACAATACTGCAACACCACCGGCCAGTTTAGCCAGGCGCTCTTGTAGTTTTTCCCTGTCGTAGTCAGAGGTTGTGGTTTCAATCTGCGCCTTAATTTGGTTAACCCGTGCAGTTATTATTTCTTTGTCACCTTTACCGCCAACAACAGTTGTGTTGTCTTTGTCAATAGTAACAGTGGCAGCTTGGCCAAGGTAGCTTAGGTCGGCGTTTTCAAGTTTGTAACCTTGTTCTTCGCTTATTACAGTACCTTTAGTAAGCACGGCAATATCTTGTAACATTTCTTTCCTACGGTCGCCAAACCCTGGGGCTTTAACTGCGGCAACTTTCAACGTGCCACGCAGTTTGTTTACCACCAATGTAGCCAATGCTTCGCCTTCCAAGTCTTCAGAGATAATCAACAATGGGCGGCCGCTTTGAGCAACTTTCTCCAATATATGCAGAATATCTTTCATGGCAGATATCTTCTTGTCATATATCAGTATGTAGGGGTTTTGCAACTCAGCTTCCATTTTCTCGCTGTTGGTTACAAAATAGGCGCTTAGGTAACCGCGGTCAAACTGCATACCTTCAACTACATCAACAGTAGTATCGGTGCCTTTTGCTTCTTCAACGGTAATAACACCTTCTTTGCCAACTTTTGCAAAAGCTTGGGCAATCAATTTGCCAATTTCGTTATCGTTATTGGCTGAAATTGAAGCTACTTGCTCAATTTTTTGGCTGTCTTCGCCCACTGCTTGGCTTTGTTGTTGCAGGTTTTTTACAACCACGGCAACGGCCTTGTCAATACCACGTTTTAAGTCCATTGGGTTTGCACCAGCAGCAACGTTCCTTAAACCTTCGCTGATGATAGCCTGGGCCAAAACAGTTGCTGTTGTAGTACCATCACCGGCAATGTCAGCTGTTTTGCTGGCAACTTCTTTCACCATTTGGGCGCCCATATTTTCAATAGGGTCTTCCAGTTCAATTTCTTTGGCAACGGTAACACCGTCTTTAGTGATGGAAGGTGCGCCAAATTTTTTCTCAATAACAACATTGCGGCCTTTAGGACCCAATGTTACTTTAACTGCGTTTGCAAGGATGTCAACACCCCTTTTCATCCGGTTTCTAGCTTCGATATCGAAGAATATTTGTTTTGCCATAAATACTTAATTTGAAAATTTTTAATTTGAAAATTTGAAAATTCGTGCATTTTTAATTTGAAAATGAAAAACAACATTTTTGAAAACTTGTGGCTTGTGCCATTTCCAAATGTTCATATTGCCTCATTTTCAAATTTGCTTACACAATCGCCAAAATGTCGCTTTCCCTCATAATAAGGTATTCGCCACCTTCCACTTGAATTTCGGTACCGGCATACTTGCCATACAATACAGTGTCGCCTACTTTAACGGTTACAGGCTCATCTTTCTTGCCTGGGCCAGCAGCTACAACGGTACCGCGTTGTGGTTTTTCTTTTGCTGTGTCTGGAATGATGATACCACCAGCAGTTTTTTCCTCCGCGGGGGCGGGTTTTACAATCACCCTGTCATGAAGAGGGGTAACATTTAGTGTTTGTGCCATAATCGTATTGATTTTTAGAAAATGAACATTTAAGTTTACTGTAACGGGGTTAGCTATTTTTGTGCCACAGGGGTTTAAAAGCCAATTTTTCATTTTTTTTACCTTCGCGCCGTCTTTTTTGGCACTGTTTGGCAGATTGAAAAAGCTACGACCATGTGCTAAGTATGCTTAAATGACAAAATTTCACGTGTAGTGTTGGGGGCTTGGGGTGAAGGTGCCATGGCCTACTAGGTGTGACAGCAAAAGCCCAAAAATGGCAAACTGTATCCGGTGCATAAGCGGTTTGTAAACACCCGGCCCCCCCAAAATTATAATAGCTAATCTTATTATTATCCAAGGCTAAGTTATAAAATGGGCCTGGTAGCTATAAAAAAGGCGGCCCAGTAGCGGGCCGCCTGTAAAATATACATTAATGGTATTGGGCTAAGCCAAATCAAAACGGTCTAGGTTCATCACTTTGGCCCAGGCTGCAACAAAATCATGCACAAATTTCTCCTGCCCGTCGGCACTGGCATATACCTCGGCCACAGCCCTAAGCTCAGAATTTGAGCCGAATATCAAGTCTGCCCGTGTTGCCGTCCATTTAACAGTGCCAGTTTTGCGGTCACGGCCCTCAAACACGCTTTGCGTCGCATCAGTGGCATGCCAAGTGGTGCCCATGTCTAGCAGGTTTAGCATAAAGTCGTTGGTTAGTACTTCGGGCCTTTTGGTAAATACACCGTGCTGACTGTGGTTAAAATTGGTGTTTAACACACGCAGGCCGCCCACCAAAACCGTCATCTCGGGCGCGGTTAGGTTTAACAGTTGCGCTTTGTCAACCAGCATTTCCTCTGCCGTCACTTTGTGCTTGGCTTTTATGTAATTGCGGAACCCGTCTGCGTGGGGTTCAAGCACCGCAAACGATTCCACATCGGTTTCTTCCTGTGTCGCGTCAACACGGCCCGGTGTAAACGGCACGGTTACGTTGTATCCCGCTGCCTTTGCAGCTTGTTCAATGGCTGCCGAGCCACCAAGTACAATCAAATCTGCCAGCGAAACCTGCTTGCCGGTGGTTTGCGCGCCGTTAAATGTTTGCTGTATGCCTTCCAGCACGGCCAACACCTTTTGCAGTTGCGCCGGGTTGTTGGCTTCCCAGTCTTTTTGTGGGGCCAGCCGTATGCGTGCGCCGTTTGCACCGCCACGTTTGTCAGAACCCCTGAACGTTGCCGCAGAGGCCCAAGCTGTAGATACCAGTTGGGCTACAGAAAGCCCAGAGGCTACAATTTGATTCTTTAATGTCGCAATATCTTCTGCATCAATCGACGCATAGGTAACAGCAGGCAATGGGTCTTGCCAAATCAATACCTCAGCAGGTACCTCGGCACCCAAATAGCGCACTATGGGGCCCATGTCGCGGTGCGTAAGCTTATACCAGGCCCGCGCAAACGCATCTGCAAATTTGTCGGGGTTTTCGTAGTAATCCCGGGATATTTTCTCATAAACCGGGTCTGCACGCAAAGCAATGTCGGTGGTAAGCATAAAGGGCGCGTGGCGTTTGTGTGGGTCATGCGCATCAGGCACGGCGCCTATGCCACCGTTATTTTTTGGCTGCCACTGTTGTGCGCCAGCCGGGCTTTTGGTAAGTTCCCATTCGTACCCAAACAGGTTTTCAAAGTAGTTGTTGCTCCATTGGGTGGGGGTGGTGGTCCAAGCACCTTCCAGACCGCTGGTAATAGTGTCGCCAGCGTTGCCTGTGCCATATGTGTTTTTCCAGCCTAGGTTTTGCTCCTCAATGCCCGCGCCAGCCGGTTCGCGGCCAACATATTTGCCTGGGTCTGCTGCGCCGTGGGTTTTGCCAAAGGTGTGGCCCCCAGCAATCAAGGCAACAGTTTCTTCATCGTTCATAGCCATGCGGCCAAATGTTTCCCGTATGTCGCGTGCGGAGGCTAATGGGTCGGGGTTGCCGTTGGGGCCTTCGGGGTTAACATATATCAACCCCATTTGCACAGCAGCCAGTGGGTTCTCCAATTCACGGTCGCCGGTATAGCGTTTGTCGCCCAGCCATTCTTTTTCCGCGCCCCAGTATACATCCTCCGCAGGTTCCCAAACGTCTGCACGCCCGCCGCCAAAGCCAAATGTTTTTAGGCCCATGCTTTCCAACGCACAGTTGCCCGTAAGTATCATTAGGTCGGCCCACGAAATTTTTTTGCCATATTTCTGTTTTATGGGCCAAAGCAACTGGCGTGCTTTGTCAAGGTTGGCATTGTCGGGCCAGCTGTTCAGCGGCGCAAACCGCTGTGTACCAAACCCGCCGCCGCCACGCCCGTCAGATATGCGGTAGGTGCCTGCACTATGCCACGCCATCCGTATAAAAAAAGGCCCATAATGGCCGTAATCTGCCGGCCACCAGTCCTGCGACGTGGTCATCAACGTAAATATGTCATTTTTCAGCTCGGCCAGGTCAAGGCTTTTAAATTCCTCTGCATAATTAAACTCCGTACCCATCGGGTTAGACAGGTTAGAGTGCTGGCGCAAAATATTTAATTTCAACTGGTTGGGCCACCAGTCGCGGTTACTGGTGCCGCTGCCTGCGGTTTGCTTAATAGGCCCTGTGTGAAAAGGGCATTTCATTTCGCTTTTTGCATCGTTCTGCACGGTGTGTGTTTTGTTGTGTTCCATATAATCTTACAATCGTTTTAAGATGGCTAAACTAAGAAAAGATCTATAAATTAAACGCTTAGAGCCTGTTATATTAATGTTTTTTGCAAAAAAGCCGGTGACTGTTAAGCCGTTCTTCAGGGCCTTGGTTATCCAAACAATACCTGTGCCGCAATTTTGTTGCACGCTGGGTGCCACCCATTTTTGTGGGTCGTTAATTTTTCATACCACTTAAAAGCCGGCATAGGGTTATTGGATGGCGTTGAAAAAAATTGCTATGCCCACCCTACTTTTCCCTTTTTGGGGTTACAAAATAGCCGCTAGGCTTTTTCGAAAGCTGTAAATCAACCGATTACATGACGATTGTCATATAAGTCATTAACACCAGTCATCACTAAAGGTTTTTGCCGTAGATAATTTTGGCCGATCTAATAACCATTCAACTGAAACTGTATGTCATCCAACCGACCGTTATTTTTTCTTGCAACTGTTCTAGCCACCCTGTTAACACTTGGCAGTAACCTGCACGCACAACAAAGCAAGCCTTGGGTAGCGCCAAAAGATGCGGAAAGTATTGCCAACCCGGTAGCCGCCAACCCCACCATGCTTAAAGAGGTAAAAAAGCTATATGTTTCAACCTGTGCGCCCTGCCATGGTGAAAAAGGTAAAGGGGATGGGCCTGCCGCAGTAGCCTTGAACCCCAAACCTGCCGACCATACCTCTGACGCGGTTCAACGACAAACTGACGGCGCATTGTTCTGGATGATTTCAACCGGCCGCAATTCTATGCCCGCGTACAAGGCCGTGCTTACCGAAACCCAACGCTGGCAGCTGATTGACTATATAAGAACGTTTGCAAAACATTAAACGGATGCATCCCAGCCGGTACGTTGGGTTATTGCCATTTTAACAACTAAAACTACTGATACAATGAAAACCAATACCATTAACCTGCGCTTGCTGTGTTGCGCCTGCCTGTTTGTTTTTTGTGGCCAGCAAGGCAACGCGCAGCAAACCGTTACGGATTCAGCGTTGCTGGACCGGATAGCAACGCTTGAACAACAGGTTGCCGACCATAAAGCGGGGGAAAGCCATTTTATGGTGGTAGGCCTAACGACATTTGGCTTTGTAGCCAGCTCAACCACCAACACCGTAGGTTCAGTAAGCCAAAAAATACGGGCAAATAGTTTGGGCGACGCCGACCACTACGAGTTTAGCCCCATGTTTTTATGGAGGCATGACAAAAACTTACTACTCGAGTTTGAGCCATCTTTTTCTGGCGGTAACCTCGGTGTTAACTGGGCCGATGCTTCGTATTTTGTAGCACCGGGCCTAATTGTACGTGCAGGGTATTTTGTACTGCCTTTTGGTACGTATAACAAACGCTATGCGGCTGGCTGGATCGACAAAGTGGCCGGCGACCCCGTTGGGGTGGCCGACCTGCCTCCCTCCAGCGATTTTGGGATTGAGTTTGAAGGCGGGCTGCCCATGGGCGACATGAAATGGAATTACGACATAGCCATCACCAACGGGATGCAACTGCTGCCCGACGGTGAAATACAGGGTGCGGGGCTGGTTGATAACAACAAAAACAAAACTGTAACGGCAAGGCTGGGCTGGCTGCCTTTCTCCAATTCAAGCCTGGAACTAGGTGTTTCTGGCATGTTTGGTAAGGTTGGCGATGTTGGCTCGGTGTACGAAAATGCCAAAACTGACATGTACGCATTTGATTTGAACTACGTAAAAAACATACGGCCTTTTTTGGTGAGCATCAAAGGGCAGTACAATGCCATACATATTAACAACCAGCAGTACGCCAGCCCTGTTGATTCATCGGCCTATACTTTTAAAAACCAAACCAATTCGGGCTTCGCACAAATTTCGGTGCGGCCTACGGCCAGCGAAAGCAAGCTTGTTAAAAACTTAGAATTCGCCTTCCGTTATGCGAATTTTAAAACACCCGAATCTTCCACTTGGAGCCAAAACACCAGCACATACGACTTGGGGCTTGATTACTGGCTAAATTGGCGCACGGTGCTTAAGTTTACTTATAACCTGGCTAAAACTGGCAATACCGCCCCGGAAAGCCTTGGCGGTTCAGCTAGCTCGGTAAAAACCCACACATGCTATCTTCAATTTTCAGTTGAATTTTAAAACTTATTCTATATGAAACTGCTCAATAATATAACGAAATCAACAGCTTTTTTAATAGCGGGTGGTGCTATAAGTATTGCTTTGGTGGTAGGCGG
>Ga0007810_1000100_pt1 | contig 24498 bp, 23 predicted proteins | sample CryBogCBE15Jun09_FD_71193 | JGI IMG/M metagenome (GOLD analysis project Ga0007810, IMG submission 71193) | Freshwater microbial communities from Crystal Bog, Wisconsin, USA - CBE15Jun09 | ecosystem: Environmental > Aquatic > Freshwater > Lake | place: Crystal Bog, Wisconsin, USA | collected...
CTTCAACCCTTTGTTTAAACTAAGCGACTGCTTGTATTTTTGCACTGCACTGTCTTTTTTTTGCATCGCTTCGTAACACTTGGCTTGGTAGTAATAAGCATCTGCGTTTAAACTGTTTACCGTGGCAGCAAATTGAAAAACATCTAAAGCATCGGCATATTGCTTGTTATCAAAATATACCATCCCTTTCTCAATATAGGCCTCCATATACGTGTAGTTGTAGCCTATGCATTCGTCAAACTTCTCCAACGCTTCTTGCTCCTTACCGGTACGGGCATAATAAATACCTGCAATATAGGCACTGTGGGCATCATATTGCTTACCCAAGGCCAAAGCCTTTATCCTGGAGGCAATTAACAATGCCCTTGGGTTTTTAGTTTCAGCGTACAGTTTGGCCAGCCAAAGCAAAGCATCGGGTGTTTCGTAAATATGCAGGGCCTTGGCGTAACTGTACATGGCGGCAAGGGTATCCCCCGCATCCTCTGCAATATTGCCCCTTTTTATCCAAAGCACATTGTTGCCGGTATCTTTGGTAACAGCAGTATCAATTTGGTTAAAAGCGGTGCTGTATTGGCCGAGGCTGTCTAATACCAAGGCTAGCCGCACCCGCATGGGGTTATTATCGGGCTGCTGCTTTACAGCATCCATAAGTTCACCTACAAAAGCCGGGTAACTATTGGCGGGGTTATCGCCGTTGGCCGCTGTTTTTTTTGTGTCGCTGTTATGGCAGGCCGCCAGCATTGCAATGGTTAAGGCAGTTGTAACCGCCGCTGCTATTTTCATGGTGCAAAAATAAAAATTGGTGCAGGTTTATTACGCATTTATTAAGCATAACTGTGCAGCCAACCTTTACTTTTGTAAAAATTAACAAGAATGAAGGTAAATTTCCCCCAAGCCTGGTTAGTATGTGCCTGCTTACTGCTTTCAATGGCAGCAACGGCACAAGGCGGCGCAACAGACACCCTGCGTTATGCGGAAGAAACGCATTTTAAAAATGTACAGCAGCTTACCACCGGTGGCGACAATGCCGAGGCCTATTGGAGCTACGACGGCAAAAAAATAATTTTCCAGCGTACCAACCCCAAAGAGGGCATACAGTGCGACCGTATGTTTATCGGCAATACCCCGCAGCTAGGCCAGCCATTTACCTATAAGCAGGTTAGCAGCGGTAAAGGCAGGGTTACCTGCGGCTTTTTTCTGCCAAACGGCAAGCATATCGTTTATGCTTCTACCCATTTGGGCGGAGACAGCTGCCCGCCACCGCCAGACCGTACCAAATACAACAACCGCTATATATGGGCCGTGTACAAAAGCTTTGATATTTTTTTGGCAGACACAGCCGGCAATATCATTAAGCAGCTTACCAACACCCCGGGGTACGATGCTGAAGCCACCCTATCTCCCGATGGCAAAAAAATGGTCTTCACATCGGTACGCAATGGCGACCTTGACCTGTATATAATGGACCTAAAAACATATAAGGTTACCCAAATAACCCATGAACTGGGCTATGACGGCGGTGCGTGGTTTAGCCCCGACGGAAAAAAAATAGTGTGGCGTGCCAGCCGGCCAAAAACCGAAGCAGAGATTGCAGACTATAAGGCATTGCTTGCCGACGGGTTGGTAGCACCCACCAAAATGGAGGTTTTTGTGGCTGATGCGGATGGCAGCCATATACAACAGGTAACCAATTTGGGGCAGGCTAACTGGGCACCCAATTTTACGCCAGATAGCAAGCATATTATTTTTTGCAGTGATTATGAATACAAACGCGGCTTTCCGTTTAACATGTACCTAATAAATTTTGACGGCACCGGGTTGGAAAAAATTAGCCGAGACAAGGGTTTTGATGCCTTCCCTATGTTTAGCAGGGATGGTAAAAAAATAATATTCTCCTCCAACCGGTACAATGGTGGGGGCCACGATACCAATGTTTTTATGGCCGACTGGATTAATTGATTTTAGATTTTGGATTTACCCATTTAGCTTTGATAAAAATTACAACATGTATAATTTTCTGCTTGTTTTACACAGTTTGTTGCGCTGGCTTATATTACTCTTGCTGGTTTTAAACATTAACAGGCTTTTTGGCGCCAAAGGCCCGGCAAAAACCGGCAACAGCATACTGCTGCTAATTTTTGCCCATACAACTTTGCTGATAGGGCTGTACCAATATTTTTTTGGCAACTTTGGCATTGCCTTGTTTAAGCAAGGTGCTGAGGTAATGAAAAACAGCGCGTTGCGTTTTTGGGCGGTTGAGCATATCACCGGCATGGTGGTGGGCATTGCGTTAATTACCATTGGCCACATATCGTTAAAGAAAACCGGCAAAGCAAAAAAAACTGCCATTTTATACTTAGTGGCACTAATACTAATTTTAGCTGTTATACCTTGGCCCTTCCGTGAAGCCATCGCCAGGCCTTGGGTACACGGGTTTTAAGCCAACAGTATACAGCTACCCGCTAAATGATGCAAGTGCTAATGTTTAAGCAGCACTTGCATCATTTGCATTAGTTACCCTAACCGGCCAACACCCTCCATTGATACACAACAAACTTTTTGGCTAACTTAAGGAATACGATTATGGCAACACCCATGCAATCATTTTACATCATCCGCTTTAGCGACTGCGACCCTTTTGGGCACCTTAACAATGCCCGTTACATTGATTACCTGTTGAATGCCCGTGAGGATCACCTGCGCGAAGAGCACAAGTTCTCCAGTGCTGACTTTGCAAAACAGGGCGTGGGCTGGGTGACAACCAGAAACGAGATACAATATTTGCGGCCTGCCTTTTTTAACGAACGCGTGTGCATTCAATCAGCCCTGCTAGAAGCCAAAGAAACAGAATTGTTGGTGGAAATGGCCATGTACGACGAGCACAAGCAACAGCTAAAGGCCTTGCTTTGGGCCACGTTTACCCATATAAACATAAAAACTGGCCGGCGTGAACAGCATAGTGCCGAAATGATGCAATTTTTAAATGGGTCAAAGGTTGAGGAGTTGGATGCATCCCATGGGTTTAAACACCGGTTAGCCGCTATTCTGGAGCAGCTAAAGGAGAACAGTAACAGTACAGGGATAAGTTAGTATGCGGTTATCCGGCTACCTTTCTCCAAAAATTTATTTACTAAGTAAATGTTTGCAATGAATAGAAAGATTGCCTGAACCAATGGCTATCTACAATTTGCTATGTCTGCTTCTATCTCCTCAATTCAATTACCTCGCAGTTTTTAATATCCTTGCCATCAATTACAAAACGTATTAGTGTGCGTACCTGGTGCCAGCCCTGTATACCCGCCGCTCCGGCGTTCATATGCAGGCATTGCAGCTTATCATCGTACATTACTTTTAAAATATGCGAATGGCCGCTAATAAACAATTGCGGTTGTTCCCTTACAATTACTGCTTTTATACCAGGTTTATAGTTGGGCGGGTAGCCGCCAATATGCTGCATATATACCTTAACACCCTCAATGGTAAAAATATTTTGCTCGGGGTAGTCTGCCCTTATGTCTGGGCCGTCAATATTACCATATACGCCGCGCAGGGGTTTAAAATCGCGTAGGCCTTCGGCAACTGAAATATTGCCAAAATCACCGGCATGCCATATTTCATCACAATCTTTAAAGTGTTTAAATACAGCGTTGTCCAAATAACTATGCGTGTCAGATATTAAACCAATGCGGGTCATGGCGGCAAATGTCGGATAAGTTGGGAAGATGCGCGAATTGTGTGCGATTTTTTAAACTACACCTACTAATCAACCCCGCCAATAACTTTTGTTGTTATAATACTAAACCATCAACTAAAACACCTCTCCCAAATTGATATATACGCTGGAATACCCTTTGCTGGCCCCAAAATCAATAGCCACATTGGTACCCGAGAGCTTGTTAAATTTTATCCGGAGGCCAACACCTGCCGCAGGGTGCCAGTATTTAAAGCGGTATTTATCTTGCTCCGTTACCGCATTTAGGTTGGCAAATACAACAAAGCCGAACAAGCCGTCCCGGGTAATATCCCGCCGGTATTCGGCCTCTAGGTCCACCAGGCCGTTGCCACGGTACCGGTTTTGGTCAATGCCCCTGCCTGATCGCTGGTAGGCATCCCACCCTATGCTGGGCAGGTCAAGGTACGGCACGTTACTGTTCAGCACGGTCCAGTAATAAGCCCAAAGGGCCAGTACATCCTGCCGTTGTTTGTTAAAAGCCAAGTACCGGCGTACATCAAGCGTAAGCGATTTCCAATTGGTGTTACTGCCTAAAAACTGCTGGTTGGCCCGCAGCAGCAAGTTGGCGGAAGCCCCAGACCCAGGGTTGATGGTGTTTACCCTAGAATCGTATAACAAGTTTACCAGCAACCCCGACGAAAACGAGTTTTGGCCCTGCATGGTGCCGGCGCTGTACCCGGTAAATTTTTGCAAGCCCACGGTATCCCCGATAGTTTTTATGTTCAGGTGATAGTCTAACGCGTAGCCGGCACCCACAAATAAAAAAGGCCTAATTTTTTTTAACAGGCTTTGGTAAAAACGGATGTATTGGTAATTAACCAACACGCGGGCGGCATTGCCGCCGCCCCCAAGCCCCCAAGTGTATTGGGGATATAGCAAAAACCGGGTATCGCCCACCACATTGAATTTATTTTGCTTAAACCAAAGGTTAGAACGGAGGGGCAACCCGTACTGGCCGTTAAAAGAAATATCAGGCGAAAAAGAAACGCTGGAAAGTGAGGTATTACGCCGTGGCCCCATATAAAAACCTGCCGTGGTTGATGTGAAGAGTGCTATGCCACCGCCCGGCACATTGGAGGTTAGCGGCAATGCGGCAAAGTATACCGTTTTGCCTTTTTTGCGGGGCATTTGTTTGGTTTTAAAATGGATGGCGGCCTTTGCAACATCAAGCAAGTCGCGCTCTTGTGAGGTATCTTTTTCTATTTCGCTAATGGTTTCTTTTTCGTTTTGCGCGTGCAGGCTCTTTGGAAAAACCAACAATGCTACTACCGCTATGGCAGCTAACAGGTATTTGGTAAAAGAAGACATTATTATGGTAACATGTTTTGATGTTACCCTAGTAAACCATTAATTGTACCAAAATTTGGTTCGCAACTTTTTATGAGGCATATATATGTTAAATAACTACTGCATTTCACTGATTAAATTATTCCACATCAGCTTATGTTCAAATTTTAGAGAAGTGTCTGTTTCAAGCAGGGTTACGTAGTTGTTAATAAATTCAAAAGTATCATCTAATAAACGTAAATAATATTTTAGGGTTGGCATTATGCCATTTACAATTAGCTGGCAGCCATGTATATTTTTTATGCGTTTTATTTCGGCCTCAATGGCATCGTATTCCTCTCTGGCAGGTGCTGCGGTTGATAAAATGTAATACCTGTTTACAGGTGTTGACTGAAATTTTGCATACGCATCCTGCACCAGTTGTAAGGTAACGGCTATGCCATGTTTTACCTCCACTGCCTCAAACATCCTTTGTTTTTCATCTAATATATCAATATCGCCAATGCGCCCGCTGCTTTTATCGGATGAAGTGTGGTTTTCAATGGGCAAAAGTTGCTTATGCTCAAACCTTTTAGTTTCGGTAATAAGGCATTGATACGCTGCGTATATAGCCAGCACAGGCAACCGCGATGCGCCTTCTGCATTATAGCCGCTGTTAAAATGCTGTTGAAGCAGGTGTAATATAGTGCTTATTGAAAGTGCTGCTGGCTTTGCCAGTTCAATTTGTTGTTTATTGCGCTGTAGTATTAAGCCCTGAAATAAATAGCTTAAATAATGCCTGCAGTTTGCACCCGCCTGTATGTTTGCTATAATAGTTATAAACGCCGGTTTTAATTGCTTGGGGTTTATTGCCCCTGGGTAACTTTGGTTATACGGCTGCTTTTGTTCTAACGCCCTTGTTAGCCAGCCAGTGCCAGACTGCATTGCCGGAAACTTTTGCTGTTTCAAAAAAGGGGTTATAAACTTGGCATCAAACGTACGGCCTGAGTAGCCATTGGGTATGCTTGCCTGGTGGTTGCGTATATCTTGTTCGGGGTTTAGTATTTTGTATGTTAAGCTTGTAACCAAAACGGCCAGCACTGCTTTTGCCTGTTCGCTATAAGTTAATACCAAATCGAGCAGTGCTTGTTCGGGTGGGGTTAGGCCAGAGGTTATTTGCCCTGTGGTGCCAGCCAGTAACATAGCCTCATCATAAACTTCGGCAAGCAATTGGGGCGGGGTTGTTTTTTCCATTTACAACAGTTGTTGTTTAATTTGCTTGGTAATTTCTCTTATCATTGGCACGCATACACTGTTGCCTATTTGGCGGTAAAGCTCTGCTGTGTTGCTTATTTTTTTAAACTTATCAGGAAAGCCCATTATTCTGTAACACTCGTTAATAGTAAGCTTGCGTACTTTTCCTTCGTGATAAATCCAAAACCTGCCCGAGCTTTCCTGCGATGGCAGGGCAGGGTGCAAGCCTTCTGTTGAATAAATGCGGTTGGGTTGCTTGTGCACGCGCGATAGGTTTTCGGTACCTGGCCTAACCCCAGCTTTTCTTATTTTTTTGTTACGGTAGCCAATAAAAATCAAACCGCTTTCTTGCACTTTATGGTCTTCTATAATAGTGTAGGGTTCGTTTAGGTATTCAAAATTTCCTTCTGTTTCTAAAATATCTTTTAAAACAGGTTTGGGCTTGGTTTTAAGTTTGCTAAAATCAAATTTCTTTTCTTTATGCCCAATAATAATAATTCTTTCCCTGTTTTGGGCTACCCCAAAATTTGAAGCGTTCAATAATTTCCACGAAACAACGTAGCCTAAATTTTCGAGGTCTTTAATAATAATGCTTAGTGTTTTGCCCCCATCGTGGTGTATTAAGTGTTTTACATTTTCTAAAAAAACAACCTTGGGCTGCCGCATTTCAATAATTTGAAAAACGTTGTATATCAAAGTACCCCTGGTGTCTTCAAACCCCTTCATTTTGCCCGATATGCTGAATGGCTGGCAGGGAAAACCGGCTGTTAAAACATCGTGCGGCGGTACTATATTTAGGTCAAGTTTGGTAATATCGCCAAAGGGAACCTCGCCAAAATTTAATTCGTAGCTTCTTTGTGCATGAAAATTATATTCCGATGTAAAAACGCATTTGCCTTTGTTTTCCTGCATAGGTATCCTAAACCCGCCAATGCCAGCAAACAGGTCAATAAATGTGAAGTCGTATTCGGTTGGTGGGGGAAAGGGTACATCAAATTTCATGGGGAGGTACAATTGCATTTGCGGCTCCTCTACCAAACTCAACTCTTCGGTAAGCGTTGATAAATAGCTGTTGGCAGGCTCCTTATAATGCTGGGAAACCCCATTTTGATTGTTTTGAAAATAATGGGTAAGGTGTGCCAATCCATTATCCGTTGCCCTATCAACTTCAATTTTAAGCTTTTTCTTTACTGTTGAATACTTAACCATTTTTAGAATCTACACCTTTGGTATGCAAGTTCGGTACAAAATACTAAAAAGTTTATCAAAATTATCTACAATTTGTTGAAAAATATTTTCCTTCTAAAATCACGGCGGGCATTGTTCATCAATTATGGATCCGTTATAGCGTCCGCAGTATTTTAACCATTCCGCCATTTTAAGAAATGAAAGTTATAAGCTGGTGGCAAATTTTTTGCGTCAGCACATTTCGGGTGTACTTTTAAAAGCACGTGACTAAAATATTTTTTTGCCCAAACAAAGCGGCTGGGGGTAAATAGAAGCTACCTAAGCAGCTGATAAACAGTATTTACTGATAGCCACTGCCCTTCCCCCTCCCTAGGCCCCTGCTTCCACCCAGGCATCGCTTTCTTTCAGCAGGTTTATCAATTCGTCTACGGCAATGCTGCTTTCCACGTTGCGCTTCACCACTTCTTTGCCTCGGTAAAGGGTAATTTTACCAACACCGCTGCCCACGTAGCCAAAATCGGCATCGGCCATTTCGCCGGGGCCGTTTACAATGCAGCCCATGATGGCAATTTTAACCCCTTTAAGGTGGTTGGTGCGGGCGCGTATTTTGGCGGTGGTTTCTTGCAAATCAAACAGGGTACGGCCGCAACTGGGGCAGGAGATATATTCGGTTTTTGATATACGGGTACGCGTAGCCTGCAATATGCTAAAGGCCGTATTGTTAATAAACTGTTCGGTGGTGTTATTGCTTAGGTAATTGCGGCCGCTGATGGTTTCTGGTTTCCAGTTTTCGGTTGTCAGTTGTTCAGAGGCTACGCCTGATTTTTCATTCACGATTGACGATTCACGTTTCACGTTTGACGATTCTCCATTCACCCCTGGCAACGCACGTTTCACCCCCAAACTAATCCAGTCGCCAAAGCCGTCCAGCAGCAAGGCCCCGCACTCGGTGGAATAATGTATTAGGTGCTCATCTGCCGTTTGCCATCCACTGTCGCAAATAATTACAACCGGGGTTTTATTGCCATGGTTCATGGTGTCAATAAACAGCTTGCGTATGCGCTGCATGGCATTGCCGCTTTCACTATAAAAACATAGTACTGTTTTGGCCGCCAACTCTGGCTTATCCAGTAAGGCCATCAAGTCAGCAAATAAACTACTGCCTGCAATTCTTGCATCAACCATCACGAAATTTACCGGGCTGGTTGCCAGCCCGCCGCCATGGGCGTCCAAAAACTCCTTCGTATCATAAATGGGTAGGTATTTTTCTTTGTCTGCGGCTTCGGCCCAAGCGGCAGGGTAAGTGATTACTTTTAGCGTGCCGGGCAACGCAAAACCAAGCAGTTGGTTGGCGGTAAAAATATAATCTGCAGCCGCGTCACCAATGGCCCATTTGTCGGTTTGCTCGTCATATTTGTACCCGATGCTTTCCAAATGTTTGGGCGTAATATGCTGCACCTTGCTAAAATCGGCCACTACAACAGGTACATGCGGCCCGCCGATATTGCCTACCGCTATAGTTGGCCTTCTTCTATAATTAAATGGGTCGTATGGTATTTTACCAAAACCCGTGTCAGTATTTTGCGAAAGACGAATCTTGGCATTAACAAAACCCACCTCTTCATTCACATTTGCCGATTCACGTTTCACGATTGACGATTCACCATTCACCAATGACGTTTCCCCATTCCCGTTTGCCGCCCCCGCATACCGCTTCACCAAGTCTTTACACACTGGTATTTCAAATTCAGGGTCCTCCGTCAACGAAACCCGCACAGTATCACCAATACCATCCTCCAATAAAGTGCCAATACCCGCCGCGCTCTTTACCCGTCCATCTTCCCCGTCGCCTGCTTCTGTAACACCCAGGTGTAGTGGGTAACACTCGCCAAACTCGGCGTACATCTGCTGTATCAGTAACCGGTAGGCTTGCACCATTACCTGGGGGTTGCTACTCTTCATGCTCAGCACAATGTTGTGGTAGCTTTCATCCCGCGCTATGCGCAAAAACTCCATGGCGCTTTCCACCATGCCCATGGGGGTGTCGCCATAGCGGCTCATAATACGGTCGCTCAGGCTGCCATGGTTGGTACCTATGCGCATGGCCGTGCCATATTCGCGGCATATTTTTACCAAGGGTGTAAACCGTGCGCGTATGCGCTCGATCTCCTCAATATATTCTGCATCGGTATATTCAAGCAATTCAAACTTCTTCTTGTCAACATAATTGCCGGGGTTCACACGTACTTTTTCAACGATGCGGGCGGCAATTTCGGCAGCATTGGGGGTAAAATGTATATCTGCCACCAACGGGGTTGTATACCCCCTGCGGCGCAGCTCATTCTTTATGTTCAATAAATTTTCTGCTTCTTTTTTGCTGGGGGCGGTTATCCGCACCAGCTCGGCACCGGCCTCAATGCACCGTATGCTTTGTTCCACGGTGGCAATGGTATCCATGGTGTCGGTGGTCGTCATAGTTTGCAGCCTAATGGGGTTAAAATTACCCAGTAAAAGCCCGCCTATGTTTACCTGCCGTGTTTGCAAACGGCTGTAGCTTGTAAGTGAATTACAGTATAACTGCATGATATTGCTTAATTTCAGTGCTTGCAAAAATAAGCATTACACTGCCAAACGAATTATGATATGCAGAAACCAGCCGTTTTAATGGTATTAATTTTTTGGTTAGTGGCCTGTAACAACGTTTTTTGCCAGCAGGGCGCAACCCAGGTATTGCGTTTTAGCTCGCGGCACACGTCATTCCCTGATACTGCCAGGGCTGAAGGGCATTGGTACGACAGCGTGTTATACACCGCCGAAGAGCATTATGCTGACAGCAGCGTGATGCTGGTAATACCCAAACATGTACAAAACAACAAAAGTGTTGACCTTTTTTTCTGGTTCCACGGCTGGCACAATAATATCGACACTGCCGCGGTGTTTTATGCCTTGGTTCGCCAATTTGAGGCGAGCCACCGCAATGCGGTACTCGTATTGGCCGAGACTGCCAAAAATGCGCCAGACAGCTACGGCGGCAAACTGGAGAACCCCGGTATTTTTAAAGCGTTGGTAAATGATGTATTGGTTGAGCTGAAAACAAATAAACTAATATCCGCCAACGCCCAACCCGGTAACATAGTATTGGCAGGCCATAGCGGTGCCTACAGGCTGATTGCGCATATTTTGCAAAACGGGCAACTGCCCGTACAGGAAGTGCTTTTGTTTGATGCCCTGTACAGCCAGCTGGATAAGTATATGGCTTGGATAGAAAAAGATAAGCGTAACCATTTTTTACACTGGTATACCAACAAAGGCGACGGAACCGATGTGATGAGCGACACCATGATGGCGCAATTGGCCACCAAGCACATTGCCTATACTTGGTCGGAAGAGGCGGCCGTAACCCCGGCCATTGTCCGGGCAAACCGGGTACTGTTTATACACAGCCCCAGGGAGCACAATGTAATTATTAATAGCCCCGACGATTTACAATTGTTGCTGGACCAAAGTTGGGTGCTGAAAAAAATACAGTAATATTTTCCGCGCGGTAACGCAAACAGTAAATAGCTTTTTAATAATACAGTTACGGCGATGCAACCACTATTCAATATATTAGCGGCACCAAAACTTTACCAGCATGGCAGAGCAGGAGATCATAAACCACACCAAAAAAGCAATTTCAGTTTGGGGCACCAACGGGCATTCACTGTGGCATAAAATAAAGGAATTTATCAGTGAGATTTTTATTATTGTTTTTGCCATAACGCTCTCCATATCATTCCATAATTGGAGCGAACACAAAGCAGAACAAAGACAGGTGAAAGTATTTTTGCTGGGCCTTAAACAAGACATATTGGAGGATATAAATGACACCAGGCAAATTATACAACAGTACAAATACTACGACACACAGTACACCTTTTTAGCCGGTTTAAACAAATTGGCGGCGCCCAATAAAGATTCGCTACACCAGTTTATTGGTTCCGTTAGCTCAAATGTGTATTTGCGGCCGCACAAAAGCCGCTTTGACGGATTCATTTCTTCTGGTAAGATGCTTACCATAGAATCTGATGCGCTTGTGTCCGACATATTGCTGTACTACCAAGAAGACATACCCTCCATCAAGTCGTCTGAAAACGGATGGCTAAGCACCCAAAACAAGCTGCTAAATTATATTGCCGACAATATTGAAGACCCAGATAATGATGCCGGTTATTTTAACCTCCTCTGTAACCCTAGGGGGAAATATTTGTGCAAGCACTTGATACCTTGGCAGCAGATTTACGACCGCTACAACCGCTTTATTGAATTGGGCCAAGCAATTGTTAAGCAAATTGATGCGGAGTATCCCGAGAAATAGGGTGTGTTTGGCCTTGTCCACCCGAGCAGCGATTGCTGGAGCTGGGTTGGTTGGGTAACCCCATTGGTAAAAAACAATGGGTTACATAAGAGCCCATGATTTTACTGTAAATATAGGCCTCCACACCCCGTATGCTGGTGTTTCGCACCAAGCAAGCAGCAGGATGAGCGGTACTTTTGCCGCCCTGTTTTACACACCGTTACCGGTTTTGGGAGGCTGTTTTTTTGATAACCAAAGCTTTAAAACCAAAGGCCATATAACTGTTAAGCAAGACTATGCCTACAAGCGTTTCTCCAGGTTTCTTGGGTCAAATATTTGTCGAGTTATAGAAATTGGATGGCAATTATCGGTATCAAAATGAAACTGTTACTTGCAATAACTTGGGTACCTAAAAACCCTGTGCATCTTTCTTTCAACTATTAAATTATTGTAAGGCATGTTGTTAGAGATTAATGAAAGCGAGGTGTTGCTTAACGGGTTGCTGCCAAAAGCTAGGCTTACGCATGAGCCACCAGATGAATTAATTACTGCCGCAGTAAGTTGGTCTCAGGCAATTTGGCAGGGGGCGGTGGCTGCCAACCCGATAATATTATCAAAATTAGAATTGAAAGCCGGGCTACAATTGGCTGCGCAACCTGTTTTTATTTGCGGGGTGCACCGAAGCGGAACCACCTTGGTAAGAGATTTGTTGGACGGTCATGAGGCTTTGGTGGTGCTGCCTTCTGAAGGAACGTATTTTACCAACCTAGAAAGCAAATTGCTTGGCCTGCCAGTAGGCGAGAGGGCAGCCTTTTTATGCCAGGAATGGTTGCGCCGGTTGGCGAACCCTATTAACCAGCCGCCTTATTGGTTGCTTGGGCGCAGTACGGCAACCGCAAGCTCCTATCTTAATTTCGCAAGATACTTTTTGGCATGGTGGGCTGTTTTAAATAACAGCAGCAACACGCAGTGGCCCCATATGGCTGTGGTGTTGGCTTATGCAAGCTGCACGGGCAAACTGTTGGCAGGCATGTGGGTTGACAAAACGCCCTGTAACGAACGGTTTCTGAATAGAATTTGGCGGGAAATGCCCAACGCTAAAATAATTCATGTGGTAAGGGATCCTTTCGCCACCTTTGCATCGCGAAAGAGTATGGAGCCGGGGCTGAATACACGCCGTGTGCTTAGTGAGCTTAGGGCATCGTTCAAAGTAGCAGCAAGGCACCACCAAAAACAGCGCCAGCAATTTTTTTTGGTACATTACGAAGAACTTTGTGAACGCCCGGAAAATACTGTTAGTGCTATTGCCAATTTTTTGCAGATCGGTGTATCAACCAGTTTAGCTATCCCTACCGTTGCGTCAATGCCGGCCTACCCAAATTCTTCTTTCAGTAACGATGCTACCGCCGGACGAATTCTTGGGCCAACAGAACATCAACAAGGCAAGAAGCTGCCTAACCCCGAGCAGCAACTGTTGGCTGCATACCTAGGCAAACTTCCAGCCCAGCTAGGTTATCGGCTGCCCAAGGTAGGTTTTGCGCAGAAGCTTTTTATGCTAGTAAAGTACCGCCTTTTTTAGCGGTGGTAACTTTGCGTGTGGTTGTATAAAAAAGCAATGCCGCGGTATAAAACCAGCGGCATTGCTTGTATGGCATCGTGGCAAAAAAAATTATTTTGCGGGTGTTATAATAATATTACGGTATTCAATGGGGCCGTGGTCGCCTTGTAAGAATATCGGCCCCGGTTCGCCCTCTTTGCTGTTCAGTGCCCCGCCGGTAATGCCGGGTATGTTTTGCTTAATAATAATGTCATGGCCATTAAGCGCAACGGTAACCATTCTGCCAACAAGGGTAATATCATAGGTTTGCCATTCGCCCGCCGCTTTTGCATAATCTAAAGTGTTGGGAACCAAAAACCCATACACACCGCCTAACAGATGGCTGTCTGGCTCCATGCCTTTACTGTCTTCCACCTGCACCTCGTAGCGTCCGCGCAGGTAAACGCCACTGTTGCTGCCTTTGGGGTACCTAAATTCGATATGCAATTTAAAATCGTTAAACGTTTGGTCTGTCACTAGGTTGGAGCCTGATTTTGGGCTGCGCAAAATACCATCAACAGCCAACCATTGGTTTACCGGGCCTGCCGCATGCCAGCCACTTAGGCTGGTACCTGTAAATAATTTAACAGGCTTTCCCCAAACAGGCTCCCCTTGCCTTTTAAGTAGGGGGGCGCGTACGCCTATCCAGTTATATGTTTTGCCATTGGGGCTTAACATGGTGCCTGCAATACTATCGTGCGTTACTACCGTGCCATTTATTACAACATCGTTGCCTTTATCCCATTGTGGGGGTATGGTAAAGTTAAAACTGTTGCCGTTGTTGTTAACTTTTGCAATAGGGCGTGCACTGCCGCCCGAGGCAACAAACCGGCCTACCAGCGCTTGGTTGCCCGACATTTCCACCTCTAGCCATGACGGGAATTCTTTATCATTTACCGTAACCGTTAAATCCCAACGCCCCTCTATTGCCTGGGATGTGTCGTGTTGCGCGTTTGCGCTAAAGGCTGTGCCCAACAAAACGAACAATGAACAGCAAGCACCGCTTATTAATTTCTTCATATTAACTTGTTTTAATTGATTTGGGGCGATGAAGCTACTTAGAAAATAAATACGCTGGCAAGGATTTTTCAAGGTAGTTGTGGCCCTGTGGTGCGCTAGCCCGATAAACATTATTTTCAGCTTTTGTAAAAATAATACTGCTCGGCATTTTGGTTCAATAAGGGCGTTATTACATAAAAACTTGCAATGCTTAAGCAACAGGCGTGTTATCCTTCCACCGCCATAAATGCAAGCAGGCGTAAGTACGGTAGGGGCTCCATTTGTTTGAAATTTTTGCCAGCCGTTCTTTTAGCTTTTTCTTATCCTTTGTTCTTATGCCATATAGCTTAACAACCGCATTTTGTAAACCCAGGTCGTCAACCGCAAAAATATCTTCCCTGCCAAGGGTAAACATCAACAACATCTCCACAGTCCATTGCCCAACCCCTTTTATTTTAGTGAGCAGGGCAATAATCTCCGCATCGGTTAAGGCCAATAGCTTGGTGTCAGTTATCGCATTTTCAATGCAATAATGGGCCACATTGTGTACATAGCCTACCTTGGCATTTGAAAGGCCGATGGCCCGTAGTGTTTCAATTGGCGTTGCCAACACTTGTTCAGGCGTGGGTTCTTCGTTATTGAATATGGCCAGAAACCTGTTGTAAATAATATCGGCAACTTTTGTGTTTAGCTGTTGCGACATGATGCTGGCCATTAAATGCAAGGGTATGTTTTTGCGCAAAGTAAGTGCATGGTACGGCTGGTTAATGGCCGGCGCAAGTTTTTTGTCTTTTTGCAGGTGTGCAACATATTCCATAACAAAAGTTTACTGGTAAGTCAGGTAATTTTTAATGCCAGCTGGTAATCGCGGGTTTAAAAAACGGCACCATTGTTATCGCTGCCAAATATTACTTATGGGTGCCTATGTGTTTCTAACCACAGTTGTTACAATGTGCTGCGCCGATGGGCAGGGTTAGTTCAATTTTGCCGGTGCTATCATCTCAAATGGCGGTATTTTAACAGAGAAAGTGGTTTTGTTGTTTTGGTTTTCCATAAGGTAGGTTCCGTGCATACGCCCCATTTCTGTACGAAGGTTACAGCCACTAACATATTGAAACTGCTTGCCAGGTTGTAATACAGGCTGGGCACCCACCACACCTTCACCTTCTACCTCGCGGCTTTGGCCGTTGCTGTCAAATATAAACCAGTGGCGCCGCAGTAGTTTTACGGTAAAATTATTGTGGTTCTCCAAGGTTATTCGGTAGGCAAACATATACTCGCTATTGGCAGGGTTGCTGTAATCAGGTTGGTAAAAGGTTTCCACACTAATCTCTACACCTTCAGAAATTTTCGATACCATTTTATTGTAATTGTTTGCGCACTAAAGTTAGTGATAGTTTATAACATGTTAGGTGGGCTGATGTTTAGCGGGCTGCATTTTTTTTGCTTTTTTAGCCAATGGGTTTTTGGGGCGGCATTTACAGGTGTAAAAAAAACGTTACAAAAAAAGTAAGTGAAACAAAAAAGCGGCGGTTTAGGTTGGGTTTGTTGCGCTATTGCGGTCTACAGTTTTAGCTTTTCTATGGCCAATTGCGCCGCAACCTGGCTGGCGTCTTTTTTATTAAACCCGGTGCCTTTGGCCAACACCTCACCGTTTAGCACGGCGGCAATGGTAAATATTCTTCGTCCATTTTCAAGTTTTTCATCGGTGGTCTCAAATTCCAGGAGTTTGCCATTTTTGCTGGCCCAGCCAATAAGCCTGTTTTTAAGGTTGATATCTATTTGTTCCAGGTCGTCAACGTAAAGATGGGGAATAACAATTTTTTGCAAAACCCATTTATGGGTAACCTTGTAGCCTTTGTCAAGGTAAATGGCACCAACAATCGCCTCTAAGGTGTTGCCAAATATTTGGCTGCTTTTAAGGGCATTGTCAAACTTATTGTACATGGTAAGCTTCTTCAGCCCCATTTTTAGGGCAACCTCATTTAGCTGTTGGCGGTTAACCATCTTGCTCCGCATTTCGGTAAGAAAGCCTTCGCCTCTATAGGGGTATCTTTTAAAAAGATAATCGGCAATAATGGCGCTTAGTATAGCATCACCTAAATATTCTAAACGCTCATTGTTTTCATCGGCGCCTTCTTTAACTGAGCGGTGGCTAAGTGCGGTACGGTAAATAACTGACTTGCCGGGCTTAATACCCAGTACGTTACGCACTTGTTGTTCAAAGCCGTTTTTTGCCGATTTCTTGAAAAGCTTATTGATTAATTTCACAAATGAGTGTCAAGCTACGTACTTTTTAACAATAACACAAGCATTGTGCCCGCCAAAGCCAAACGTATTGCTTAAAGCGGCCCTTACGGTACGTTGTTGTGGCTTGTTAAAAGTAAAATTTAATTTCGGGTCCAAGTCTGGGTCATCGGTAAAATGGTTGATGGTGGGTGGCACCATGTCATGCATCACACTTTTAATACAAGCAATGGCCTCAATAACGCCGGCGGCACCTAAGCAATGCCCTGTCATAGATTTGGTGCTGCTTATGTTCATATTATAAGCGTGTTCACCAAAAACCCGAAGAATTGCTTTTACCTCGGCGCCGTCACCCAACGGGGTGGAGGTTCCATGGGTATTTACGTAATCTATTTCTTCTGGCTGCATTTCTGCGTCGGCAAGTGCTGCCAGCATAACATTTTTGGCACCAAGCCCGTCTGGGTGGGGCGCCGTTATATGGTAGGCATCGGCGGTAGCGCCGCCGCCCGCAATTTCACAATATATTTTGGCACCTCTTTCTAATGCATGCTCAAGTGTTTCCAGCACCAACACGCCGGCAGCTTCGCCCATTACAAAGCCGTCTCGGTCTTTATCGTAGGGGCGGCTAGCTGTTTTGGGGTCGTCATTTCGCTCGCTCATGGCCTTCATGGCATTAAACCCGCCAACGCCTGCTTCGCTAATAACGGCTTCGCTACCACCGGTTAAAATAATGTCGGCTTTGCCCAGCCTAAGTAGATTAAAAGCTTCGATAATAGCATTGGTACTTGTTGCACACGCACTAACAACGGCAAAGTTTGGCCCACGTAAGTTGTGCCGCATCGATATTTGCCCTGCTGCAATATCCAATATCATCTTGGGGATGAAAAAGGGGTTAAAACGTGGCGTGCCGTCGCCTTTGGCAAATTCTACTACTTCGTGTTGAAACGTTATAAGCCCCCCGATACCGCTACCAAACACAACCCCAATCCTGTCGGGGTTAATGTTGTCTTTGTTCAACCCCGCATCGGCCATTGCCTGGTCGCTTACCACTAGGGCAAACTGTGTAAAACGGTCAATTTTACGTGCTTCTTTTTTATCAAGAAAATTGGTAGGCTCAAATCCTTTTACCTCGCAGGCAAACCGGGTTTTAAACTTCTCTGCATTAAACTGGGTAATATAATCAGCCCCGGAAACACCGCTTAGAAGGCCCTCCCAGTATTCATCTAAATTATTACCAATGGGTGTGATAGTGCCGATGCCTGTAACAACAACTCTTTTTAATTGCATAGATAGTTATATGGTAAGCCTGAGGTTAAATTGATAAAATCCGCCCAGCAAGAAGCGGGGCGGATTAAGCATATCGTAATACTAGCCTTGTTACTTAGCGTGCTCTTCCAGGTAAGTGGTGGCCTGGCCAACGGTAGTTATTGTTTCAGCTTGCTCATCAGGGATAGAGATGTTGAACTCCTTTTCAAATTCCATGATTAGCTCAACAGTATCTAATGAGTCTGCGCCCAGATCATTCGTAAAAGAAGCCTCATTGGTTACTTCCGCTTCGTCCACGCCTAATTTGTCAACAATGATCTTTTTTACTCTTGTTGCGATGTCTGACATTGTTTTATGTTTTTGTTACAGGCGCAAAAATATATATTTTGGGCAATAACCAATATTTTCTTAATTTTTTGTTTCGGTAAAACACAATAAACCTGATAAAACACCTGGTTTTTGCATATTTGGGTGTATATTTTAAGAAATCATTCCTAATTTGCCATTTAATTTAACCAATGGCACTACAGGTAATTGATTTTGGGTCAAAGGAATACCAGCAGATGGTTGATTTGCGTAACCAAATTTTACGCAAGCCGCTCGGATTGAGCTTTAATGATGCTGACCTTGCCCGCGAAAAAGATGACATATTGTTAGGGTGTTTTGACGAGTCGGTATTAGAAGGTTGTTGTTTGCTTACCACAGTTGCGCCCAAAGAGGCGCGGCTAAGGCAAATGGCCGTACGTTCGGGCCTACAAGGCAAAGGCATTGGCCGTGCCTTAATGCAGTTTGCCGAAAATGTAGCCTACGACTACGGGTACCGTAAAATTAGTATGCATGCGCGTAAAACCGCCATAGGCTTTTATGAAAAGCTGGGATATGTTGTTGCCGGCGAGGAGTTTTTAGAAGTTAGCATACCACACTTTTTTATGGAAAAAACGCTGTAGCTTATTTTGCCCGGTAAGCCGAGAGCGTAACATTTGGGGTAAAAAGCCTTTTAGGTTAATCCCAGCCCAGTTTGCCGGTGTAAACCTATTTGCCTGCCAGTTCCCCCCCGCATTTTGAATTTATAAAAAAAACCGGGTTGCTTTTTTCTGCCGAGAGTTATTATTGGTGGCCTATTTCGCATTTTTATGATGCTGGTGCATGCCTTTACCCATAATTTTGGCATCGATTATTTCAAATGCAAGAGTAACAACTAAAATAAGCCTACATGACTGCTACGTACAAACGGCTATCTAAGCCGGTTTTAGTGCTTTGCCTGCTGGCAAGCATAACCATGCCTGCCTATGCAAATGTTATCAGTAATTGGAATAAGATAACCGTGGCCGCCACAAAAATTGCAGGGTACAACAGCAACCTTGGCAGTAGGATCGAAGCCATCGAAGCTATTGCCGTGTATGATGCCGTTAATGCCGTAAAGCATTTTGGTACACCCTACCACTATGCTGCGCAACTAAAGGGGCCTGCATCTGCCGAGGCTGCAGCGGCACAGGCCGCGCACGACGTATTAGCCCATTATTTTCCGGCCCAAAAAGCCTTATTTGATTCAGCACTGGCCGCAAGCCTAGCTGCCTTGCACGACGGTCCGGCCGGCTACGGGCCCGCCACTGGCACCGCCGCGGCCGCCGATATTATTGCGTTGCGCGCCAACGATGGGGCCGAGCCAAATGTTGGTTACCCAGGCCCGGCTAAGCCCGGCGTTGGCCAGTACCGGCCCACACCCAGCAGTTTTGCGCCGGGTATTAACCAACAATGGTGCAATGTAAAGCCATTTTTGCTTGGCAGCGCCAACCAATTTAGGCCGGGGCCACCACCCGCGCCCGGCACAGCCGCCTTTAAAAAAGCACTGGACGAAACAGTTGCCTGGGGTGGCGCGAAAAGCAACTTAAGAACCGAAGACCAAACGCATATTGCGCAGTTTTATAAGCAGGATGCGGAGTTAACGGTTAATGAGGCCGCCCGTTTACTGGTTGAGCAAAGCCACACAACCTTGGAAAAATCGGCGCTGGTTTTTTTGCTGGTCGACATTGCCGAAGCCGATGCCCGCATTGCCATTTGGGATGCTAAATATTATTACCTGTTTTGGCGGCCCGTAACGGCCATGAACGCCGATGCAGACGGCAGTGTTACCAACAATTATAGCGCCTGGACGCCGTTGCTGGTAACCCCGCCCCACCCATCGTACCCCTGCGGCCATTGCGGTACGGTTAACGCAGGGTTTGAGGTGCTGAAGCGTTTTTTTGGTGATAAGCACACCCTTGAATTACATACTTCGACCGATGGGGAACCCGCCCGTGTTATTACGAGCTTAACCCAAGGGGAGGAAGAAAACAGCCACAGCCGGATATTCGGGGGCATTCATTACCCATTTGATAATGAGGCTTCGCAAAAGCTTGGCAACCAAGTGGCCAAGTTTGTGCTGGCGCAAGGCCCCCACATGCGATAGCAGCCCATTGGGCAAATGAGAGGCTGCCGAATAGTGTTGGCTGCGTTTCATAATATAATATACTGAAAGAGGGCTATTGAATTTTGTTCAATAGCCCTCTTTCAGTATACACTGCTTGCGAAGTAAGTAATAATTATGGGCGCTTTTGCGGCGGTTGCTGTTTTGGCTGCGCCTGCGGTTTGGGTTGCGGCCTTGGCTGCGGTTTTTGCTGTTGGGGCTTAACCTGTGGCTTCGGCCGTACTGGGGGCCTTGGTTGCACAATTGGCCGTTGGGCTGGTTGTGTTGTTGGCCGCACCTGCGGTTTAGGCTGCCGTGTTTGTGGCTGGTTATGTTGTGGCACGGGTTGCCGTTGTGGCTGTTTTACCGCCGGTTGCCGTGATGGCGTTACTGACCGCGCACCGGGCCTGGTTGCCCGGCGGCCATTAATATCCCTTGGGTTAACCTGCTTTGCAGGCTGGGTTTTGTTTTGCAATGGCCTGGCGCGTACCGGGCTTGTTGTACGCATGGCAGGCCGCCCTTGTGGGGTGTAACGGCTTCCACCTACTTTATCCATGGCGGCAATGGCTGGCCTCCCATGGTTTTCTTTTGCAAACTGGCTTTTGTCCTTGCCTGCGTTTTGCTGATGCATGTATTGTTGTGAGGTTGGGCGTATATGGCGGTCGTTTGCAGCCTGCTGCTGCTCCGGCCTCGGCCTAGCGTCAATGCCGCCCCTGCCGTTAAAACTTGTGTGGTTATTGATGGTGTTGTTGTTTATCATTACGGTGCGGTCAATATAAGTATTGTGCACAATGGTAACGTTTACCCGGCTAACAGCCGTGTTGTACCTAAAGTGTCCGCCATCCCACCTTCCGCCGTAATAGCCATCCCCGTTGTACCCATACCCGTAATTAATGCCGCCATAAAAACCTATGTGCGGCCCCCAATAGCCAGCATGGTAGCGGTAAAAACCGTCATCTTCAAAAGCCCAATAATTGGGCGTCCAAAGGTAGCCTTGCTCCGGGGCCTCCACCCATACACCAGGTACCCAATAATAATCATCATCGCCATAAGCCCAATAGCCGGGTGTCCAAATATAATCGTCGCCCGGGCACTCCGGTTGCTCGTAAACGGGTAGTTCCGGCGGCGCAACCCTAGCAGACCAGCTGATATTTATGTCTATTTGGGCACTGGAGTAAGTTGCTATGCCAAAGAATAAGCTAAGTAATATGAAAACCTTTGCGGTGTAGCCGCCATTATAAAACCTGTTCATAACAAAAAATTTAATTATTGTGATAGTGCAAGCACCATGCCCCGATTGCAAAAACCTTGCAATGCCACATTTGAAATTGTAGTTGCGGTAAAGAGGGGCTGGTTTGGGTAAGGCTTATTTGCGGAAAGCAAAAAAATTGAATGGGCAATTTCGGCAGGTAGCGTGCTGGCCTGGGGCTAAAAGCAAAAGAACCCTGCATTGTGCCAGGATTCTTTTGCTTTGAAAACTTCATTTGCCGCCTATGTACCCGCTTGCAATGGTTGTAAGCGCGCTGGTTACACGGCTGTCGTGGATATTGGATTTTAAAACCGGATTTTTCTAGTTGGATATTGTGTTGTAAAACTACACCCACAAAGACCATTTAAATTAATATTTGGTTTTTTGAGTATCCCAATCGGACAAAAAAATGTCTTTTAGGGGTATTTTAAGCCCTGTTAAAGGCTGCTTTAATGCAACTTTTTAAAATACCGGGTGCCGCATTGGGCCGGGCAGTTTGGCTGCTTTGCGGTAGCAAAAAATACTAGCCGCCAACTACCTGGTTGTTATGTGTATGTAATTCGTTCTAAAACCCTAATTTAGTTAAACCAAACAAACTTGCCACATGAATAATAACAGTGAAACCAAAGGTATTTGGAAGGTAATAGGTGCATCGTCACTCGGCACCTTGATAGAATGGTACGATTTTTACATTTTCGGCAGCCTTGCGGTAGTTATTGCAAACCAGTTTTTCCCCAAAACAAACCCCACCGCTGCTTTGCTATCCACTTTGGCAACTTTTGCGGCAGGTTTTATAGTGCGCCCTTTCGGCGCGCTGGTTTTTGGCAGGCTGGGCGACCTTGTGGGCCGCAAATATACCTTTCTGCTAACCTTGGTGTTAATGGGCGGCTCAACTTTTGCCATAGGTTGCATCCCGAATTTTGAACACATCGGCTTTTTGGCACCCATACTGGTGTTGTTGCTGCGCTTGGTGCAGGGGCTTGCCTTGGGCGGCGAATATGGTGGGGCGGCCACTTATGTGGCCGAACACGCCCCCGTTCACCGGAGGGGCTACTTTACTGCCTGGATACAAACCACCGCAACCTTGGGCCTATTTATATCATTGGGGGTAATATTGCTTACGCGGCATTTGCTGGATGCCGACCCCGTAAAATCAATCGCTAAGTTTAACGACTGGGGCTGGCGGGTGCCTTTCCTTATTTCCATCCTACTGGTAATTGTTTCCATTTATATCAGGCTAAAAATGAAGGAGTCGCCCCTGTACAGTAAGTTGAAAACAGAGGGCAAAACATCCGTTAACCCGCTAAAGGAAAGCTTTGGCCACAAGGCGAATTTAAAAATGGTATTGCTGGCATTGTTTGGGGCCACCATGGGCCAGGGCGTTGTATGGTACACCGGCCAGTTTTATGCGCAGTCGTTTATTGAAAATGTTTGTAAAATTGAGTTCGACCAATCCCGCACAATTTTAATTTGGGCCATTTTATTCGCTACACCGTTTTTTGTAGTGTTTGCTTCACTGAGCGATAAAATTGGCCGCAAATGGATTATGCTGGCGGGTATGTTATTGGCATTGCTGACCTATAATGCTCTTTTCACTTCGTTATTTAATACCGCCGATGCCAAGCAGAAGATTGAACTAACGCAAAAAACGGAAATAAAAACTGTGTCCACGGCCATCCCCAACAGCCTTGACTCGGTTCGTAAATCAGTTACCAAAACATTTTACGCAGATGGCATGACTATGGTGCAATCGAAAACAGACACCGCCTACGCCGCACCGGGCAAAGCCACCATTAAGCCCTTGGTGACGGTTTCAAAAACATTGGCCACCAGTGATTACTGGAAAATGGTTGGCGTGGTATTTGTGTTAATATTGTATGTTACCATGGTGTATGGGCCAATTGCGGCGTTTTTGGTAGAGCTGTTCCCCACAAAAATCCGCTACACTTCCATGTCGCTGCCATACCATATAGGCAATGGCGTTTTTGGGGGGCTAACACCTTTTATTGCAACGTTGCTTACCACCATTTATACAAACAATAAAACTGTGGGTTTGATGTACCCTATTATAATTGCCACGCTATGTTTGCTGATAGGTGCCTTATACATACGCAACAGGATTGACCCAGCGGTTGACCGGTAGCCACTAAAAAAACAATAAAAAAATTAATGATGAATAAGTTAAAAAGATACGCAGGGCTTATTTGGCTTATGCTCGGGCCAACCGGCATGTACTATTTGGTGCAAACCGCCGCCAGCGAAATAGCAAAAAAGCCCGGCATTGACACCCAAATACAATGGGGGGTATTTATCGTGGTTTTTCTGCCCATTGTAATTGGCTTTATGCTTTTTGGTGTGTATGCCCTTACCGGCAATTACGACCATTTGCCCGAAGACAGCACTGAGCTGGATGATTACGATGCAAAGCCCATATAGCTTTTTAGGCAACCGGATGCAGCCGTCTTTGCTTAATCACATAAATAGATGGCGGTATTTGCTGCACGTATGGGCCCGGCTTACCGTGCCCACATTGCCACCATAGCCAACATCGCTGGTCTAAGGTTGCATAGTGTTGGTAGTAAACCTGAACCTATTGTAACAGTATCGTTTGGATAATGGTATTATTTTGTTGCCGCCAGCGGCGCAAAAAGCTAAGCCATTGGTGTATACCTGCAATCAATAATCAACTGTTTTAACAACAACTAAATTTGGGGTTACTAAGAAGCATAAGAACTGTGCCCGAAACCGACGGTGAGTTGGTGGATGCGTTTAAACGCACCGGCAACCAGGAGGTGCTTGCCCGGCTGTATCTACGGTATAGCGATTTGGTGTATGGTACCTGCCTTAAATACCTAAAGGATGGTGAAGCCGCCAAAGACGCTGCAATGGGCATTTACCAAGAACTGGTAAATAAATT
>Ga0007810_1000101_pt1 | contig 24308 bp, 33 predicted proteins | sample CryBogCBE15Jun09_FD_71193 | JGI IMG/M metagenome (GOLD analysis project Ga0007810, IMG submission 71193) | Freshwater microbial communities from Crystal Bog, Wisconsin, USA - CBE15Jun09 | ecosystem: Environmental > Aquatic > Freshwater > Lake | place: Crystal Bog, Wisconsin, USA | collected...
AGTCGTTGAATCCTTGAAGTGACCATTGGCATCTTTGACCTGAACGCCTAATTCAGCAAACTTCTTTTCGCCAGCAGTAGTCGCGGCAGCCTTCGCCATCTTGCCAAGAGCCGTCGCCAAAGTTTCGGTTGGAATGCCAGCCTCTTCAGCCGCGAAGCGAAGTTTCGACATATCCTCAGCGGTTCCGCCTGTATAGCGCTGAAGTAACTTGACTTCCTTGCCTACATCTTGGAAAGCATTGATCGACTCTTTAGCGAAATCAAGAACTGCGGTGCCAGCCTTCTCAAGCATTTGACCTGAGAAAACACCTGCCGCGATGTCTTTGATTTTGGAGAAGTGACCGCCAGTATTCTCAGCTTCTTTGCCGATATTCTGTAAAGCCTTGGATGCTGAGACATCTTTTCCGTAAAGACTATATGTTAGCGAGGTATCGTTCGCCATTTTCGCCTCCTAGTCTTCGGAACGATTCAAGGCGATTGCCTGATCGATCATTTGATTGAGAATGTCCATTTCAACATCCCACACATTGAAGGGTGTCAACCCTGGATAAGTGTGGCAAAGCAAGGGAATGTGATCCCGAATTCTTTTTCTAGCGCCGCCTCTAATTAGTTTTCGGCGGTTGGCGATTTTTTTTCATCATCCACCGGGCGAATCTCGTCGATGGAATAAGTGTTCAAGACATCATCGATGGAGACGATCTTTCCAGCGCGAGTCATGCTGATCCACGCCAAGGAATAAAGAGCCTTGATCTTGGAATATGCAGGATTTGCGTGTGGCTTGTCGTCAGCCAAAGTTCCGAGCAAAGCCAAACCATCAAGGCCGAAAGCCTCTTCGATGGCGATAATCTCGCGACCAGTTGGCGCTGGATTGTTATTCTCTGATGGTAATGGGAAGGCTTCTCCCCTGATAAGTAATGGCATGATTCCCTGTTTCTATTTGATTGGAGTGACTGCTTGCAACGCATCCATAACCGCGTCGGTGACTTCTTTTGCAAACTTCTCTTTGTGCTTCAATACTGTTGGCGCGAGGAATGGATGCCCTGATTGTGCCACCCAAACTTCACGATTGCCAAAGACAGGATGTCGCCACGCTCGCTTGCGACGGCCTTCGACATAATAAGGCAAAGTTCTAGGGCGACCTGATGCGCTCATGAACTTGGTTGTGGAAACTCTAATGTGAACCGCCGCGCCTTTGCTGGTTCCGTTGAAATCTGCCTTTGTCGCGTTGGCAAGTGAAGCTCGAAGTCCGAGGGTTGCGCCCTTTTTCTTTCGAGTTCCACCTGCCTCACGCGATGCTGGAATGTTCAATTCCGCTTGCTTGACTTCCTCCACGATAGGTTTCGCGGCATCCATCAAGCGTTTGCGAATTGACTTCTTGACCTCGGGATCAACCTTGGTCATCGCCTTATAGAAAGCCTTGAATTCAGCAGAATCGATCGTGAATTCGTCGGCCATTTTTTCTCCTTAGAGAGCTGAATCTGCTGTCTGATAAACGATGGTCAATGGAGCATCTGTTCCATTGTCATACGCTTCAAAGTCCATGCTCAAGTCGATGACTCCTGGGCTAGTTACCTTTGGAGTATCGGCGTTGAACTTAGCAGCGGAAATTGTAATGCTAAGAGTCTCTTTGTAAGTCGAAGCGATTGTCGCACCTGTGAAAGTGAGAACGATCGCTGAGTTCGCATCGCTGAGAACCTTACCGAAGAGGGTGGTGTCTGTGAATTCGGCGGTGATCTTTCCGCTGATCTTGCGGAAGCCGTTGATCAACTGTTCAGCCTTGATTCCTGAAGAACCGAGGTTATAACGATCTCCCTTGAGAGTGTTATCAACTGTGACCGCAAAGTCGCGGATATTGGCGATCGATGTTCCGTCAAGGGTGATTGCGCCCTGAGAGAAGTTGAAGATGTTGGTGGTTGCAGAGTAAGAAGCGGTTGCAAGGGAAATTCCGGTGGTGATTGATGCACCATCGATGTTGAACTTTCCTGTCGCGATTCCTGCGTTCGCTACTGCCAACTCAAAGGATGAAACCTTTGCTCCAGCAACGGTCTTTGGAGTGACTGTTCCATTGTATTGAGGAACGCCAACCTGAGCGGTGAAGCTCTTTCCATAGACATCGCCAAGGGTGAATGTGTAGGAATAAACGCCAGTTGAAACTGTGGTTGCTGATGGAACTGTTCCCATCGCCTGTGAGATAAGAAGTCCAAGACCGCGTGTTGGCAAGTCAAGGCTAATGTCTCCAGTTACATCTGAGGTTGTCACAACGCGACGCTGTGAGCGAGGAAGTTGGCCGCCAGCACGAAGACCCATGCCAACTGCTGTCTTCTTGTTGTAGTTCAGATTCTCTGATGTGAATTCATAGAATCGTGAAACTGTTACTGGGGTGTTGAAAGTTGTCTCGGTTGCAATTCCAAGTTGCGAACCAATACCGGAACCGATTGCCATATTTATCTCCTAGTTGGCTGGAACTGCGACCGCTTCCGGTGCAGGGGTAGTGATGGAAGCGGCTGCCATGTCTGCTGCCGCCCAGTTGGATGTTTGTTCGAGAAGTGATGCAGCAGCGTCATCTGCAACATCAACACTCTCTCCAGCCTTGACTGTGAGGTTCAGCGCTGGAATAACTAGATCACCGAGGGGTGATACATTCTTGATCTTCGCCATGATTTGCTCCTAGATTTTTGCTCGGTAGGTAACGGTGAATTGAATTACAACTGCTGCGCCTTGGGTTGTTTGGCGATAGGTCATCTCATGGGTTTCCAAACCTGAGTAAAGAACTATTCCATTGAAACTGACATCGTTTCTGATCGCCACTTCAACATCGCCAAGGATTGCATAGGCTCTTGTTCGACGAGCTGAGAGATCAGTTCCACCATCCCATGACCAAAGAGCGCAAGTGACTTGTCCATCTTCGAACTTGGAGATTGCGCCAAGTTGAATGTATTCCTGACGAGCCGAAGCTGGGGTGATGTCATCGCCTTCGGTGTTTCCATCGTGGCCGACAGCGATGGCATCTCCTGGATAAGAGAGATCAATTTCTATGCCATCGAAGATGCGGATGCCAGCAAGGGATGAAGTTGACTTCAACCGAGTGACGAGGGCGGTGATAAATGTAGGGAGTGCTGAGGTTGCCATTATGCAAGACCTGGGAGAGAGGTTGGATCGAGCAATTCCATAGCGCGACGAGGCAAAGAATAAGTCGCGGTTGAGTAGAACTCATCGCCTGAATTGCTGCGGTTCATCACATTCATCGCACCGCGTTGAGATTCCCAAAGATGCTTGATGATGACCAAGACACCTTGTTTGGCGCTCATTGGTGGGTTCACATAACCTGCTCGGTAACTCACGACGATGTTCTTGACCCCTGAAGTCCAATATCCGTAAGAATTGGTTGAGTAGATCGTATCTGAGCCAATGCGATAGATGCGCTGTCCAGTTGGATCGGCATAGTAGGCAGAGGATGGAATCAAAGCGCCATTCTCATAGATTGAGTCAATCGAAATCACTTTTGGATTGCGAATGCGAATGAACTCGCCATTGTTCACGCCGTCATAAACTTCGCTTGTGTAGCTTTTTTGACCAAGGATTACGCCTGTATATTGCTCGGCGAGATCATTCGCGGCATCCATATAGCGACGAAGTTCTTCATCAGATGTGGTCAAGGAGTCCGGAATATTGAGATATTGCTTGACTTCCTCAAGGCTGACGATGCCAATCTCTGAGAATTCGCGAACTGTGAAGTCATCGCTGAAAGCGCCTGCATTTGTTCCAGTAGCAAGCCACTTGACCTTGTGAAGACCTGATTGGGTTGGAGTGAAGTCGCAATTATAAAGACCAGTATCAGCATTGACAACTGTTCCAGTTACGGTGGTGTTGTCAGGTTGATAGATCGTGCAAGTAACCGTTGACGCATTGGCAACAAGACCATTTGCATCTGTGATGGTAATTCCTAGCGGAACAACATCTCCTAGATCATAGATCATCGTTTCTCCTAAACATTTGCATCTCGGTTGCGCTTATCAATGGAACTTGATGAACGCTGGCGGAAAACTATTGAAGTCAGCGTTCGTGGTCGAGAGAGAATCGTTGAAAGGATTCTGACTCGAGGAAGAATCTGAATTGTTTGATGAAGTGGAATCGCGATCGAATCGAATTCCATCATTCCATGCGCTGCGACAGGGTAGGTCAGAGCTTCACTAGCGACCGCTGAAACATCAAAGCCTTGCGTTCCAGTTGCAGGGAAAGCAAGCTGTGAAACGGTTCCCGATGCAGTAAGTGTGATTGAGCCACTTGCTGTTCGTGGGAATGTAAGGGTTTCGCTCGCGACTCCAGCTAGGCTGATTGAGCCTGAAGCGGTGACTGGGAAGGTCTCGGTATCGGGCGCGGAGGCTGAGAGGGTAATTGAGCCTGAAGCGCTGACAGGGAACTTGAGAGAAGCCACCGTTCCCGAGGCTGTGAGGCTGATAGAGCCACTTGTAGCATCAGGGAAGGTTAGGGTATCAGAAGAGGTTCCTGAAAGGCTTAGAGAGCCTCCTGCGGTCGTTGGAATGGTCTCTACAACCGAGGCTGAGCCAGTCAAGGAAAGAATTCCTGAACCTGATTCATTGAACTTGAGAACAACCGCTGCGGTGGCTACGAGGTTGATATTTCCTGAAGCCGAAACTGGGAAGGTCAAGGCATTTGATGCCGAGCCAGCAACCGAGATTGAACCTGAGCCAGTTGAGGCGGTGACGGTTCCTGTGACTGCGGTTCCGGAAAGAGTAATGCTTCCGGAAGCGGTATCAGGGAAGGTCAGGGTATTGGCTACTGATGCGGCGAGGGCGAATAAACCTGAACCGCTAACTGGGAAGGTTTCGGTATCTGAAGCCGTAGCGGTGAGAGTGATCGATCCTGAACCAGTTGATGTGAAGACTGGATTCGAAACGGTTGCGCTCGCTATGAGAGTGATTGCACCCGATGCTGATACTGCAAAGCTAAGAGAATCTGTTGCGCTTCCCGAAATGCTAATTGCACCCGATGCGGTTGGAGCATAGGCGAATGAGCAAGATGCCGAGGCGCTGAGGGTAATTGCACCCGATGCGCTGACTGGGAATGAAAGATACGGATCGCCTTCATAGGGCGTTGCGTAGTTGTAAATTATTGCAGCGTTGTATTGATACGAGTTGTATCCATCCGCTGCGACCCCAGTTAGGCCAAGGCTGGCCGAGGCCGTAACTGGAGTTGCCATTGTTGACTCCTAAGAGTTTGGAATTAGGAAGCGGTGACTGTCAAAGAACCTGAAGCGATGGTGATAACACCAGCAGATGCTCCAGTTGTTACTGATGGAGAAAGCGCTCCACCGATGTAATAAGTTCCGGCAGATGATGCTCCCCAAACTCCGAAGTAAGAAGCGGTTGTTGATGCAGGGAGGTTGATTGAAAGCGCTCCACTATTTGAAACTGATCCGCCTGAAGCTGCGTTCCAAGTAACTGCAACGCGAGCATAAGTGCCGCCAGTTACTTCAGAAGCTCCAGTTGTTCCTGGATCAGCGGTATGAAGTGAAACATAAGACCATCCAGTCGTCGATAACGCTTGATTGGCCTCAGTAGTTGAGATTCTTGCCATTGTTCTTTCTCCTTATGGATGGTCGTGATGTAGGGCATGAGGATTGTCTTGCAGGGGTCAAGCCAATCCTCATGCTTTGGCTTGTTGGATTGCATGATCGCGCATCGGTGAGTGATGCCTTTCATCCAACCAAAACTGTTTATGGTGAGGGAGTATCGCGCCTGTGTGGGCGTGAATTTTGTACCCCATTGACTTGAGGCGTTTGGAAAAGAGCAAATCCTCTCCAAAGTAAGTTCCATCGATTGCGCCTTCGACGAACCATGCCCAATTCTTGCCCTGATTGGGAGTGGCTTGCTTTTGCATATCGAGAAGAACGCTTCGATGAATCAGGATACAACCAGTTCCGACCGCATCAACTTCGATGAGTTGATTCTCCGGATAACCGTCAATCGGTTGTAATCCTTTTTCCAAATCCATTGTGTAAATGGTTGGAACTGGTCTAAGAGCATCGTCACCATCGAAGAATGCTGCAAAGACCAAACCTGAAACGATTGGTCGATCCTTATCGTGAGCCGCGTCAATCAACTTGTGCCAAGTATCAAGTGAGAGGCGCTCATCAGAATCGATCATCAAAAGCCAAGCGGCATCTGTTGTCTCTAAAAATGTTTTGACCACGACATTGCGTGATCGTGTCGTCAAGCCGACATTGCCGACCTGAACCATGTGGTCGAAGTGACCATCCTTCTCCTTTGCAACATGAATCAAATCCATCGCAAGGAGTGAGTCGATGGTTCCGTTATTGACCATCCCAATGCAAATTTTGTCTCTTGCTCTCATCGAGTTTCAACTTCCAAATTGAGTGCGGTTGTCTCAATAGAGCCAGCCTCAAGTTCAGCGATGATGGAATCAAGATGAGCGATGCCTTTGTTCTGCACTATCTCGCGAGCAGATTGAAGACCTTCTAAGAATAAAGATTTCATAAATTCCCCCTGTGGAATTGTGTAGCGCCGAGGCGCTGACCCTACCCGAAGGCAGGATCAGCGACAAGGCTCAGGCTATTAGTAACCTGATGGAGCAACTGTTCCAGTTCCGCTAATTGCAGAAACTGACTTGTTGAAGCGGTGTGCAAGAGCTGCGTAGCCGTAGACCTGGAAACGAACTGTGAGGTTCGCTGAGAGGACATCAGGAAGAACGCGAGTCTTCACGCCTGACTCGAAGAGGTAAGAATCTGAGAACTTACCGACGAGGATTGGTGAGTAGTTTGTTGTTGCGCCGTAGTTCTTTGGCATTGTTGCATCTAGGAAGACAGGTACACCCTGGATTGTTCCAACAAGACCTGCTGGAGCACCTGGATTTGTAACTGTACCAGCAGCGTTGAATGCCTGTGAGGCACCTGTTACTGGAACAACGAGTGGGCGGTTTGAACCGTCAACCTGTGAAGCGAACCAGTACCACATTGAAGGGTGCATGACGATTGCTTCAGCCTGCTTGTAACGGTTTGTGACAACCTTTGAAATCGCCTTAGCGATTGCGATTGCGCCGTTGACAGCAGATGGAGTTGTTTCAGTCCATGTTGTTGGAATGCCGTTTGTGGTATCAGAACCAAGAGTGATGAGACCCTTGAGAGCGCCTGATGTTCCATCGCCAGCACCGACAACTGCGGTGTTCAACTGGAGAGCGTAATCAGCCATGAGATCACCGAAGACGAGACGATCGAGACCGCCTGAAAGTGGTGACTGCTCAACGAGCTGGATCGATACATTCTCGTAACCTGAGATTGTACGAACTGGCGCTGTGACAGTTGATGAAATCATGTCGCGAGTTGTTGTGGCTGAGTTATCAGCAGACTGGAATGCTGCGAGAGTACCAGTTGTGATCTGAGGAATGTTGATTGAGTCAGTTCCAGCAGGCAAAGCCATGTTGGTGACGAGATCAGCAGTTACACGAGCTGCACGAGCGAACTCTGCGTATTCGTTGATGAGGTAGATAGGTGGAACGAAGTCTCCACCAGCGCCGTCGGTGCGTGAGATGTCGCGAGTCTCAACTGCGACTTCCTGCTGGTGACGGTTGAGGCGCTCCCATGAAGCGCGATCGTTGCGAAGCTGTGCGCCGATCATGTCGCGAACGAAAGAGTTCTTTCCATCGCGGTCATAGGTCATTGCTTCCTTTGTGACAACTGCGCCACCGAAAGTCTTGACTCCAGCTTCCTTGCGTGATTCTGCGAGTGCTGCTGAGCGAGCCTCTGCTGCCTTTACGGTAGCGATGCGCTCGTCAACCTTCTCGATTTCTGCTTGCTTATCGGTTACTGCGTCGAGGGCTTCAGCAGTTACATCTTCAGAAGCGAGTGCCGCTTCTACTTCTGCAACTAGGCCATCGCGAGTTTCCGTGAGCTTTGATATTAGAGACATGATGTCTCCTCTCAGGATTGGATGAATTGGAACCGTCGGGGCAGAAGCGCCGAGGGCAATCGCTTGACTATTTTGTCAGCGAATACTGTTTGAACTTGAGCGCCAACTTGCGCTTGCGAAGGTTCAAATCTTCGTTATCTGCGGAACGCATTCCGACGCTTGTTGCGTCGTAGGCAGGCCATGTCACAACTGAGACCTCGAAAAGATCGAGATCGGTAAGTGTGCGAAGACCTTCCGAGCGATCTTCTCCACCGGATGCAACGGTGAAAGCGAATGACATCTTGTCAACATCTCCGCGCTCGAGTGCTGATGCAAGTTCAGCAGCGCGAGGATTCTTAGGATCAAGGGTTGCCTCCATATAAAGACCAGTTTGATCTTCGCGAAGGCTCATTGTTCCTGACTGTGTTGATGCCAATGGAAGAGATTCTGTGTCGTGGTTGATGAGAAGGAAGATTGGGTTGTCAGTTGCGAGGGTGCGCTTGAAGGCTCCCGGTGCGATGACTTCTCGGAAGTTGAGACCAGTTGCTTCATTGTTGAAAGTTGCGGCGTAGCCACCGATCTTCAATGAACCATCTTCGGTTGCAATAGCGCGAACTTCGGCAGCCATTGTGATGCGCTCTGCGGTACGGATTGCAGTCTTGCGCTCTTCAATCATAGATGTATCCTCCGAACGAGGCGCTGCGAGAGCGCTAGTGATGGTTAGGTAATCCCCACGATGAACAACTACTGTGTCGGTTGGAATCCAACCATTTCCCTGCTCGTGATAAATGCGAACTGAGTAGGCTGGTTGATCGGGAGTGGCTTCGATATTGAAACCATCTGATGAGGTTGCCTGACCCTTTGTGATGACCTTCTCAATCTTTCCGCGAGCGCGACCATTTGAAGTGTTCCAAGAAACGAAAGTTCCTTCACCCAAACGATGAGCAGCGGCGCGATCTTCTAGTTCATCAGAATCTTCAGAGCGACCCATGATTGACATAGGCATATAAGCGCCATCAGTCTCTTCTTGAACATCATCTTCATCGACACCCTGAGCATCGACTGGATCGGGTGAAGGCTGAGTAACCTCAAGGCCGAGAGAGGCAGTTAGTTGCCACTTCCAGAATTGGTGCTGGTCGATACGACCTGCGAGGAAGTTGGCGACACCTTGCTGACCATAGTTAGTGGCGCAATCGAAGGCATCTGAAAGCTCGTCAAGGAGTGGATCATTTGCCTGAAGCAAATCCATCGCCAAGGCGCGTGGGTCTTGTGATACTGCTGGAGCATCATCGATGGTGCGAGTTGATAAGAAGTCTGTGAGTGTGAATGGAGCCTTAGAACCTAACTTGCGAAGGTTTTCAGCGATTGGATCGATTGACTCATAGACATCTTCATAAATCTTTTGGAAGAGCTTGTGATATTCGCTGAAGTCTGCTCCGACCACATTCCAATGCGCTCCATGAGCGCGGAAGTAGAAACTCACGACATCTGAAAGAAGTTCAGTCAGTTCCTCATTGAGATCAGGAACTTGATTCATGTCTGCCATGTCACCCTCCTCGGATGCCATCAAGGAAAGCGCACGAGCGCTCTTTGATATTTGATTGCGAATTTTTGTTGACCAAGAAAATCCAGCATCGCCACCCCATGCAGACCATGCGACTCGACCCGGTGATGGGAAACCATCTTCACCCGAATTGAATCCTTGCGCTTGCTTGTCAACTTCATGTCTCTTGAAGAATGAATACATTCTCAAAACTGTTTGTGCGCTTAGTGCCGATCCTCGAGCCAAGTCTTCTGCTCTTTTTTTGCCCACCGATGTAAAGCCATTACCAGCGTGACCGTCAGCAATCCAAGCCAAAGCTCTTTTCGCTTCATCCTGAACCCCCTTGGGTGGTCGATAAGTTTCAGCCATTACTTGCCACCTCTGATCAATTTCAATAGTTGAAGGGCGAAAGAATTCCACCATGCTGCTATTTCATTGATCTTGGCCAATAGCACCATAAGAATGTGTTGCATTATTCAAGAACTCCCATCGTTGGCGCTGAAGGATCAGCATCAACACCGAGAGAAGGAAGATCGCCGCCTGCGGTGAGGGTTCCTTGAATTGCCTGATTGAAGACATCTCCACCGACATAAGGTTCCATGCCTTCGATTTGGCGAACTTCGTTTGGCGAGCGAGCGCCCATCTTGATATTCAACTCATTGACCTTGGCGCGTGTAAGTGCGTCGGTGCGAAGGAGTGTTGAAGTATCAAAGGCAACATCATCGCCTGGATCAAGGATTGTCGAGATCGCGGTTTCAAGGCGACGAATCCAAGGAGCGATCGTGTGAGTCAAGAAGTTGAGTGATGCTTGTTCAACATTCTGATAAGTCTGATTGTCGCCCATCGCGCCGATCAAGTGTGATGGAACGCGGAAGATACGAGAGATGTCGCGGATGATCTGTTCGCGAGTTTGAATCATTTGCTGATCGGCAGCCGATGTGGTGATTGGTTGCCACTTCAAGCCATCAGAGAGAACGGCAGGGCGACGGTGGCGCTTGTGGGTTGCTTCCCATGTGCCTTGAATAATGCGAGCCTGATCGAGTGTGAGCTTCTGATCTGTCATCAAGATCGATGAAGGAGTTGCACCCTCGCCGTAGAACTGCGCCAAGTGGCGATCCATTGCGATTGCAAGACCAACAAGGTTGCGGCTCTGATTGAGTGGTGAGATGCCCACCAAAGATTGTGGGGGAGTGAACCAGCGAAGGTGAAGCATATCCTCGCGATTCATCTCGTTGCCGAGGTGAAGATAGCGGCGACCTGTCATGTCTCCAGTTGGAAGAACCTGCATCTGATAAGGATGCAATGGAACGAGGCCGATCATATTTCCTGAACGATCGCGGTCAATCTTGACATAAGCATTTCCATGCAAAGCAAGAGAAGCCATGATCTGATGAATCAATTCGTATGTGTTTGACTCAGGATCGGGATCGGCAAGAACATCCGGAAGTGGGCGCATAACGCGCTGACCATCTTTGCTGATGCTATACGCGCGAAGTGGCATTGAGGCAACGGAATCTGCTAAGAGGCTGACGCAACCAAGGACAACTGAGACTCCGAGAGAAGTCCATTCATCGATGCGCTCGCCAGCAGCCGAGGTCATCGAAGTCTGACCGTAGAGTTGGCTTAGTGGGGAAACATAGTTATTGAACTGTGGGTAGCGGCCGACTGTTGAGCCTCGAGTGAAAATACTCATTCAGCTACTCCCTCCATTGCTCTAGTTGCAAGAAAACTTCCTGCGATTGCCAAGACACCTGCTGCGATGAGACCAGCGCCAAGACCGAAACATAATCCGACACCTGTTGCGATAAGAAGTGCGCCGATGGTTTCAATTACCGTCGTGATTATCCCAAACACTAGGAACCTCCTGCTGATCTGTCATCGACCAAGGATCGAAAATTTGTGGGATGTTCCCACCTTGTGAATGCCACCATGAGGCGCGTTCCAATGCCATGACTGAAGCAACTGCCAAGTCAATTCGGCGCGATGAACCGCGTTTCTCTTTTGCCAACCGCGAACCGCGCTGATCGACTCGAAGTGTTGCGTTCGCGATGTGGCGAGAGAGGCGCGGATCGCCGTTGTGAGTTATTTGCTGATTGACAACTGCCTCAAAGAAGCGAGTCGTCGCTGGAGTCATACGAGATGCAGTCTGCGGAAAGGTAACAACTGGCAGACCTTCATCGTCAAGGATTTGGAAAGTTCTTGCCCATCGGTAAGGGTCGCAAGCGATCTCAACAACTTGCCATCTCTTGCAAGCGTTTCGGATTGCTTCTTCAACTTCAAGAACAGGAACCTGCCAAGAAGCGTCAGCCTCTTCGGGTTTTTCCCAAACCTGAACTGGCATGATGTGAGGATTCTCGCCAACTTCGATTGCAACGATTGCGGTGCAGTCGCCGTTGAAGGAACCGTCAAAGCCGAGGACAACCTGAGCGCCATCTTGGATCGGATGATCGTCAGCGAGTGAATCCCAACTTCCATGAGGAAGCCACGCATCAGATGTTGAAGTCCAAATGTTCAAACGCTTAGTCTTGAATTCCGCTTCGGGAGTTCTCAAGATTGCGGAACTGAAATCGCCCGAGGCAACAATGTCGTCAAAGCCTGGGTTGGCTTCGCGCCACACTCTTTCGTTCCGGTAGTCAGCATCCGGAAGAGTTGGCTCCCACCATGAAAAGAAGAATGAAGGATCGTCAACTTCGCCGCTGGCAACGCGCTTGCCATACTCATAGAGCGAATAGCAGATTGAATCCTTGCCGCTTGTATCTGTTTTGACTCCAGCAGTTGTAATCGCAACGAGCATTGGCTCTACGCGAGCGCCCATGGCGAGTGACATAACATCGAAGAGTTCGCGATTAGGTTGTGCGTGTAACTCATCGAAGGCGATGAAAGTTGGCGATAGACCTTCTTTGGAGAAGGCTTCTGATGATAGGGCGCGATAAACGCTTCCAGTCTTCGGATTGTATATCGCATCTTTATATACATCTAAGAGTTCGGAAAGTTCAGGGTGCATTTCGACCATGCGCTTGGCAGTTCCGAAAACAATTTTTGCTTGTTCTTTTTCAGCAGCGCATGAATACACTTCACCGCCAGTTGCACCGAGAACCAAAGATTCAAGAGCAACCGCTGAAAGCCATGCAGACTTTCCATTCTTACGAGGAAGACCGATCAAGGCGACCTTGTGTCGGAAAGTTCCATCGGGTTTGACCGCGAAGAGCTGGCGAGTAAGTTCTCGTTGCCAGCCTCGGAATTCGAGAGGTTCGCCAGCAGCGCCAGCGATTGAGTCTTTTGTTATTTTGCAGAGGGCTTCAGCAAAATCAACGATGTCGTCACCGCGAGAGCGTTTCAAATCTGCTTGCGGAACTTCGGTCAGCCACCGAGGAGGCCAGCCTTCAATTTTGTTTTGCTTGCCTCTTTGCGAGGAGTTCGTCAAGAGCAGACACCCTTTTCACTTCGGCCACGCCAAGGCGAGTGCGTGAAACTGGATCAAACCCAAGCGCCGACAATGCGTCAACGAAAGATTTGTTGAGATGAACTAGCAGTCGCCCATCTGCCGCTTCAAGGGTAGCACGATACTTTGCGCGAGCTGCTGCAAGGTCATCGGCAAGATGCGCGGCGTTTTCAATCGCTCGGAAATCCGAGGCTGGCGAGAGCCAAGTGATCGCGGCATCCCATGCTGTATTCCAAAGCTTGATGCCCTCGGCTTGCAGGCTTGCTGGAGGCTCGGGAATCTTGTGAGCCATAGGCAGGGGAGTCACGACGGAAAGTTCAGGGAGTGGGCGGCGACCAGGGTTTCCGGTGGCGCGCTTGATCTCGGCTGGTTTTGGGGGTCTGCCTGCTGGCATTCGCAAAACCTCCAGGTCTAGGCCTAACTCGTAATTTCGCGCACATAAAAAGAGAGCGGGGGCGATGGGTCATGGTGATTTTTGTAGAAAAAACAACTTTTTGTTTATTTATTTTTCTTTTGGCTATTGCAAGAGCGACAACAAGCCGCGAGGTTGGTGCGGTCTAGCCTTGCACCACCACGACTCAAGGGGATGATGTGATCCACCGTTGCATCGTTGCCCTCTAAATTTTTTTGGCAGCGATAGCAAATAAAATTGTCGCGCTTGAGGATAGACAAGCGAACACGATTCCACTCAGAGTCATAGCCACGCGCTGCGGTGGATAATCGTTGGCGAGGAATCAGGATTGCTTTCTTCTTTTCAAAGCAAGCATCGCATCTACTTCTTGCAGTTGGTACGCCACAATCAAGGCAGGATAGTTTCGGTGTCATAGATCCTGATGCAATGTGATGAATGGTGCGTGTGTATTTACATCAAGGGTTGCAGCGATGTGCATAGCAGATTGAATGTCTGCACCTGCCATCAATGCACCTAATGCAAAGTCTGCACCGCTACCAATGGCATACACGCCATCTTCTCTACGAGATACTGAGTAGTCCTCATCAATCTCAAATACTTCTCCACGCATTGCAATCAATACGCTAAAGAGTTCGCCTTCTTCTTTTTCTTTATCTGTAAAGATTTTTGAATCATCAATGAACATCTTCAATGATGGAACAATCTTTGTGATAACGAATTTATACAATGAATCTTTATATGTTGCAGTAAGTGCTGGGGGATTCCAATTATTTTGAATCGCTTGTAATGCAATAACTCGACCAGCAATGCCGATCAAGTATTTGTTGCGTTCAACAATCTTCACCATGTCAGGATGAAAGTAGGGCTTGCCATTCGCATTGATCTGTGAATCAGCGATCATCTCAACGCCTTGATTGTTTTGGATTGCAATAACTGTTGTCATTGCTTCTTCTCCAATTTTGCATCAAGTAATGCGTCAACCAATGTCATCAATGCTTGCTTACGATTCGGATCAACTGCAATGCGAATTCCGGCAGATAGATGACTGATGGCTTCATCAATCTCTTCTTCCGGCATGTTCGCTTCGAGGATCATTTCTTGAGGATATAAGAAACGCCGACACGCTAAGTGTAGCAAACGCATTGGACACGATTTGTCAAGTCAAGCGTCATTTCTGTGAGCCGCCTGAAATGCCTTGACATCGTAGAGCTGACCCTTCTTAGGAATGGCATTTTGCAAGGCGATCCTGCGAACATGGCGATCTGAGATTCCCATCCACTTGCCGATCGCCTCGGCATCGAGCCACACCTTGCGATTCGGGTCGGTCAAGGCGACGGCAACCAATCTGAGAGTTGTCCATTGGGTCTCACATTTTCGGCAATGGAATATCTCTAAAGGGTCATCATGGTTGATGTTCAGAAATTGTCCGCAAGTGCCACCCTCGGTGATTTCGGCAGGGCAGGCAATCTTTCGTGGTCGCTCAACGAACTTACGAGCTGCCGCCATCCCCTGAGAATGCAAGGCGCGAAGTTCGGCGGCAAAGTCTGCAATCCAAGGCTGAGTCGCCGACCATTGCAAATGGTGTTGAGCAAAGGCGACGGATTTGGTGATTTCATCAGATAAGGCTCGTTTTGGCATATTGGCAGGCCGAGTCAACGCCCGATCCTCGCGGATGACCTTCTCCCATTCGTGGAGCATTCCGATAATGTCGTCGCCAGCGATAAAGGACAAGGCGTTGACATTGAGTCCGATGGTGCGCTCGCTAGAGCGACCGCCTGATCCAGTTCGACCAGGAAGAAGCTCGTCGTGGGCGGCTTGCCAAAATTCGACCAAATCCTCTAACTGGGAATGGAGTCGGTTATGGCAGCGAGCGCAAATCCCGAGAACGGCAATTTCGTGGTTGCAGAGGGCGCAAGTGAATTCCATCAGAATTGAGGCTCCTTCGATTTCTGTGTTTCAAAGAGTGGGGCAGGTTCAAAATAGGTCGGGGTCTTGCAATCGTGGCTGGCGAAGACTAGGGCATTGGCTGAATTGAGAATGTGCCAAGTCTTGCGGTCGATCAGGTCGAGGCGGTTCTTGGAGAGGGATTGGTAGATTCTCCGACCCTCAATCCTCATCGCAATCTCGGATTCAACATTGAGTGGATTCGGCTCAACTCTTGTCCGGAAGCCATTGACCATCCCCTCAAATATCCAACCTTTGCAGATTGGGCATTGGGAAAGGGTCGCAAGGGAATTGATGAAAGATTTACTCATTTACGCGTGAACCTCGACCCCTTCCCTTTCCCCTCTTAGAGAGGGGGAAATGGGAAAGGGTGCTTGACCCTTTCTCGGGAAATGGTGGGAAAGGGTGGGAAAGGGTCAGAATTGAATCAAGCATTTTCAACATCTGCCCAATCAAAGGTCGAAATGCCAGCCATGCCGTCATCAGATTGTCGATAAGGTCTTAGAGATTTGAGGTTCAGGGAGTTGCGAGAGCCATTCTCAATGCCCACGAATTTCTCGTCGATGAGAGATTGAATGGCAACCATCACCCATTCTGTCTTTCCCTTGACTTCCTTGATAACCGCCGATTTGGAAAGAGGCGTGTAGGAGGCTTCTAAGAGTTTGGAGATTGACTCCATGAGATGAGTTGGTCGAGTCTTTGATTGAGCCATCTGAGGGGCTTCTACGACCATTTTGACGGTTCCTTCAGCCGTTGACTGGAGAAGAACCCTTCCGGCGTATTTGGCCTCCTTAGAAACCTCTCTGACGCGCCCTGGGCGATCCTTGGTGACTTTGAGAATCAGCTCACCAGTCATTCCTCTGCCGAATGGCTGAACGACCTCCACCATAATCGCCGCGCCATTGATGTCTGCTCGCTTAGCCTGAGCGCCGATGGCATAGTTGCCTCGACCTTCCTTGGATTTGGTCACATGGTCGATGGTGATCACGCCAGCACCCGAAAGTGCCAAAGGCTTGAGGAGTTGCTGGCTGAAGAATGTGGCATCGCGGTTGCTCGTCAGATCAAGATTGAGCAGAGTCATCGCGGCGTTCACGCCGTCAACCACAATCAGCTCGGGCTGAATCTCCATCAAGGCATCGACGAGATCGATTCGCTCATCGAGGGTCAGATTCTGATCAGGATTGGCATAGGTCAGATTCTTGAGTTTCTCATCTTCCAATCCTAATGCCCGAAGGCGGCTGAGAATGCCTTTTCCGGAATCTTCAAAGTCGATGTAGATGACCTTCAGAGCCACTTGCAAGGCTTGAGCGACCGCGTGAAGCGCCACCCATGTTTTGCCTGATTCAGATTCACCGAGCAAGGCGTTGATCTTGCCCTTATAGAAGAGTCTGTGGCCGTCATTGCGAGCGAGAAATTCAGGGGCAGGCTCTTCGATCTCACCTGTCAGATCAAGTGGGCGTGGATACCAACTAGAGCGCTGTCTTGATTCCTCAACATGGTCAGCATCTAGATCGGGAACGACGGTCAGATTTGGCGTACTTCCCTGCGAGATGAGTTCGCTGATATTCGGCAAGTTAGGCAAGGAAGAAGAACCAAAACCTTTGCTCCTCAAATCTTTTGCAGCTGAAGAGAAGTCTCCGTTGTGATGCAAGTGGGCGAAGGCTGCGAATTTTGAGTAGGGCTTTTCTGCCTCAAAACTTGTGCTTGTGGTAAAGACAAATAGGTTGTCTCCATCATTGCGACCAGTTGTCGCGCTGATGCCAGTAGTTTTTCCAGGTCGTCGCCAATAAGTGACACCGTTACTTGTGAAGACTTGTTTCCAGTCGATGAGAATATCCGACCATTGAGCCTTTGCGTTGAAGTCATCACCTGGCTTTTCCCCTGTCGTATTCTGTACAGTTTGTGAAAGATTTTGTACAATTTGCTCTTTGTGTGGCATCCGATCAAGAGCTTTGAAGATGTCGTGAACTGCGTTTCGCTCCTCCATGGAGAGCATTGGAATGAGTGCTGGCGAACCCTTGAGAAGAACCCAAGGGTTCCCTGATGGATGCGTTGCGCCATGTGAGGGGCTAGTGACGACGAAGCCGCCTTCACCGCGCGTCTCCGCTAAGACTTCGATGGTGTCATTCTCACCTGGTCGGCGAGCAAGTTTGGTATTACCCGGAACTGGCTCATCGGCGATTCGGTAGAGCCAATGCAGACCGCCTGATGGCGTGAACTCCACATAACCGTTGGAGATGATCTCCCACAATTCGCCAAGACCTGAGTTGTGGGCGATCTCGCGAGCTTCATCGAGCAAGCCGCCGTTGACTGCGCGACCTTCCAACTCTAACATCTCAAGGTTGCCCGAGACTGCACCTGTGATGATTCCAATTCCTGTTTGATTGCCAGCAAACCACGCTTGGAGTTGCTCGCGATCGGCTCTCGTCACTTGGTATTGCTTCCATGAAGTGATTGGCGCTTTCGTGCCATTCATCGCCGCTGGAACTACTGAAACGCCAGCGTCGTAGAAATCGAGTGCCGCTTGGAGTATCTCGCTCATTCTGAATCTCCCTGTGCAAATGCAATTCTCGCTTTAGCAATCTCAACATATTCTGCCGATTGCTCTATCCCAATGAAATCAAACCCTTCAAGAATTGCAGCCTTGCCAGTTGATCCTGACCCCATAAACAGATCAAGAACGATTCCTGCTGGCGGCGTAATAAGTCGGCAAAGATAACGCATAAGGTCTGTCGGCTTTACTGTCGGGTGATGGTTGGCGCGAGTCGGATTGACGAAAGTGCGGTCGGGACATTCACAACCTTCGATGACTGAAGCGCTGCAAGTGGCGCATTTACGAGCTAAGCCGTTGCCTTTAGCACCGATCTCCTTGCCAGCGAAATCATCCAGCCCCTCATTGCGATCCTTCTTGCTCGCCTTCGCGCAATAGAAGAATCGAGCGGCGCTGCCTGAGTCGATTTTACCCATAGTGAATTTCTGCACTGATTCTGTATCACCTGAAATGAATCGGAAATCGCCAACATCTTTTGTCATGCCGACCTGACCTTTGACATTACTTGGAAACAACGCCACAACCTCATCGCTGCCATCGTGAATGACATTGGCTGGCCAGCGGCCTTGATCTTCGACTGAATTGACGATTCTTTCCGATGCGCTCCAGTTGTTATAGTTTCCATTCTTGATATTGGGATAACTCACACTTTTGATTTTTCCCGTACCATTACCAACCCTCGACCCATCAATGTTCAACCCACCCACGCCATAAGTGAGGACATTGTTGGCAACAGTTCCGACAATCGGCTTGCGAGCGAGAACCATCGGCTCATGCGCTGGCTTGAGCGCCGTTCCCCAACCTTGCCATTGCTTTGCTTCGGCGGTGGCTGGTGCGGTGATGTCCAGTTCAACTGCAACATTTATTCCACCTGGAACAATGCCGTGACCATTTCCATCAACAGATTTCAAACCCATCTTTGTTCCAACAACCTCGCGTTTTTTGAAGTTCTCACTTTCAACTGTTCGCTCGCGCACCATCTGCTCAACCCATTCAGGAACTTCAGGCAAATATGGGCGCAACTTGTCAAACATCTCTGTCGTTGCAACCGCTGGCTGCTCTTTGTCGGTGAGATAATGATTCCCCATATTGCTTTCGGTCAATTCATTGATCTTTTTTCCTGTGATTCCTGTTGATCGCATCCATTCAGTAAACCTGAGATCGCGATTGCGCCGAGCAATTCCAGCGTCACTTTTGTCAATCGCCTTGCTGACATCAAGCGACTTTGGAAATCCTGAGCCGTAAATCCATTGAATCTGATCACGAATCTCAAATCCTGCATCCTCAATCGCCACTGCCATTCGGTGATAAGTGCGAGAGCCTGAAAAGGCGATGAGATGACCACCGGGCTTGAGTATGCGAAGCGCCTCTTGCCATACCTCAATGTTGAAGGCGATGCCGCTTGCATCCCATGACTTGCCCATGAAGCCAAGCTCATAGGGAGGATCGGTCACGATTGAATCCACCGAGTTGTCCGGCATTTCCTTCATTGCTGCGATGCAATCTGAGTTGATGATCTTCATTTCTTGCTCCCTGTCGCCATTTTGATTCTTCTCTTTGTTACGGAATAGCCGTTTTTATCAAGCTCTTTCAAGACTGCTCGCGCCACCCTGTTCGGAGTATCAGGCAGATGGAATTCAAATACCTTCCACAACCTGCGAGCGATCAGATTCTCAATCTCGCCATTCTCCTCAATCACTCGTGATTGCCTTTGCAATTCTCAATGTGTACCCAATAGGACTCCCAATAACCTTTACCCGGAATCGGTCTAACTTCTCGCCTACACCTGATCTCGCTCACACTTCCTCCTTCACAAGTTCGGGAGTGCAGATCGCGCAATCTTCTTTGTAGAAGGCAGGGCATAAGCAAGTGATGTGTTCACACTTGTTCCCATGCTCGTAGCAATACTCAGGATTCATTCGCGTTTTCCCCTATCCAAATGCTTTCCTGGTAGATCGTGTGATAGAGGCAAAGCGAAACCATCATCACCCTGGCATCAGATCGGCGAAAGTAAAGTCCAATTTCGGCCTCGGCATCGCATCTTTCGTATTCCCCGTACTCATCTGCGATGACGAAGGCGCACGATCCCGAGAATGGGGTCGTTCGTTTGAACAATACTTTCGCCATGTGCGTTGCTTGGAATCGAACCAAGTGAGGGTGAAAGGGTTAGCCCCTCAAGAACCATCTCAACGCTTCCCATTCCCCTGATTGGGAAATCTAGATTAGAAAGGCTTCGCGCCTAGCTTCTCGATCAATGCCTGAATCTCAGGCGTGACGGTGAGAGTCGTTGTTGGCTGCTCGGATGCACCTTTGACGATCTCCCCTGCTAGATAGGCGGTTGCCTTTTCAACATCTGCTGGAGTATCAGCAGCATTGATGAGAACCCATGGGGCGCTCTTGCCCGGCTTTGCAACGCCTTGGCCGATGCGAGCCAAAACTTGCTTGCCGATATTAGGCTTCAACGCTGAACGCAAAGCCACATTGAAGAAAAGAACACTAGTGTGTTCCTCGTTGGTGTCGAGATCGACAAGATCAACCTCGATTGCCTCTGCCTCGCCGAGAGAGGTCGTGATTCCAGTCTTGTATTCAACTGGCTTGATGATAAGCAAGTGACCCTGAAGGTCTGCTGGCTTGATGGATGCACCTTGTGAGGATGCAGGAGCTGCGAATGCAGTCATGTATTTTTCCTTTGTTTGGGTGTTACATCTCATCGTTCGATGAGAATTCTGATTCCTCAATCATCTTCTTGAGGTCATTGAGAGTTGGATCAGAGTCCAATGCCAACATCTCTTCGATTGCGTCAAAACCTAATTCGCGAACCTCTTCTAAGAGATCGCGTACTTCCTCAATCTGCTCCATCAATGCTGCATAGTGCAAGCGATTGTTGAAGAGTCCAAGACCATAGCCGATGGCGAAGGTTAGGAAGGAAAAAGGCAACCAAGCGAAGTGACTCATGATTTCCCTGCCCACCCATCTCCCTTGAAAATGATTCCTGGGGCGGATGAATATACTCGCTCAAGGCTCGTCAAGCAGTCGCCACAAGTAGGCGCTGGCGTGTCGTCGTCATAGCCTCGGGTCTGCTCAATCGTGATGCCACATCGTGGGCATTTGAAGTCGTAGGTTGGCATTAGGCGACCTTTCCTTCCCCTGGGCAACCTTTGGCAAGGTCGGTGGAGTTTGGCAGGTAGAACGGACAATAGATGCAGTTATAGGCAGGCGTGGCAGGGATCAGGTTCCAGTTATCCGGATTCTGCTCCACATCGAGTTGCCATACCAAGAGCTTGATTCCGTCAAGGCGCTCAATGGCGTTGATGGCGATCTGCCGATCGTAAGGCTCAACGATGGTGTGGAGTCCGTCAAGGCGACCGCCAAGAGGGTAGCAAGCGAGCGCAACTTGCTTGACCTCCTTGCCCATCTGCTCAACGCCATAGCCGTAGCAGTTGACCTGAACTCGCTGCTGGATCGTCATTCCGTCGCGCTTGCGAGACTTCATCGAAGTTGACCCCATGCACTTATGATCAATGACCATGCCATCCACCATGTCGAAGAGGTCGCAAGTGCCACCGAGGTCATCGGTGACATTGACCCGAAATTCAATTATGAATCTCGGATTGTCTTTGTCGTTGAAACGCTCAAAGGCCTCTGCTAACCATGCGTGGATAGCAACTCCCTGAATGGATGCCCAAGGGTCAGTCGAAACATTGGTCTGTGGCCAGTCGAGAATCTTGTAGGCCAACTTGCGAGCGCAAGGATCGCCGATTTCGCTCAAGCCAATCGCCTTCTGCCGAGAGCGCGAGGAATTGGTTGAGCGATGCTCGACGACCTTCTTGATGTTCTCGGCGAGCGCCGATGCGTCATCTCCTGGGGCGGTGAACATTAGTCCTCGACAATCGTGAAGCGTCGAGAGACTGTGGCGGTCTCAAACTTCTCCCAAAGATTTTCCGGAAGAAGCTCGCGAACCTTCTTGGCATCGATGCGCTTGGATTCAACGACTGTCCAGCGAACCGCTTCCTTGCCATTGACGAGGCCGATCTGAGCATCACCTAAAGCCGCTTTGACTTGCTCGGCTGCGATGTCGGCCTTCTCTTCCCATTCTTTGACCTTGGCGCGAGCCTCGATGTAAGCGGCGAGGAATGCGCTCGCCGCTGGATCGAGATCGACCATTTCAAGATTGATCTGTGTTGACATTGTATTGCTCCCCTGTTTGTTGGTTAGTAGTAGAAGTTCTTTTGCCAAAAGGCTTTGGCGGCGCAACTTCCGTCGCTTCCATAGTGCCTTGAGATGTAAGCGATTGTTGCGATTACTTGAGCCAATGGATCGGCTGAGTGCTTCAACCCAATGTAGGAATAGGTCGAATCAAGCAACTGTCCAACGCCCTTGGCGGTGGAAGTTGGGTTCTTGGCGAGTGGATTCATGTGGCTCTCTTTGACGAGAATCCACTTCAGACACGCTGCCTTGCGAGGAGTCATCAGCTCGTTGATGAAGAGATCAATGCGAGCAGGTTCGGTCAAGGTTATTGCTTCCTTGACTGTGATGACCTGGATTGCTGGCTTGGATGGAGTCAAGCCATTGAACATTGCGACAATAAGTAAAATCATGATGGTGGCTGTTGATAGCACCAAATAAGCAAGTTTTCGACTCATGATAGAAAGCCTTTCCGCTTCGCTCGGTCGAGAGTGCGTTCAAGGCTGGCCATCTGAATGCCCAGTTTGACTGCAATCTGTTCCTTTGTGAAGCCTGTGGTCAAAAGAGATTGAATCTCCCTGTATCTACGGTTGCGCCGATCCTCCTTCTTTGTGGTCATTAGTTTGCGCTGATCGCCAGTTGTGGCTGCCCAAATTCCGTCTTCGATGTGATTCTCAACTGCATAGTCGAGGCATTCCTTCTGATGAATGCAAGAACCGCACAACTCCATGATGCGCGGCCAACGGTTCTCTAATTGTAATTGCGAGTCAGGAAAAAAGAAATCTAGGTCATCAACCTGAGCGCATTTGGCATCCGGAAACTTTGGGAAGTTGAAGAGCGCGTCAAGAGGCATCGCCATAACCAGCCTCTCTGAGCAGCTTGATCATCGCTTCAACTGGCATGACTGCCCACCATTGATCGACCTTGGCGAGTCCGATGCCATTTGGCTTGATCATCAGAATCCCAAAATCAGCCTTGGCGTTGATGCGTTCAGCCTCGGTCTCTTTGAGCCAGGCTGGAATCTTGTAGGTCTTCGCGTTCTTCACTTCCATTGCGAGGCAAGGAATTCCGGTGATGTCGCCTAAGTCTTCACCCGATGAGCCACCACCGAGAGCGCGTCGCTCCGCATGGGGAAACCCATGCCCCTGCAAATAGCGAACGAGCGCGGTCTCGGCAGCAGTTCCTTTTTGCTTCGCAAAGCTCATGGAGTTACTTACCCACGAACTGACGGATTGCGAAGCGCGTAGATATGCTCAAAGAGTTCATCGTTTTCCTTGTGAGCAATACGAAGATCAGACTTCAATTCGCGAATGACCTTGGTGGCGTTATCCCACTCAATGAAGCCACCGACGAGGAACCCGACGATTGCGCCGAGTAGTGATGAAAGAATAAAGACTTGAAATAACATTATTTGTTCCCCTTCTTCATAGATTGCTGGAATTGTTCCCACTCTTCGATTTCAATGAATTCATTGGTGCTGATGATTCCATCAACCCAAAGGATAAAGGCGAAACTCGCCAAGACTATTGCTGAGCCGATGATGAACATCTCAAGCATTATGCGACCCCTCTGAATGAGAAATCACATTCCGGGCATTTGTATTCATAGATTTCTGAGTAATCCCAAGTCAATCCACCTTGAAGAAATCGTTTGGTCATTTCTGCATTTTTGCATTTTTCACAAGTCATTATGCGATCACCTCTGAGCAATCATCGCAAAAGACTCCGCTTTGAACTTCAATCATTTTTGCAGAATATGGATCACCACTTGCACAATCGTTGCAGAAAACTCCGCCGTCATCTTTATTTGTAAATGCGATTGTCATTTGCCTTGCCTTTCGTTTGTGAGGAACACCTAGTTCCTGCTCTTGAGATAAAGATACACCCGACAAGTCAAATCCAAGGCACTTGAATGGTCATTCTTTTGGGCGTGTCGTACAGCACAAAAGACCCCCACCGCCGAAGCGATAGGGGTCTTTTGGCATCAAGCCAGCGAGCCAAGGCGAGGTAGGCTGCGAGCTGGCTAAGTCAGGAAATCTCGCCAGCAATCGCCATATAAGCCGCGCCGTCGATGAAGGAATCCTGATGGTTGGGGGTTTGGATAAGTCGAGCAATTTTCACGCCTACCATGCAGAGAGCAACTTGCGCTGGCGTGACCTCGGTTTCAAGGATTACTGACCAAATATCGGCTATCCGCTTGTGGTTGGTGTACGGATCACCATAGTTCTTATTTCGGTCTTCAGCGGTCAACCTCGCCGCTTCCTGGAGTATCTCTTGGCGGTTCATAGAAGCTCCTTCAGAGCCTCAA
>Ga0007810_1000103_pt1 | contig 24174 bp, 18 predicted proteins | sample CryBogCBE15Jun09_FD_71193 | JGI IMG/M metagenome (GOLD analysis project Ga0007810, IMG submission 71193) | Freshwater microbial communities from Crystal Bog, Wisconsin, USA - CBE15Jun09 | ecosystem: Environmental > Aquatic > Freshwater > Lake | place: Crystal Bog, Wisconsin, USA | collected...
TGTTTTGTTTTAGTTTTGGATGTAAAACTCGACGTATTTGTTTGTGCGAAAACGTACTTACAGTTAAGCGCATCTAACAGATACGGACAAGAGAAACAAAGTAATCTTTTTGTTCAGCCTTTCCTGCTTTTTTTGCATTATTTTTGAAGAAGTATTTACAACAAAACATCCTATTCAAAGTGTTAGTGGTTATGCTTCACTTACCTCATGTACGTAATTGCACTAAGAAATCGTTGTAAATACAAAACACCCCTCTTTTTTGAGGGGTGTTTATCCACAGGGCGGATTGATTATGCTTAGGCTATTTTTACAATTTTTATTTGTGTGTGTTGCTGACGATGTCCGTGGACTTTATGGACGCGCTTTTTAGCCTTGTATCTAATCGCCATTACTTTATCTGCTTTGACATTTTGGTTAACAACTTCCGCTTTGACTTTAACATCTTTAACTAACGGGGCACCTATCTTAATAGTATCTCCATCAATTAGTAGCATTACATCAAATTCAGTAACTTTCTCGTCCTGGATAAGTTCAATGTCTAGAAGATCACCTTCAGACACTATGTATTGTTTTCCACCAGTTGCTATAACAGCTTTTTTCACTTCATATCCTTATAATTTATAAAATAGTCATGCTGTATCATAACAGATTAGAGTCGATCAGTAAAGAGTTATATTATGCTTTTCGTAAACTGATCCTAACTTTAGCTCCGTCTATTTTTTCCTCTATTACATTCACGTCATCAAATGAATTGTCCGTGATGCTGGCAAGTGTTTCAGTTTCAATTACATCTTTGTAATCATTTACTGCTTTTTCTATCAGTTCATTTTCTGTAAAAATATGTAAAATAATCCTATCTTCTACATTAAAACCTTTATTTTTTCTTGCATTTTGAACTGCACGAACTAAATCTCTAGAAATTCCTTCTATTTTCAATTCGGATGTAACCGTTGTATCGATCTGAACACTAAACTCTACGTTTTTATTCCACTTAATAGTCTTTATATTTAATTCTTCAAGAATCATCCATTCATATTCATGAGAATTATTAAGCAGGTCTTCACTCGCACCACCGATTTCAACGCTATTCAACGGCTGTCTTACTTTAAGGCTGTGCTTAGCACGTTGAGACAGTCCTTCATTTACTACTGATAAAACAAAATCCATAGATTCAATCACTTTATGGTCTATTTTTTGCTTATTGGGCCAATCTAGCAAATGGACTGATTCACCACCCGTTAAGTTTCTGTAAAGCTCTTCAGACAAGAAGGGTGTGAAAGGCGCCATGATGATACTTAACTGTACTAATACGTAGTGCAGCGTTCTGTATGCATCCTCTTTATCTCCGTCATTATCTGTCTTCCAGAAACGCTTTCTGCTTCTTCGCACATACCAATTACTGGCATTATCCAAAAATGGCATTAATTGCCTTAATGCACCAGACAAATTATAGGCTTCTGTGCCCTCTTTGACTGTTTCGGCTAAAGCATGCACTTTAGATACTATCCATATATCTAATTTATTAGTTAGCTTGTCGATTGGATCATCAAGCTTGCCGTTCCATTCCCAACCATCCACCTCAGCATAAAGTGTAAAGAAATCATACATATTCCAAACCATCCCAAGTTTGCGAGCTGTATCTGCAACTTCCCTATCAGAGAGTGCGAAATCTTCTCCATTGAGGAGTGGGGATTGCAATAGTAGTAATCTAAAGCTATCTGCACTATATTTATCCATTAGCTCAATAGGATCAGTATAATTCTTAAGTTTTTTACTCATTTTTTTACCATCGGCTGCATTAATAAAGCCAGTGCAAATAAGATTCTTAAAGGGAGCTTTTCCAAAAAGACCCACATTTACTGCCATCATCGAATAGAACCAACCCCTCGTTTGATCAATTGCCTCAACGATAAAATCAGCTGGGAAACTATTTTCAAACTTTTTTATATCACTAAATGGATAATGGAATTGCGCAAATGGCATGCTACCACTCTCAAACCAGCAATCTATAACCTTTCCGATATGTTTCATCTCTACGCCATCTAGCTCAAAAGTTACATTCATAACGTTAGGGAGATGGTAATCATCAAGACGTGATCCCGTTAGTTCAAAAAATTCTTCATACGAACCGATAGCCTTTACTACTTCAGTCCCGTCAGGCCGCTTACCCTTCCACACCGGAATAGGCGTAGCCCAATAACGGTCTCGCGATAAATTCCAATCTGGAGCAGATTCTATAATATTCTTAAACCGACCTTCCTTTAAGGCTTTTGGAGTCCAGCTAGTTGTTTCAGTTTCATCAAGCATTTGCTGTTTCTGACCTTGTATATCCATAAACCAGCTTGGGTGAGCCCTGTACATCAACTTAGATCCACATCGGTGACAATGAGGATAGTCATGAGTTATATATTCAACCTTAAATGCCTTGCCTTCAGCAACTAGAGTTTTTGCAATTTCTTTATTTACTTCCCATATATTTTTTCCGAGCCATCTACCGGAAGTATAATTTCCGTTTTCATCAACTATAGGAATAATTGGCACCTCGTTTTTTGTACAAAGTTCATAATCTTCTTCTCCGTAGGCTGGGGCCTCATGAACAATTCCCGTACCCTCAGTATCAAGTACAAAGTCAGCAGCAAGAATTTTATGGGCATTTGGACCATGATTCTCAAACACTGGTACATACTTTTTGTTTACGAGAGATGCACCCGTTACTTTTTTAAGTAGTTTATGCGGTAATATATTATGCTTTTCATCGGTGAGTACTCTTTTTACCGCCTTATCTGCGATATAAATCTTTTTTCCCTCAAATTCCACGAGTGCATATTCAATTTCTTTGTTAACAGCAATCGCGATATTTGCAGGTAGCGTCCACGGAGTTGTTGTCCATGCTAATACGTATTCATCTGAGTCTTCAAGCTTAAAATACACATAAACACTTGGGTCAGTATCAACTTGGTAACTATTTTCCATTGCAACTTCACTCTTAGAAATAGGGGTTGCGTCTTGCGTGCAATAAACGAGAATTTTTTCACCTTCATATATTTTTCCTTTTTCGTATAGAGTTTTAAAAGCCCACCAGACGCTTTCCATATATTCTTTGTCCATAGTTTTATAGGCATTTTTAAATTCAACCCAACGACCTATTCGATTTATTGCGTCTTCCCATTCTGTTCCCGTCTTAACCATTGCCGCCCTACAAGCAGCCACATAATCTTCGATTGAAATTTTTACGCCAATTTCTTGTTTATTTTTTATTCCAAGACTTTTTTCGACGAATACTTCAGCTGGTAAACCATGACAATCCCAGCCCCATCTCCTCTCCACGCGCTTCCCTTGCATGGTTTGAAATCGAGCGACCGCATCTTTGATGGTCGAGATTAGCAAATGGCCATGATGAGGTGTTCCCGTTAGAAATGGCGGGCCATCATAAAAAACCCAGGCTTCGTCCTCGGGTCGCTGCGAAATTGATTTATGAAACGTATCATTTTTTTCCCAATATTGAACAAGATCCTTTTCATATTCTGCCGCTCTTCGTCTTGTTCCTTTTTGATACTTCATAATGAACCTTTCTTTAATAAATAAAACCACTGGGATTTATCGGATCCCGTATTGGGAGGTGCCATCCGATTTACCAGTGGTAGTGGTCACTTTTTTTCAGCCCTAACATGTGCTTCTAACGTCGCGTTCTACTGAGCCCTAAGACCGTTCTTCGCAATACATTCGTAGTTGATAGCTACTATTCTCTTAAAGGAGATGTATCTCACTAAATTGTATCTTTACTATACATTTTTTAAGTAAAAAATACAACTAGATCGACCGTTCCAAATAGAGTACTTCACTCAGCTGTGGCAAATCTGTGTTCCATAGTTGAATCAACGTGCCATCATCTCTAGTTATAAAAAGAGATGGAAAGCTGAGTATATCGTAGAGGGCTGCAATTGCAGCCCCTTCTACAGTATCCTTGTCGTATTTGAGAATTTCTTTACCTGTTTCCTGAAGATAGCGCCATTCAAACTCTGCAACCGCTGCTTGATTATCAGAATTTATAGAATATAAAAGTGTTGTTTTCATCTAGATCTATTATAGCTCATTTAGCTACAACCAGTGGTTGAACCACACGAGCTACAGACATAACAACTTCCTGCTCGCTGCGTTTGATTACCGCAGTTATAGCAGAGTGGCGCGGTTATATCTTTTTTGGGTGTAGCCGTTTTTGATGAAATAGTCGATGATGACTGTTCGATTACTGGCATCACTATATCAACAGAACTCTTTTCAGCCTCTACGTTAAGCATGGTTTGCTCAGCAACTGGCATTTCATCCAGATCTGCAAGTCCAAGCTCGAGTCGATCATCAAACGAAAGGTAGTCTAGCGCTAATCTTCTGAAAATATAGTCAGTAATTGAGCTTGCCGTTCTAATTTCTTTATCATTTGTCACACCTGATGGAGCGAAGCTAGTACCCATAAGAGTTTTTACGTAACTCTTTAATGGGACCCCGTATTGCAGCCCGTGACTCACCGAAATCGCAAACGAGTCCATGAGCCCCGACAAGGTTGAACCTTGCTTTGCTACACTTACAAAAAGCTCACCTGGCGTGCCATCTTCATATTCACTAACTGTAAAATAACCCTTGAGATCACTGATTTGAAATTTATAGGTACTACTTTGTCTTCTTTGAGGTAACTCTCTTCTCACAGCACCCTTAACAATAAATGATTCTTGGGCAACCACAGCAGTTGGCTGCTTTTCTTCTGCACCTTCTTTTTTCGCCATTGAAAGTGGTTGCGCAACCTTACAGTTGTCTCGATAGATGGCTACTGCTTTTACACCCATTTTCCAGGCATCTATATGCAATTGCTCTATGTCTTCAACAGTTGCTTCTTCGGGCATGTTAACAGTTTTACTGATAGCTCCTGAAAGGAATGGCTGAACTGCCGCCATCATTTTTACATGTCCCAAATAGTGGATTGTGTTATCACCCATCGAGCAGGCAAAAACAGGAAGATGTTCTTGCTTAAGATAAGGAGCCCCAATGATGGTTTTTTCTATGTCTATATAGGCAATAATCTCGTCGCTTTCAGCCTTCGTGTAGCCTAGCTCTTTAAGTGCTCGGGGAACGGTTTGATTAACAATACTCATTGTTCCACCGCCAACAAGCTTTTTGACTTTCACTAAGCCTAAATCGGGCTCGATTCCAGTTGTGTCACAATCCATCATAAGCCCAATAGTTCCAGTAGGCGCAAGAACGCTTGCTTGACTATTTCTAACTCCATGGATAGCCGCAATCTCGAGTGCTTCATCCCAAGAAGTTGCTGCAGCACTCAAGAGTTCTTCTGCAACCAAGGCTGCATTAATATTATCTACTGCTTCCCTGTGCATTCTAATAACTCTTAGCATTCCTTCTTTGTCTTTATGGTACCCCGCAAAAGGACCCACTCGACGAGCAATTTTAGCACTCGTTGCATATGAATGCCCCGTGAGAAGTGCTGTTATTGCAGCAGCCTGCGATCGGCCCTCATCTGAATCATATGGAAGACCTTGGGCCATTAAAAGTGCACCCAAGTTTGCATACCCTATTCCAAGTTCTCGATATGCTTTTGCATTTTTACCTACTCCTTCAGTTGGATAACTAGAGTAACCGACAAGAATTTCTTGAGCAGTAAAAATAAGTTCCACGGTATGTTTAAAGGCATCGATATCGAAAGTATTATCTTCTTTTAAATATTTAAGCAGATTAATACTGGCAAGATTACAGGCTGAATTATCTAAATGCATATATTCACTACATGGATTAGAACCGTTAATACGTCCTGCATTTGGTGTTGTGTGCCAGTTATTAATTGTTGTATCAAATTGCATACCTGGATCAGCACATTCCCAAGCAGCTTGTGAGAATTCGCGAAGTAGCTTTCGAGCTTTAAGGGTCTTAACTGGTTCACCAGTTGTTACCGCACGCAAATGCCAGTCTGCGTCATCCTCTACAGCTTGCATAAACTCATCAGTCACGCGTACTGAATTATTCGCATTTTGGTATTGAACGCTGAAGTTATCTTTGCCATCTAGACTCATATCAAATCCTGCGGCTTCGAGCGCTCGAGCTTTTTTCTCTTCAATCGCTTTACACCAAATAAATTCTTCAATATCTGGGTGATCTACATTTAATATCACCATCTTTGCGGCTCGCCGAGTTTTGCCACCACTTTTTATCGTTCCCGCACTCGCGTCAGCTCCACGCATAAAACTTACGGGACCACTCGCCTTGCCCCCACTTGCGCTTAGCCTTTCAGCACTTGAGCGAATTGGAGATAAATTAATTCCAGAGCCTGAGCCGCCTTTAAAGATAGTCCCTTCCTCAACATACCAATTCAGAATCGCTGGCATGGTATCTTCGATGCCAAGTATAAAGCACGCGCTCGCTTGTTGGGATCGAGTTGGTACGCCGATATTAAACCAAACAGGTGAATTAAATGCTGCCCGTTGGGTTGCAAGAATATATTTTAGTTCTTCGCTGAAATTATTCGATTCTTTTTCATCGATAAAATAACCCTCTTCCATTCCGGATCTTGTAATCGTGTCAACAATACGATTAACAAGAGTTTTCAGCGACGCCTCCCTATCAGGTTGCCCCGGTGTACCGGCAAAATACTTTTGAGCAACAATGTTGACAGCATTGAGAGACCAATCCTCAGGAAACTCAACGTTCTTCTGTTCAAAAACAGGTGTGTCTGTCATTGGATTCTTAATAAGAGAATCTCGCTTTGCCCACTTAATGCCATCGTAAGCATTTTTATTTTGTCGCGTAAAGAAGCGACTCATACCCAAGGCAGTTGTTTGTGCCATATTTATACCCTCACTTTTTTAATTAATATTTTTATAGTTTTTGTTAAGCTCGCTGCTGAGCGAAAGTCTCTCGTTTTTCAGTCAGCAAATAAACGTGCTCTGCACAAAAAGCGAGAACAACCTAGCTCTCTTTGCAAAACCCACTTATTTTTAACAAGAAGTTACTCGGTGCTGATCTTTTTAGCACGAATTTGAGCTAACTCTGATTCAAATCCAGTGATATCAGTAAACCGCCTATATACACTCGCAAAACGCACATAGGCGACTTCTGATAAGTCAGCAAGATGTGCCATCACCATTTCGCCAAGTTCTCTAGAATCTACTTCCGCTTCTCCTCGGCCATATAGCTCATTCTCTAGATGTGCTATAAGGTTTTCCAATTGAAGGGTTGTGACTGAAGTTTTCTCACAAGCTCTGTGAAGGCCTGCAAGAAGCTTAGCTCTACTGAAGAGTTCTCTTGCCCCATCATTTTTGATTACGACCAGCTGCGGGCGCTCTAGGCGCTCATATGTCGTAAAACGAAAATGACAATGTGGGCATTCCCTTCTTCTTCGAATAGATTCACCTTCTGCAACATCTCTCGATTCTATAACCTTTGTGTCGTTAAATTGGCACTGATGGCACTTCATTTGTAATCCTCTCGATTGCTTTCTAATGTGCAATCACTATATATAGTGTATTCATCAACTATGTTATACCCCCCATGTAGTGTTTGCAAGAAAAAAATGTCGTAATTTTATAAACAGCCGTAAAATGCTAGAGCTTATCCTTTTCTTCAGTTTTGTCGTCCTTTTTTCTTCTTTTTAGCCTTCGAAGAAAACTTGGCTTATCGAACTCACTATCATCGATTTTTTCTTTATCCTCATTAAGTGTCCACATATTAGGTAGGGGCGTATCCTCATGTAAATCACTAGCCATATCTGGCTTACTTTCTTTTAAGTCCATGTTAATATCTTCGATATCTTCACTCTTAAGGTCAGTATTTTTTGTAAAAGTTTCGCTATCTACATCCGCTGCTAGCTTCGCGGCGTCTGGGTCAATTTCTTCATCATCTTGATTAGCTGAAGTTATGGCATTTTTTTGTCTGTGGTTATACGCCTCGTCAAAGCCGGTCGCTACTACTGTAATAATAATTTCTCCATCAATGTCGGGATTGATAGTCGCTCCAAATATAATATTAGCTTCTGGATCTGCGGCTGCCGTAATTGCTTCTGCAGCTGAATTAATTTCATGCATGGTCATATCGAGACCACCTATAACATTAAACAAGATACCCCGAGCACCATCAATTGAAACTTCAAGAAGTGGTGATTCAATAGCTTGGTGTGCTGCCTCAACTGCTCTGTCATCACCACTTGCTCGTCCGATACCCATAAGTGCGGAACCAGCATTATGCATAACAGTCTTTACGTCAGCAAAGTCAAGGTTAATAAGCCCATGGACAGTAATTAGATCTGAGATACCTTGTACCCCTTGCCTAAGTACATCATCCGCAACCTGAAAGGCTTCAAGTAGTGGGGTTTTTCTGTCAATTGTTTGCAGCAGTCTGTCATTAGGGATAGTTATTAATGTATCGACGTTGTTTCGTAATTTTTCAATGGCAAATTCAGAATTTTTTCGCCTTTTTTCACCTTCGAATGCAAACGGGCGAGTAGCAAAACCTACTACGAGCGCCCCTGCTTCCTTGGCAACTTGCGCAACTATATATCCAGCACCGCTACCAGTTCCACCACCAGCTCCAAGTGTCACAAAAACCATATCAGCACCATTAAGTGCTTTTTTAAGATCCTCAAGTGATGATTTCGCCGCATTTTCACCTACTGAAGGATCAGCACCAGCACCGAGCCCCCTCGTTGAGTCACCGCCGATATGAATCTTGCTCTGAGCCTTAGAATAGTGGAGTGCTTGAGCATCCGTATTAACAGCAATAAATTCTACTCCTTTAATGCCAGCTTCAATCATACGATTAACCGCTGCACCTCCGGCGCCGCCAACTCCAACGACTTTAATTCTTGCAAAAGTTTCAATTTCTGGGGTAACTTGGGGCATTATCTTAGAACCTTCCTAATTAGCTTACTTGTTCAATTATAACTCATAGAGAATAAAAAGTATTCAATTTAAATTCTATAAAAATCCACAGAAAAAATAGTTATTCGTTAATAAATGCTAGTTCAAAAGATTCTTAATTTTATTGAACAGGCCATTTGTTAAAAGGTTGCGAGATGGCAAAATTTGATTAACGTTTTGTCCTTCGAGAATCATATCAAGCATCATAAGCCCAATTGAAGTTGCATACTCTGGCCCAGCAATGGTATCAGCAAGACCTCCGACGTTAGAAGATTTTCCGATTTTGGCTGAAAGCTGCAAGCGTTCCCTGGCATACTGTGCAAGTCCACTCATATTCGCCATTCCTCCGACAAGCACAACACCGCCAGGTAATTTTCTAGACTTACCAACTTTTTTAAATTCTCGATCAATTTGTTCGAATAATTCTTCCATTCGCGCTTCTACGACAATTCGTATAATCTTTTCTGAGAAATGATGCCGCTTCCCTTCGAACTCAACACTAACTGATTCTGCGGGAGAATTTTTGAAATCCAACGTAGCGTGCGTTTTTTTAACTTTGTCCGCAATCTCAAGTTCTGTTTTGAGCCCAATAGCTAAATCATTGGTAAGATTTTGGCTTCCTATTGGAATTACCGCAACATGCTCTATTTCACCCTCTTCAATAATGACAATATTTGTAGTACCGGCGCCAATATCTATTAATGCTGTGCCAGACTCTTTCTGTCGTCTATCGAGTACCGCCTCGGCAGCCGCTAAACTAGAAATTGTTTTGTGTCGTATCTGTACATCTGCTTTTTCTAAGGAAAGTTCTAATGTCTTTAGTAATGGTATTCCGGCAGTTACAATTAAAGTGTCGACTTCAAGTCGAACGCCTTTCATTCCTACTGGATCTTTAATTTTATCCTGTCCATCTATTGAGTAACTTTTAGCAAAAATTTGAATAATCTCTCTATTTGCAGGTAAATTGATGACTGCTGCAGCTTCCTCAACTCGGATACGGTCATCATCATTAATAATTCGGTCAGGGCTACTTATAGCAACAACACCCTTAGAGAGTTGACTATTGATGTGTGCTCCATTGACATTTATTGTTGCTCCATCGATCCTAACACCTGTCATGCGTTCAGCTTCAGATATGGCTTCGCTAATAGCGGTAGCAACATCTTCGGCATGCACCACTGAGCCTTTTCGCATTCCGTTGTTTTCTTTTATTCCGACACCAATAACTGAAAGAGTGTTCTCAGTTTCATGATGTTCGAACATACCTACAACACATCTAATTGCTGAGGTTCCTATATCAAGCCCGACGTAGTAAGGAGCTTTTTGCATACCTATCAGTATACTGCTTGTGCTCTTTATAGAGCAAGATATAAATGACTTAAGTTCGAGTTAGTATTTCAAAACCATCTTCTAAAACAAGAATGGTATCTTCAAAATGGGCTGCAGTACTACCATCTCGAGTGAGTATCGTCCAGCCATCCTCTGCTGTATATACTTTATAAGATCCAAGTGTTGCCATAGGCTCGATAGCAATCGTCATACCGGCTTCAATCACTGGGCCAGAACCCGCTTTTCCATAATTTGGAATATTCGGTTCTTCATGAAGTTGATGTCCCACGCCATGCCCAACTAAATCTCTAACGATTCCATATCCATGCTCATCGAGTACAGATTGAATTGCTGATGATATATCTCCAATTCTTGCGCCAGCTCGAACTTGCGCTATCCCTGCATCTAAAGACAAAAACGTAGTAGCTATAAGTGCTGACTTGGCCTTATTAGGGGCGCCAACAAGAATAGTTCGAGCAGCATCAGTAATCATCCCTTCGTAATTAACTCCAAAATCAAAGCTAACGACATCACCATTTTTAATAACTTTTTTTCCTGGGATTCCGTGCACCACTTCATCATTTACGGAGATGCAAATAACTGCAGGATAATCATAGTAGCCCAGAAAAGCAGGGCTTCCACCAAGCTTTTTTAATTTTTTAGCAGCAATCGTATTTATTTCTTCCGTTGTGATCCCAGCTTTCAACTGAGTCTCCACTTCATCAAGAACTGCGGCTAGAATATGGCCACTTTTTCTCATATTTTCAATTTCCTGAGGACTTTTTATTTTAGTCATCATGAGCAATAATTCCTTGATTAATTAGACCTTTTAGTAAATCTCTAAAAACTGCATTAGGATTTTGTTGAGCGTTAACTTCTATAATAGGTACATTATTTTCAGAAAAAAGGTTAATAATAGCCGATATTGTGAGATCAAATTCATTGAATCGTTCTTTTATTGCATCTTCTTTGTCATCGGGTCTTGCTCTTTCGAGCAATCGTGCTTTTACGTGTTCTTTTTCTGCCTTTAAAAATAAAATTGCGTTAATTTCATATCTTTTATTATTTCGTTGTTCTAAAAGCCATAACGCTTGCTTTTTGGTTCGCGGAAATCCATCCAAAATAACTTCACCCTCACTCGCTAATCTTTGTAATTCCATATCTACAACTGAAATTACATAGTCGTCATCTAAAAGTGCACCGCTGAGCATTTTTTGTTGCTTTTCGCTTGGAGTTGTTTTTCTGAGAAGATCACCGACAGATAATGAAACCATCCCTTCTTGGGTAGCTAAAAGATTGCTTTGTGTACTTTTTCCTGAACCTGCTACTCCAAGAATTAAAAGCATTACTAATTACCTTCCAAAAAGTACTTCACACGTTCTGTAACTAGTTTACCGTCTGCATTACCGGCACATTTTTTCATAACCTGCGACATCACCATGCCAAAATTTGCCTCTGAATTTTCTGAAATTACAAGTTTAATAAAAGAGTCGATATCGTCTTGGCTTAGTTGCTTTGGAGTATACCTAGAGTAAAGTTCTCTTTCGAATTCTTCTTGGTGGGCCTGTTCAAGTCGTCCGTTCTCAGAAAATAAGTCACGAGCTTCGATGCGCGACTTCATTTCTTTTCGAATGACCGCTATGGCTTCGTCATCTGTTAAATCATGCCCAGCTGCAATTTTGGCATTCATTAAAGCACTTTTTAATAAACGTAGCGCTTCAACTGTGGGTTTTTCACCACTTTTGAGCGCTACGTTTATATCTTGAGAAACTTTATCTTGCATTAGCGTAAACCAAGTTTAGCTCTTTTTGCTTTGACAGCTTTTCTTTCGTTTCTGACAATCGCTTTTATACGACGATCTCTCTTAGAAAGCGGCTTTTCAAAGTATTGCACTAACTTGACTTCAGCTAAAACACCCGACTGTTGAACTTTACGTCCAAAGCGTCGGATTAAACTTTCGGTGGATTCTTTGGAATCTTTTCTTGTTACTTGAATCATACTTGCAGTATTTTAACCTAGATTAGGTGGTTTTACAAGAGTAAGTGTTACTTATTTCTTTAGATTGAGCGTATTTGACCGCTGAGTAGCGTTTGCTCTTTGACTCTTGAGGACTATTCCTTGGAGTTCTTTAAAAATTGGGAAATTCTTATTAGTAGAATAAATTTTAGTATTTCCTTGTTTTTCACTTGTCAGAAAGCCGACCTTTTCAAGACGTTTTAATTCTCTTTGAATATTTCCAGCATCTTCTTTAATGAGCTTAGCTAGACCTCGAACGTGAGTTTTGAAATCAGGAAACTTAGCATAGACAACTATGATTTTTCGTCGCACTCTTGAAGTAATGAAAACATCTAACATATTAAAACACCTGCTGTTAATCGAACAACGTAAATTATAACGACTTGCTAGCGCTCTGTAAAGCTTTTATATATTTTAGCGTATAGTTTAAGTAATGAAATATGTGAAAGTAGCGATTGCCAAGCAGCACACTGGGAACAGATTCTTCACCTACGAAGCTGATGATGAAGTAGAATATGGCTCCATAGTCAGAGTTCCTTTTGGAAAAAAATATTGTCTGGCTGTTGTAAGAAAAAAAGTACCGAAGCCTTCGTTTGCAACAAAAAAAATTTCTCAAGTGCTTCCATATTCATTGCCAGTTACAAGTCAAAAGTTACATGATTGGATGATGCCTTTTTATCCTGATGATAATGGATTAATTACTCAGCTTTTTATACCAGGTTCTATTGTTAATAATCCAAGTACCCGTCCAGTTCATGCATATGAACCCAAAAATATAGCGCTCCCAACTGCAACCGAAGAACAAAAGAATGCATTAGCTATTTTGAAAGATGCCAGCATAAAAAGATCATTATTACACGGTGATACTGGAACTGGTAAAACAAGAGTTTTTATTGAAATAGCTCGACAGTCAATTGAAGCTGGAAAATCGGTATTAATACTAACCCCAGAAATCGGTTTAACACCTCAACTAGTCGAGGAAGTAGCTCGTCACGCCAACGCAAACGTGGTCCTCTATCATTCAAACCTTACACCCGTCGAAAGAAGAAAGGTATGGGAGTATAGCGCTACAACAAAGAAACCTACAATATTTATCGGCCCTCGATCAATACTTTTTCTTCCATTTCATAAACTGGGACTTATCGTAATTGACGAAGCCCACGACAGCTCATTTAAACAATTACAATCGCCTCACTACCAGAGCATACACATTGCTTCAAAATTGGCACAATTACATGATGCAAAGCTCATATTAAGCACGGCAACTCCAAATACGGAAGATTATTATAAAGCTCAGCAAAATAACTACGAAATAATAAGAATGAAAAAAACTGCTGCAGGAAGCCACGCTGCAGAAAATAAACTTATAGACATGACTGATCGAAGTTTATTTACAAAAAATAGTTTTATTGCAGATGAATTGCTTGCTGCTATAGAAGCTGCACTTAAAAAAAATGAGCAGGTTATGCTTTTTCTTAATCGTAGAGGTAACGCTCGTCTTGTGCAGTGCGCTGATTGTGGCTGGCAACTTGAATGCCCTCATTGCGGGCTCCCACTCACCTATCACAAAGATGATCACGAGATGCGTTGCCATAGCTGCAGTTATAAAAAACCTGCTATTTACCAATGTGAAAGTTGCAAATCAACAGAAATAAAGTTTAAAAATATTGGTACGAAAGCTCTCGTACAAGAAATAGAAAAACTCTTTCCCAAAAAAATAATCATGCGGTTCGATGCTGATTCTTTGACTAATGAAAAACTTGAGGATAATATTTTTAAATTAAAAGCTGGTGAGATAGATATCGTTATAGGGACTCAGCTCATATCTAAAGGCATCGATCTTCCGAATCTTACTGTCGTGGGAGTAGTTAACGCTGATTCTGGCCTCAATCTCCCCGATTATGCATCTGAGGAACTAACCTTCCAGCAGCTCTACCAAGTTACCGGAAGAGTTGGTAGAGGCCACAAATTGAGTAAATCTTTTATTCAAACTCGTGTGCCAGAACACCCTATTATGCAAGCAATACTTCATCGATCTTGGGAAAATTTTTACGAATATGAGCTAGCGAAAAGGAAGCGATTCGTTTACCCACCATTTTGCTATCTTGCGGTTATTAAGATCAGCAAACCCAAACTAGAAGCAGCCATAGAGGCTTCTGAGAGGCTTTTTAATGATCTTTCTAAAAACAAAAAAATACACGTACTTGGCCCTTCCCCATCGTTCTATGAGAAAAAAGATGGAAAATATGGGTGGCAAATTATTATTAAATCACCAAGCAGAAACGCAATCGTCGATAGCTTAATGAGCATTCCAAATGGGTGGACTATAGATATTGATCCTGTAAGTCTTTTATAGATGCAGTACCTCTGTTATACTTAGCGCAATGGCAACCAAGAATGAAATAATTACCCTACCGAATAAACACTTGAGAGAGCGTTCTGTAAAAGTTGGAATCGTGAATGAAGCTATAAAAACAATCATCAAGGATATGCAGGATGCGACGATTGATTGGGAAAATTCTCGAAAGCACGAGTTAGGGGTTGCTCTTGCTGCAGTTCAGATGGATAAAATGCTCAGGATTGTTATTATACGTGAGGATTTCGAAGATAAAAAAAACAAAGAATTCACTGTGTTCATAAACCCAACTATTACAAAATATGAAGGAAAAATTAGTGAAGACTACGAGGGATGCTTAAGTATTAAGAACGTTTACGGTCTTGTACCACGATACGAGAAAGTTAAAGTTAAGGCGATTGATCTTAATGGCAACGAGTTTCGAGTTACGGCTGAAGGATTTTTAGCACGCATTTTTCAACACGAAATTGATCATACTAATGGCATACTTTTTATTGATCACATCAAAGACGACGCAGATGCATTTTACAATTTGACCCCAAAAGGTCACCTAGAAAGTCTAGACTATGAACATGATGTCCAAAAAAATTCTATTCTTTGGTAGTGGTTCGGTTGCAGCCGCAAGCTTGGAAAAACTTCTTAAGCACACAGAGATTACTCTTGTGATAACCAAGAGAAGAGCTCCAAAATTCAAAGGAATTCCTCCGGTTGAGTTAATCGCCAAGGAGAAAAGACTGAATTTAGCATTCGCAGATAATAAGACGGAGCTTGAGGAACTTGTACTAGGAATGACCGAAAACTATGATCTTGGGATTGTTCTAGATTATGGAGTTATCATTACTGAAAAAACAATAGAATCATTTCCGTTTGGCATTATCAATAGTCACTTCAGTCTTCTGCCTGAATGGCGGGGAGCTGATCCGATTACATTTTCACTACTTTCAGGCCAGGATAGAACTGGAGTCTCACTCATGCAAATCGATAGTGGACTTGATACCGGTGAACTATTCGAAACCACAACTATATCAATTAACACGAACGACACAAACACTTCTCTGACTGAAAAGCTAATCGACCTTAGCGATAGTTTATTGAAAAAAAATATTCCACTCATAATAGACGGATCAGCGACAAAATATTCACAAGATAAGGATAAAATAGTCACCTTCTCGAAAAAAATAAAAAAGGAGGATGGATTCCTTGATGTAAGCAAGCCAGCTTCAGTGCTCGCTCGTGAAATTCGCGCTTTTAAAGGTTGGCCCCGTAGCTATATGAAACTCGGAGATCTTAACGTGATAGTCGAGGAGGCCACTAATACAGATGAATTTCTTCCGATAGGCAAAATAAAGATTGATGATGCAAAATGTATTGTTATCGGAACAGGCAAAGGAAGTCTAAAAATTAAAAAACTCATGCCATTTGGAAAAAATGTCATGAATTCAAAAGATTTTCTAAACGGATATAAGAATCGATTAAATACGGAAAGCTAGGCTGTTTGTTCTTGGCTTGCGGCTAAAATCATGGGAGCATTAGACTGTACTTCGTTTTTGAGCGTGTCCAGCTCTGCTGCTACTACATCTTTATAGTTAGGGACATTAGTCTCTAACCACTTTAGGCCCCCCGCCTCGTCGCCAGCGTTCATAAGCACCTCAAATTCCTCAAGTTGCGATGCAGTCATATTCTGGGCTAGTTTCATGCCAACGCGTAGCTCAAGAGTCTCGTAGATATGACCCAGCATTGTCTTTTTCTCCTCAGAAGGGAGAGCGCTAAGACCGAGTTCTGCTAAAAAATTATCATCTAATTTAAACATAAGCGTTTCCTTTATTTAAATGTATTATAGACTATTTTAAACTTCTTGCGCGAATTTCTTTTGTGAAAAACTCTACTCTATCACCTTCTTCAAGATCAATCCTATTGGCTGTCAAAACGTTTACGCCACACATTTCACCTTCTAATACTTCTTTTGTGTCCGTAGGGCCATGCTTTAGATTAGTTACCACAAGATTTGACCCGAGTACTGCTTCGTCTCTGTAGACTGTTACTGTTGATGGAACAACTAGTTTACCCTTTGTTACTTCTCCACCAAAAATGAGTTCTGTTTTGGTAGTTTTAAAGACCCCTCTAACAATCAGCCTTCCAACATTAGTTATAATTTCTTCATCAATAAGTAGTTCACTTAATTCCTTCTTGGCATCATCAAGTAGTTCATAAATAATTCTGTATAAGCGCACTTGCACCTTATCTCTAGAAGCTATGTGCTTAATGTTCGGGGGCATTGTCGCATTAAAACCGTAAATAATAGCTCCCGTAGTAGCGGCCATTCTAATATCATTATCAGTAATCGCTCCTACTCCTGATCCCACCACTCGAATTGAAACTTCATCTGTATCGAGGGTTTTTAAGCTATCAATTACTGACGTAAGTGAACCCTGAACGTCCGCTTTTACAATAACATTAAGCTCCTGCATGGTTGTTTTCTTATTAATAAGTCGAATCAGTTCTCCGCCAGTCATCCCACCGTTACCACTTGAAGCATGCTCATTTAGTGCATTTTCTGCAACAGTATCCCTGGCAATTTTTTCTGTTTTAACGACTATGAAAGTATTACCGAATTGAGGTAATGCTTTAAATCCAGAGACTACAATAGGAGTTGATGGGCCAGCTTCCGAGATAGTCTCCCCAAGTGAATTCTCAAGAGTTCTAACTTTTGCATACGTATCGCCAGCAACAATGAAGTCGCCCCTTTTTACGATTCCGTGCTGGATAAGTGCTACTGCAATAGATCCTCTTCCTTGTTCCATGTGTGACTCAATAACTAGACCCTCGCCAGGCACATCGATGTCAGCCTTAAGTTCCTCTACGTCAGCAACAAGCAGCACCATATCAAGCAGTTTATCAACTCCCTCCTTTGTCTTAGAAGATACCGGAACGATAATTGTGTCACCACCCCATTCTTCGGGAATCATTTGCTGCTCGCTAAGTTGCTGCTTAATTCTATCAAGGTTTGCACCTTCTTTATCTATCTTCGTTATTGCAACAATCATCTGGGCGCCAGCTTTTCGAGCAAACCGAATTGCTTCAAGAGTTTGCGGCTTTATTCCATCATCAGCAGCAATTACTATGATTACTACATCAGTTAAAAATGCGCCGTGTTCTCTGAGCGCTGCAAATGCCTCGTGCCCGGGTGTATCCAAAAAAGTTATAATTCGGTTACTGTGCTCTACTTGGTAAGCAGAGATATGCTGAGTAATACCCCCAGCTTCACCAGCGGTAACATTCGCGCTTCGAATAACATCAAGTAAGCTTGTCTTGCCATGATCGACATGTCCCATGACTGCAACTACTGGGGGTCGAACCTGCGCCTTATCGCTTACTTCTCTTTTAACTATCTTGTTAGTTTCTTTTTCTGCTACTTCTTCTTGCTTGCTCACAATTTCAATATCATCAAGCCCGAGTTCCCCAACAAGTATTTGAGCGGTGTCTACGTCAATTTTTTCATTTATTGTAACCATCATCCCATTCTTAAAAAGAACAGAGATGAGTCGAGTTGCGGGCAATGATAACTTTTCAGCCAAAGCTCCGATGGTTATCATGTCACCTATTTCAATTTTTCGTGCCATGGTTGCTACCGAATGCCTTTCTTTTTAGTTATCTGTGCTCCGTCAGTTCAATAGATAGTATTTTTCTATTTAAGACTTAACGCTATCTTTCGAGCTTCTTTGTTCACATCTAAAACTTTAAATTCTTTTTTCTCGTTTAATTTAAAGATTTTTTCAGGATCAACTGCGTCATCTCCACCTTCGGCAATTTCTGATACATGAACAAGCGCTTCGACAGCAGGCGTGAGTTGAACGAATGCACCAAAAGGTGTAATTCTTGTAATAGTTCCTTCAACGGTAGAACCTTTTTTAATCTTCTCGACATCTTTTATCCATGGGTCTTCGGCCATTTGCTTAAGGCTGAGGCTTAACCGATCCTTATCGATTGCGATGATTTTTGCTGTGACTTTATCGCCAGTCTTTACGTATTTACGAGGATCCTCAACACGCTCCCATGAAATTTCAGAAATATGAATTAAGCCTTCAATTCCATCGATATTCACGAATGCGCCAAAATCAATAACGCCAGTTACGACACCCTCTACAGAATCACCAACCTTTAGTTCGCTGAATCTAGATTGCATGTCATCTTTGATAGCTTCTTTTTCACTGAAGATTAATTTGTTATCTTTTCGACTTGCATCAAGAAGGCGTACACGAATTGGCTTACCAATAAGAGAATTAAGCTTCTGCAAGATTTCGTCTTTATCTGCACCAGAAACGCGTGGATAATGATCAGCGCTTAATTGGCTAACAGGAAGGAACCCTCGGATACCTTCAAGTTCGATCAAAAGACCACCTCTATTGGCATCATAAGGTGTAATTTCAAGAATTTCACCATCATCCATAACTCTCTTAAGCTCATCCCAGCCTCTGTCTTTCGCAGCTTTTTTAAGGCTAAGTAGTGCGTAGCCATCTTCGATTTCAGGATCAACAACGCTTGCGCTAATTGACTGCCCTACTTCTAATTGTTGGCCGTAGCCAATTTCTCTTCGCATTACCACACCAACACCATACGGGCCCAAGTCGAGCCACATTTCGTGTTTCTTTATAGATGTAATAGTTGCATCTAGTACATCCCCAGCTTTTAGTGTCTTAAGATCACTTTCAGCTAATAGTTCGTCCATTGTTAATTTAGTACTCATTGTGATTAAATCACTCCTTTAAAATATATTTTCTGTATGAAATCAGATGTAGATTACCCGCTGAACTTTAAGCAAGATTCTCTGTTATTGATTTCACCTTCAGATTAATGATTATTATACCCTATTTGTATCTGAGGTACAACAGATAACGAACCTGGGGCTATTGGGATACCCAATAGTTAAACTTATAGGTCTTTGTAGTTTGTGATGCGTTAACGATTCCTACATTAAATCCGTTCAGTGACCCATTTGAATCAGCATAAGGACTGACTGCCGCGCTCAGCGAATCCTTTGGACTAACGATCACAACAGGTGCCTTTCCATAAGGAGTATTGAAGGTAATGTTAGCAAGCGTTCCTGACGCTGTATTTGCTCCTGTAGTTATGGTGATAGTACCAGCAGTATCGTTACCATCTATAGTTACGGTAGGTGCTGCAATGTTATTAGAAGGATCGGCGGTGCCAGCTGCAGTTTCAACGGTTGCAGATGGAGTATTCCCTGCTGTAATGATATGACCATTGATGGTGATGTTCTGTACGGAGATATTTTGAACTGTGAGAGTACCGCTAAAGGTAGCATCACCAGTGACAGTTAGCGTTGAGGATATAGCTACGGGGCCTGAGGCGTTGAGGTTGCCACTAATAGTAAACGTTCCATCTATGGCGGCATCACCACTGATGGCTAGCCCACTACCTTGTATGTGCTGAGCAGGGGTTAATGGATCGACAGTGTAATATTGCGGTCGAATAAGTACCTGAATTTGACCACTTCCGGACGATAATGAGCTCTCAGCATAACCAATGATATATCCAGAGTGTATTGCCCTAGCGCCTTGGCCGGGAATAGCAGACATAGTGATAGGATCACCTATATTGATTGACCCATTCGAGTCGTTGACATCAACAGGAACTTGACCGGATAAGGCCACCACAACATTATATTTTGCATAATCACTATCACAGTTTTTATCATCTGCATTACATAGTGGTCCATTACCGATAAACCCAGGATTAGAGCTTACGACTCCAACGATTGCTACACTGGTTGATAAGCCATCAGATCGGACAACTGTCTGGTTGTTATTTACATCTTGCATTACAAGTTCACCTGGTTGAGGTAAATCATTAGAATTAGCCTTAAAGTATTCAGAGTAGTCCGCTGCCGTTGTAGTATAGGCGACTGCACTCGCTCCACCCTGGATTTTACCAGCAACGGTGCCCGGGCTTCCGAGTGAGCCACCAGAAGAAAAAGCAACAAAATAGTTACCAGTTGTTCGTGAAGCTGCAGCTGTGCCTAAATCAATAATCAGTCCGTCGGAACTAGAACCTGGTGCACCAGCAGAAGTTGCAGTGCTCAAGTTTTGGATTTCAGCGATATAACCCGAACCGTTTGTTCCTGAGACAGATAATTGTTGACCAGACCCAACCGTAGGAGTACCAATTCCAACTTGGCCTGCAGATGTCACTTGAAGACCAGCGTAATTTATTGTTACAGAAGTTGAAGATATTGCATAAGGAGAAACGGGAGAAACAGTAACAGTTGAAGAATTGGTGAAGCTAGTAATATAGCCTTTATAGGCAGCGATACTCATAGAATAACTTGATGACGCAGCTATAGTATTATTTGCATTTACCGTAGCGCTTGTTGCATTTGTCACACTTACTATCGTTTCTGTGATTGATCCAGAAGTAAAAGTTGCACCTATCATGTCACTTGTCCAGGAAGTGCCAGTACCAGTTAGTGTGAAGCTACTTTGAGCTATAGTTCCAGTAGAATACGTGCCAGCTTGATTAATAATTAGTTCACTACCGACCTGAGAGGCAGAAAAGCCGCCACCCGATACCGTTCCAGAACCGGCTCCAATAGTAACAACTGAAAGTCCCGTAACTGCCTGAAGCGGCGAAACACTAAAATTATTTAAAGGAGCTGCAGTATTAATTCCAACATAATTCTGATCTTGTGTTACTGCTGTTCCAGCAAATTCATTCACTCCTCCCAGAATAATGCTATTACCTTCCATTGCCACAGAGTCAGCTCCAATGGTAGTCGTATTATTGATAGAGGAGTTCTGTGAAACGGAACCACCTGTTCCTTGGTACCCAGAGTAATAACCTATTGCAGTATTATTAATGCCGGTTACGTTTCTATAGCCTGAGTTGTAGCCGATGGCGGTGTTGTTACCTCCAGAAGTAGTACTATAAAGAGAACCATAGCCTAGTCCACTATTGCCGCCACTTGTGGCGGCCTGAAGAACGCTCGTACCAAAAGCAGCGTTATACTGCCCATTAACATCACTTGATAACGCATCGGAACCTACTATAGTATTACCCGATACATTCACTAATTTACCAGCGTTTAGACCTATTCCAACATTTCGATCTCCAGCTGAACTTGCATTAAGTGCATACATGCCAATTGCGGTTTCATTCGAACCGCCACTATATAGTGCATATTGTCCTATGGCGACATTAGAAGAACTATTTGTTCCCAATAACATAGCTTGATAACCAATAACCGTGTTGGAACCGCCCGTTTGATTGTTATAAAGGGTCTGGAATCCTACCGCCGTATTACCACTTCCGGTTACATCATTTTGTTGAGAACCACTACCAATTGCAGTATTGTATGATCCAGTTGTATTAATTTGTAGGGCGTTGGCACCAATTGCAGTATTGTATGTTCCAGTTGTATTAATTTGTAGCGACTGATAACCTTGTGCAGTATTATAAATACCCCCTGTATTATTTTGTAAGGATAATGCGCCTACCGCGCTATTATCGTAACCAGTTGTATTTTGTTGCAACGATCCATACCCAACTGCAGTATTGTTGAAACCAGTGAAGTTATACGTTAATGCATTAGAGCCAAGCGATGTATTCCCTGTACCCCCACTCTGATTCAGCTGCCCTGATCCATTTCCGATGAAAAGGTTACTTATACTTGAACTTGCCGTAACTTGAATATTTGAAACACCTGAGCTATTTTCAATATTTAATACTGGCACCATGCTAGAAATGTTATACACTGACACCGCTGATATGGCGCCATTAAATGTGCCAGTTCCAGTAGGTGTAAAAGTAAGCGGAGATGTACCAGATGTATTTACAAGTGCTACCGTTTCGGTACCATTTTGGTCATAGATAACTGGCGATGTTGCATTACCCAGGCTTACAGATATTCCACCTCCATTGGTGTTCCCACTTATAGTAAACGTGACACTATAGTAACCAATAGGTGGAGCGCCGATTGGATTTACGTTAAAGGTTGGCTTGCCAAAAACAGTGACCTGAAAATTATTAGACGTATCAACCGTAATCACAGTACTTGAAGTAAAACCGGTAATTCTTTCCAAGTAACCGTTTATTAGAATCTGTGATCCTACCATATTTGCAGTAAATGAAGTACCTACACCTTTAACGGTAGTGCCAGAAGTACCATTAGGGGTAGTACCGTTCTGTTGAGTCACATAAACAGTTGCGGAGTTTAAATAATTATTATAACTTACGGCGGAAAAAGCAGTTGTTTGCCCTGAAGTGTGAGTCGCAGTTGTTGTAGCAGTAGTCCAACCAGTTGCCGCCGAAGTCCATAACGTTGAATTACTGAAATTATCTACTGTTGGATTATTGGGCGCATAATTTGAGCTTAGTGTTGCGTAATTGCCTGAGTAATTTTGAAGATTTGTAGTAACAGTAGACGTGCTATTTCCAATGGTTACGGATCCTGCGTAGCTTGTAGAATACCCTGCTCCTCCGTAAATATTAACATTTCCCCCGTACCAGCTTGCCCCACCCTGCAGGACAACATTCCCTCCTGTATTGAATCCCGTTGCTGAATTAACTCCACCCGTAATATTTACTGCTGCACCATTTGCGATTCCAGTACCAGATGTAGTTCCAGGTTGAATAGTGATAGCAGTCGCCGCCCCATTAGTGGGTGCTGGTGTGGTAATATCTGCAGCCTGTGCTCCGGCTAGTTGCAATACTCCAGCCGTAGAAAGGTTAATATTTTTACTTTGGAGTGCAATTGTTGATGTAGTATTGCCAATCGAAATAGCAGCAGCATTACCAGTAGTTGAACAGCTAGGTGTGGCTGAAACGCCGTTACCTATACATATAGATCCGTTAGTGTTCGCAGCAGAGCCCGATGCTGCACCACTATCAATGAAAACAAATCCTCCACTTGCGCCTCCGTTACTACCTCCTACTGCGGCTCCGCCATATAATAAGACACTCCCACCTGTTCCATACGCCCCATTAGTTGGTGCCCCCGACCCATTACCTGTTCCTCCTGTTAGATTTAAATTTCCCCCAGTACCAGACGGAAATGCATTCACAGATCCTGATGCCGACCCTGCTCCACCCTGAATAGAAACAGCTCCACCAGTAGCAAGAGCAGAGCCAGACGCACCCGCATTTACTGTTGCGCTATCTCCAGAAATTGTAACTGAGCTTCCTGTGAGCGTTCCAGTAAATATCGAACTTGACGCACCGCCGATTGAAATTGTGGTAGTGTTTACTGTACCAATACTTATCGTTCCAGCTGAACCGGTCTGCAAGGATAGTGCTGAAGCACCAGTTCCACCCTGTATGAGAGTTGTACTAGTAGTGAGAAGCGAACCGATGGTTACGTTGTTAACGGAAAGTGCGGTGGTATTATTGCCAATTTTAATTATTTGAGTACTTGCTGTGGTGGTTGATCCTATCTGAATCGTTGTTGCCGTACTGGTACCAATATTGAGTGTTCCCGCAGACGCTACATCCAAGATAGAAGATGAACCACCAAGCAGTAAGTTGCCATAGACTGTAGTATTAATAGTG